>OHVO01000005.1_pt1 | contig 160740 bp, 157 predicted proteins | sample 1579371 | NCBI WGS metagenome assembly OHVO01 (sample SAMEA3882557, study PRJEB24775) | human gut metagenome | biome: human-associated habitat; feature: intestine environment; material: feces | place: Netherlands | collected 2009/2010 | reverse complement strand
CAGAAGCTCCACACCAAGTGCTGCAGCCTGCTCCGCAAGATTAACGATCGCTTCACCATTAAAATCAAAATAACAGGCTTCCCAGCTATTTACAAGAACCGGACGGATCTGATCTTTATATTTCCCGCGACAGATATGCTCTCTCACCAAATGATGCATCTGATTGGATAGCTGTTCCATTCCATTCGCTGAATATGACAGAACTGCTTCCGGGGCGTAAAATGTCTGCTCCGGCTTTAATTGATAGGAAAAGAAATCCTCCTGAAGACCCATAACCAGACGGATCTGGTCATACTGATCTAATTCTACGCTTCCTTCAAAGCTTCCACTGTACACCAGTGATACACCATAACAGGCTCCGGCGGTCTCTGTTGTGCCATGTTCCGCAAGGATCATATATGGATTATACTGATGTCCGGACGTACCACGATTACTTCCGATCACCTGTCTGCCATGTGTTACCGGTGTTCGCTGCATATTCCGTTCCATTGCATGCCGTCCATAAAATGTCAGTACATCATAATCTCCATACAAAAGATCAAGACATGCGCTGGAAAGCTTCTCCAGATAGATTTCATTCTTTCCGACATTTGTAACTTTTACACTTCTGGTTATTACATCGCAGTCAGGTAATACGCCATATAATAATGTTACCTCTACACCGACTCTTTCGTCCTTCAGATATATGCACAGAGTCTGTGCAGCTTCAGAATGTGCTGCCGGAAGTCCCGGGAGATCATACTTACCATCCTGAATCTGACATCCTGTATAGCGAAGATCAAGTGCCATACAGCCATTTGCTTCACGGATCTTCCCTGCCGTTGTTCTGTAATCACCGGTTCCAAGAACAGGGAATTCCTGAGGAAGTGCATCTAGGGAATAAGTACGATCGTTTCCAAGATCATATGGATTTCCTGAAAAACCTCGATCATAGTAAGTCAGTATATAATCCATTTCCGAATCCAAGCGTTTTCCGTAATACAGATGAAGCAAATAATCATGTGTATCGGCCATCATCTGATAAGTTGTATGTTCCGTATGGAGAGAAAATATTCTTTTCTCTTTGTTATATATAATAGCCATAAATTAAGTCTCCTTTTATTTTACTGCTCCGTTTGCCACACCTGATATGATCTGTTTCTGACAAATAATATAGAAGATCAGAATCGGAAGTAACGCTAACAGATAAGATGCAAAGGCCAGATTGTAATTTGTTCCAAACTGAGTCTGGAAATTCAGCTGCGCAAGCGGAAGTGTATTCTGATCACCGGACATAATTACAAGCGGTGTCATAACGTCATTCCATGTGCCAAGGGCTGTAAGGATCGCAACCGTTGCATGCATTGGTTTCATATTCGGGAAGATGATCTTCCAGTAAGTCGTCCATGTAGTGGCTCCGTCAACACAAGCTGCCTCTTCCAGTTCAAGCGGAAGATTATTCAGATATCCGGCATATAACATTGTGTTCATCGGAAGATAAAATACTGTATAAAGTAATACCACACCAATCATATTTGCCAGTCCCATTTTTGCTGTCTGTTTTACAAGCGGCATCATCAAAATAGCAAATGGCACGAACATACCACTGACAAGATAAAGATAAATTCCATTATAGATCCGATTCTTTTTCTTGCTTCGTCCAAGTACATAACCGATCAGGGAATGTATTACGATCGATAATGCGATAGTTGCCAGTGTGATAAATAAACTGTTACCGAGAGAATGCCAGAAATCTGTTACCTCCATAGCTTCCTTAAAATTACTCAGACTCCAGTGCTGTGGAAGAGATAAGATTCCATGGATATCATTTGTCATCTCAGACGGCTGCTTAAATGCGATCATAACCGTCATATATAATGGGAACAGGATGGTTACAAGACCAAGGATCAACAGAATCGTAACCCCGATATTATATCGTTCTTTTCCTGTCTTAATCCCCTTTTCTTTATATTCTTTTCTGATCTGTCTCTGCGATTTTTTCATAACTGTTCCTCCTTCTTACCCAGGAAACGCATCTGTAATACAGATATCACTACGATTACTATAAAGAACACGACTGCATTTGCACTCTGGAATCCAAACTGTCCGCCACTCATACCATTGTTGTAGATCAGGTAGGAAATGGATTCTGTGCTCTGCGCAGGGCCACCCTTTGTCAACGACATGATCTGGTCAAATACCATCAGTAAGTTCTTCATACAAAGGACTACATTAATTGTAAAAAACGGAAGGATCAGTGGGAATGTCAGATAACGGAATTTTGCAAATCCGGTTGCACCATCTAAAGATCCTGCTTCGTATACATCTTCCGGAACTGTCTGAAGACCGGATATATAAATGATCGTATTCATCGCGATCGACTGCCATGCACATACTACTGCGATCGCAAGCCAGGCCGTTTTAGAACTTGCCAGCATACTGTTTCCCTCAAAACCGAGCATGATTGCAATCTGTGGCAGAATATAAGTAAAGAAATAGTTAAAAATATAACCAACAACCAGACCGCCTAAGATATTTGGCAGGAAATACAGTCCACGAAGACCGCTCTTAAAACGAATCTTGCTGTTTAATGCCATCGCAAGGATCAGGCTGACAGCATTTACGATGATCGTTGTTACTATAGCCAGCTTAAATGTAAACAGATAGGATGAACCAACTCTGGCATCATGAAAAAGATCAATATAGTTTCGAAAACCAACCCACTCATAGCTGCCATACCCACGGAAATTGGTAAAGCTGTAAATCGCACCCTGAATCAAAGGCAATGTGTTGAATGTAAAGAACAATGCTACGATAGGAATTGTGATTAACATAAATGTTCTGGATTTCCCGGACATTTTCTTTTTCTTTTTAGCAAACTTCATATCTTCTGTCTTTTTTGTATCCATTTCTATTTCTCCTCTCCGGAATGCTCCTGCTCATATTTGCGAACCTTTATGATCAGGTCACGATTGTACCGTTTCCATTCCGTATCAAATTTCTTCAAAAACGCTTCTGTATCTCCATCTAACAGATGCGGGAATGTCTGAATCAATGCATCTACTGCCATCTCAGATGGATAAAAATGATCCTGATAATCAGTCACGATTCCGTTGTCCAGATATTCCCGCATACCGTCTAACATAGATGCAAGCTTGAAATCACCTTTCTTACAAGGTACTGCGTTCTGATTGTCTATATAGTCCTGTACATTTTCATCCTCTAACAGGAAACGGAGGACTTCATAGGCCGCTTCCTTATTCGGACAGTCTTCCATCACGCAGAACTGAAGGTCTACACCGGATGTCAGAACCATGTCATCCTTATTGTTAGAAGCCGGGAATACAAATGAATCAATATTGATATCCGGATTTACTGACTGGATCTGTGGTACAGCATAGCTTCCGATCATATACATTGCTGACTCACCTTTTGCAAATGCTGTACAAGCATCATTATAAGAATATGCAACCGGATTGGCTTCTCCATACTGAAGCAGGGTTTTCATTTCTTCCGCAACCTGAACATACTGATCGGAAAATGTCGTTTCTCCCTTATTAACATCCTTACATACGGTCGAAGATGTCAATGAAGCTACTGCACTGTTCCATGGAGAAAGACAGGTCCATGTATCCTTGTAGCCCATATAAAACGGAAGAATTCCTTCTGCTTCAATCTCATCGCATAATGCAAGAAGCTCATCCCATGTTTCCGGGATCGTCCATCCATGCTCCTCAAACATATCCCGGTTGTACAGGATACCGGCAGCATTTGCCACATATGGAACACTGTATGTTCCTTCTGTTGGAATAAATTTCAGATTCTCACAGATCGTCAGATAATTTTCCTTTATATCTGCCAGTCCATCAAAATCAGAAATATCCATCAACATATCGGCATCAATAAAATTCGAATAATTGATGTCACCGCCAATACCAATGATATCCGGATTATCTTCACGAACAAATCTGGTCTTCAACACCGTCATTGCATAGTTCGGAGAACTGATCTTCAATTCAATATCATCATGACTGGCATTAAACCGTTCCTCAACTTCTTCAAAATAAGAGGTTGCTTCCGGCTTGTACTGTACCAGTTCGATCACTGTTTTTCCGTCTTTATTATTCTTGCCACACCCCGCCAGTAAGCAGAAACCAGTCATCATTGTAAGTACAAATAATAGTTTTTTCCCTTTTAGCATAAATACATTTCTCCCTTCTTTTATAATATGCTTTTTTAAGTTGTTTTCATTCTAACATATCATAATGCTTGTTAAAATATCGTAATAATTCCATTTTTATACCAAAATGCATTATTTCCATCTCACTATTGCATTTATCTAGCATTTTGGTATATAGTAAAAAACAGTAGAGTTTATATTGTGTATTTGTTCTAATTTTTGGAGGTTTTTTTATGCATGAATACCTTTTTTCTATATTTCCAAATGAGAAATTTATAGATCTTGGACTATACCAGTACGGATGGGAACGCTGTACACCGGCTCATCAGTTCGGCCCGGCTGCCAGAACCCACTATCTGTTTCATTATGTCATCTCTGGAACCGGACTTTTAATGGCACAGGACAAAAAAGGAGAGACTAGAAATTATTCGATCAAAAGCGGACAGGGCTTTCTTCTGTATCCGGGACAGATCAGCACCTATATCGCAGATAAGACAAACCCATGGGAATATGCCTGGCTGGAATTTGATGGATTACGGGTAAAAGAAGCACTGGACATTGCCGGTTTTTCAAAAGACCAGCCCATCTATCATGCTACCTCAAAGGAATACCGGGAAATCATGATGAACGAAATGCTCTATATTGCCAATCACCCAGATGAACCGCCTTTTCACCTGATCGGTCATTCCTACCTTTTTCTGGATGCGCTCATCCGTTCCACCTCCTCTACCCGGATGATAAAAACCGGTAAAATGAGCGATTACTATATAAAAGAAGCAATAAACTTCGTAGAACAGAATTTTCCTTATGACATCTCTATCGAAGATATAGCTGCCTGTTGCGGCATCAACCGCAGCTATCTGGGAAAGATATTTCATGACTCCATTGGCAAAACGCCACAGGAATTCCTGATACACTATCGGATGTCAAAAGCAACAGAGCTGCTGAAAATGACGAAATTATCGATTGCAGATATAGGAAATGCAGTCGGCTATCCAAACCAACTGCATTTCTCAAGAGCTTTTAAAAATATATATGGTGTCTCCCCCAAAAACTGGCGGAATCAGAATCACTAAAATAGCATGAAACTCCGCAAGTCTGCATAACCGTTTTATTATTGTTCTAAGATTTGACGTATTTTGCAATGGTAGCGGTTACCTCTTCCATGTCAAATGGTTTTGAAATATGACCATTCATACCAGAATCCACGGAAGCCTTGACATCCTCCGCAAACGCATTTGCGGACAAGGCAATAATCGGAATCGAACTTGCGTCCGGTCGTTCCTTCTCCATGGCCCGGATCGTTTTCGCAGCCTGATGTCCGTCCATGTTCGGCATCATAATATCCATCAAAATAATATCGTAAGTGCCTCGCGGATGATTTTTGAATCGTTCGACCGCTTCCTTTCCATCGGATGCCCGTGTCACAACCATGCCTGCATCCTCCAGCATCACCGTAGCAAGCTCGGCATTCAGATCATTATCCTCTGCCATAAGAACATTGACCCCTGTCAAATCACGATACACCGGTTCTTCTTGCTTTTGATGAATATCCTGCTCTGTCAACTCCAGCGGAATCTCCACTGTGAAAGTAGTTCCAATGCCCTTTTTGCTTTCCACATCAATTTTTCCACCCATCATGTGAACATATTCCTTTGTAATGGCCATTCCAAGTCCGGTACCTTTATATTGTGTTCTGGCACCGCTATCATCTTCTTGCGAAAATGGTTTAAATAGTTTTTTCTGAAACCCTTCACTCATCCCAATACCGTTATCTTTCACAATATAACGGACTATCATATGCTTGTCATCCTCTCCCGGATGACTGCTGATATCCAGGGTGACCATTCCACCATCCTTTGTGAATTTCACAGCATTACCGAGAAGATTCGTCAGAACTTCCCGAATACGTGCAGCATCTGCAAGAACATAGGGATTCTTTGGTCTTTCGCGGTATACTTCAAACTTCAAATCTCTGTTATAAAGAAGACCTTTCATGATTGCCAGAACATTATCTGTCAGTTTGGTAATATCCACCGGTTCAGGAGAAAACACTGCTTTTCCGCTTTCAATACGACTGAGATCGAGAACATCATTCAACAACGAAAGCAGATGATTTGAGCTTTCCCGTACCTTTTCCAGACTTCCATGAATATCTGCAACAACATTCTGGTGCAATGCAATATTGGTAAATCCAATGATGGCATTCATCGGTGTTCGGATATCATGGCTCATGTTAAGTAAAAATGTAGATTTTGCCTGATTGGCAGCATCTGCTTTTTCCGCAGCCTCCATCAATAATTGCTTTTGCTTCCGTTCTTCTTCCTTACTTTTCTGGTATATAAAATAGGTACTCAAACAGATCATCATCAACACCAATCCGACAATCGTGCCACAGATTACGGAAATTTTGTTTGTTTTCACTACCATGCCATACGCAGACTGCATATCCATTTCCATACAAAATGCACCTACAATATCTCCCGTTCCATCCAGATTTGAACGTACCGGATAACAAGCCGTGAAAATCGGTCCCCAGGTTGTGTCCACAATATCTTGGGAATACACGTTTTCTCCAGAGAGAGCCCTTTCAATATAGGGAACCATTTCATCCTCTATATAATCCCCAGGATGTCTTACATCCCCGGCATCTGGATCCAAACCGTCCACTACATAGATCAGTTTTCCCTCTTCATCTCTCGTAGCAATGTAAATATATCTTGTAGAATTCAATGTCCGGATCTCATTGAGATAGCAGGAAATATCCTTATAGAACCGTGTTTCTTCATCTGAACGATCCTTGATTTGTGAAAAATCCTCCCATCCAATTTTTCCATCCACCAGTTTATGGACTGCATCTGCACTTGCTCGATCACGGGAGATTTCTGTTTCCAGTGCGGTCTTAGTATAGGCACTTTGCAGAATAAATGTGTATGCTGCTATAGCCAGAATGATAGCCAGTCCCATAAGAACAAAGATCTTTCCTGATATTTTTTGTTTTACAAACCTTTTCTTTTTCTTCAAATGTATCCCTTCTTTTATTTTCTTCTCCATACAACTCCACCCTTTCAGAAATGCACACCTGAACATGGCTTTTGCAATATCTTGGTTATAATACTACGCGACATTTTCCGTTGCAACAGATTTTTTACATTTCTGCTTGCTGTCGATATACATTCATGATAACGATGGATATCATTAAACTTCTTCGTGGATGCCCACTCGTCAAGCATATATACAAGTTCATCCAATTTATTGCTCCTTCCGACAGCTATGTATTGGAAAAGGACAAAAAACACCGCCATGTTGTTTACACATAGCGATGTTCTTTTTAACATTCCTATTATTCAGTTGTTGTATCAATCAACTTAATCAGACATGCAAGCTATTTGCATCCAATAAAAATTCTTTCACACCCATCATCAGATAGCCATTTTCATCATAGGCTTTCATTTTTGTTTTCTGTGCATCTAGAGAATAACCGTCTATCTGCATGGTTGTGGAAACGCGGGTATATAAATAAACTCTGATTTTTTCTTTCTTCAATTTACATATCACCTCCCGGAAGCGCCGAAACCGCTGACAAATTAATACTGGCTAATGTATCCATCTGCTTAATTGCCAAATTTCTAAGCAATACAAGTCTTTCTGATTGAGATTTTCCCTGTTCAATTAAAATTGCATTATAGCTCTCCATATTTGCCAATACCAATAACTGATTTAAATCTGCATCATCACGCACATTACCCTTTTTACTTGGATTGTTATTTTTCCATTGCTTTGCAGTTTGTCCAAATAAAGCAACATTTAAAAGATCTGCTTCACTGGCATATGTATAGGCAATCTGTTCCGGTGTTAGCTCTGGTGGAATCAAATTTTCCTTCACCGCATCCGTGTGAATATGGTAGTTCACCTTTGATAAAGCCCTGTTCAAGTTCCAGTCCAATGAAAATCGACTATTTTCATCTTGTTTTAACCTGCGGTAATCTTTCATAATATACAGTTGAAATTCCGGAGAAATCCATGTAGCAAATGCCATTGCAATATCGCTATGTGCATAAGTTCCTCCACCATATCTGCCTGCTTTTGACACTATTCCAATAGCATTGGTCTGTTCAATCCATTTGGTTGGCGTCATAACAAACCTGTTTAATCCCGCCTCACTTCTAACCGCCTCGAATTGCACACGGTTAAAATCCGGATTGTGAAGTTCTTCCCAAACCGCCAAAAACTCAACTGTATTCCTGTTTCGCATCCAGTTCTGAATGACAAATCTTGGATCATTATCATTTCTGTATTTTGCGATATCTGTCAACGAAATATATTCATTTTCAAAATCCTTCGTGTAAATTCCAATATCAATACCCTTTGCATGAATAATTTCTCTAACTATTTTATTTGCCATCTCTATTCCTCCACCATGTTCTCCATCTGTTCCAACTTCTGCAAGGCTTTCATATACGCCATCAATCTTTTATACTGCGCATCTCCAAGGCTGTGAATCTGCTTTAAAATCTTAATATCCGACCTGGTAACTTCATAATCCATATCTGCATCCTTATATTCCGGATCAATGCCTTTTCCCGTCAAAAGCTGATCGGGAGTAATCTCCAATGCATCACATATAGACAACAGGCAGTCCGCTTTGGGATTTGTCTTTTTCTTTTTCCAGTCACTGATGTTACTCGTTGCAATCCTGGTTCTTCTTGAAAGTTCCACCTGCGTTATATTCTTCTGCTTCATCACATAAAAAATCCTTTCACTGATAATCATGATTTTTCCTCCATCAACATTCCGTATATATCCGTATTTATAAGTTTATGCATCCGTCTATACGGTTATAATATCATGCTGCAACTTTTCTTTCAATAGAGATTTTTATATTTCTGAACTTTGCTACCATTTCTCCAATAAAATTTGCTAAATTGCTCCATACAACTACATACCTGATTGTCTCCATAATATCGCCTTTCTCGAACACATCGAATCAGCCCGTCAAAACGTCATAATAAAAATCCGTTTTAGAAGTATAAAAAAAGACCACTCACTTTCAATTTTTCTTGAAAATGAACGGTCTTTCACGTTTCTTTTATTCTGTTGAATGATGAAAATATTACTTTTCCTTTGATGTGTTTCCGAAGTCGCAGTCCAATTTACAAATCTGTCCGATGTAGTGCAACTATTGTCTCTATATGATAAGTATTCGGAAACATATCCACGCAGCATATCTTCTCCACTCTATATCCTCTAGCCATAAATATCTGCAAATCCCTTGCCAGGCTTGTCGGTTTACATGAAATATAAACCATATTCTCAACACCATACTCTATGATTTTCCCGATAGCCTTCGGATGGATACCGTCTCGTGGTGGATCAAGAATTATATAATCCGGTTTTTCCTCTATCTCATCAAGCACCTTGAGGACATCACCTGCGATAAATTTACAGTTATCAAGACCATTAAGAGCCGCATTTTCCTTTGCTGCGCAAACTGCCTCCTCAACTATTTCGACTCCTACTACTTCCTTACACACCGGTGCCATAAGCTGCGCGATGGTGCCGGTTCCGCTGTAGAGGTCGTAGACTGTTTTACCGTTTAGCGAATCCTTGTCATCTCCCAGGATAAACTCTCTCGCTGTCTCATATAGTACCTCCGCTCCGAGTGAGTTGGTCTGGAAAAATGAGAATGGTGTGATTTTGAATTTCAGACCTAAGAGCTCCTCGTAGAAATATGAATCTCCGTAGAGCACATCTGTGCCCTCGTTTTTGACCACATCTGCCACGCTGTCATTTTGGGTGTGTAAAACGCCCTTGAATCTGCCGTCATAGTGCCTGGTCAAAAGTGCATATCTAAAGCCTGCGAGCAGTTCCTCCTCGTTGAAGCCCTCTGTCTGTGTGGTGGTGACAAGGTCGACTATGATTTCACCGGTTTTTGTTGCCTTTCTGACAAGCAGATGCCGCAGATAGCCCTTGTGTGTTGCTCTGTGGAAATATGGGATATTGTTTTTTGAAAAATAATCAAGTGTTGCCTTTAATATTGTCCTGAAATCCTCATCCACAATCTGACAGTCTGATACTGTCACAAGGTCATAAAAGCTTCCTCTTTTGTGCATGCCAAGCGCAAGAGGGCCATCCTTGTACTCATCACCGAAGGAAAATTCCATCTTGTTTCTGTATTCACTCTTTTTCGGACTTCCATGTATCCCTATAAACTCATATCCTGACTCTTTTTCAGTGCCGATAGCATCCGAAATGAGCTTTTTCACCTGGGTAAGCTTCATATCAAGCTGCTTTTCGTAAGGCACTGTCTGATATGTACAGCCCCCGCACATTCCAAAGTGAGGACATGGCTCTTCTGTCTCCAGAGGCGATTTCTCAATTACCTCCATGAGTCTGCCCTCTGCTCTTTGATGCTTTACTTTATTTACAACAAATTCCACCTTCTGTCCCGGAATTGTATTTTTCACAATTACTCTGTCGCCGTCATCTGTAACGGCTATTCCCTTGTTCGGGAAGTCTACTCTTTCTACGGTTCCTGTTCCTCTAAATCCTTTTTTCATGTAATTCTTATCTCTCTTTTTACTTTATTATTCCTTTGTATGCCCGACTTCAAGTGCCTTGCTTCACATATAAAGAAAAATGAGGACTACATATGTAGCCCCCATTATCTAAAAATGATTATTTCTCTTCTTTAGTCTTTGGTGCCTCTTTTTCCTCTTCAGCATCATCATCGTCTTCATCCTCGAAGAAATCATCATCGAATTCATCATCATACTCATCATCGAAATCATCTAAATAATCCGGTGTAAAGAATCTGTAGATACCATATGCAGCTGCTGCAACTGCAACTAACACACCAATGATGGCAAATATGATAACAGCCTTGGAAGGCTTCTTGTCTTCCTCTTCTTTTTTGAGAAGGTCATTAAGCTTTGCCATGCTGAGCTTCTCTGCAAGCTTGTTGTCTTTTAATAATTCTTCAACTTTACTCATAATTCAATCCGCTCCTTTTCCAAAAGTAATTGTCAAATGCTATTTGTTAAATCCATTATAGCATATTATATCCAATTTTCCTATAAAAATTACAATAATTTTAGTCAATTTTTTTCAATTTGGCAAATGAAGCAAACATCTTTTTGGTACCGGCCTTGTCAAAGTCCACAGTGACCTCATAATCCCTGCCGCCTTCTACGATTGCCATGACCTCTCCCGCGCCAAACTTGATGTGCGATACCCTGTCCCCTACCTTATATGAAAGGCCTCCGGTGGTATTGGCACTGACAAATGACTTCTGGTTGCTCACAGGCGTGTAGACAGGTGTCCTTGTACGCTGTGTATTAAAGGTGGTCGCATACTCTGTGCCGTATACAGGTGTCTTTTTGAAGGCCTCCTTAGCCTTTCTGTACGTGCTCTGCGAATTTCTTTCAAGGTCATCATCACGGCGCTTTGGCTCATAGACCTCACCTGACATAAGCTCACGCGGAATCTCTTTCACAAATGGCGATACCTTGTTAAACCGTGTCTCTCCACGCACATTGCGCATACGCGCAAATGTGATAGTCAGATGCTCCTTGGCTCTCGTGATGCCAACATAAGCAAGACGCCTTTCCTCCTCTAACTCGCTTGTCTCATCATCACTCGTGTTTGAGAACGCGCGACATGGGAAAAGGCCATCCTCCATGCCCGCCAGATACACATTCGGAAACTCAAGTCCCTTAGCACTGTGCAGAGTCATAAGAACCACATAGTCGCTGTTTTCGTCAAGACCGTCTATATCGGCTACAAGCGCTACCTCCTCCAAAAAGCCACTGAGAGTAGGATTCTCCTCCCCCTGCTCGTAATCAACAGCCTTGTTTATAAGCTCATCAATATTCTCAATACGCTGCTCTGCTTCATCCGTGCCCTCAGCCTTCAGCTCATCGACATAGCCGGTCTCATCGATTATTGCCTGTATGAGCTGCGAAACCGAATCCATCTCGGCTCTCGCACGAAGTGACTGTATAAACATCACAAAAGGCTTTATCTTGCCTGCCGACCTCGCCATGCCCGGCACCTCATCGATATAGCGCAGTGCCGTATAGAAATCTATACCCTTCTCAAGAGCATAGTCTGTCACCTTATTGATGCTCGTAGCTCCGATGCCTCGCTTTGGCACATTTATTATTCGCTTTACCGCAAGGTCATCATGGCCATTGTCAATAGTCTTTAAATATGCAAGGATATCCTTTATCTCTTTTCTGGCATAGAAATTCACGCCGCCGACAATCTTGTATGGGATGTTTGCTGCAATAAATTTCTCCTCGAAAAGACGCGACTGTGCGTTGGTTCGGTAAAGCACAGCACAGTCCTTATAGCGCGCCTCACCCTTTCTCACGAGTCTCGCTATCGAACGCGCCACATAATCCGCTTCCTCAAAGCCACTCTCAAGCTGTTCAAAGGTAATCCTGTCTCCGGCTCCGTTGTCAGTCCAAAGGCGCTTGTCCTTTCTACCCACGTTGTTGGAAATGACGCTGTTGGCGGCATCTAGGATATTCTGGGTAGACCTGTAATTCTGCTCAAGCTTTATGACCTTTGCATCTTCAAAATGCTTCTCAAAGTTTAAGATATTGTAGATATTGGCACCTCTGAACTTGTAAATGGACTGATCATCATCACCCACCACACACAGATTCTTATACTTCATGGCAAGAAGCCTGATAAGCTCAAACTGCACGGTGTTTGTGTCCTGATACTCATCCACCATGATATATCTGAAGCGCTCCTGATAGTAATCCAGCACCTCTTTATCCAGCTTAAAAAGCTCTACTGTCTTCACAAGCAAATCATCAAAATCGAGTGCGTTATTCTGCTTTAGGGCATTCTGATACTCCTTGTATACAAGTGCCTGCTTGCGCTTCACGAAGTCACCTGTGAAGCGGTTTTCAAACTCTATCGGATCAATCATCTCATCCTTTGCAGATGAAATGACATTTAAAAACATCTTTTCCTTATACATCTTGGTATCTATCTCAAGACGCTTGCAGATGTCCTTCATCAGAGCCTTCTGGTCGTCAGCATCATATATGGTAAAATTCGTGTCATATCCCAGCCTGTCAATATACCTGCGCAGTATACGCACACATGTCGAATGGAATGTAGAAACCCATATGCTTTCCGAACCATAGCCCACCATATCATCAATTCGCTCACGCATCTCTCCCGCAGCCTTGTTTGTAAAGGTAATTGCCATGATATTGTAAGGATTGACGCCACACTCATCTATCAGGTAGGCCGTCCTGTATGTAAGAACCCTGGTCTTGCCACTGCCTGCCCCTGCTAAAATAAGAAGCGGTCCCTCCGTGGTCAAAACGGCCTCTCTCTGCTGTTCATTCAACATATCTAAGCTCATCTGTTTTCCTCTCAATTCTCCAGTCTTTTACAGGCACACATACCATAAATACAAAAATAATTTATCTACAGCATATCACAAACATATGTTTCGCACAACCCAATATGAGAAAATTCAAAAAAAACTTGTCATATAGTTTTCAATACTATATAATAAAAGCCTGAGGTGATGATATGGAGAATGACGTTAAAGAATTTTTATCAGAATTATTAAAACAGCTTAAATCAATAGATTACATAAAGCCGGAGGATATACCAAATATTGATCTGTACATGGATCAGGTCACAACCTTCATGGACGAGCAGCTCGCTGCATCAAAGCGCTATGAAAGCGACAAAATCCTTACCAAGACAATGATAAACAACTATGCCAAAAACAATCTGCTCCCTTCTCCGGACAAGAAAAAGTATTCTAAGGAGCATGTGCTCACACTGCTTTTTATATATTATTTCAAAAATATATTGAGCATCAACGATATACGCTCGATTCTTAATCCGCTTACCGAGAAGTATTTCGGTAATGATGACGGATTTACGATGCAGGATGTCTATACTGAGGTTTTCAGCTTAGAGGCGGAGGAATCGCAGAAGCTCCTAAAGGATCTCGGCAAGAAATACAAGATTGCCGGTGAGACATTTGAGGATTTTCCTGCTGAAGATCAGAAATTTCTTCACACATTCAGCTTTATCTGCATGCTGAGCTTTGATGTCTACATCAAGAAAATGCTGATTGAGCGCATGATTGACGATCTAAATGAAGAAAATGAGGCTTCTAAAATAGGCGGTAAAAACTGATTACAACCTCTCTATATACAAGAAAACAAGCTCATTAAAATGAAATGACATTAAGTTAAACCTTTGACAGTGCAAATTTAAAGACAGTCACATTCCAATTAGCGGAAAAGTGGCTGTCTTTTTCTTAAAACCTACCTGTTTTATTGTATTTGTTGATATATTCTTCCAATTCTTTCTCACCATAACAGTTTTGGAATGTTATGTATTAGAAATGAATTCTTACAGTTTATCTAATACCGACTTATCAATCTTACAATTCAGGTTATTATTTTATTTTCTTGGCATGATTATTACTCCTTAACAGTTACTTATTTTTCTGGCAATTTATTCTTCTCTGGAACAATATCATACCATGTTGTCAACACATTTGAATTTAATTTCTGCATCTTTTTTATCTCACGAGATGCTTTATAAATGTCTGTTTCTAAATATTCTTGTGGCAACAATGCTATCTCATTCTTTATCTGTTCCCCCGCTAAAAGATTTGATTTTTCACCTTTAATCAATTTTAGATAGTTAGCATATAAGTCAGGGCATTCAGCTTTTAACAATGCTGGTACCGTTGGATATACAAGCTTGTTAATAATATCCGATGCCCAATAACTTCGTATTGTCATATCTACTGGATTCACATATACATGATTATAATAATCAATGTCAATGATACAGCCATGAATCCACCCACTCCCACCAATTTTCCTAATTTGCTCGGCAATCCTTTCCTGATAAGCTATAAAATTATTCAAAGGTGTTTCAATAGATGCAATCATTAACTCCATATTATCATAATAATAATTTATATCTTTTTTATCTAACTTTTTCAAGGCTCCACCATTCAGCAGTGACAACGAACCTATCTTTGTTTTATGAATAAAACAGTAATACCCATTCTTTTTCAACATATAAAGAATATTAACTTGTCTATTGAAAGTCATTGATATATTCTTTCCACGAGAAAAATCCTGATATTCCTGAGATGTAATTTCATATATACCATCTTCATAGTCGCCAAAATAATCATATTCTCCATCCATCAGAAAACTTTTCAGATGCGGACTCTCATTTCTATATCCAATCTGATTATCAGCATATATTCTTTTTACACCATCGTCAAAGAATATATTTCTATGTGTATGACCACTTACATACACAAAATCATTATGAAAATCTGCATCTGCACACCAATCTTTTTTTGGTGTATGAGTAAAGATGACCGTATTTTTCTTTGCTAACACATTTGTCAATTTATCATACAACTGTTCAAACTTTTTACTCTCTTGAATTTCTGTTTTTCTATCAACAGTTGCTCGATACACACCATCATTTGCATTGAAATCTTCATTATACCCCGAGAATCCAAGACCACCCAAAATCACTAATCTTGCACATCTCAATTTTTCAAGAAGAGCCTTATTATCTGACTGTATCAATTCATCGTATGGTATAATTCCAATGTCATCAGATTCATTTCTATAAAATAAATCATTATGCAATAAGAACATTCCATTTTTCTTTAATACAGTTCTGTATTTGTCAGCAATCTCATCCATTGTAAGTCCTGGGAAATTCCAAATTTCATGATTTCCAAGAACAAATACAAAATTTCGGCTTCTTAAGCCTGCTAATTTTCTAAGCATTTTCACAAACAATTCAAATATTGAAAATTCTGATGACACATCTCCACCGATAAGTGTTAAACTCGAACTATCAGCTAAAATAGAATCAATGATTTTTTTCATGGTGTAAATAACATCTTCCTTTGATTTACAACCTGCATTTTTAATTCTATGCATCAAATGTAAATCAGAAATGTAGCTAATTCTATTAGATTCCCATAAAAACATATTACTAAGATCAGCGGAAAACATACTTCTTTCATATGAAACAATTCTTCTTGACGATTGTAATACCAATGCAGTTTCTTCTTCATTCTTTTCAACTACAGGGAACTCACCAATAAGTTTTTTATCATAATCATATGATTTATATTGAACATTCAATTTTTCACATATTTCACTGGTCATTTTCACGTCACTCAAATTAATTTCATCTATGTTTGAAAGATTTTTCATACCAGTACAGAATAATAAATCTGAACCCGATAAATCACCTTTCAAAAATGCCACGAAATCAAAGAAATATCTAAACCTATGTACCTGCTGTTTTACAATTTTTTTATCTTCATTACTCCAAAATTGACATACTACAAATTCTCCATTCTTATATGCTTTCAATACCTTGCAACTCAGATTTGCATCTTCTCTAATCGGTAATTTTGTCGTATCATCTGTCGCATATTTTGAAAAATCAACATCCAAATCAATGGCTCCTGATAAGTCACAATTTTTCAAATTGCCATTTCTATACTTGATAAATTCATCAAATGTCTCAAAAGCTCGACATACCTCTACACTACGCCGCTGATTCAAAGTTTTCCTGCCTTGACAGTTATAATAACGAAACACTTTTGTTACTTCACAATAAAAATGTGTTGCTTTATCAAAATAACATATTACTCTCATTTCAATATCCTGATTTTTCAAGTCTTCCACAAAGTCTTTTACTTCTTTCTTTCGCTTCCTATTGGTTGCAACAGAAGCTTGTGAAAAATCATATTTATCAAGAATGACTTTTGGTGTAAAAACCAGGCACAATCCCATTACAACATTGTCACCGAAATAATAATCATTTGACAGATATTCCAGAATCACATCCAAGTGCTTTTTGCTACACTTAGTATCAAAAATATACTGAAAAAAGAAAAATTCTACAGATTTATATTGTGAGACTATTGATTTTTCATAATTACTACATACCTTTTTGAATTGTTCATATGTATCACAAGCATTAAATTTATTCAACCACTGTCTTACACATTTCTTATTTACTTTTTCACAACGCTCATATGATTCAATCTCATCTTGTGACCGTTCACACGAATAATCATCTAAGGTTTCTGTAACAAAACTTTTTACTTTCGTCAATCGTTCTATATCAAGATTAATTTTTTTTGAAAATTCATCTTCAAATGCATACTGATAATAACAAGCATCTTCATATATATCACCATCCAAAAATTCATAATATTCTTCAAAATAATCAAAGGTCATCTTATGCAATCTTGAAACAAGATTACCTGACAAATCTTTATAAAACCAATCTTCTTCTACAAAAAACGTTTGTGCGATTACATCAAAGCCTCGATGACCGCTTTTTCTCAACCCCAACTTTCGCTCTACTTTTAAAACATTAGAATCTAAAGCAAATTCTTTTGGAACATTTCTCACTTCCAATTCTCCGCTTTTCAATCCATTAATAATCCGCTTAACTTCTAAACTTACCCTTGTAGACTTATATATAGCTTTCAAGTAACACACCCTTTTCCTATATTTCTAATATCTGTGTATTATAATATATACTATATATCCATTTTTTTTACACAAATAATTTATTTACTGCCTGCATATATTATATCGTATTTTCGTTACTTTTTAAACATGAAGTCTAAATCGGCAGTTTGTTTTATATATTGTGTTGCTAAAATATTAGACAGACTTTTATTTAAGTTGACCATATGAAATCATCCCTATTGTCATACTTTCTTTTATACAAAATAAAATACCTACCGAAGAATCTCTCTTACGATAGGTATTTTTAATTTTTAGACTGTCTTATCTAAATAGCGATTTAGTAACTAGCATTATTATTTTATATGTCAAGACCTATAAATTGTCTTAACATAATGTCATTGCACCAAAATAAGCCTGTTTTTTTCCCCTATGATAAACTAATCCTCTTTGTCAGAGCCATCCTCCATGCGTGAAAAAACCATATCGTATCCATCGTTGCCGTAGTTTAATGATCTGTTCACACGGCTGATTGTGGCTGTGGAAGCCCCGGTCTTTTCTGCTATATCAAGATATGTCTTCTGCTCTCTAAGCATCTTTGCCACTTCAAATCTCTGTGATAGAGAAAAAAGCTCATTTACAGTACAAACATCCTCAAAAAATGTATAACACTCTGCTCTATCCTTGAGACACAAAATAGCATCAAACAAATGGTCTACTGCTTCTGTTTTAAGATTCTTGCTCATCGTGTTCTCCTTTTTCATGCGATTTATTTACTTTTAATTTTAACATATTAAAGTTTTAAAGTAAACAGCTTTCTTGCAATTAAATTATGATATGTTATACTAATGTTACTATCGCCTAATAAATCAGAATGGAGTAAATTGAAAATGAAAAAAGTAGGATATTTCTTTTACACATTTGTCCCACTGCTTGCAGTTGAGGCAATTCAGACTATCGCCTTATTCTTTATGATGGGCATGGGGGTGTTTGGACAGGGTTTTGTCGGAAAACTTGCTTTTCCGTCTGCAAACGTATCGGACCGCCTTGAAAAGACATTTACCTCTGTAAATTTTAACATGATGATTATGGTCATCTATGCACTCATTACTATTGCGATTTTTGGCATGTGGTACTATGCCAGATACGAAGGTAATTTTCTTCCATCCCCTAAGAAAACCTTCAATCCCATGATGCTTGTGGCAATCGTCATACTCGTGCCGGGTACACAGTTTGCTGCCAATTTCATCGCTAACTTAACCGGCTACATCCGTCCAGACTGGCTGCAGCAGTACAACGAGCTTTTTGAGACATCAGGCATCACAGATACCACCTTTGTGACAGTACTTTATTCTGTAATACTGGCGCCAATCTGTGAGGAGCTTATATTCCGCGGTGTAACCATGCGCTGTGCCAGAAAGGCTTTGCCATTTGCTCTTGCCAATCTGATGCAGGCTGCACTTTTCGGACTGTTCCATCTCAACTGGATTCAGGGCATATATGCCTTTGCACTTGGCATAGTGCTCGGATATGTGTGCGAACGCGGTGGCTCTATTTACTACTCTATGGGGCTTCATCTGCTTTTCAACCTTTGGGGCACACTTTCAGGATTTTTCCCTGATCCCGGTAATAGTGTAGTGGTCTTTGTGATTGTGATTGCTGTTACAATTGTTTCACTGGTGGTCGGATTTGTACTGTTTAACAAAGGACGAAGAAAGCTCCCCATAAATTCTACAGGAATATAGACACGCCCGCCAGACTTACTATCATCATAATCATGCCTGCAAGCAGTACTCCAAGCATGACAGCGGCAACCGTTGACTTGAAATCCATATCAAGGATACTTGCCGCAAGTGTTCCTGTCCATGCACCTGTTCCCGGAAGTGGGATACCTACGAAAAGTAAAAGTGCAACAAACAGACCTCTTCCGGCCTTTGCCTGAAGCTTCTTGCCGCCCTTCTCTCCTTTTTCAAGGCAGAAGCTGAAGAACCTTCCAATAATTGGTTTGTCTGCTCCCCATATGAGCACCTTTCTTGCAAAAAGATAAATAATTGGTACCGGAAGCATATTTGCAATGATACAAACGATAAATGATGGCACTATCGGCAGCCCCATCACCTGTGAAACCGGAACTGCTCCTCTGAGTTCAATAAGTGGTACCATTGAAATTAAAAAGATGTAAATATATTTTTTTAACATGAATAATTCTCCAAAAATTTAATTAGTGTATGCATCTGCTCATCCGTTCCTATGGATATTCGCAGATAGTCGTTGATTCGCTCAGGTGAGCTGAAATGTCTGACAAATATATTGTCTGCCTTAAGGTCCTCAAAAAGCTTTGTTGCAGAAACATTTGCGGGCTTTGCAAATATAAAGTTGCTCTTTGAGTCACAGAATGTAAAGCCAAGTCTCTTAAGCTCTTTCTTTGTCCATTCACGTGTCTTTATAACCTTTGCTGTGGTCTCTTCAAAGTATGCTCTGTCTTTTACCGCTGCTGTAGCTGCTTCGATTGTGATTCTGTCCATTGTATATGAATTGAACGAATATTTCACATCATTCAGATACTTGATAAGCACAGGACTTGCCATGGCAAAACCAACTCTTGAGCCTGCCAGCGCGCGTGATTTCGAGAATGTCTGTACAACGATGACATTATCATATTTGTCAATGAGTGGAAGCGCACTCTCCCCGCCAAAATCCACATATGCCTCATCTACTACGACAATTACATCCTGATTATGCTTTATTATATCCTCTATCTCATCAAGAGGCATGAGCTTTCCTGTCGGGGCATTAGGGTTTGGAAATACGACTCCGCCGTTTGCCTTATAGTAATCTGACGGTACTATTGAAAAATCATCAGACAATGGAAGTTGCTCATAAGGGATTCGAAGCATATCTGCCCACACATCATAAAATGAATATGTAATATCAGGAAACAATATAGGTTTTTTCGAATTGAAAAATGTCATGAAAATCATGGCAAGTACATCATCAGAGCCAACTCCGACAAACACCTTCGAGCTGTCTATCTTATAGAAATCCGCAATTGCATTTACCAGCTTATCCACCCTTGGATCAGGATACAGTCTTAAATCATCTGTATTGAAATTACTTAAAACCTCCTTCACTCCCGGCGCTGGCGGATATGGATTCTCATTTGTATTTAACTTAATAACACAGGTATTCTTTGGCTGTTCTCCCGGTGTATAAGGTACAACCCTTCGAATGTTATTTTCCCAGTCTCTCATTCTTTTCCTCCAAATTTAATTATGCGTCAGCCAATACATATTTACTGATTATTGAAGTTTCTTCTCAAAAAACAGGATATCAAACATAAAATCTGTATATTTATCCACTTTAAAATATGTACCAAAAAAAATGCCAACAAATTAACTTTACCTCATTTACTTATGTTTGTAAAGGTTGTATATTACACTTAATCACTATTTTTTATATATATTTTTATCTATTTTTAATCAAGGGGGATTATAAATAATGACTAAAAATAATTCAAAGGATCTCACTGTAGGTTCTCCTACCGGGCTCATTCTGGGCTTTTCCCTTCCGTTGCTTCTCGGAATGCTTTTCCAGCAGGTTTACAGCCTTATGGATACAATAATCGTCGGTCGTTTTCTAAGTGTTTCGGCCTTAGCCGCAGTCGGCTCTACCGGAAGCATCTGCTTTCTCATCATCGGCTTCTGCCAGGGTGTGTGTGCCGGCTTTTCACTTCCAATAGCCCAGCGCTTTGGTGCCAAGGATGAAAAAGGACTTAAAAAATATGTAGGAAATGCAGGGATTGTGTCTGTAATTATCGCAATAATCATGACGGCACTCACTGTGCTTCTCTGCGGTCACATTCTGACCTGGATGAATACGCCAGGCGACATTTACGACCTCGCCTACCAGTATCTGATTGTCATATTTGCAGGCATTCCTGCCACAATACTGTACAATCTGCTGTCAGGATATCTGAGATCTCTCGGCAACTCGGTCATACCTGTTATTTTCCTTATAATCGCGGCTGTTCTAAATATCGGTCTTGATTTACTTTTCATTCTGGTATTTAACATGGGCGTGTTTGGAGCGGCTTTTGCAACCGTACTGTCACAGGGTGTATCAGGAGTGCTGTGCATCATTTACATAGCAAAAAATGTACCTCTGCTGCATGTAAGCAGAAATGATTTGGAGCTTGACTCTTCATATGTCAGAAATCTGATGGTCATGGGACTTCCTATGGGCTTTCAGTATTCGATAACCGCTATAGGCAGCGTCATACTGCAGACTGCCGTAAACGGCTTAGGCTCCATCGCAGTTGCCTCAATGACCGCTGCAAGCCGTATTTCAATGTTTATGGTGTGTCCATTTGACGCACTCGGCTCCACAATGGCCACCTACAGTGGACAAAATGTCGGCGCAGCCAAATTTGAACGTGTAAAGAAGGGGCTTATTTCAGCCTCAGTTATAGGATCGATCTATTCGGTTTTGATTTTTGTAGCACTGCTGTTTATAGCCAACTATCTGATTTACCTGTTTGTATCACCAAGCGAAACAGAGGTTGTCGCACAGGCTCATCAGTTTCTGCTGATAAATGCATTTTTCTACATCCCGCTCGTTCTGGTAAACACAGTCCGTTTCACCATACAGGGCATGGGTTTTTCCGGCTTTGCGATGTTTGCAGGAGTAGCAGAAATGATTGCGCGTTCGCTCATCGGACTTGTATTTGTACCGATATTCGGCTTTTCTGCCGCCTGCTTTGCAAGCCCACTCGCATGGATTCTCGCAGATGCCTTCCTGGTGCCTGCATTCATCCACTGCCTGCATAAATTGCAGAAAGCAAAATCTAGTCAAGTTACAAGTCTTTAGTAAAAAGTCATTACCAATGATGTATTTAATAGTGTATTTAAAAATTAATTTATTTCACAACCTAAGGAAAGCACCGGCGAACATGCTATATATTGAGCTTTACGAAGCAGCTTAGACGCAGTTAGAATTATGTCCACCTACAACAATGCCCCAGCATGGACGCTGGGGCAAGGCGTTATGTGCCATGGACGGCACATAAAAGCCGGTTGTGTCATGGTCTAAACACACTAAATCATAATTCTTACTGCTTCTTAGCTACGTAGTACTTGCGAAATATATAGTATGTTCGCCGGTGCTTTCCGCATTATAAAAAGGTAATTGAAAATCTTATGCATTTACCGCATCTATAAATTTTTGGAACGCTGCACGTCCCTCATCAGTGCACTTGTACACTCCTGCACACTCAAGCACTTCTTTAAATACAAGTCCAATCTCCTCATTGATGATACCATCAATATTAGACTCATCAATCTTATCATACTTAGACATAAACTTAAGAGCCCAGTCAGCATGTGATGCAAGAGTCTCAGTCGAATGCAGATCCTTTCTTGTAAGGATTGCATCCCTAAGCTCTGCCATCTCACCTTTTAATCTGGCCGGAAGCACTGCAAGTCCCATTACCTCGATAAGTCCGATATTCTCCTTCTTTATGTGATGAAGGTGGGCATGCGGATGATATACGCCAAGCGGATGCTCCTCTGTGGTGATGTTGTTTCTGAGCACAAGGTCAAGCTCATAGTCTCCGTCACGACGTCTTGCTATAGGTGTGATAGTGTTGTGTGGCTCTCCATCTGTCTCTGCAAAAATAAATGCTTCTTCATCTGTATAGCCTCTCCATGCAAGAAGAATCTTATCTGCAAGGTCAATAAGCTTATCCCTGTCTGCTGACTTGATTCTGATAACAGACATAGGCCATTTTACGATACCTGCCTCGACATCCTCGTAGCCCTTGAATGTGATTTCTTTCTCTATCGGAGCCTTTGCCATAGCGAATGTATAGTGTCCGCCCTGGAAATGGTCGTGACTTAAGATAGAGCCTCCAACGATTGGCAGATCTGCATTTGAGCCTACAAAATAGTGTGGAAACTGTGTCACAAAATCAAGCAGCTTTCCAAATGTGGCACGCTCGATTTTCATCGGTGTATGCTTTGAATTGAACACGATACAGTGCTCATTGTAGTATACATATGGTGAGTACTGGAAAAACCACTGGCTGTTGTTTATTGTAACAGGGATAATTCTGTGGTTTTCTCTTGCAGGATGGTTTACGCGGCCTGCATAGCCCTCATTTTCCTTACAAAGCTGGCACTTTGGATATGCGCTCTGCTTAGCATTTTTAGCGGCAGCAATTGCCTTTGGATCCTTCTCTGGCTTTGAGAGATTGATTGTCACATCAAGTGTGCCATACTCTGTGTCTGTGGTCCATTTCATATCCTTCTTTATGCGCTGTCTTCTGATATAATTGCTGTCACAGCTTAATTTGTAAAAATAATCGGTTGCCGCAAGTGAAGACTCATTGTCGTATAAATCCTTAAAGCGAGCTCTGATCACGCTTGGTGCATTTACAAGGCAGCCCATCAGCTTTGTATCAAAAAGATCCTTGTATACAATGCTGTTTTCTTTCATGATGCCATTGTCATATGCGTATGTCATCATATCCTCGAGTATACCCTCAAGCTTCTCCTCTGCCTCTTCCTGTGTCCATGCAGGCTGAGCCTCTACCTTTTCAAATGTCTCATCCTCAATATCGTCCACTCCGAGTACCTCGAGAAGTCTGTTTACTGTGTATACCTCATCAGCAGGGTCAACAAGTCCTGTTGTAAGACCATATTTTACTAATTCTAATATTCTCTCCTGAATCATGTCATGCTCCTTAATCATTGTCGGGAAAAACCTGTTTATCCGTTACTGTTATTTCATATTGCTAATTTTATGCCAGACGGCTAGGTCCGTCTCCGATTGAAACAACATAAAACTCAGGTGTCTTTCCAACCTTCTCTTCATAGGCCTTTGTCAGGTTTGCCTTAAACTGATCAATAGCCTCGTCCTTTACTATGCTGACTGTGCAGCCTCCAAAGCCGCCGCCTGTGATTCGTGATCCGATAACACCCGGAATCTTCCATGCCTCATCAACAAGTACGTCAACCTCAGGACATGATGTCTCATAATCATCACGAAGTGATACATGTGAAGCATTCATAAGCTTTCCAAATGTCTCGATATCATTTTCCTTTAATGCCTTAACAGCCTTGATGGTACGCTGGTTCTCATAAACCGCATGCTTGCCTCTCTTACGTGCAACCTCATCCTTAATCGCATCCTTATGAGCCTCGAACTCTTCATCTGTCAGGTCACCGAGAGTCTTGATGTCACATACTGTCTGTAAATCCTTAAGAGCCTGTGCACTCTCATTTCTTCTGTCATTGTAAGCACTTGTTACAAGGCTGTGCTTAACCATGCTGTTTGTAACCACGATCTTTGCACCGTCCAAAACGATTGGTGCATACTCAAAATCAAGAGTATTGCAGTCAAGGAAAATTGCATTGTCCTTTTTGCCCATTGCAGATGCAAACTGATCCATGATACCGCAGTTACAGCCGTTGTAGTTGTTCTCTGAATACTGACCGATAAGTGCAATATCCTGATTTGTCACGTCAAAGCCGTAAATATCCTTTAACATATATCCTGTAACCACCTCAAGAGATGCTGATGAAGAAAGTCCTGAGCCGTTTGGAATATTTCCGAATAAAACAATATCAAGACCGCTTTCAAGCTTCATTCCGCGTCCCTCGAAGGCCCACATAACGCCCATTGGATAGTTTATCCAAAGTCCGTCCGGATCAGGTGTAAACTCATCAAGTGATGACTCAACCACACCCAGATTGTCAAAATTCATAGAGTAGAAACGAAGCTTCCTGTCATCGCGCTTTCTTGCTGCCATATATGTGCCGATGGTCAGTGCACAAGGGAACACATGTCCTCCATTGTAGTCAGTGTGCTCACCGATCAGATTTACACGTCCCGGAGCAAAATATACTCTGATATCCCCATCTGCTCCAAAAAGCTCCTTGAATTTGTCTAATACGTTCTGCTGTATCATTTTTTCTTCTCCTTTGCTGATTGTATTTGCGTTAAATTGATAGTTAAAATAATTCGTTCTTTCTTTATAACTCTATTATAACTGCACATTTTTACATTGCAATACATCCGACTGAAAATGCAACATAACAAATCAAATCATGCAACAAAATTACATATGTTATTATTTTATTTTTTAAAATTCTTAATAACATCAAGTGCCGGCAGCACATTTCCATCATAGTCAAAAAGTGCCTGGTTTGCCCACTCATTGCCGCATGGTCCCGGATCATTCATGTACTTAAGTGAAGCAGGTGTAGCCCAGCCTGAGCCCGGTACAGGAATCCACGCTGGCTCCCACCAGAAAAAACCTTTTCCGTGGTCATCCACCACATTTGCCACTCTGTTTAAGAAATCTTTTGTAAAGTCAGCCTGTCCCTCAATAGTCATAGGATAATCTATCTTCTCAACAAGCTCCGGTTTTGTCGCATAACCCTTACGCTCAGAATCAGCAAGCTTCTCGTACTCCTGGTAGCTGTCCATTGTAAAGCCCATGGATACCTCAGCTATGATAAGGTCCTTATTGAAACGCTTTGCAATATCGTTCATATTGAACTCAAGCTGATCGAGAGAGCCGTGCCAGAAAGGATAGTATGACAATCCAATATACTCAAACTCCTCTCCTCTTTCGATGAAGTTTGTAAACCATCTGACATAAAGCTCATTGTTTCCACCATTATCGAGGTGAATCATAATCGGAATATCAGCATTTACCTTGCGGCAGGCACGTATTCCGGCATTCACAAATTTTGCTATATTATCGTAGTTAGGTACCTTTCCCTCAGGCCACAAAAGTCCGTTTGAAAGCTCATTACCTACCTGAATCATTGTGACATTTACACCTGCCTCAATAATCTTTGTCAGATTTTCAAGTGTAAAATCATATACAGCCTGCTCCAGCTCGTCCACACCGAAATCTTTCCATGCCTTTGGCTTAATCTGCTTTCCCGGGTCTGCCCAGAAATCACTGTAGTGGAAATTCAAAAGCACTCCAAAGCCTGCATCTGTAACCTTTTTTCCGATAGCGATAGTCTCAGCCAGGTCATTGTTACCCGCACCGTAAGGCTCACCCTCCTCTGATTTTGGGTCGTTCCACAGACGAAGACGGATTGTATCAACATCATGCTCCTTCATGATGTCAAGAATATCCTTCTCCTTTCCATCCTCGTAGTATTTTGCTCCGCAGCGTTCCAGCTCGAGCAAGGTTGATAAATCCATACCCTTAATAAATTTTGACATTTTAATTCTCCTTAATTCTTATATCATTTATCCTTATATCATTTATTTACACCATGAGAGCAGTCCCAGTAATAGTCCCTGCTCTCAAAATGCGTAATAATATTCCTTACAACCTTAAAATGCTAGATTCCACGGAAACAGAATGTGAATTCCATTTTCTCTGAGGCATCAAGCAGATACTCTGGATGAGTATGTGCGCCCCAGCTGTCGTCTCCGCCTACACCCATCTGCTTCTTTGCCACACGGACAACAGTATAGTGTACAGGTGGAAGCTCAAAGTGATGTGCAGCATTTTCCAGCTCATGTGGTGTATATGGCAGTGCCGAGAACGAAAGCTCATCACCAAAGAACAGCATGCCTCTGCCCTTCTTATCCATTACCTTTGCATATCTTACTCTGCACTTGTTGCCGCTCTCCTGCGGAACGAGGTACTCAGCAATGTTGTCTGCCACTTTATTCTCGTATACACCATACTTTCCGCCATGCTGTCTGTCCTCGTATGTCTCCTGTGGTCCGAGTCCGTACCATTTCACTGTATCATAATCGGCATCCAGCTTGAACATCATGCCAAACTCCGGCATATCGCCAAGTTCCTTTACAGGGTCATATGACAGAGTTGTCTCGATTGTTCCATCACCAAACACTCTGTATGTCACCTCGCATGAACTCTGCGGTGTGGTAGGCATGAAATAAGTGTATGTGATGGCGATATTGTTGTCATTTTTGTCTACCCTTGGTGATGTATCCGCAAAGCGCTGATCCTGTCTGGTGGTCACATACATGCTGGCAATCTTCCACTGTGCATAGCGCTGTGGCATCATATTTCCGGAATCATTGTTGGTAGGTGTTCTCCAGAAATTCGGCAGTGGAATAGTATTTGGAAGCATCTCGACGCCACCATATACATATGAAACCATTCCCAGATTCATTCTTGAGAAAAGTGCCTTGAAGTTCTCACCTCTTACAAGGATATTTCCGTTTCCAACAACAAGCTCAACTGATTTGTCGCATGAATACTCACTTACAGGCTTCTTTATCATATGCTGTCCGAATGCAATCTCATATCCTGCCTTTTCCCAGATGGTGTTTTCCTTCAATACAAATGATACGACAATACAGTACTCTTTTTCCACATCTATCATGGAATTTTTAAGAGTCACCGGCACCTCATAGCTTGCCCTATCCATCGGTGGAACAGATATCTGAAGCTTTGTCCTGTAAACCTCCTCACCATCTGCAAGAAGAATGGCAAAAGCATCAAAAACCGATGTATTTACAAAAAGATTTTTGTTTGTAACTGTAAAGATGTAGTCGCTGTCAAAATCAACCGAGATATTCTGATAATTAAACTTCACCTCCTGCATCTTTGGAGAAGCCTCTCTCTCTCCGCCGTAGCAGATGCCGTTTCCGCTGAAATCACCATCAGTAGGCCTGTCGCCGAAATCTCCGCCATATGTGAGGAACCACTTGCCGTATCTGTCCTTTTTATAGATTGACTGGTCAATATAATCCCAAATAAATCCGCCCTGATATCTAGGCTCGCGGTCTGTAAGCTCTGTATATTTGTGCATAGCACCGCAGGAATTTCCCATTGCATGTGTATATTCGCAGCAGATAAACGGTTTCTCAGGATGCTCTGCCAGGAATTTTTCAATGCCTGCAACCGGAGTATACATCTGGCTTTCCATGTCGCTTGTGTCATTATAGCTTCTATCGTTAAATACTCCCTCATAATGCACCAGACGATGCTTATCAAGCTGTCTGAAAAGCTGTGACATCTCATATATGGTCTTGCCGCCAAACGACTCATTGCCGCATGACCAGATAAGGATTGCCGGATGATTTTTATCTCTCTGATAGCATGAGTTGGCACGGTCGAGCATCATTTCTCTCCACTGTGGCTTGTCCTTTGGCACAACAAAATCAAGGTCAACATAGCCCTTATTATATGCCTCCCATGTGCCATGACTCTCAAGATTGTTCTCCGCTATCATATAGATTCCATAAATATCGCAAAGCTCATAGAGCATGGAATCATCAGGATAATGGCTTGTTCTTATAGCATTGATATTGTTCTTTTTCATTGTGACAATATCCTTTATCACCTCATTACGGTTTGGCACACGGCCTGTTATTGAGCTGAACTCATGGCGGTTTACACCCTTAAATACAATACGCTTACCGTTTAGCTTCATAAGTCCGTCTACCATCTCAAATCTTCTGAAGCCCGCCAGCTGGCTGATAAACTCGATCTCATTTCCATGCGTATCTTTAACTATAATTTTAACCTCATACAGATTCGGCTTTTCAGCGCTCCATAACAGAGGATTTTTCACATTACATGAGCCCTCGCAAATTTCCTTATCCCTAAGCTCTATGTCAAACTCTTCCAATAAAAGTTTTGCCCTGTCATATTTTTCCACAGACAAATCGCCCAGCTCATAAAGCTTTACACTTGCAATACCATCACCATCTGCCTTTATTGACACACTAAGTGTACCCTCGTCAAAGGTATCATTAAGTGTAGGAACAACTGACAGATCCTCCACATGTGCACAAGGAACGGCATACAAAAATACATCTCTGAAAATGCCTGAAAATCTGTAAAAATCCTGATCCTCACACCAGCTGCTTGATGTCCATTTCCATACTCTGACCGCAAGCTTGTTCTCACCCTCGACAATATAATCAGTCAGCTCGAAATCAGACGGATCAAATGTGTCCTCACTGTAGCCGACATAATGTCCATTCAGCCAGAGTGCAAAACCGCTCTCCACTCCCTGGAACGAAATACACACCCTCTTGTTCTTCATATTCTCAGGGATTGTGAAATACTTCACATAGCTTGCAACCGGATTAAAAATCTCAGGTACCTCGCCCGGCTTTATAGACTCATCAGCCTCCCACGGATATGTGGTATTCGTATAGATTGGCACGTCATAGCCTTCCATCTGGATATGTGCCGGAACCCTGATCTCATCCCAGCCTTTGCAATCATAGTCAGCTGCCTCAAAGCCACAAGGAGCCAGGGACTGATTCTTTGCATATGCAAACTTCCATAAGCCGTTCATATCATATCTCAGGCTTGATTTCCCTTTAATTTTCTCAAGTTCATTTTTATAGCATACATGATCCGAATGAGCCGCAAGTCTGTTCTGCTCAAATATTTCCGGATTCTTAATGATATTTGAATCAAAATTACTCATATTTTTACACTCCTATCTACTGTATTTATTATTTGATACATGTCTGTTTTAAACACAAAGCCCTCTTATAAGACGAAGGCAAATAATAAACATTATTTGCCTTCTTAATTTTTAACAATATTATTTTACTTTTATTTAACAGATCCTGTAATTCCCTCTGCAAACTGCTTCTGGAGTACAAAGAATACGAGCATTGTAGGGATGGAGCAGAAAAGAACGCCCATCATCAGTACACCGTAATCTACTGTATATCCTGCTGCAAGGTTTGCAATAAGCATTGGCATTGTGATAGCAGCAGGCTTATTGAGGATTACCTTTGGCCACAGGTATGAGTTCCATGCATTCATGAATGTAATAACTGCAGCTGCTGCATATGTTGATTTCTGTACAGGCATATACATCTTAAAGAAAATACCAATCTCACTGAGTCCGTCAATTCGTGCCGCCTCCATTATATCGATTGGGAAGTTTCTCGAATTCTGTCTGAACATCATGATGAGGAACGGCGTTGAAATAGCCGGGAGCATGAAGCCCCATACCGTATTTATAAAGCCGAGCTTTGACATCATCTTGAACAGAGGAATAAGTGTAGCTACCTGCGGAATCATCATGGCAAGAAGTAAAACTGAGAACAGCTTATCCTTTGCCTTGTCATGATAGAGCTCAAAGCCGTAACCGGCAAGTGAGCAGACAAGCAGTGCTATAATTGTCTGAACTGTTGCATTGATAAGTGAGTTTTTCATTCCAAGTGCAACGTTCTGTGATGCAAACAGTTTCTTTAAGTTCTCAAGGGCATAGCCACCAAATGCAATTCTACCTCTTGCAATGTCAATAGACTTGTTGGTCGCTGCCGATATCATCCAGAAAAACGGAAATACTGAGATGAACGAAACTATTACAAGAAAAATGTATGAAGGTATAAGCCTTTTTTGTATTGATGATCCATGTTTTTTCTTAGTCACGCTTGTCACCTACTTTCAGATTGATAAATGCCAGTATAGCAACCATGATGAATACGATAACAGACATTGCTGATGCATATCCAAAGTTTGCAACGCCTTCACCAAACGAGCCGTTATAGATATAATGTGACATGGTGATTGTCGCATTTGCAGGTCCACCCTTTGTCAGGTTTACAGACTCGTCGAAGAGCTGTAATGTACCGTTTATTGACATGATAGTTGTCATAACAATTGTAGGTTTAAGAAGAGGAACCGTGATAGACCAGAAGGTTCTCCAGCCGCTTGCTCCATCTATCTTTGCCGCCTCGTAAACAGAGTACTCAATATTCTGGAGACCTGCTAAAAAGAACACCATATTATATCCTGTCCATCTCCAAATAAGAGCTACTATGATAATAATCTTAGCACTCCAGCCTGTACCAAGGAAGTTAAAGTTGTTCTCTAATATTCCAAGTTTAACAAGGATTGTATTGATAAGTCCCTGTGTTGCAAAAAGCGATTTAAAAATCAATGCATATGATACGAGTGATGTTGCACATGGTAAGAATACACATGTACGGAAAAGTCCTTTAAATTTAAGGTGCTTATTGTTAAGTAACTGTGCCAGTAAGATTGCCAGTACAAGCATGATTGGCACTTCGATAATTAAATATAGGAATGTGTTTCCGATAGATCTCTTGAAAACCGCATCCTGAAACATTCTTGTGTAGTTGTAAGTAAGTGGATTTGCCCACTGCATATTTGCGCTTGAGCCGGTTTTAAAGGATGTAATAACAGCCTGGATTATAGGCCAGAAGCTCATTATGAAAATGAGTATTGTTGCCGGAGCCAGATACATCCAGCCGGCTGCCCTTTGTTTACCGGTTATGCTCATTCCTTTTTTCTTATTTTTCACTGTAAAGGCCTCCTAACTATAAGTCTTTGAGAAAAAACAGGGAGCCATTTAATGGCTCCCTGTACATTTGCCATCAAGCTAACAGATTAAAGTCCCATTGTGAATTTAAGGTCATCCTCTGCTGTCTTTATCTCTGAATCGATATCTGCACCATTCTGAGTAATATTGATAAGTGCTGTAGCAAGCTTCTTACGTGCATCGTAGTGGAAATCGCTCTGCTCGATTATCTTAACATTTGCACCCATCTCAACGATCTTAGCGTAAATTGGCTGGTTGTTGAAATACTCAACACCCTCGTTGTAAACCTCTGACTTGCCTGCAGGTGTATATGTAGTGATAACACCACCATTCTTAAGAGCATTGTCATATGTCTCAGATACACCCTTGTCTGTATAAGATCCGCCACCGAATGTATATGCTAAGAATTTCTTAGCAAGGTCTGCCTGCTTGCAGTTGCTTGTGATGTAAAGTGAAGAACCACCGTTTGATGCATAGCCTTCACCACCCTCAAGTGTTGGAAGAGATGTAATCTCCCACTTTCCACTGTTGTCTGTAACCTTCTCGATTGTAGGAATGATCCAGTTTCCGTTCATAACGCCTGCAACCATGTCTCCCTGAATAACCTGATCTGTGTAATCTGACCAGTTATTTGCAAGGTAAAGAACATTGTTGTCGATCATATCCTTAAGTACCTGCATGATTTCTTTTAATTTAGCATTGTCTACAAATTTTGGCTTGCCATCCTTGAACTGTGACTCACCCTCTGCCTGAAGCATCATGTAGAATAAATCGTTTCCGTCTCCATCCATGCAAAGTAAGTATTTTCCTGTCTTCTCGTATACTTTCTTACCTACCTCGATGAAATCCTTCCAAGAGATACCTGTCATATCATCGATTGTGTATCCTGCCTGCTCAAGAAGATCTGTTCTGTAAGCAAAGATTACTGTTCCGTTATCAACAGGGAATCCAAAGTGCTCTCCGTCGATTGTAGAGAATGATAACTTCTCCTGACTGAAATCATCCCACTTAACATCTGCATCATTTGCTGATACCCATGCATCAGGATAATTTGTATGGTACTGCCGGAAGTAGTGATCCTGGAATAATACGATGTCAGGAAGTGTACTGTAATCCCCAGCTGAGCCTGCTGTTGTAATTGCTGTCTCAATGTCAGATGACCCTGACTGCTCCTCGATATTGAGTACAAAATCAGGATCTACATTTTTCTTGTAATCCTCTGCTGCTGCTTTGAGTGCCGGAATATTGAAGTTTGGATCCCAGGCCCATGCTGTAAGTGTATGGCCGTCATCTACTGTCTCTACCTTCTTACCTGTCTTTTCTGTGCCATCTCCTGATGAAGATGAGTCTCCACATCCGGCTGCAAGTGAGGCAACCATTGTTGTTACGAGTAATAATGAAACTACTTTCTTTTTCATTTTTCTTCCTCCCTAATAAAAATGATGTTTCTGCAATACTACGTTTACAATTCATTCATAATCATATTATTTTAATTGGGCATTTTGACTACGAATATTTGTCCGTTTCTTGATTACATAGTCATTATAACCATATACGTTGTTTCTGTATTAACAAATTCCACACAATTATATGCATATTCAAACATAAATGTACAAAAATATGCGAAAAGACATGTTTTCTACCATCCCTTTAGTGCAGATATCCTAAAATTGAGTAGTTTATGCTCATAATTTTCAGGATTTATCTTCCACTGATATGGCGAAGTGTTCAAAAATTTGCGGAAATTACGGTTAAAAGTTGACTGAGTTGTAAATCCACATTTTTGTGCAATAAGCTCCATCGGCTCATTTGTCTTTTTCATAAGCTCGCACGCCTTCTGCACTCTTATCAGATTCAGATACTCCATAGGCGGCATATTGATATATGATTCAAACAGTCTCCTGAAATGAGTCTCACTCATATTGCACAGTGACGAAAGCTCCCCTGCCTTTATTGTTTCACTGTAATGCTTATTCATATAGTCAAGCGCCGTGGCTATCTGTGACATATTAGTGCCCTTTACGACATCATTATCTTCCTCCGGCAGCTCATCATACTTGCGCAGCAATTCAATTACAATTCCCTGCACAAGAAGCTTTATTGTTCTCTGGGAATATTCCTTGTGCTCATTAGTTTCCCTAATGATGGAATTTATATATCCGGCCACAACCGGGCTTTGGTATACATTGGTCATAAATGCTTTTTTTGAGATGGTCGAAACTGCATCATTCTGGAATGCCGCATTGTTTGGAAACATTTCTTCTATCACAGAGCGCAGGTCAATGAAAATATACTCCCAGAAATTTACCACCTCACCATAGCTGACTGTAACATGCGGAAAATTCTCAGGTATAAATGTGATATCGCCGTCATGATACTGGTAAATATCCTCATCCAGATACATATTTCCATCTCCCTCGCGGCAGATGCCGATTTCAAGCAGATTATGGAAATGCAGGTGTAATTCATCATGACCATACACTCTCTTCCATGATTCTCCACACAGCACAAGTGCAGATTCTCCCTGTGGCAACTCATAAAATCTGAATTCCATCGTGTCTTTTTTTCTTTTCGCCATATATACTCTCCTTTGTAGCGAAATGCAAAACACGCTGCTGCTATTATAGCAGCAGCGTACCAATCACTACTTTAATCAAAATCGAACTTGTCGAATCTCTTGTACATAGCCTTGTACTTCTTGCGGACATCCTCGTTGCCCTGAAGTACCTCTTCCTCTGTACCTCTGAACTGACAGCGGATGCAGCTATAAATACCTGTTTCCTTATTATAGAACATATCAATATCAAGATCCCTCATAAAACATAAAGGACATCTGTAATTTAATTTGCCTTTTCCAAGTTGAGCCATGTTGCAAATACCTCCTTGTCTTTAATCTGTTTCTTGTAACCAAGCTTGAACATTGGAGAGAATGCATATCCTTCCTCAATGTATCCCTCTGCCTTTGCAGATGGTGTGAGTGAAACCTTTGTCTGAATTGCAGGAATTACTGCGCTTACTGCAGTTGCTCCGTCAAGCTTTGCATCACGACACTTGTACTCATAATTGATGCTCTGTGGGTTTTCTCCCTCACATGTAAGTGTGATGCCTGTCATATCCTCAGGATACTCTGTTGTTCCGTAGCATGCTGTGATGTACTCATCGAGATAAACCTCTGCATTTGGATCACTCATGCTAAGGATATTACGCTCAATCTTGATGTTTGATGAGCCCTCCTCAAAGTATTCCTTTGTCTGAAGAGTAAGCTTAACATCATAAAACTCAATATCTACAGGATCAAGTGTAAGGATTCTTGTCTTCTTGCCATCAATAACTTCCTCTGAAAAATGGCTGTGTGTAGGACAGAGACACAGGTCAACCTCCTCACCGTTGTGTGAAAGCTTGGCACTTCTTACTGTTCCTGCTCCTGCATAGTGTGTAAAGTATCCTGCTCTGTATTTCTCCTGAATAAGGAATGGATAAGATGCATCCTGTACATGCTTTGTTCCGATTCCTACCGGCCACTCAAGCTTTGCAACGTATGGACGAAGGTCTACGATTGCTCCACCCTGATCCATGTTTACGCATGCTCTCATGTATGGGTCACAGTACCAGAAGAGCTGCTTGTCTGAGCCGTAAAGGATATCTCTCCATGGTGCACACTCAGGCTCATTGTAGTTACCTGCGTTGACACCCTTCTTCTCTCTGAAGTAATCAGCGAACTCTGACATTGTCATGTCGATGAGCTTACCCTCTTTCTTTAACTTGCCATAGTAATTACAGCCGTCTGTGTATGACTTTAAGAGAAGCTCATATGGCTGCTCCCAGCGTCCCATCTTGTTCATCCAGCCAGGTCCTACGAACATCATGTTGTATGAATATCCGTTATTGTATTTTGCAAGGTCTCTGTACTGGTCGATGAGGTTGTAAAGATATGGATACTCCCATGTCTTTGTATCATAAATCATTCCACGAAGCACGTTCTGTGGATGTGTTCCGAAGTTTGAGCCGTTTCCGTCATAGCATGCAATAAGGTCACGTGAGAGATGTGGAATTGCTACGATTCCGCTATCCTCTTCCTTATTTGCTGCTGGCGCATGTGTGTTCTGCTTTGATGGAATCCATGGTGCCCATGGGCCTCCGTCGAAGAGTGTGTACCATGAGTTGTTACATGTGTGGTATGCCTTAGGGCCCTCCTCCCAGCATGTTGCAACTGCACATTTTACCATTGGGTATTTTTCTTTGATGTAGTTTGTAAGGTCTGCATCCATATAGTATGAGCCTGTTGACTCAGGATAGAAACCGAATCTGTCATGGAATTTCTCGAAAACATCATTTACGATAGCTTTCTTGTCCTCCATTGAGAACATCCAGATGCAGAAATCCTTTGTCTTATACTTCTCTCTAAACTCCTCACACGGAAGTCCAAGGAGTGAAAGTGCTATCTCATCACCGTATTTCTCGTGATCCTGCTTTGCAAGCTCTACTGCCTCATCATTAAAAAGTGAAGCATATGTCATCTGGATTGTAGTTTTGAGTCCCGCCTCATGTGCAAGTCTCTGCTGTGTCTTGAAGATGTCGAGTGACTCTGTGATAAGCTTCTTATCTCCAATATCCTCTTCTTTTCCCTGTCCTGTCACTGTTGCTGAGTACTCAGGCACCATCTCAGGGCGGTGAATGATGTTAACAATAAATTTGTCCATCCGTTGTTTCCTCCATTTGCTTGTAATTTAATTTATTTCTTAGGTGCGTTTTTCGCGCAACCGTTTGTTCTGAACTTAGTATATTACAGCATTGCGATTATGTCAATGTGCAATTTCGACATTTTTTAACTTTTGTTTTCAAGCATTTTTCACAAACAAGGGATTGGGTGCGCGTTTTTATGCGCAACTTTTGCGCATTGGTCGTAGGTCGGTACGTAAGCCGGGGACTGTTGGGGAGACACGCACTTTCGCCCTCGCTACGCTTCGCGACTAAGATTCTGTACGAAATTATGCTCTTAGGTTTTCTATGCACGACGAAACCGTCGAAACGCGCCTTCCATGGCGCGGTTCTCCTCGCACCTGCGTCCATGCAGGTGCGTTTCTGTGCTTCATTGGCATAATTTCTACAGTATCTAAGTCTCTTCGCTATGCGCTCCTGCTAAAGCACGTGTCCCCAACATTCCCCGGCTTACGTACCTTACGTTGTGACAGAAATTTAAATAAATGTTTTTAATCTTGCGCTTATTATGTTATCATGTAACTGAGATATAATTAATGATTCATTATAAATAGAAAGAGGTGTTTATATGTGTAGTATTGCAATAAAAATACCAGATGAAGTATTATACGATACCAAAATGACCAAAGATGAAGCTAATGCTTTTGCCAAGAAAGCTACTGCTCTAATGCTTTATTTAAAAAACCATATTTCTATTGGATATTGTGCACAGATAGCCGGAATGAGTGAGGAAGATTTCATCAAATATCTAGGCAATAATAATATATCTATCTTCAGTTTTGATGATGAAGCAGAATTTATAGAGGAGATGAATAATGCGTAGGGTAATTGTCAATTCAACACCATTAATTGCATTGTGCAATGCAGACTTACTTAACATTTTAAAAAAAATATATGGTTCAATCATTATTCCTAAAGCAGTATTCGACGAAGTTACAGCAAAAAAGGATTCTGCCTGTTTACAAATCAAACAAAATCTTGATTGGATTACAGTCGAAACAATCACTAACATTGAAGACCGCAAAATGTACAAAGCAAAGCTTCATGCCGGTGAAGTTGATGTTATGATATTGGCACAAGCTGACCCCAAAGCAGACTTAGTTATCATCGATGATAATGCAGCAAAAAAAACAGCAAAATATCTTGGATTAACAGTAACGGGCACCTTAGGTGTTCTTATAAAAGCTAAACAATCAGGGATTATTTCTTCTGTAAAAAATGCAATAACCAAAATTCAATCAAACGGATTCTATATAAATGAAAATATCATTAAACTAGCATTAAAACAGGCAGGTGAATTATGATTAAAATAGCATTCTTTGATGTGGATGGCACCCTGCTTCGGCTGGGACATAAAGAATTATCAGCAAACACTGCTGCTGCACTTAGGCAGCTCCACCAAAATGGCATCATCCTTTGTATGGCTACCGGAAGAAGCTACACAGGTGTGCCTCATTTTGATGGAATTGATTTTGATGTCCTGCTCACCTTTAACGGCTCATTCGTCACCGCAGGCAATGATATCATCTTCAAAAATCCTATTAATGAGCACGACAAATATCAGATAATTTCCAATCTAAAGCAGATGAACCGCGCCATTGCAATCAGCAACGAGCATATGATTGTCACAAACGGTACCGACCCTGATTTAGAGCAATACTTTGCCTTTGGCAGCGAAAAGCTTAAAATCGCTGACAATTTTGACGAGATAAGCAGGACTGATATATATCAGATTATGTGCTCCTGCAAAAAAGATGAGCACTCACAGATTCTATCCGGCGCGCCCCACTCACAGATAACTGCATGGTGGGATAAGGCCGTTGATATTATTCCGCTTAACAGTGGCAAAGGCAATGCTGTTGCTGCAGTGCTTAGGCATTATGGCTTCTCAAAGGATGAAGCAATTGCTTTCGGTGACGGACATAACGATATTGAAATGCTTGAGGCCGTAGGCATGGGTGTTGCCATGGGCAATGCAAAGGACGAAGTCAAGGCTAAGGCTGATTTTGTTTGCAAATCGGTTGAGAATGACGGAATATATCATTACTGTGTTGAAAACAAACTGATTTTTTAGAGAAATATACTTATGAACATAGACAACAATTTACGACACCTACTCGAAAACGAAACAAAAATACATCTCGCGGAAATCCGCTTTCTCTACCAAAAGCTCGACAGACAGCTTGGGCTTAATGGTGCAAGGGTTCCTATCACCTTTGGCTTTGATACGGACAGGCTCGGTGCATACACTCCGGGCTTTGGGCAGGATGAAGAAGAATTTCATTTTTCGCTGCTTTTCATCGGCTACTGTGTGACAAAGCCCTTGTCAAAGGATGACAGGATGGATTTATATAAGCATGAATATGCCCACTATATGCAGTACAATATGGACATTCCTGATAAATACAACTGGCAGCCCGGCATCCACGGAAGTGCGTGGAAATATTGCTGCTCACTTATCGGAGCAGCTCCCACTCCTTACTACAAAGCCGGTGAAGGACTTATTAAGCACGATTATGATAAGGTTCTCAAAAAGAAAATTACTGACAAGAGTATTCCTATCCGCGACACATATTCACGCGAGCAGGAATACCGCAAAAAGAAAAACAGTACTGTAAAATTTAATATCAATGACGATATCAATCATCCAAAGTTCGGCAAGGGCACCATTGAACATATCGAGCAGCTCGAAGGCTCAGTTCGGCTGCATGTCAGATTCGGTGAAGATCTTAAGAAAATTGATCAGAAATGGCTGCTTCAGGCAAACTTGAAGAAAGCAGGTGCATCAAGGCACATATAGCGTTATGCTATCCTACATTACATTATTTCAAGTTCGTGAAAAATCCTTACTATCTCATTCCAGGAAGCTATGTTTTCTTTTAAATATAATTTCCCCTTTTCTACTATTTTATAATATTTTCTCTGTGGTCCCAATGATTTTTCACTGTAATATACTTCCGTCAACCCTCCTTTATTCAGTCTTCTTAGAATGGCATAAATAGTGCTTTCATCTGTATCCGGGAAAAGTCCCTGCAATATTTTAATTATATCGTATCCATATCTGTCTTCTTGTTTTAAAAGCTGTAAAATACATATATTTAAGATTCCTCTTTTTAGCTGTGAATCCATTTATGATTTCCTCTCAAATTTTAATTTTAACAATAAAATTGTCCCCAAAATCAGTGTCTGAATATATAATAAACTACTATATGCTATTATTTTTTCAAGCCCAAGCGTTCTTTCTATATAAAACATATGTAACTGATTTATAAAATACATTAAACAGGTAATAATACCAAGTATATGAAATATCGTTATAAAACCCAATTCCCTGTTTATTATATATTTCTTTAAGATGATGTAAATAATAATACAACTCAGAATAATTATAGCTGTTGTAACTAATACCACATAATAACTCCCTAAGCCAGCCTCATTCTTTTTCATTACCAGAAATACTTCTGTTAATAAAATAAAAAAGAATAATCCGATTAATAACAGATGGTTTTTAAATTGCATATCACATGTTAATTTTGATTTTTTAAGAATAAACAAACCTGCAACAAATACTAGAACATTAGCTATCAGAGCAACCGGATAAAAATTCCAGCCGTTTTTATCAAAGTATCTTAACAAACTGATGCATAGCACATAATATATAACCAGCGTGGCAATTGTCTGTAATAAAACACTACTCTTCAATGGAAACGTATGCTCTTTTCCTTCTTTTGAATCTTTGTATAAATTTCTCGCGATATCAAACGGTTTTCCTAAGCCGGAACATATTTCGTACTCGCTTTTTTCAGCCATTTCTTCATTTTCGAACCATTCTTCATAGTCTTTAATTAAACTATCACAGTCATCATCCCCAAAATAAAATGATAAGCTAATATAAAGTTTCTCCAAAAATTTCTTTTTTGAATTTTGCTTTTGCATTATAACACCCTCTCTACTGATTAACACTCTACTGTTTATTAGTCACTAGTTAAGTATAATATATTTCATATCTTGCATTTTGTCAATACAAAAATCATGGGACTACAATATATCGCAGTCCCATGATTCTAACTATATCTTATATTTTTGTTTGTAACTATTTAAGTCTTAAGTCACATTGAGAACAAGAAAATCTACATCTCAATTGCAATCGTATATGACTTCTCAAATTTCTCACCCTGTGCCAGCGAATTAACATACTCCCTGTCCTTTAATTCTCCGACAAAGCCTGCTCTGTCGCATCGGCCGTACCACGGCTCAATACAGATAAACGGTGCTCCCATTCCTGCCGGTGACCACAGACCAAATAAAGGCGCATCAAAGGACACCGTAAGGTATGGCTTCTTATCCGGTGTACACAGGCTCACCTTTGAAGCCTGTCTGTTTTCTATTATGAGCGCATCCTTATCAAACATATGCTCATCTATCTGACAGTATCCATCCACATCCACCTTAAGCAGATTGTCATCCTTGTCTAAAAGTCCTCCGTCACAGATAAGTCCGTAGGTGATTGCTTTGTCTGTGTCAAGCTTCAGATAATAGTCTGACTGCTTTCCCTGCTCTGCGACCGGACACATAAATGCCGGATGACCACCTATTGAGAAAAGTAAATCCTTTTTCGCAGGATTTGTCACCCTCCAGGTCACTTTTATATCACTGCCTGAGAGCTTATAGCCGATTTCGAGCACAAACTCAAACGGATATTTTGCAAGAGTCTCATCATTTGATTTAAGTGAAAACCATGCCTCATCCTTTGTCTGTGACACAAGCTCAAACTCCATATCCCTTGCAAAGCCGTGCTGTCCCATCGGATAATCTGTCCCATCAACGGTAAACTTCTTGTCCTTTAAGCTGCCGACAAACGGGAAAAGCACCGGTGCGCTTCTCTTCCAGTATTTCTCATCGGCATCCCACAGATACTGTGTACCTGTTTCCTTGCCGGTGATGCTTTTAAGCTCTGCTCCGAAGCTGTTTATCGTGAGCTCAAGTGATTCATTTTCCAGTTTAATCTCCATCACATATCTCCTTTTATATTTTTTGTAACTATTCAGAACCACCTTGAGAACAAGAAAACCTGTTGCTTACATGCAAGCATGACACATCATCTTTTTGGTTCTCAGTGGTTCTGAATAGTCTGTTTTTAATTACATCACAAGCAGTCCAATAACTCTTACAATAAATGCTGCCACCCATGCAATCGCACACTGCAAAAGCACCACGCTGACTGCCCACTTTGCACCCAGCTCTCTCTTTATGGATGCCATAGCAGCCACGCATGGGCTGTAGAGCAGCGAGAACACCAGAAGAGATGCCGCTGAAAGTGTTGTGAGTGCTGTCGTAACCGTTCCGCCAAACAGTATCTCAAGTGTTGATACCACGCTCTCCTTTGCCATGAGTCCGCTGATAAGTGACGTGCATATACGCCAGTCGCCGAGTCCCAGAGGCTTAAAGACAGGCACGATAACACTTGAAATAGCGGCAAGCATGCTGTCCTTTGAGTCTGTTACCATGTTAAAGTGTATGTCAAAGCTCTGTAAGAACCATATAAGCATTGTAGCAATAAGTATTACTGTAAATGCCTTCTGCAAAAAGTCCTTTGCCTTCTCCCAGAGGAGCTGGCACACATTCTTGGCGCCCGGCATCCTGTAGTTTGGCAGTTCCATGACAAATGGCACTGCGTCACCCCTGAACAAAGTCTTTCTGTAGATAAATGCGAAAAGTATTCCGACAATTATTCCAAGGAAGTACAGTCCTCCCATGACAAGTCCGCCATGCTTCGGGAAAAATGCACTAACAAAGAATGCATAAATTGGCAATTTTGCCGAACAGCTCATAAACGGTGTGAGGAGTATAGTCATTCTACGGTCTCTCTCACTTGGCAGTGTACGTGTCGCCATGACAGCTGGCACCGTACAGCCGAAGCCTATGAGCATTGGTACTATGCTTCGTCCGGAAAGTCCTATCTTACGAAGGAGCTTGTCCATGAAGAATGCAACCCTCGCTATGTATCCGCTGTCCTCCATGAGGGATAAGAAAAAGAACAGTGTCACGATAATCGGCAAAAAGCTTAATACGCTTCCGACACCCTGAAAGATGCCGTCTATTACCAGTCCGTGCAGCACCTCATTCACACCTGCCGCTGTGAGTGCCTTATCCGTAAGCGCGGTCAGTGCTCCTATGCCCTGCTCCAAAAGCCACTGAAGGCCTGCTCCGATTACGTTGAATGTGAGATAAAATACAGCAAGCATTATCACTATAAAGCACGGTATTGCCGTGTATTTGCCTGTAAGAACACGGTCGATGCGCTCACTTCTGATACGCTCCCTGCTCTCCTTCGGCTTTACCACAGTGCTCTCGCATATTTTCTCAATAAATGTAAAGCGCATATCCGCAATTGCAGCGCTTCTGTCAAGGCCTCGCTCCTTCTCCATCTGGACAATCAGATGCTCTATTGCCTCTTTCTCATTCTCATCAAGATGAAGCTGCTCTAATATAAGTGCATCTCCCTCGATAATTTTGGTAGCAGCAAAGCGAATCGGAACTCCGGCGAGCTTTGCATGATCCTCAATCAGGTGGCTGACCGCGTGTATACATCTGTGCACGGCACCGCCAAAATCATTCTCATCACAGAAATCCTGTCTGCCCGGGCGCTCCTGATACTTTGCAATGTGTATCGCATGGCGCACCAGCTCATCAACACCCTGATTCTTCGCGGCTGAAATCGGTACAACAGGCACTCCTAACAGTCCCTCGATTTTATTTACATCGATTGAGCCTGAGTTTGCCGTCACCTCATCCATCATATTTAGAGCGATAACCATCGGTATATCCATCTCAAGAAGCTGCATGGTCAGATACAGGTTTCTCTCGATATTTGTCGCATCTACGATATTTATTATGGCCTTTGGCTTGTTATCGAGCACAAAGTTTCTCGACACAATCTCCTCATTCGTATATGGGCTCATTGAGTAAATGCCCGGTAAATCTGTGATTGATGTATCCGGATGTTCTTTAATAGAGCCATCCTTTCTGTCCACCGTCACTCCCGGGAAATTGCCCACATGCTGGTTTGAGCCTGTAAGCTGGTTGAAAAGTGTTGTCTTGCCGCAGTTTTGGTTTCCCACAAGTGCGTATGTGAGCTTCTCACCATCCGGAAGGGGATTGCCACTGCCCTTCACATGGTATTTGCCCTCCTCGCCAAGTCCGGGATGGGCTGTGTTGCTTATCTTTTTAGGACCCTCATGCTTTCTTGAACGGCTGTCAATTAATTCTACCTCAATATGTGCCGCATCATCAAGCCTCAAGGTGAGCTCATAGCCATGCACCTGAAGCTCCATCGGGTCTCCCATCGGTGCAAATTTGATTACTGTCACTTCGGCCTTTGGGATTACTCCCATATCCAGGAAATGCTGGCGCAGTGCGCCCTCACCGCCTACTGTAAGTATTCTGGCACTCTGTCCTATGCCAAGTTCTTTTAGTGTCATTTTATCTCTTCCTAGTGTATTTATTGATAAATTTTCTCAACTTATCACAGATATCTTACCACAAAGCGTGTGCCACTGCATTCATTTTTTTCATTTAATACATCTTTTTTACAATCCTCCACAAGGATATATCCATTGTCATGACGCACAATTGCTTCCGCGAGCGAAAGTCCTATGCCGATGCTGTCCGCCGGCTGTCCGCTGCCGCTGTAAAAACGCGTAAAAATATGCTTTTTGTCCTCATCACTTATGGCTTCTCCATCGTTTTGCACTGTTATCTCTGCATACATCTCATACCTGTAAAAGCCTATCTTTACCTCACTCTCTGCGTGCTCTACTGCATTTTTTACTATGTTTGTAATGGCCTCACACTGCCAGTATGCATCAGCATGTATACAGGCATCCTTATCAGAGCCTTCATCTATGGACAGCCTTATGTCTCTCAAATCGCAAAGTGCCATAACATTGTCAGCTGCCTCAGACACAATTTCAGACAGCAGCGTATCCTTCTCATCAAACTCCACAACATCCGCTTCAAGCCTTGAAAGCTTTAAGATAGCCTGCACCATATGCGATATATTATCCACATCACGCTTTGCCCTGCGCATTATCCTGCTTCTGTTTTCAGGTGCCATATCAGGATTTCCTTCCAGATTTTCCAGATTTATCGAAAGTGATGTGAGCGGTGTCTTAAGCTGATGCGATATGTCAGAAAGCGCATCCTTTAGCAAAAGCTTGTCTGCCTTTGCATTTTCCGCAGACTCCCTCAAATAGATTGCTGTCTTGTAAAGCTCTCCCTTAAGTATAGAAATCTCTCCCTCTGTGCTATCTGCCATAACAAGTCTGTAGTCTCCCTGATTTATGCGGCGCAGATAATCCGCAGCCTGTCTGACCTGTCTTTTAAAGCTAAATCTTATAAGCACAATGTAAAGGCAAAAGCCCCCTGCAAAAAGCACAACAAGAAATATGTCTAGCCAAAGCGCCCCTTTAAGCGCTTTTTCATTTGACAAAACCGCAGAATCCTTTTCCATATCAATGCCGTATTTTTTTAAGAGCGTCTCTGCGCTTTTTAAATTTGTATAATCGCTGCCTAAGCTGCTGTCATTTAGAATCGCGGCTATACTGCCATCTGATACATCGGGATATTTTTCATGAATGAGTGCACATAGCTTAGCCACTGTGATGTTATAGTTTTTCGTATATGCCCTGTACTGAAAAAAGACGGTAAAAGCCATAACCATCACACATATACATGTATATATTATTGCAAAATACACAAAATGTTTTCTGTTCTCTAAATTATATTTCTTCTTTCTCATGCTTTCCCCCGGGAACTGTCTCTGTCAGCCGATACTGTTTAAAGAGCTTCATCTGAATCAACACGATACCCGATTCCCTTCACAGTCTTTATCACATCCTCACCAAGCTTTGCCCTGATGCGCTTCATATAGACAGTCACTGTATGGTCATAGACATCGTTGCCTGTCGCCTCCCAGATGCAGTCAAGCACGGCATTTCTGGACACAGCCTTGTCGTGATTGGTAAAAAGCAGATCAAGTATACGGTTTTCAAGACTTGAAAGAGCAATCACCTGTCCAGCCCTTCTTGCTTCCTTTTTGTCCAAATCATAGCTTATGCTTCCTGCGTGTATGACAGATGAGCTGTCATCACTTTTCCTTCGTAAAAATACGCGGTTTACTCTCGCCACAAGCTCTCTTACTGAAAAAGGCTTTGTGATGTAATCCTCCGCTCCAAGCTCAAGTCCCTTTACTATATCATTTTCCTCATCCCTTGCGGTAAGAAAAATCACCGGTGTTTTTTCTTTTTCCAGCCTTTCGCTGTAAAAATCAAAGCCGTTCCCATCCGGAAGCGACACATCAAGCAGCACAAGGCCGGGGTGCTCACTCAAAAGCGCCCCAGCCTCCTTTAAACTGCCTGCTGTCAAAAGCTCATATTCAGGTTCTGTAAAGGTATCACACAGTCCCTCTGTTATTCCTTTATTGTCCTCTATGAGAAGTATTTTTTTCATATCAGCTCCCGCATTTCCTACAGATTTTCATTCTTGATTGTCTCAATAATGTTATTGTGTCTAAGCTTCGTCATTGATAGTTTCATGATAGCATAAATCAGCATTATTACAACCACTATACACAATATAATTGCTTTATACGGCGGCTCATAAATGATTGCGTCATCCATCCTGTTCATCATAACACATAAGAGATAGCTTATTAAAATACCAAGCGGTACACCTATTACAAGTGCCTTTACAGATATAAACACACTCTCGAGCCTGACCATTCCGGCAAACTGCTTATCTGTCATTCCAATGCTTCTTAATGTGGCAAACTCGCGGCTTCTAAGCTCCATTCCGGTGCTTAAGGTATTGATGATATTTGTGATTCCTATTAAGGCAATAACCACAATAAGTCCGTATGCAAATACTCCAAGCAGTGTAAAGAGAGACTTTTCATCGCGCATCTCCTTATCCAGATTGCTGACATAAAAACTAATCTGCGAATACTCAGGATTTTCCTCCGTCTCCTTTTCGAATGTATCCTGATATTCATCTGCATTTTCTGCAACCACATATGCCGAATATGACGCATGTCCCGGTTTAATCTCATTACCGTTCTTGCCGTCACCCCATAGGCTTTCAAAGCCTTTTTGGTTCATAAACAAAAGCGTGGTATTGCTATTGCCATTATAACCGATCGGTACCTTGTCTGTGACACCTGCAATAGTTACATCCACAGTCTTTCTGACTCCGTTATTTATTGTTTCCTCGTCAACGTATCCACTGTTATCCTCTGTGCCGCTTTCAGTATCACCTTCCACTGCATTATTATCATCTGTGCTGCTTTCAGTATCGCCTTCTGCTGCATTGTCATCAGAAGAAGCATCATCATAAACATTATAGCCACACTCGATTGTATCTCCTGCTTTATATTTGTACAGCTCCATCTCTTTTTTGACGTATTTTGAGCTATTCTCATTATACACATCAAATGTGCCTTTATTCACAAGAATTGCTCCTGTATCTGCATTTTTTATGCCTGCGTCGGACGCATACTTATCATACGATTTGTCATCCAAAACTGTGATTAAAAACTCTTGTGAGACATCCTCACTGTCATCATAAAGCTGCCCGCAATACTCTCCATATTCCTTTGTATACTCCGGCTTACTGACATCGAAATCATAGCCTGCTCCAACCAGATAATCCTCAGCTCCTTCAATGCCACTCAAAAGCTTAGAGAGCTTTTCAATATCAAGGTCCTTTTTACATGACATATTTATTCCGATATTGTAATCTACTGATGCATATGACATCCCAACCCTGCTAAAGGCCATAGACATAAAGTATGATATCACAATAAAGGTTACTGAGCAGATGACAATAGATGTCACTGTGGTTCTGTACTTTTTATTGTTCCTCTTTATATTCTTATATGAGATAACGCCTCCGATACCCCAGATTCTGCCTATAATCGCCGGTGTCTTAAGCTTTGATGACTTTATTTTAATCTCCTTTGTGTTTCTTATTGCTTCAAGCGGTGTGACCTTTGCAGCCCTTCTTGCACTGCCTGTTGCTGAGAAATAAATGGTTGCTATACTCAGTATCACAGCAAGAATAAGTGCAGGCAGGGAAGTATGAAAGCTCAAAGCAAAGTTAAGCCAGCCTGCTGACAGCGCATTTACCACCTTGACAAGTATGAGCGATGCCAAAATACCGCTCATGGTACCCACCGGAATACCAACCACTCCAAGCATTGCTGCCTCTGTCTTAACACTGCTTTTTATCTGGCGCCTCGTAGCACCCACGCTTGCAAGCATGCCATACTGCCTAATTTTTTCAGTGATTGATATGTTGAAGCTGTTTTTGATACAATACACTGATGTCAGTATAATTATCAAAGCCACAACAGTGGCCACTGTAAACAGTGCTTTAAATGTGCCGTCAATCGGGAAAACACACTCATAGCTTATAAGGTATCCATTCATATATATATCATATTTTGCATTTTCCATCTCTTTAAGAAACCTGTCACTCTCCTCAGCAGACATTTCAACAGATGAATTATTCGCTTTCGCAAACAGCTTTTCATCCACACCAATTATATCAGCAGTCACAGCATCCTTGTTTCTTAAAGCCTTTTTAGTATATCTGCTGTACACTGTGAGTGTAGTGTCAGCTTCGCTTGCCTCACTCTTTGTGCCATTATCAATTGCTGCCAGTTCATCAGAGTATGTGACAAATGTATATCCGGCGGCACTATAGTCCTCCATTCCATAGCCCGGTCTTTCCATGATGCCTACCACCTTGTAGTGCTTTGTCACAGTATCGGTAAGTGTCTCTGCCTCATTCTCATATGCGCTGTTTTCCGATATTACACCTTCGGTGTTTGAATCATATCGCTTTCCGACATCCAGTGTTATCTCATCTCCCACCTTTATGTCGATTCGTCCGTTTGTCTTTAAGTGCCTTGGAATGACTATCTCATCCTCATTTTTTGCCATGCGTCCCTCTATCAGTTTAAAGCAGCCTCTCTCAAAGCCGGCCTCATCTGTTGCCATGACATATGCATACGGCTTATCCTCATTCTTGCAGCCGTCTAGCTTTGCAAAGCCCATTCCCATTGTCTCAAATGTGCTTTCAATATTTCTGTTGTTTTTAAACTCCGAAAGCTCAGACATTTTCACATTCGAAAATTTCACATGAAAGTCGCCGCCCTTTTGCTTCTGGTATTCAATCATACTGTACTGAAAGCTTGACACAAGTGTGACAAGCGCCGACAAAAGCGCTGTTGCAAGAATTATTCCGACTATCGTGACAATAGTTCTTTTCCTGTTGAGCTTTAAGTTTTTTAATGTGAGTGTCTTCATCAAATTCATCTGATTTTACCATCCTCTATCATTATTGTGCGGTCAGCCGCCTTTGCAAGCTCCATATTGTGTGTAATCATGATAATTGTCTGGTTGAGCTCACGGTTTGAGGTCTTTAAGAGATGCATAATCTCGTTGCTGGCCTTGGTATCCAGGTTTCCGGTCGGCTCATCCGCGAGCACTATAGATGGTCTCGTAATCAGGGCTCTTCCTATAGATGTGCGCTGCTGCTGTCCTCCTGAGAGCTCATTTGGCAGATGAGTGCGTCTCTCTGTAAGTCCAAGGCGCAAAAGCATGTCATCCATCTGTGCTTTTTCCACCTTTCTTCCGTCAAGCTCCATCGGGATTGCCATATTTTCCTCCACATTTAATATAGGTATCAGATTATAAAACTGATAAATGATACCCACCTGTCTTCTTCTGAATATGGCAAGCTCATCATCATTCATTGCAAAAATATCAGTGCCGTTTATATACACCTTTCCGCTTGTTGGTCTGTCAACACCTCCAAGCAGATGAAGCAGTGTGGATTTTCCCGAGCCGCTCGCCCCGACTATTGCCACAAATTCTCCCTTTTCCACGCTCAATGACACATCGTCCAAAGCCTTGACCTGATTTTCTCCGGTGCCATATATTTTTGATAAGTGTTCTACTTTAAGCAGTTCCATTTAATTCTCCTTTTCTTCTCTATGCATTTTTTGTGTGCTGTGCGGTCTGTCATCTAAAGTGCAGCAGCCCCGCGATACAAGTGTATAATACATGATGTAAAGTTACAGGTAGGTTACTTTTAATAAATTTTACAGCTTAATATAAAAAACTCCGGTCAGAACAAAAAGTTTTCTGTGCCGGAGCTTATATGTTATATGTTTTATAATTATCTATGCCAATAATTATTTCTGCTTATATGAAGACAAAAAGTCTGCAAGCTTGCCTGTGGCATCCTTTAATATCTCCGTTCGAGGCAGATATACCACTCTGAAGTGATCAGGCTTATCCCAGTTTAAGCCGCCGCCGTGGATGATGAGTATCTTCTTCTCACGAAGCAGATCGAGTGCAAACTGTTCATCGTTTGTGATGTTGAACCTTGCAGTATCAATCTTTGGGAATATGTAAAATGCTGCCTTTGGCTTTACTGCCGAAATTCCCGGTATATCGTTTAATGCCTTGTAGACGTACTCTCTCTGCTCATAGATTCGTCCGCCCGGCACAATATACTCGCCTACACTCTGATATCCGCCTAAAGCTGTCTGCACTATCGACTGCGCCGGAACATTCGAGCAAAGACGCATGTTTGAGAGCATGTTGAGACCCTCGATATAGTCCTTTCCGAGCGCCTTGTTGCCGCTTAAAACCATCCATCCGATACGATAGCCTGCTATCATATGTGACTTAGAAAGACCGCTGAAGGTCACACAGAAGAGGTCCGGTGCAAGCGACGCAATAGACACATGCTCATAGTCATCCATCACAAGTCTGTCATATATCTCATCCGAAAAAATCATGAGCTCGTGCTCTCTTGCCACATCAACTATCTGCTGCAGCACCTCCCTTGGATAGAGCGCTCCCGTAGGGTTATTAGGGTTTATTATTACGATTGCCTTTGTCTTGTCTGTAATCTTCTTTTTGATATCCTCTATGTCCGGATACCACTCTGACTGCTCATCACAGATATAGTGCACTGCCGTGCCTCCCGCAAGTGTAACGCAGGCTGTCCAAAGCGGATAGTCCGGTGCCGGCACCAGCACCTCATCACCGTTGTCAAGAAGCGCTGACATGCTTAAGTTTATAAGCTCGCTGACTCCGTTTCCGGTGTAGATATCCTCAACCGTCACATTAGGAAGCTTTTTGAGCTGTGCATATTGCATGATTGCTTTTCTTGCAGAAAAAAGTCCCTTGGAGTTGGAATACCCCTCACAGTCCGTGAGCTGGCGAGACATATCATATATCACCTCATCAGGTGTCCTGAAGCCAAACGGCGCAGGATTTCCTATATTGAGCTTCAACACATTTGTGCCGTTTTCCTCCATGCGGGCCGCCTCATCCACCACCGGTCCTCTAACATCATAAAGCACATTATCTAATTTTCTGGATTTTCCAAATTCTCTCATCCTGACCATCTCCTTTTATTTTCGTAACATTTCCTGTATCCGTAATCATATCCTGCTAGCCTAAAAGCTCAAAAACAGCCTCAGCGTCAAATACCACCTGCTTTACCTTATCAACCTCTATCTGATAAAGTGCATTTGCAGCCAGATGCTCTGCAGCCTGCTCGAGATCTCTTATGCCCGATGTGTTCTCGTGAAGCTTAATCACTGCATCAAGTCCGTCCTCTGTGAGAACGCACTCCTCCTCCTTCATTCCCATTCGCTCAAATACCTTGCGCAGGGCAAATCTCTGGAAGATGACCTTCTTCTCTTCATCGGTATAGTCCGGAATATCAATCACTGCAAAACGTGACATAAGCGGTGCAGAAATCTGGGATTTATCATTGGCTGTTGCAATCGGATATACTCCGACGGTCGGCACCATACACTCCATATAGTTGTCTGTAAAGCCCAGATTGTCAAGCAGTGTCAAAAGCACATCTGCCGGATTTCCGTTGCCGTTTTTGCTTGAGGCCTTGTCGAGCTCATTGATGATAAATACAAGATTTGACTCTCCCGCCTGTGAAAATGCCTCCATAATGATTCCCGGCTTTGCGTTTGAATAGATTCTTGAGCTTCCTGTGAGCTGCTCTGCATCATTTATTGAGCTCATATCGAGTGTGGTCCATGGAAGCTTGAGTATTCGTGCAACAGCATATGCAATCTGTGACTTTCCGGTTCCTGCCGGTCCACAGAGCAGCAGTCCGTAGGCAGGAAGTGTATGAGTCCTGTTTATCTGGATAATGGTCTCAATGATTCTCTGCTTCACGCTCTCCATGCCATAGAGCTCCTCATCGAGTATGCGCCTTGCCTCCACAGGGTCAATTGCCTCAAAGTAATTTCCCTTCCACTGGATATTCATCATGATGGAAAGTGCTCTCTGCGCATGGCGTCTCTCCTCAGGTGATACCTCGCTTGAACGCGCAACTGCCAGATTTCTTCTGGCCCACAGCAGTATATTGTCAGGCAGTGTACGGCCTGCACAGGTCATGAAATCTGTGATGCTCTGTATACTGGTGAGCTTCATGCTGTCGCCCTCTTCCTCGTAATCATCGAGGTCAGGTTCATCCTCAGGCATGGTGCTGGCAAAGAGCCTTTCCATCATATACTGCAGGAATCCATCCTCTGCAGACAGCTTTGTGCCTCTGCCGAGAGACACCTCCCTCACCCTGTATACTGCGTATCCGTCAGGTGTATTGGCTCCTGAAAGCTGTACCTTTATGTGATTTTCGCCAAGCCACTTAAAAAGGCTAACGAAGCGGGAATCAATGCGCAGGATATCTGCACTGGTCACCCCATCACCATCCTCAAATTCAAAGGATGTACGCTTTATCGGATTTGTAAACATACCGAGCGCATGATGCGCCCACTCCTTTTGCTTATTGTCTATCACAACAATCGGTTTATCGGCCGATGCCTTGGTCTCTGTCGAATGAAATGTCTCATATGTACACTCCGGATGCTCATTTGCTACCGGTGTATCGCTAAAATCAAATACTGGCATTTTTATTCCTCTCTTTTCGTAATTGTATTCTTCATCATACCCTGTCAAAGGCTATATCCTGTACCACCTCGCCCGCGATGATAAGTCCTGCCACTGATGGTACAAATGCAAGGCTTCCGGGAATATCCCTGCGCTGCGTGCACTTGTGTTCGGCACCCGGCGGGCAGATGCAGTTGGTTCTGCAGCTTATAGACATATCCTCTATCGGTCTTGTAGGCTTCTCCTCAGAGTATACCACCTTGAGCTTTTTCACGCCACGTTTTTTAAGCTCACGGCGCATGACCTTTGCAAGAGGACACATGCTGGTCTTATATATATCAGCCACCTTAAATGCACTTGCATCCAGCTTATTTCCTGCTCCCATGCTGCTTATGATAGGGACATTTTTCTCCTGTGCCTTCATGACAAGCGCAATCTTTGCTGTGACCGTATCAACCGCGTCAACTATATAATCATACTCTTCAAACGGAAATTCATCAGCATTTTCCGGCAAAAAGAAGCACCTGTGCGTCACGACACTTACATCAGGATTAATATCATGAATCCTCTCCTCCATCACATCTGTCTTGTATTTTCCTATGGTCTTTCGGGTTGCAATTATCTGCCTGTTTAGGTTTGTAAGACACACCTTGTCATCATCGATAAGGTCAATCGCTCCCACGCCGCTTCTGACTAGTGCCTCGCAGACATATCCGCCCACTCCTCCTATTCCAAATACTGCGACTCTTGCGCCCTTTAGCCTATCCATCGCCTCTTTTCCAAGCAAAAGCTGTGTTCTTGAAAACTGATTTAACATTTATTTCTCCTTTTCATCCCTGACCACGCCGACACCTGCAGAAATCAGGAGTCTTACTGTATCCTTAAGCATACTCCAGTCAGCCTTTGACAGCTCATCGGCAGCCTTTATCATCTCAATGAGCTGCTTAAATGACATCTGGTCAAGGTTCTCAAAATTGGAGTCCGATGCAATTGAAAAAAGCACATTTACAAACTGCTTTCGCTGCGCCTCATCCATGCTGCCTATCCAGTTTCTGAGTGTCTTGTCAAGGCGCACACTGTTTTTGTCCAGCCCATCCGCCTTTATGATACTTCCGCCCATTATCTCCCAGGAAAAAGCATCATGTTGCAGCGGCCCCGAATTATGGCTTCTTACCACCTCATAATTGTCCACATGCTCAAGCAATAAGCCAACAATAGACGACTGTGGCAGAAATGTCTCTATTCTGTCAAAAATTCTTTTGTAGCCTGCCGTATATATCATCTTGTGATTGAAGCCCGGCCCGTCAAAATTAAACACCTTAATAATGACATCCTGCACCTCTTTATCCACATGCATGGCGGCAAACACTGCCAGATTTCCACCCTTTGAGTGTCCGCCTATCCACAGCTTTCCTGTATTGATGCTTTTATTGTTGATATTTTCATCATCTAAAGCTTTATCATTTATGGCTTTTTCATTTATGCCCCTATCATCATTGCATATATATGCTGCCACCTGCTTTAAATATTTTTTCGCCTTGTTCTGTCCCGGTGTCTCATCGAGATAGCTTAGATTAAAGTTTTCCTTCCAGCCGACCACGGAATGGTCTGTACCACTGTAGGAAATGAAATATGTGCCGTCGGGCAGTTCTATCGTAACCGCAGAAAACTGCGACTCCTCTTTTTCACTAATATCGTATATATAATATCTCAAAATGCAGTCAGCATAGCGCCTTGAGTGCGCCAGCTTTTGAAGCAGCCTCGCGGAGTGGCGGAAAAGATTAGGCATCTGCTCAATCTCATCATCACTGTGGTCCGCGCAGTAAAGGCTTGAAAGCTGTTTTATCGTAAGGTATGACTTCTTTGCATCCGGCATATATGGCTTCATCTGCACATAAATAAGCTGTGAAAAAATCAGTCCGTCCACCTCATTTACATGCACCTCATCAAAGCCTATGTCTCCACGCCAGTCAATATAATCCATGATATCTGCCATACAATGCCCTCCTGAAATATATCTGTCTTATTCATCATAGTGATCTAGGAAGCTGTGCTTTATGCCATCCTTTTTATATGCTACAACCGTAGCCAGATTTACATTCTCCACGCTCTTAAATATATTTGCCTCGACAAAAGGATTCACCTTTTTAAGATTAGCGATGAGCTGCTTTATCTCAACACGCTTTGAGCGGTTTTCCTCATTATTGCAGGTGGTACAGGTATCTGTAAACTTGCAGGCACACTGTATGAAATGCAGACCGTTGTAATCACGCCATGCCTTTATATCGTCCTCCCTGACCAGGTAAAGAGGCCTGATAAGCTCCATGCCCTCAAAGTTTGTGCTGTGAAGCTTAGGCATCATGGTCTGTACCTGTGCACCGTAGAGCATGCCCATGAGTATCGTCTCGATAACATCATCATAATGATGTCCGAGCGCAATTTTGTTGCAGCCCAGCTCCTTTGCAAATGCATACAGATGTCCTCTTCTCATCCTCGCACATAAATAGCATGGCGATTTTTCGATATCATATACAGCATCAAATATATCTGACTCAAAAATAGTGGCAGGGATGCCAAGGTTCCTGCAGTTTTCCTCTATGACATGCCTGTTTGCCTCATTGTAGCCCGGGTCCATGACGAGAAACTTCACATCAAAATCAAACTTGTTGTGATGCTTAAGCTCCTGAAAAAGCTTTGCCATGAGCATGGAATCCTTACCTCCCGAGATACACACCGCAATCTTATCCCCCGGCTTTACAAGCTCATAGGTATTTATCGCCTTTGTAAACTTGCGCCAGATGGATTTCTTAAATTTCTTTCTGATGCTTTGCTCCACATCTGCCTTTATATCGCGCTCTGCCACCTCATCCTCTTTCATGGCATCAAGCAGCCAGCTTATATAGCCTCCCTTTAAGCTTGCCGCATCAAAACCTTTTTCTGTGAGATACTCTGCCACATCCACACTCGTCTTACCACGGCTGCAGACTATGACAAGCTTCTTATCATGCGGCACCCTCTCATCTGACTCTATTTCCTCTGCCTGAATATTGAGTGCTCCCTTTATGGCACCGTGCGCCACCTCTTCCTCACTTCTTATATCTATTATCTGATAGCTGTTACTATCAAGCTTTTTAACTTCTTCTATACTAAGCTGCATTTTATTTCTCCTATACTATTTCCGCAATGACTTTATTTCCTGAAATATCCTGTACTCATAATATGCCGTCACCACAAGGATGAGCCCTATCATAATGAGGCTGTATACATCGCGGATTGCTATTCCAAACGCATCACACACGCATGGCACCAAAAGCCCCGCAGTAAAAACAAGCTTTACAAACGTCAAAAGCCTGAGTGAATACCTTCTGATATTGCCCACACACAGCTCCGCTGCTATGTGATTGAGCTTTTCCGGATAATGCTGCAGCCATGTGATTGTAATGTATACAAGCAAAAGCACAAGTATATTGGCCACAAACTTAAATACCTGTATGTGATAGCACACTCCATAATAAATCTGTAAGCCTATATACGCAAGAGCTAAAAGCGCATCTATTGCCTCAAGCACCGCCGAAGCAAAGGTCATATCTCTTTTTCTCATATAAATCTACTACCTTTCATTAACACCTTAAACACGTAAAAATAAGGTAAAACGATATTGTTTTTCTTTAAACTATCTAATTTTATCATATTATGGACTATCTTTCTAGAAAAATTGTGATATAATAATCAGGTTAAAGGAATTTTATTTAAAAATTAATAATACAACGAGGTTTAATCGAAAATGAGCAAATTAACAATACCAAAGAACTATTCTTCGGCACTGAATCTTCACGATACACAGCTTGCCATCAAAACTGTTAAGGATTTCTTCCAGGGCATGCTCGCACAGCGTCTTTCCCTGACACGTGTTTCAGCACCGCTTTTCGTTGATCCTACCACAGGCTTAAACGATAACTTAAACGGATATGAAAGACCTGTTACCTTCGGCATCCTTGAGCAGGGTGACAAGGAGGCAGAGGTCGTTCACTCTCTTGCCAAGTGGAAGAGATATGCATTAAAGAAATACGGCTTCTCTCTCGGCGAGGGCATCTACACAGATATGAATGCCATAAGACGTGATGAGGAGACTGACAATATCCACTCTATATTTGTTGACCAGTGGGACTGGGAAAAGATCATCCGCAAGGAGGACAGAAACTTAGACTTCCTTAAGGAAACAGTAAAGACAGTATACAAATGCCTGCGCAAGACCGAGCAGTACATGGCTATACAGTACGACTACATAGATTTAATTCTGCCAAAGGATATCACCTTTATCACCACATCAGAGCTTGAGGAAATGTTCCCGGACAATACTCCAAAGGAGCGCGAGTATTATTTTGCAAAGGCAAAGGGTGCAATCTGTGTAATGCAGATTGGTGACAAGCTTGCAAACGGAGAGCCTCACGACGGACGTGCCCCTGACTATGACGACTGGGCTTTAAACGCTGATATCATCGTGTACTATCCTGTTCTTGATATCGCACTTGAGCTTTCATCAATGGGTATCCGTGTAGATGAAAAAGCCCTAAAGGAACAGCTTGACAAGGCCGGATGTCCTGAGCGTGCTAAGCTTCCATTCCAGAAGGCTATCCTCAACAAGGAGCTTCCGTACACTATCGGAGGCGGAATCGGACAGTCACGAATCTGTATGTTCTTCCTCAGAAAGGCTCATATCGGTGAGGTACAAAGCTCACTGTGGCCTGATGAGACAATTAAGGAATGTGAGGAGCATGGTATTCAATTGCTATAATCTGCATACCATACTTTACTGTTTGTTATTAAAAACCTGCTGTGTCAGACAAGCATGACACAGCAGGTTTTTTATTTCTTATTTTTTAATTTTTCCATATGCATCACAAACATCAGCATAAATGCATGTGTTGCTGCTATTATCTACACAAACATCCTCCATGCAGCCCTGATCTGCGAACCCAGCCTCTCAAACTGCCAGTGGGTATTGCTCTTTATGATACTGTTTGGATCATTTATAGTAAAGCCCTCATCATCATAGCCTGTGATCACCATAAAATGTCCCTTTTCTGTGAAATCTCCCGGACCGACATTTACGACTATCAGATTGCCCTCATCAAGCCTTTCTTTAAATGTATCCTCATCCACCTTTATAGTCTTTGCATTTACCCCGTAGTGCCTGCAGCCCTTGCTTATAAGATTCCATGCACTTCCGGAGCCATCCACACTGTAGCCGGCCTCCTTTGCATACTCTGCCACCGCAAGAGGGGATGCCTGTGCATCATGTGTCAGATATAATACAACCATCGAAAGTGCAGTCGGACCGCAGCCACTCGCCGCAAAATAATTGCCACTGTACTTTTCATAGCCCCATCTCTTATCCCACTGCTGCAAAAGAGGTACTGTATCCTGCGAGGCCTCTGCCGTCAGATCAATATCATGCTCTTTCGAATGCTCCTTAGGATACTCATATATGAAGTCAATTGCCTCATCATTTTTCTTTGCAAGCTCCTTTAGCTGCCCCGGATACTTTGCACTGTGAAGTATCTCATCAAGCTTCGTTTCCTTGTCAGGCTCGCTGTCTTGCTCCGCAGCGTTTACATCAGCCTCTGAGCTGTTTTGCTTTTTTTCTGAATCCATTTTAGATGCGGTAAGTGAATTATTATTCTTCTGCACATCAACATCTCTTGATTGCGTCTTATTATCAGCACCTACCACCGCGTCAGCTACGGGAACTAAAAGCTGCATGCCACACGCCAGAAATGTTGTTATGATTATCGCTGCACAAAGAACTATTGCGCCTATTTTCATGCGCCTGTCGCGGTGCCTTGCACGTTTTATGCTTCCCTGCCTTCTATGAGTTTTCTTATGTGTCTTTCCCATTGTTCTCCTCTTACTATTACAGCTTATCAACCTCATCCATCCAGATACGTCCGCACGCATCCGAAGGCATCCTTAGGTCTCCTCTCGGTGAGACCGCCACTGTTCCTACCTTTGGTCCATCCGGCAGACATGAGCGCTTGAACTGCTGTGCAAAAAATCTGCGATAGAAGTTCTTAAGCCATTTGAGAATAAACTCATCATCATATTTTCCTTCAAATGCTATCCTTGCAAGGCGGTAAACCTTGGCAGGAGCATAGCCGCAGCGCAGCATATTGTAAAGGAAGAAGTCATGCAGCTCATAAGGGCCCACAAGATCCTCTGTCTTCTGTGAAATCTTACCGTTTTCAGGTGGTAAAAGCTCAGGAGAAACAGGTGTATCAAGCACATCAAGAAGTGTCCTTTCCAGCAAATCGCTGCCGCAGGTATCTGCATAGTATTTTACCAGATGGCGCACCAGAGTCTTTGGAACCGATGCATTTACAGCATACATGGACATATGGTCTCCGTTGTAGGTAGCCCAGCCGAGTGCCAGCTCTGACAAATCTCCTGTACCTATAACCATTCCGTTTTCCTTGTTTGCGATATCCATAAGTATCTGTGTGCGCTCGCGTGCCTGTCCATTCTCGTAGGTGACATCATGCACAGACGGATCCTGTCCGATATCCCTGAAATGTATATTTACGGCATCCTTTATATCCACCTCGATAAATGTAGCTCCAAGGCATTTAATGAGATTTACCGCATTGTCATATGTGCGGTCTGTCGTTCCAAAGCCCGGCATCGTAACTGCCGCGATATCCTTGTGATCCTTTCCCAAAAGGTCAAATGCCCTTACTGTGACGAGCAGTGCCAGTGTGGAGTCGAGTCCTCCTGAAATACCGATAACTGCTGTCCTGCAGTTGGTATGCTCTAATCTCTTTTTAAGCCCCATAGCCTGAATCATAAGAATCTCATCACAGCGTCTGTCCCTGTCTGTCTTGTCTGCAGGAACAAAAGGAGCCGGATTTACATAGCGGCTAAGAGTGGTATCCTTTACCTCAAGATCAAACTCAGCCCATCTGTGATCATCCTCGACAACAAATGTTGTCATCCTGCGCCTCTCAGTCTCTATTCTTTCTACATCAAACTCGCTGTATATAGTCTCATTTGTAAAGCGCTTTGACTCGGCAAGCACATTTCCGTTTTCACAGATGAGATTGTGTCCTGAGTAGACCACATCCTGTGTGGACTCACCGTCTCCCGCTGACGCATAAATATATCCACAGATTAATCTGGCAGACTGTCCGCTCACAAGCTCTCTCCTGTATATTGCCTTGCCTGTCACCTCATCTGATGCAGACAGATTTACAATCACAGTGGCACCAGACATCGCGTGTCTGATGCTCGGCGGGTTCGGAGTCCAAAGATCCTCACAAAGCTCCACCGCTATCTTAAGCTTTGGCAGCTGCTTGCAGCTAAAAATAAAATCAGTATCTACAGACACCTGCTGTCCATTTTTCAGTGTGACATATGTGCTTAAGTTTTCTCCCGATGCAAAATGCCTTGCCTCATAAAACTCATTATAGTTTGGCAGAAATGTCTTTGGCACCATGGCAAGCACCTCTCCGCGCGATACAACTGCCGCCATATTATAGAGCATGCCGTTTATCTCATATGGAAGCCCTATGAAAAATATGCCGTCAAGGCTCCTGCTGTAATCTGCTATCCCTATAAGCTCATCCTCTGCTGCAGCTATGAGCTTATCCTGCCAGAAAAGATCCTGACAGGTGTATCCGGTAATGCAAAGCTCCGGGAAAACAACCACCTTTGCCCCGTTATCAGTGCACTCCTTCATAAGAGCTTTAATAAGCTGTCCGTTGTATACAGTATCAGCTACCTTTACCTTTGGTGTCGCTGCAGCGACCTTTATATATCCGTCCTTCAATTAGCGCATCTCCTTCAACTCATCCACCGTAAACTCATATGCCTTATTACAGAACTGGCACTTTACCTCAATGCTCTCACCATCTGCGATAATGGAATCAAGATCCTTTTTACTTAATGTGGAAAGTGCTCTGCTCACACGCACCTTTGAGCAGTCACAGTGGAAGCGTGTCTCAGTCGTATCTGTGATTTCAAGCCCGAAATCTCCTAAAATTTCCTCAAGTATCTGCTCCGGAGTCAGCCCCCTGTCAAGCATCTGTGTCACAGAATCAATCTCTGTGATTTTCTTTTCAAGCCTGTCCACAACCTCATCCGGTGTAAACGGCATAAGCTGGATGATAAATCCGCCTGCCTGCTTTACGCTCTGGTCCTTATCCACCAGCACGCCGAGACCAACCGCCGACGGAATCTGCTCAGATGTGGCAAAATAATAGGTCAGATCCTCAGCTATCTCACCTGTTTTAAGCTCACACTGACCTGAATACGGCTCCTTTAAGCCCATATCCTTTATGACTGTGAGTATTCCAAGATCAAGCGCTCCACCCACATCGAGCTTGCCTGCCGCATTGAGTGGCAGCTCAACCTGTGGATTCATGGCAAAGCCCTTTACATTGCCGTGCGAATCTGCTGTGACGGTAAGTCCCTTTGCTGGTCCGCTGCACTGTATCTGAAGAGTTATGATATCCTTATCGCCCTTCATCATAGCTCCCATCATGGCTCCCGCAGAAAGAAGTCTGCCAAGTGCCGCCGTCATGACAGGTGTTGTCATGTGATCCTCTCTGGCGGTCTCCACCATCTCCTTTGATGTTACAGCAAATGCTCTGATATTGGCATCCGCCGCTGTTGCTCTTACTATATAATCTGACATAATTTACCTCTCATTATCTAATTCTATGCTTTATGTGCAATTACAGTGACCTTCTCACTGTCACACTTCACCTGATCGTCTGTGTACGCATCATACACCGCATCAAACACAAGTCCCGACTGTTCAAGAAGCTCCTTAAGCTCTGAAATCTCATAGCATCTCTGGAAATGAGTTTCCTCAAACTTCTTGTAGATGTCATCCTCATCCTCTGACTGCTCCTTTATAAAAAGTGTCAGGTCATACTCGTTTATTTTCTCATCGGCATCATAATAATTGTCCCATATAAAGCTGCCCTCATCACGGTTTTCAGCTATGGTATTATCAGCCATGAGCACCTCATATTTGTATGGAGTATTGATATCAAATATAAAAATGCCACCCTCTTTGAGACTTTCGCTCACGCAGAAAAAAACTGCCTGCAGATCCTCAGGCTCAAGAATGTAATTGATGCTGTCACATGCGCTTACGACGGCACTCACCTTTTCTCCCGGTTCAAACTCTCTCATATCCTGCATCAGATAAAGGATTCTGTCATCCTCTCTCTCAAGCGCCATATCAAGCATGTCAAAAGAATTGTCAATGCCTATCATATCATAGCCTGCATCTGCAAGAAGCGTGGTAAGCTTTCCCGTACCACAGCCTAAGTCCACGACATATCCACTGTCTATGCCATTTGCACGCAGTTTTTCGACAATATATCTGCTCCACTTCTCATATGGCACATTGTCCATGAACATGTCATACACCCGGGCAAAACTCGTGTATGCTTCCATAATTACCTCATTTCGTGTTTCTATTTACCGTAACTATTTAGAACCATCCCACGCACATTCGCAAAACCGCACGATACTCGTGCTTTCCCGCTGCTTTGCAGCTAATTTTGCTCATATGTGTGGGGGTGGCTCTATTCGAGCCACCTTGAGAACAAGAAAACCTGCTGCTTACATGCGAGCATGACGCATCAGCTTTTTTGTTCTCAGTGGTTCTGAATAGTTACTATTGATTATATAATAACAATTAAATGTCTCAAAATCAAGGTTGATATAAGGCACAAAAACCATTATACTAAGCATATGATTGATAATTACGAACACTACATAACAAAAAACATCAAAGCATTTTACAAAAGGCGTCTTTTCTCTCCGATTGTATACATCATTCTGCTTACCGTGCTATGGTTTGCATTTTCACTCGGAGATATTTTATCGCCCATACACATTGACGATTCTGTCAGCTTTGAAGCTGCATACAAGGATTCGGACAGATATGTAAAAACCACCCTTAAAAAGCTTTACTTTACCGGCTACACCATGAAGGACGGCAACGACATCAAGGGCTATTACTACTACTGCATGCGCGATGAGCACTGCTCTATTGTTCTGCTTGCACCATCCACCTGTGAGGAGGGTCTGCCATCTATCGACAAGCTCACGGTGGTCGGTAAAATCGTAAAGGGCAAGGGCACCTACACACAGTTTGTAAATAAACTGTCGAAGGATCTGAGTTGGGATTCCAAGGGACTCTCCGATACCATAACAGGCTGCTATCTTAATGAGCCTGAGTACCATTTGAAAACTACTATTTTTATGTTTGTTTTTTATTTTGGCACTCTTATCTATGCTGTTATCAGCCTGATATTCTACATCCTGTGCATCAGGTTTCCTGTTTTGGCACCGGCATGTCAGAATCTTGTTGTATTTGGCAATCCGCACAAGCTGCTTGCCGAGGCTGAGGAGGAGCTTGCGACACTGCCACAGCTTGCCACCGAGGACATGTTTATCACAGAGCACTATTTTATCATGACCTCGCCTTATGGCAATGCCATCGTGCCTATCAAAGAGATTTTATGGATTTACAAATACTCTACCCTGCACAAGATTCTGTGGTATCATTTCAGCATCTCATATACACTGCATATTTCCGCAAATAAGCATCTGTATATTCATTGTCCGAAGAACACGAAGTCTGATATCGATGGTATCATCGATTATCTGGCTGAGGCTAATCATGATATTCTGGTTGGTTTCAGTGAGGAAAACAGATTGAAGGTGCAGGCTGTTCAGGGGAAACCGCTGCATATTGAGAGGCTTCTTGCGTGGAAGAAGAAATAAAGCGTTTTAAGTTTATTGGATTAAATGACAAAGCCTCGCAGGAGCACTTGCTGCAAAATACGCTCATACTAAGCGGATTTTACAGCAGTGTTCCTGCGAGGCTCCTGTTTGTTGCAGTGTCCAGAGATTTTTGCTATTTTTTAAAATCCCAAATAGATGCCTGTCCGCACCGCATATCTGCCACTAAACGAATACTGAATATTTACCAATTTCATTACCTGCTGCATTAACATTCATGGATTGAACCATAACAAGACCTAATGATAAAATTACTGAAAATATCCTCTTGCACATTTTTTTACTCATATAACTGCCTCCTTTGGTCTATTTTTTGCCTATCCCACACAAAACAAAACTCCTTAATTAAAAAACCTTTTTTTACTTCTACATATCCCATCACCTCATCATTCAAATAAAGTATCCATCTTTCATCCTGTTTCTTAATTATCAACTCCTGTAATTGACACATCTCATATGCATATTCATGTTTTTGGACAACCTCAAATAAAAAGCTCTCATTGATTTCCTTTCGTGTATAATATGTAGAAATATATGCCTCATCATTCTCTTCACTTCCCAATTCAACACAATCCCTATTATCACTTCCTAAAATGAAATAATACACTAATTTATCCATTGTAGAATTTACTTTCATCGCTGAACCCATCATCAGACAACCAATCAAAAAAATAATTGTCCAAAACAAATATATTCCCCAATAAGCAGCTTTGCTTTTGACAATATTCTTATCACGATGTCTCCCAAAGCACATAAGATGTGTTAATTGTCTTGGATAGAAAATAATCAAAAAAGCTGAAACAACTATATAACATATTTTCATTTTATTATCTCTCTCTTAATCAAAATTCCTAAATTGGATGTTTCCTGAAAAACACTTTATTCAGAACGATTTATTGTATCATTTGTAAACTCAACAATAATGTTCTTATTGGTGCTCAGTGTGATTCGGTGGTTGTTATTCATGGTAAAAGACTCCAATCTATAGGTTTTGTTACGTCTATTTTACCATATATTTTCTTCACCTGGTGGGTGAATAATGATATGAACAACAAAGTATCGCAAAAGCTTGAAATTATAGGATTTAAGGAGTCTGTGAAGAAATATACTACCATTTATTTCTTTATTTATTTTCTCTATTACATTTATGTTCTACCGGTCTTTTCGGTTGATGAAATATCCCCAAACAAAACGGAGGATCACCACTGGCTCTCTTAATCTCATTTCTTATCACCCTCTCCACAACCTTCAATACCTTTTTGTTAATTTTCTTCATTTCTCTTTACCTCCTGTTTTAATATTTTAGCTATCAGCAACAGAACCGCACATAATATAACAGCAACTGCCATATGGCAAACATACATCATATCGGCTCCGAGCAAAGTAAAAGTGTAAATAACACACACTTCAACTGCACACAAAATTCTTGCCGCCCTCTTTGATTCTGACAGTTCTACCGCATCCATATGTATGTTGGGATGATTAACAGTCCCTATAACTTCAACTATGCAAATTGCAACTAATAATAATCCAAAAACCAGCTGCGGATAGTCAACCAGAACCATACATAAACCTAAGACAAGCATATAAGTAACCACTGTACCCAAATAACATTGAAAAAAGGTATTCATATGATATCCGCCTGTTCTTTTTCTTAATGACAAAAAGAATAACAAAAAGAATGCTGTTGGAACTAATTTCTCAATCAGTACACTTATTAGCAAAATAGTTCCAATGGTTATAAATTTTTCCATTAACGAAACAAGCGTATAGACATAATATTCTTCCGCTTCCTTGTCAATCATTTTTTCCTCAGCCATTTGGTCAACCAACCCCATTGCCATCTTCTCAATCATATCAACGCCTCCTTCTACTGTAAGTATAACAATACACAATTTCTTAACAAGGTCTATTGCAGAAAGTGTACTTATTTTGCAGAAAACGACAAAAAAGTGATTTGTTCTCAGAAATCACTTTTCACTAGAGGAATCATAATGGAAAAATAAAACTCTCGTTCATCGTTTTGAATCACATAAGAGCCCCCGTACTTCCTTATTGTTTCAGCTATATTTTTTATTCCTATTCCATGTTCATCTGTATCCAGAATCTTTGTAGTCTGTATCTCTCCATTTTCATAAATAACAGCATTCTCATAAGTATTTTTCACCGATATAATCGCATTATTGTCCTCTATAACAATTTTCAATTTTATTATTTTATCCCCTCTGCACTTTTCACATGCTTCAATCGCATTGTTTAATAAATTGGACATAATAACCACAACATCCTCATCGCTAATATTCAAAGATGATAAATCATTAATTTTAAATACAAAAACAATACCTTTATCCCTTATTTCCTGATATTTAGTATTCAATACCGCATCCACAATCACATTATTTGTACAAATAAAATCCAATTCTTTACTAATTTGACCACTGATTTTATTTACAAAGCTTTCCAATGAATCATATTTCTTCTTTTTTATCAAAGAATCAATGCACATAATCTGATTTTTATATTCATGTGTCATTTTCTTTTGTTTATCAAAATTTTCAGAAATAGAACGATACATACCTATTTGGTTTTTAACCTGTATCCTATAAATACGTTCCTCCTGCAATTTATTTTCTCGTTTTAAAATATCATATATTAAATAAAATACAACTATGTTCATTCCCGCCAATCCACACGCTATAACAAAAAATAAATTCTCCTGGGCTTTATTTTTTATATCTTCAGACATTTTTATCATAGCTGTAATAACACATATTGTGAAAATAGGGAAAAAAATAAACCGAAGCCATTCTGTATCTGCCAGCATAGCCAAAGATTTTTTCTCCATATGATTTCTAATAATTAATACAGCAAAAAGTAACAATGCCTTTCCTAAAACAACGACCAATGAACCCTGTATAACATGTGATTCCCATACTTCTTCCATGTTATGAAAAATATAAATATTCATAAGTAACGCGAAATAATCCATCACGAGCAAAAGACTCTCAAATAATGCTGATAAAATCATCGCCTTACCAAAACTCAGTTTAAGATAAAGCAACATAAAGAATGTTATGAGAATAATTGAAAATACCTGCTTTACAATAAAATAGTCTCGAAAAATCATTGCAATAAAATAGCAAAGCACTGTCAATCCGATAACTATACTATAATTTTTCCAACAATTATTTTCCTCTCTTTTTATTCCAAATGCTTCAAAAAAAATTTTGCAGCATAATATTTCCAACATCATAATCATAAGACTCTGAATGTAAACAAACATTTATACTTCACCTCTATAAGCGATAAACTTTTCTTCTACATATTTATATCTCGCTCTAGCTATATCTAATAGAATTCCATTATTCAGCAATACTCTGTATCTGCTTATATTTTTAATGAATTTCATATTAACCAGAAAGCTCTGATGTATCCGCAGAAAATCATTTCCGGCAAACTTATCATCTATTTCATTTAGCGTCCCTTGTAATGTATATTTTTGCAGACAATCCTCCATTACATGAAACTCCAATTTATGTAATTTACTCTCAATATACAATATGCGATTCAATGAAACTTTCCTTGTACCTTCGCAGAAATCAAATTCAGCCCAAGTAATCTTATAATCCATTTTTTCATGAATTGCATCCATGCACTCATAAACACTGGCAACCAGATTTTTATTGTCCTTTAAAATATATCTTACTGCATCTACCTTATATCCTTCTATCGTATAGTTTACAAAGGCTGTAACAAAAACAATAAACATATCCTTGCTGTTTTCCCGGATCTTTTTTGCTGTCATAATTCCATCCAGTTCATCCATGTTGATATCCAGAAAAACAATCTTATATTTTACCATTTCAATTCCCAGTTCAACAAATTCTTTTCCTGAACTAAAAGTATCAATTTCAAGCATTATTCCTCTGTCAGTCATATAACGTATAAGTATTTCCTTTAGGTCATCTCTAAAAATCTTTTCATCATCGCATATAGCAATTCTAAACATAGCTTATTTTCCCTCGTTCAATTAGAATAATATAAAACCATTTTACAGTCATATATTACTATTTCTCACCCGAACAATCAAATAAAAGGCAGAAATCGACCTATATTTGTAGAAAATGACCAAAATCAACATTTTGAACAGCTTAATCTTTCTTCTATTACCAAATTTGCATTAACATATGCCGGCATTACTACTGTCTCCGAACTTAAAGAGATAATTATATCTCTTTAGCAAATGTTCTTCCTCTTTCTTTCCTTATACGCCGGATATTCTTACCAATAAATATCTCATCTTGCTTTATTTTCTGTTCCATCCCTTTTCACCATGCCTATGAACCCATTTTGGTTCTTTTTGCATTATTTTATGCAATATGCATGATGAAAAGGGACTTGTTCTAGTCCATCTTGTTTCTTCCCTATAATATTTTAAAAAAGAGATTCGAAAAAGGGGCTGTCATTCTAAATCGTTAAAGCGACAGTCCCTTTAAATAACAAATGTTATAACAGTAAACACCTATTATCATTAACACTTTTTGTTTTGGTCTTTTGACATATTCCTGTGCCTATTAAATTACATCACTGTTGCAAGAATACCCCATAGAAAAAATTCATAATTTTCTTTGATAGTCTGTTATATCAAACATTTACTTTTTTCCAATATTTTCAATATAGACATTTTACTGCTGTGAAAGTTTATCTTCAAGCATTGATTTAGACACCGAAAACTCGAATGTATCCATATTACTACATGTTGTTATTTTCTCTGGATTATCATTCTCAACAATAAATTCAGGTCTAATATAGCTATCTTTATTCAAAGTGTACCGTCCAAAGACTGAGCAGTTAATTCGATAACTGTCACCCAGAATACTGCCTTCATTTGTTTTCAGAAATAGAATAACAGTATCTCCAACATTTGAATGTTCCGCACCCATAAAAGTATGGTTAATTAGCAAATTTTCCATTTCTTCTTCTGTGTATTGTGACAAATCGGCATGTGCTTCAATTTGTTCCTTTTCATCGCTCAGCCGAGTATATCCTCCATCCTCATACACAGTGATGGTTTCCTGCACCTCGCCTTTATATGCTCTCTCCACATCAACGGTAAGCACAGAATAAGAACATCCATCAATATACACATATTCTATTTCTATAATATTTCCTTTTACAATGACATCTGATGAGTCACTATCAATAAATTCATCAATATTATAGTAAAGATTTTTTAACGCAGCTTCACTATTTACATCTGTAAAAATTTCATAACTAGAAATATCACTATAAAATAGGGAATTTTTATTTGAATATTCATTATTATTTTCTGCCAAAGTGGTTTCACTTTCAACAATTGCATCTTTAGTATTGCTTAAATCCTGAACACTTGCACCTTCTATCCTTCCACAACCAACCATTGACAATAATGCCATACACCCTAATATTCTAATACCAATTTTTTTCATTTTACTTCCTCCTACTTATATAAATAATTTATTCCACCTAAATCATTAGTTTGTGCTCTCGAGGTACTACTTGAATTATAAGCAATATCTGCCCTCATCAAAACATTACTAAAGTCTGAATGTGCCAACCCCATAACATGCCCCATTTCATGAGCTATAACAGCCAATCTTTTATTTTCACTTAAATCCGAAAAATCCGCATCTAATTGTATTTTTCCCCAAGCCCAATTGCTACTGAATGGATCAACCTCTGTACTTCCATTATACATAGTTGTTAACCCCCACCATTCATTAACAGTACTTACTTGATATATATCCATTCTACTACTTGATTGTGTTGTGGTTTTTGTATAAGAAATAGGGGTTGTTACTCCCATGCTACTAGTTGTATTTACCCATTCGCTCATTGCCGTATTAATATAAGATGCATAGCCGCTTGCACTTGATGTAATAAAGTAATGTTGTGTATCTTTTCCATAATTTCCCACACCATATGTCAATTTGTGCTGATTATATGTATTATACGCATACACAGTTGACACACTACACATGAACATAAAAAAGCTAAAACATAATGCAACTATAAATTTTTTTGTTCTCATAAAACTTTCTCCGCTTAATTTTCTTAATACATACAATTATAAAGCAACAAAATACTACTAAAATTTTTTATCTCACCTCCGTATTTTTTGACAACTATAATTGACAACAATTCAAGGGTCAATTGGCTTTGTAAATGGTGCCTTTTTTTGTAAAACCCAAAACCTTTATCCTCTAAAAAAGTATCGTGTTTAACATGTTGCAAATGAACAAATCATTATTTACTTGCGAGAATGTCATCCTATTGATATTAAATCAGTAACTGTATGTGACTGTTATTGTTGCCGTTACCGTTGATGCAGGATATAGTTTATTGGGATCATAGGTTTTGCCTAAATTTTCAATTTGAAGATACCAATCTCCTTTGGGATTTTCACACACAAAATCGGTTACATAATATGTCCTTGACTTTGTAGAAGGTGTCAACCTTGCTACTGTTCCTTCTGGACTCTCAATATAAAGGTCAAACGGATCTGTACCACTTGCTACATTTAAGTATACTTTCACCTGAGTGATTTTAGGATTGGTTCCTAAAACACTTCCTGAAGAAACTTTTGCTATTTGAGATACCCCACCATCTATCGCATTTAACTTTACAGTGGTCTTCGAAAATGAATTTGAAGCTGCTAATACCGGCATTGAAAACATTAAACATGCCATAAAACATACTGCAATTGATGTTAAAGCTCTCTTCTTAATAGTATTCATAAAAAATCCTCCTTAAGTCAAAACATAAATATTATCAAACAGAATGCTCTCCCGCAAAATGGATACTTTTTATATCATTCGTTCAAATGACTTTCTAATCAGTTGACTACCAGATTTTACTAATAAAGCATCAATGGATTTACTTGTAATTCTATCTAAAACTCCCGGCATGATAGGTTTTCCAGCCTCCCATTTAGGGTCTGCTACTTTTACGGCATCTGTGAATGCCTGCCAATACTGTCGCTCATACTCCTCTAATGTATACCCTGCTGCTAATCTGTCGTTTTTCTCAGTTTGCTGATACAACTTTTGATATATCTCTGATCTGTTTGTTGTATCGCCGTTATGCACCCCATTTTCCATAAAAAATTCTTTTTTAGTGCTTTCAAACATCTCATCCATAATGCTTTCTGAAATTGAAACAATTCTATTTTTGCTAGCACAATTTTTATCTGTAACGAGTAACCCCGCCAATCCTGTGCGTGGATTAATCCAGTCTCCATCTTTATCATATCGGCTCATTCGTTTCTTAATGGCTGAGATTGTAGTATATCCACCGCCACCATCTCTGGACATCTCACTCATAACAGCTCGATATTGTTTACTATTTATATCTATTCCAGCCGCTTTAAGTCTTTCCTTTGTTTCGTTACTATTGATAGGCATTCCAGACATTTGCTGAAATCTATTGCTAAACTCTCTTACTATAAGCATAATTTTCTCTCCTTGATAAATTACTCTGAAATCCATTTTCTTCTTTAACAAACGATTATACTCTTGTCAAATTAAATATCACTTTCTTCTTTAAATATATCAAATAAATTGTATTGTTCAATTGTTCTTGCAGAAAGTGACTCCTAATTGCAGAAAATGACACTCCAAATATAAAATTCCCTTGAATCAAACCAAAGTTCAATTCAAGGAATATCTTCTTATCGTTTCTTTCCAACCATAACAGGCATAGATTTTGCTGTCATACTCTCATTCATTGCTTTTATAGTGTTATAGGTATCATCTCATATATTATAATGATTCAGCTATAATTTAATGGGGCTGTAAAATAAGTCCCTAATTAAGAAACGCCAACTCCGGCAAATGTCGGTTTTGTTGTTTCTTTGTATGAATTTTTCTATTTTTGAACAGGTCTGCATCTTTGGGTATAAAAAATGGTGAATTTAATAAAGCTCAGCTAATCACGCTTGAGTTTTATTCAGCTTTCGTCTGTCGTTGCTTTTTTGTACATGGGAAATTTCATGTGTTTTTCCATGCCGTGTTCTTCGCAATAAAGATAATTATTGTAAGAACCGTATCCGGCATCAGCAACCTGATATTTCGGATAATGACCATATGTGCGATTGAATTTTTCCATCAATGGTACAAAGCATTGGATCTATGTCAATACATTGGACACAAAAAGTATATACCGGATCAGAAATATCGATCAATTTTGCGATTTCTAATGGTAATTTCAGCTGACGCATAGTATAATTACCATTAGTATAGTCTGTTAGTAGCATAATTAATTATACCAAAAAATCGCTCAGACCTCACGGCCTGGGCGATTTTTTTCTAGGGGAGTTTTTTTACAGCCCCATTGCTGTATCTTGACATAATTCCAACAGCTGCTAAGCCGCTTCGTACAGCGGATTTTGTAGCAAGTTCTCCTGCGAGGCTCCTGTTTTATGCAGTGTCCAGAGATTTTTGCTATTTATCTCCTGTTGTTGACTTCCCTATCAAAACATGTTTCCCGCAAAACGCAAACGCATATTTATGAATCTTTTCCTCCGGAATTCCTCTTGCCTCCAACGTTGCAGCATACTTCTTATATTCAATCTGCTCCAGCCCGGCTTTCACTGTATCTTCCAGATCTTTCTCTGTTTCCGAATCCTGAACCTTGAACTCAATAATAAATGCATCATCGCACTTATCTCTTGGCTCCAACATCACATCGTATCTTCCGAATCCACTCTCCCGGTTCGAAGTCACAATATAACAATCCTCCAGTTCTACAATCAGCCCCAGAACAAATGGTACAGACGTCAGATTTACTACTATTTTCAATTTTTCTATCCTGCATCTCGTTTCAGAACTTTTTAGAACCAATCCAGAACCACGATACTATTATAGAACCAGAGTATATTTAGTCTTTCAATCTGCTTAACAGCATCTGATAATGCCGCTGTCCGATATGTCGTCCGGCACGTTGCAGACCATTCACGCATTCTCTGACTTCATCCGATGTCAGTTCGTGTTCCTCATAGGCTGCCATAAGAATCCCTATCGTCCCCATGATTCTAAGTCCCATCTGAGCTGATACATTTCTTCCCTTTGCTTCATCCATCAATAACAGATCTGCTTTTAATTCATCTGACAGGACAATCGCTTCACTCTCGCCCTGGTCAAGACCTGCCGCTCTTTTTAATATACTGGCTGATTCCGGATTATTGACAGGCTTCACTACGATAAATTTCTTCTGCCTAATCTCATCGGCTTCCAGCCGAAATCGTTCATCAACTGTCAGCTCATCAAATACTGCCTGCGGAATCAAAACATCGCCAAACAGTTTTTCCAGCAAATCTATACGATTGATTTTAAGAAGTGATATCAGCGGTGTTGTATCTGATACAACAATCATACCGCAGCCTCCTTCTTTTTGAGTTCTCTGAAAGTATTCAGTTCATCATCCAGATCATCCATCGTCATATCAAAATAGGAATATCCCAGCTTATCATACAGATCAATCAACTCGGATTTTCTGATTCCCAGAATTTCAGCCGCACGACCATGGGATATCGTCTGATTCAGTATATATGGATACAGCAACAGTGCATTTCGGGTAAGCTCTGTTTCCGGATTCATAGTTACCAGATATTTTGACATTCCTACCGGAACTTTAATAGTTACAGATTCTGTTGTTACCATAATATCACGTCCTTTCTGTTAGAAATCTATGTTCGTCTCTTTTCCTATATTATTATATCCATTATTTGGATTTTCTACAACTGATTTTTATCTGCTTTTATTCAAGTAATCTTCCTCGTCAAAATTGTGCGTATTGGAACTATTCTGGACGTGCTATGTTTTACAATGCACTACAAAAGAATGGGTTAATTTAGAACTGTACATATCCCATTTGTTGCAGTGTCCAGAGATTTTTGCTATTTTTATCTTGTTTTAATTATCAATTGCATTAACAACCTCCTGTATATCATCAGCAGTGAGTTTTGTCAGCTTATCATATAAGTCAGCTTCAAGCTCATCATCCATATCACCATTTTGAACTTTAATAATATACTCTCTGACTTCCATTCCAACCTTTACAAATTCATAATCTCCACAATTGTAAATTCTATCTAACCCATATATGATCCCACAATAATAAAACATCTGCGCAAAATTATCACTTTCCCTGCTTATTCCTTTAATATTATCCTGTAAAAATTTCTTTGCCTCCTGGAATTGTAAATCAATAGCTTCTTCGTCCAAAGAATTATTCTGCAGATTTTCTGCATATTTTGATGCAAGACTATAGCCTTCTGTTTCAGACTTAAAAGTCTGATATGCTATTTCCTGTTGTTCAGTACTAACTTTCATATTATTATCTTCTCTTGTATTTCCCAGGAAAAGAACTCCAGCCATAAAGTACATAATTATTATGATTATAAGAACAATTCCAAGAAAATACTTATTTATTTTCATTTTCCTCAACAATTTTTCCCTCCGCAATTTTTAATATCACATCACACACTTCCTTTAAATCTTCTTTATGATGAGTGGCTACAATAATCGTTGCTCCTCTTGACTTCTCCTCTCTTATTATTTTATATATAAGCTGCACTGCATCTTCATCCAATGCATTTGTCGGTTCATCAAGCAATATAATTTTCTGATTTTCAAAAATTGCCTGTGCAATATTTAATCGCTGTTTCATTCCCAATGAGAATTTTTTTACTTTTTTATCAGAGTCGGGATCCAGACCCACTCTTTCCAGAGAAAAGATTATATCTTTTTCATCAGCAATATTTTTTATCTTTGCAAGCATCTGAAGATTTCTCTTTGCGGAACATTCCGGCAGCAATTCCATATTTTCTATAACAATACCGGTCTCAGGTGGAAACTCAATTTTATCATGCAGCTTTTCCCCATCAATGAAAATACTTCCACTATCCAGATTTATCAAACCACTTATAGCTCTTAGCAGCATAGTCTTTCCTGAACCATTTTGCCCATATAAACCATAAACAAAACCACTTTTAAACGTATACGATACATTATCCAATACCGTATTTTCCTTTATCCTCTTTGTTACATTTTGTAATTGTATCATACTATATCATCTCCTCAGTAAATGTCTGTTTTCTTATATTTTATTATTGAAATAATATTTAAAATCACTAATAATATAATCACATATGTAATTGAAGCTTCGTATCTCACATATATGTTTTTTTGATAAATTATCCCACTACGCGTTCCAAATAGCATATTGGGAAAAAGCATAACTCCAATCCGGCTTAGATCACGATTTATCAGTACGTTATTTCCAATTATCAGTGATACCACACAAAAAATATTTACAAATATATTTGAAATACTGGCATCCATAAATAATTCAAGTAAAAATTGTAATTGTACCAATGTCCATACTCCAACAAAATATGTAACTATTACCTGTATTAATTTTATACTTGATAAATTATTCCATGTCCCATCACATATTAAAAAAATAATCGTCTGACCTATTACTATACAAGCTAATTTCGATGCTGATAATATAGCATTTTTTAAGTATAACCTCTCTCTGCTATACGATCTGATCAGCCAAAGCTTACCATATCCGGTTGTAATTTCTCTTGCATTACCCGAAAAGTAAAAAAGTACAAATGGCAATGGTATATATGCATATAAAATTTGCACTAAATTACTTGTTTGGTTGTCAAAAATAAAAAGTGTACTGGCAAACGGTAATTGATATACCTCATAGTCACTCATTTGTATTACAACTCTTTGCATAATAATCATGCATATGATCAATATTATGTTTAACCACTTATTTTTCATTTCTTAAAATATCCCTTTTTGCAAACGTTACTATTCCTGCTATGTACAGAACTATTGCCATTACTATATTTTTTGCAAGAATACCCAAACAGCTTACCGGCGATTTATTTCCTTCCAAAAAATCATATGCTGCAGCAACATCTAACCCAGGTATCCAAAACTTAACGAGCCAAAATCTTATCAAAAAGAATTGTACAAAATTAACTCCAAAAGCTCCTATAAGAGCAATAAGTTCATTTTGTAAACAATCTCTAAGTATTTTGTAAAAAAGACCTGTCGCGACAAAGAAAATCCAAATAACAACAAATTCCATAAGAGAATACAGCACAAATGGATATTTCTTAATTGTTGCACCATTAAAACTATACACCGTAAAAATATAATCAACTATCTGACGAACTGCCGAAAATATTGCCGCCATTACAATAATTATCCTGATCTGGCTATTATTATATTTTTCCCGCGTTTTATATCTAAGTAATATATATGTTTTTTCTTTGTCCAATGCATAGTATATTCCCAATAAGACAGGAATTGTATCTGCAACCAATATTTCTTTAATTCCACAGAAATTACTGCCTGAATTGTGGATATTCAGGAAAATTACATCCTCCGTTATCCCCATCTGCCCTATTGAATTAAGCATAGGTACATTTGAAAAATAACAATCTATACTACACAATCCCACATATATTAAAGCACATACTAAATATTTATACTTCAACAATTTTTTTCTCCCATATAATAGCTGTTATAATCACTAAAATGTAAAGCACTATACACCATATCGCCACTGGAACAACAACATTAAAACCATATTCCATAAACGGTTGAAAAATATGCATTGATGAATTTTTAAACAAAATTGGTATGAACCAGATTGCAAAGGTCAACGCATATACCATCTTTCTTTCGTGTATAGATATTGCCAACGCAGCTCCCATCATTCCCAAAACACCGGCAAATATTGCCGTTATAAGAATGTAGACTATATTCGTTGTCAATGGATGTGTATAGCTTATTTCAAAAAGAAATGTTTCTGCCATGGCAAAACTGTTATATTTCAATGGTTCTGCATCAAACGGTGTATTTGTTCCCCCATTAAATACTATTTGTGAAAGTATAAGATTTAATCCCAGTCCTACAAATACAATTGTAAATGAGACAATAAAGGCTGATTTCATTTTTTGTAAAATATATTTATTTTTTCCCATTTTACATATCAATATATTCTTATATCCTGTAATATAATCAACAATACTCTCTTCTCCCACTATTACAAGCAAATATAATGGTAAAAACCACAGATAAATCATTTGAAATATGTGTCCTTGTGAATAGCATGATAAAAATGTGACATATAACGGATAGGGTTTCCCCATTTCTCCATTAATTTTAATAATATCCTGATAATAAATCTGTACAATATCCAAAATTGGAATTACGAGCATAAAAATTATCATTCCTATACTTTTTTTATCACTTATAATTCTGTTTAATTGCTGTCTCATTTTTTCCTTTCCTTGTGTTTTTTACTACCGCATTGTTACCATAGACGTCTATGCTTATATAGTATCTCATATTTCTGAAAATTCGACTTAATTTATTATGAAAATTTCTGAATTTTTCATTGTCATGTACATCCAAGCTTCAGATTTCTTCAGAATTTTTCAGATTTTATTAAGCGCATATTGTGTTTTTATGTGCTATTATATTTTATATTATTATACTACTTAGGAGATATTTGCGTATGAATAAACTACTTATTATTGAAGATGATGTTACTATTAGAAATGCACTTAGAATTTTACTTGAAAATCAAGGTTACTTCATCGAAGAAGCGCATGACGGTGAAGAAGGGCTTAAAAAATTTGACTCAACCTTTGATCTGCTGATTATTGACATAATGATGCCAAATATTTCCGGCATCGATGTATGCCGCAAAATCAGGGAAAAATCATATGTTCCGATTCTCTTTTTGACAGCCAAATCTCTTGAAACCGATAAAATGGAAGCCCTTTCCGCCGGAGGGGACGATTATCTTGTAAAACCATTCTCCTACGTGGAGCTGATAGCGCGTATTCAGGCTCTTATCAGAAGATGTCGCGTCTACGACAATGCAGATGCATCAGACACCACCGCTTCATCCACTATTGAACGATGTGGCTTAACCTTAGACACAAAATGCAACAATGTCAGTTACGATGGCAGACAGCTTGCTCTCACGGATAAAGAATATCAGATTCTTCTGCTGTTAATTTCTCATCCGACAAAGACATTTTCAACACAGAATATATTTGAAAGCGTCTGGAATGAACCGTATACACAGTTTTCCAATAACACCATTATGGTTCATATTAAAAATCTGCGCAATAAGCTTGAAGCCGGCTGTGGCTGTGCCCACCTGATTAAAACAGTGTGGGGAAAGGGATATAAATTTGAAGAATAAATTTAACGGATATAAGGAATACATAAGCAGCTTATTGATTTCATTTTTAATAGCTTTATTGATTTCAATTGCTGTATTTACAGCTATATACCTTTGCGGGGAAAAAATAATAAATGAATATGTAAGCTCCGACAGCTATATTTACAATACACAAGCTGCGTATACTACAGACTTTCAAAAATATGTGTCTGACAATAAGGTTTCGTCAAACGATTTTAAAAGCATTGATACATGGATTCAAAGAGAAAAGCCCGAATTTTTTCTCATATCCATTGATAATGAAACACATTACGTTTCAACAGAATTTTTATGTCTCAAAAAGCCCCAAAATCTATCATTATATAATCAGAAAATATCTGTTTATCTTACAGCGTTAAACTTTAGTGACAGGACAGCTAAAATTTTTATATATAATAACTATCAGGAAAAATATCTCAAAGCTTTGCTTATTTGTGATGCTCTCTTCACTTTAATTACAGCAATAATGATTTTGTTTTTCATTTTCAGGCATATTCTCACACAAATACATGGCACTTTAAACATTGTCGAGCAGTCTGAAACCGAATTGATCAATGAAAAGAATATGCTGATACGAAGCATGGCACACGATATCCGCACTCCTCTCGCAGGGCTGCAATCATACGCAGAAATTATCAAAATGGAAAATGAAAAGGGTGCGATTCCCACTGAACACATAGATGTGATTTTCAATAAAATATGCGAAATAAAAGGCCTTACCGACCAGCTTTTTGACTATTCACTTGCCTGCAATGAAGAAGCTCTTGAGCTTGACGCTCCTTGCAATATGGAAAGTGCAATAGGTGACTATCTTTCTGAGATGGCTTTTATTCTTCGTGAAAAAAGCTTTTCGCTTGATATAGAAAAGCTCATATGGAAGGATTTTAAAATCACTGTGAACTCAAACTTCCTCGGACGGATTTTTAACAATATAACAAACAATATATGCAAATATGCAGATATCAAAGCTCCTGTCTGCATAAGCTCTATCTACCGGAGTAAAGATGCAGGTATCGAGATAACAAACCATATCGCAGATAAAAGCTCTCTGTTTAATACCACCGGCATGGGTATCAGAAATATTACCCTTATGATGAAGCAGATGAATGGGTGGGCTATTGTTTCACATAATAATACCGAGTTTCGCATTACTCTTTGGTTTTCACGCGCATAAACAAATCATATTTTTGCAATATAAAAGGTCAAGCCCGATAGTTAAAAATGACGGAGACTCGCAGGAGCGCATGCTGCAAAATACGCTCATACTACGCGGCCAAGAGGCTGTAAGAATTATGCTTAAAGGTTTTCTATGCTTGACGCAACCGGCTTTTACGCGCCGTCCATGGCGCGGTAACGCCTTGCCCCGACGTCGTGTCGGAGCATTGCTGTGTTTTGACATAATTCTAACAGACTCTAGGCCGCTTCGTACAGCGGATTTTGCAGCATGCGCTCCTGCGAGTCTCCTGTTTGTTGCATTATCCTTGACTAAATCCTCGACTAAACTCTTGACTATCCTCGACTAAAAAATATATTGTTTTAGTCCTTAGTCAAGAGATACCATTCTGAATTTATTGCAATACCACGCACATCAATAATTCCATTTTTCTTCATTTTTTGCAGAAGATTTGATAATTTTCTTGATTTTTGCTGATCAGTCAATACATCCGGTAAAACATCTTTAAGTACCGCCAATAGGTCTGATTTCTTGGCTGGTCCGAGTTTTAGTGTAGACAATATAAAATGCATACACACTTCCTCATCTAATCCTTTTTGTCTGACATAATTTGCCTTGTCTCCAACAACCTTTGCTACTTTATATGAAACAAAAATATTTGGATACCTTCCCTCGACTAAATTCCTTGACTTAAGTTGACTAAAATCTTCTTTAGAAATAGTCTTCTTTTTCTGTACCTGATCTAAAAGAAATACAGTTCTCAAATCCAAATCGTCGTTTGCATGCAACAATCTTGTATAATTAGGATCTAATACTTTTCCATACACCGTTACAACAACTCTGTTAGGAGTATCTAAATCAAATGTTGGCAATGGAAAGCATTTACCTTTCTGTATCTCATATATCATCGGAATTCCCATTGAATTTGTGTCTATCATATACATATTCACCATAGCATTACACAAAAATGCATTTCTATAATATGGAGGTTTATATCCCGGCTCCAATGCCTGTTCTACTGTCTCAGGAATAAATGCCCCTTCATTAATGAAAACAAGATGATCCTCATACTCTTCAAGATTTATTTTCCCACGCAATCTGTAATCAGAATGAGCTATACAATTGTTGATAATTTCCTTTACTAAATTAGGATTATATTGATCCACTTCTTCTGGAAACAATGTTGTCTGGTCTGCAATATATCTATATTTTTCATTTCTGATCTTGCCATATACTTTATCAACCGCCAGCAGTAAAGGCATATCAAAATGTTCATATGCTTTTACTGATTTATCAGCATTATATAATGTCCATGTAATTCTCGGAACAAAACCATCAAAGTAAAAGCTTGATTCTTTTTTACCAAGTAACATTAACGCTGTTCTTGTAATCTGTCCTTTAAATGTAAGTCCAGCTTTATTGAGTACTTCTATATCAGATAACCTCTCAATTATATCTGATGCGCCTGTTCTGTTTTCTTCTCGTCTTATGAACATCTTCCTAGCATATGCAATTGCCTCAGAATCCAAATCATCAATAGTTGCTTCTGGCACTATTTCCTTAGACCAGTCCCTTCCAACCTGACTTCGTATCAAATCAATCTTATTCATAGGTAGTGGAACTAAAGACTCATCTTCTCTTGCATAAGATGCTCCATGCCATGTAGTAACTATACCTGGAATTGCCGGTGGAATCTGAAATGCAATAACTCTCTTCCCTTCCATTTCAATGCAATATATATCATAAAAAGTGAGTTTTTCATTCGTTCCGTTGGTTATTTCTTTTTTCAGGGATTGAAGATTTCCATCTTTTCTATAATTAGTCCCCTTAATCTGTTTATCATTTGTTATTCCAAAAATCAACCAAGCTTCGTTAAGACCCCTTATATTTGCCTCATTCCCCAAAGCAGAAAAATATCTTCCAATATCATTAAATGAATAATTGCTCGTTGCCTCCTTAAACTCTACAACTTCACTTTCAAACTCTTCAATCATTTTATATATTTTCTTTTTCAATTCACTTTCTGTATATATCAATACCCATACCTCCTATTTTAACCCTAAGTTTTAATTTAATCATCCAATCCGTCATATAAAGATTTAACTTTTAACACATAATCATTATTATTTTCTGCTATTACGGGCTCAATTTCTTTTAATTCAATATATCTACTTTTCTCTTCATCAAACCAGACTATATAGCTTCTATCTGTATCATGAGTAATATCATTTCCATAAAGCTCATAAGCCTTACTAGATGGACTACGATATACCCTAAACACCCAAAACATCCTGTAATCATTTTCTTTTAAAGAAGATTCCAGTATATGCGAATTGATTTGCAGACATTCCTGTTGATTATTCTCTCCTTTACTAACATCTGAATATTTGCATACCACTTCATTATTATCATTTATATACTCATATCCATCACCATATGTTATACCCGTTAATATTCTGGCAATTCTGCTTGGTAAATAAAATGTTTTTTCTATATTTTCAATATGTTCAGATAAACATGTAGCAACCAACTTATAAACTTGTATTACATTTTTTTCATTTCCTATATTGATACTCTCATTTGCTTCTTTAACAGATTGAACTGCACAAACTTCCTGCGGTGTATAAAAGCCACAAGTTTCAACATATGAATGAAATTCTGCCACATTCAATAACTCTGAACGTTCTTCTGAATATACATTCACTTCTGCAATCAATTTTTCAAAATCATTATTTTTTACAATCCCTGAAGAAATCCATATAGCCTCTTCTATGCCCAATACCTCATTAACAATATTCGTATATGCATACAATATTCTGGCATCTGTTTTTTCACCCAACCATACTGTAAAATCAGGAGTATCTTTCTTTTTCATCCATTTTTCAATATTCTCAGCAGAAAACTCTTTATACGGAGTTTTAACCATTTGATCTGTATGAATCCATTTATCCTCTATCTTAGTATATCTACTATTAACATAATCTTGATATGTGTTGGTAAAGTCATCAATTTCATAATAATCACTTATATACCTGACACCTTGTCCATAATAGTTATACTGCAGTTGACTTGCAAATACAGCTTCCATACGATGCTTCACACACCAAACATATTTTTCGGCTACAGTCATTACTTTAGACTTTGCACCATGAGTAGATCGCATATAAGTATTCCGTATACATATATCAATACCTAAATTATTTTTATCTTCACATTCCCAAAATATCTTTTCATCCCAACCTTGGTTTAGTAAATATTGAAATGCAATAGAGATAATCAATCCTTCCGGTTCAAGCATATCTACATCGTATTTCTTCTTATATTTTTCAATAAATTCTTCTGCTTCTCTTAGATACTCTCTAGTTTTATAGTTAATACAAAAGAATCTATCCAAATGATCACATAATACATATCGAGCTAAATCATAATATATTGGACCATATCCAGAAAGTCTTTTTGAATCAAAAGAGTCTTTATAAGCAGGCATAAATGAACTTTTTCTGATATATTTCTCTGATATTCTCTTTTCACATTCTGCGTCACATAGTCCTTTTGATATTGCAATCTTAACAATGCCTTTGCAATAATACCTAATTGCAGAATTTTCATACTTAAAAAGACCTTCTTCTGAATAAACATTCTCAACTATCCAAGATGATAATTTTTCAAGATATTCTTTCTGAACAAACTTCCCAAGCGCAATTCCATATGCTATTGCAAATATATCTTCTACAATCTGTTCATCATTGATATCTGCACAATATAACAATAAGTCCAAATACTCATATGGATTGTTGATTCCCCACTCTGTTAACTTAAGTCTGCAATCACGCCTAACATCATTATCTACTGACGACAACCTCCATACCAAAATTAATGGCTTGCCCATATAATTGTCTTTATCTGATAGTGCAATCATCGACAAATCCAGCTCTGAAAATGTTCGCCAACTAGCATTATAATTATTTCGTAAGTATGTTGGAATTGACCACCATATATCTCTTTGAGCTGGTTTATCAAAGCCTCTTAAAAATTCATCAAGCAGCTTTCCTCCCAAAGGATGGTTATTAATTTCACTTACAGGAATAATAACTCTATTAACTATTTCTCTAAACTCAGCCTCTGAATAATGCATTAATTTTTTTACATAATCACGATATTTAGACGCAATTTCAACAGATGTATTCGCTAATGTATAGCATATCAAATCAAATAAAACAGATTCTTCTAATTTAATATTTGAATATTCTGAAATTAGTTTTCCATCTTCCTCTATAACTATAAGTGAAAGCATCTGATAAATACCATTAGTATACTCAATTTGAATATTTTTTCCGTTCCTAATGGCATCATATAATTTTCTTCCTATCAGGTAATCGAATGCGGGCTGCATTCCCCATGAATATACAATCACTGGCTCGCTAAACTCATCTTCACAAATCTGATGCGAATATATGAACCCCTCTTTTTCAATAAAAAATAATAAATCCTCTAAATGACTTTTTATAGGTTCCCTACTCTCATTAAAGATATCCTCAAATGTCAATTCATTCTTATTAGTTAACAATGTAGCTATATTAACCAATATTGTTTTTATCATACTTTGTTGGTTTGTTTCTTTTTCTTGTTTTCTGTATGACTCTTCAACAGAATTAATTTTCTTCTGAAACAACTTAGTAATTACAAGCGAATTTTTATCTAAATTTCCTACACTACTATTGCCATATAAATCACAAAATAATTTGAGTGCCATAGGTGTACTCAATTTTTCTTTTATCCAATAATTACCACATAAATCAATCTTATAAAATGCTATATAATCATCAAATAATTCATTTACAGACACATCTCCACTACTTGGTAATGTATAAAAACATTCTCGGTAATCCAAATCATAATATCTAGGAAATACATATGGTCTTGATAAAAAAACAAATTTTACATTTGGAAAAATACCTTCATAGACTTGCGTTTCCTCTATTCGTTCCTTCCAAAAGCTCCATGAAGAAGCTTCATCTATTCCGTCTACACATATTAAGCATTTAGGTTGAACTACAATATCACAACTTTCATTCAAATATCTATTTCTCAACAAGGCTGCATTCTCTAAAGCTTGAAACAACTCTAATTCACTCCATGTCGTTGATAGCCCTATAGTTCTTGTCAAAATGGATAACCAACTATCACCTTTCCTATAATCCTTTGCTTGCACTAATACTGGAAGAAATGATTTATCCTGGAGCATAAGATCAATTTCACTAACAATTCCTGCCGTCTTTCCAGTTCCCTGATTACCGAGAAAAATAATCTTATTATGACTATCAGAAATCATACAACGCTTAAACTGCTCAAAATCATCTTCAATATTATCCAAAATACTTTCTACTTCATGAAAATGATTATAATAGCTAAAATGCAACGAACTATCTTTTAACTCCGAAGAATCACAATTAAGTTCAAATTTTTTTTCAAAATTGTCCCTTTCTATGTCAGAACCACTAGCAACTAATGAACCTATTTCTCTAATAATACATAACCACTCTCCGAGAACGGAAATATCTGATTTTACCTTTTCAAAAAGTGCCTTTTCGTTTTCTGGAAATTGCAATCTCAATATATCTTCATATGCTCTTTTCAGCTTCTGAACTATAGCATATATATTTTGAGTCATATCATATTTTTTCTTTGTAGCTTCAAAACTACCGGTAAAAGATGAAAGTTTGTCATGAATATAACCTGTCGAATACAAATCAGGTATGTACTTTGTTTTTGCCCAACTATTTATTGCCCTTTGATATGATATCAAAATCTCTGTTTCAAACACATCTGAGCATTCAAACCAATACCTATAACATCCCTGTGTTTCTGGCAGACATAATTTTTCTTGTATACTTGTCTCATCCCATAATTCAATTACGACATCCGGATATTCTTTATTAATGTTCTCACATAGATTTATCCACTTTGATTCTTCTGTATCCCTAGCGACTTGATTATTTTTCACCATTTTCTTTGATGTAAAATCTCTAGGGATACAAACAATATATCTTTTTAATTCAGGACGAACTTTAATTGCCGTATAAAATGAATTTTCAATTTGTTTAAATTGGGATGCTTCCATTTTCTGCGGAAACCACTTTGATTGAACACCAATAATATCACCTGATTTTAAAAGTCCATATGCTTCTACACCACCATCTCCACCACTTCCATTTACAAACGCAAAGTGAGAAATATTATCTTTATATTCCTTTTTCAACCAACATTTAAACAGAATATTGCACATTACTTCAAATGCATGATTAGGGGATTCTCCATGATTATTAAATTTTGTCCAATCCATATTTCATCCTCCTACCCTTTATTTTGATTATAATATTCTGCCATAAATTGCATCCCATTTCCTTCATTATTCTGAATATACTGTAATAGTTTCTTATCAAACCTGTCATTCATATATTCAACAATTATTGGACATACCCAATATTGACTTCCCTCCTGGGGCTTCATTTCCATTTCTAAAGCATCAAGATAATCTGATGAATGAAATTTAATACTATCTATAACTGACAACAAACTTAAAAATATATCCGTAATATTTTGAAGTGTCTCTATAAGTTCTTTATGTTTATCTTCCTTTTTGTTCTGATATACATAATTATCCATTACAAATCTAATGCCATTCGCATGGACATAATTATTTAACTTTCTGTCCTCTCTCAACCACTTATCTACAAGAAAATTTTCAAAAATATATTTGACTTTTTCATTATTACTTACCAAATATGATTTGTATTTTGATGTATCAAAAAATTTTTTTCTATCTTCTTTGTTTTCTGAGCTTTCCAATACATTATAAATCCATTTTTCCATAGCTAGTTCTGCGTCTGTTTTTCTTTCACCTGAAACCAATATAGACACATCTAACTCTATCATTTTCATCATAGATTCCGAGTTTATGGTGAATTTTTCTGCTTCTTCATCCGTTAAACCATGTTTGTTCTGTATAACATTCAATACAAATAAATACTGCATTAAATCATCCCTACACTTCCGTAATAAATTATACGCATCCGAGTAGGCATCTCTATAACAACAAAAATCAATAGTCTCTAGGGTTTTACATATTGACATCATTGTCTCTCCTGATAACATATATGGTCCTTTTTTTCCATAAGATACATATACAGACGAAAATGTTGAATCTGCTAAACAAAAGAATATATACCATATATTTTCAATATCTTGAGAATTAAACTTATAATTAGTGTCTTCTATATCATCCATATGTTCTCCTTTAATCAAGCTACTCTGTTAACCCCAGTTTTTTCTCTATTAGATTCACTTTTTGAATATTAGTATATCTCTTAGATTTAATTCTATCTGTACGTTTATTGACAAGTTCATCTATCCAATCGTGCATAATATACATATATTCCTGTATCATACCCTCATTTAGTTCTAAATTCAGCATCTCTTCCAAAACAAACAATCTTTCCGCAAAAAAAATTAAATCAATATAATATACCATATCTTTTCCTGATATCAATCTATTTTTCTTTTTACCAAGTAAATGAGAAAAATCATTTCTAGTATCTGAAATAGTTTTATAAAATTCCTTTTTAGTAGTTCCTAATTCTTCAAGTATCTGACAGTTATATTTTCGATGATAATAAAAAAATAATCTAAACACACGTTCAACATTTTCATAATATGTCGTATCACTACTTTTAGAATTTTGTAGTCTTTTCATATCAAGTAACTCTTTATAATAAATAGAATGCATAAATATACCGTCTATCGTGTGTGTAATCAATTCAATTCTATGATTGGTAACAACATGTTCATAATATTCTGATACAATATATGAAATTGAGGCAATTGATTGTTTATGTATATTGTCAATATTCATCAAACTTTTAGAATTGATATTTTCCACTGTAATGTCACAAAAAGCTGCTTCCTGTTCAATAAAGTGATTTGCTGTTGTATATCGTATTACCCACTTACTAGTATCTATCTCTTTTTCATTATAACTTAAACTGAGTCTAATTGGATATGCTCCTAGCATCAAAAAAAGTAAATCATACAATTTTAAAAACACTTTCAACAATCCATTTTCCTTTTTTCTCCCTATCAACTCAATCATCAAACATTCTTCTTTTTTATATACTCTTATAGTCGTGTTATTGTATTCAAAAGAAAATGGTTGTATAGATTGTATAATAAATGCGTTATGACTCAACTTTGCTTTTATAACATTCATACTTTTTTACCTATTTTGCTATAACTCCTTAACAATCCTCATAAACTCTTCATATGAATAAGCACCATTATATCCAGGATTCTTTGTTTCAAACACCATATAATACTTGTACATTCTTCCAGCCATTTCAGCCCATTTTGCCCCAGTTTCTGCTTTTTCTTTGGACTCTAAATTTTCAAGTTGGTCTCCTTTTGTTTCTATCAGAAGCAGTTTGCCACTTTCTGTTTTTACCATTAAATCTGGATATGCGTTTATTGCACCATTGATTGAAAATCCTTTTCTTGCTATATTTCTATGCCACCATCTTACATTGTTCAAAGAAGATAATTCCATAACAACTTTTCGTTCATATTCTGTATCAAAGTTTTCTTCTTCGCTATACAAAGATTTTGGAATCGATGCAATAGTATTTGTCGGTGATATCTCTCTAGGTAATTTATATGATGGCATACAAGAAATTTTGTCTTGTTCAACCCACTCATAAAACATTTTCTTTGCATATTCATTCAAAAGAGAATTAACTTTTTTATTAATTTTCAAAGCATAGATGCCCGGGGTCTGTTCCATATCTGTTAATTGATCCTCAGTCAGGTTCTGAATAATTCTGTCTACATATATATCCAAATCTCTATCATTTACCGCATTATTCTTTGATAATTTCTTTATTATCATATCCTTGCACAAACGTATTTTTCTATCTGATGGCTGTTCATCAAACCACTTTTTCACATTTTGATTGTCGAACCCCTGCAATTTCCATGCTTTAGGCATTGCATCAGAATCATCAATATCTATACGGGCTATTTCAGAATCCACACTATCAAAATCTATAACTGTATCTTTATCCAATAAAGAAAATCCTGCATATAAATTTTCCTTGGATAGAGGCTGTTGCACATGTTCAGAAAACAGAGAACGTCCTGTCTCAATCATAAATTGTGGTATTTCCATACTGCTAGCTTCATCTGCAAATAATTGATTCAATTTATAATGTTTCATTTTATCCCCTACTTCCGGTGGTACAGGTACATAATTTTCTTCTGTCTCCTGAAATTCTTGCCAATACAATTCATTCTGTGATTTTGCATGTTCAAGCATATCGTTAATCGCATTAGATGATACTGAACTATCTTCTTTTCCTGTTTCAGCAGATTCATTCTCCAATTTTTCCAACTGCATCTTCATTAATTCTACATTTAATCCATCAAGTTCGTCTATATCCTTATCATTATTACCAACTTGAATATTGTCAAGTAGCAGTTCTGTTTGACTATTAACTTCTTGTGTTGTCTGCCGTTCATCAACTACATCTTCACAGTCATCTACTCTATAATCTTTACTGGTAAATCCTGCTGCATTAAGTCCAACTACTACCTTATCAAGAGTTGCATAAAATGCATTTGATGATGTAATTACATATGAAAGATTTAAGACTTCGCTTTCATTCTTTTTTGTATTAGGTAATCTTAAAATTCTACCTAATATCTGCTCCACATCTATACTCGATGTTCTATTTGCAACTGTAGCTAGTATATATGCAAAAGGACAATCCCACCCTTCTTTCAATGCATTAATTGTTATAATATATCTAATATTGCAATCCAAACTACTCAAATCTATATTCTTTAGTTCATCCTTATTCGCTGTTTTTATTGCAATTTCAGACTCTGGTATTCCCATCTCCATTAAAGTATGCTTAATCTTCTCATATGTTGTACTGTCAGCATTGTTTTTAGGCTGTGCCTGAAACAATACAATAGGACGAATATATTTACCGCCGTTTTTTTGTCCCTGAACCGCCTCCAATTCCAGCTTTCTTCTTAATGATACAGCAGATATAAAAACATCTTCCTGTGATTTTCTGTTGTATACAATTACAGGTAACTTTACCATGTTTTCCGCTTTTAACTGTCTGGCATCTACAAATGAAATTATATTACTCCCCTTCTTCGGTGTTGCCGTTAGATCAAGTACAAATGACGGATTAAAATTCTGTAACATTTCCTTACTAAGTTTGCTCGTTGCATGGTGGCTCTCGTCAACAATAACAACAGGATTCAGTTTGCGAATAACCTGAATTAAAGCAGTTTCATCTGTATCTTCTAATAAATTACTGCTATCCTGTTTAAATCTTACAAATGGTAATAAACTACCATTTTCCTGATATGCTTTTCTTCCGTCTTTTTTACTTGTCCTAAATGAATCGTAACTTAATACAAAAATAGACAAATTGTCACTTACTGATGTTGGATTAAAATTCTGTCCATTCAGGAGCTGTTGCTTTGAGTAAACTTCTACTTTATTTCCAAAATCAACATCTATCTTCTTTCTATATGCATGATTCTTATCTGTTAATGTCTTATATGTCTGTGACAAGATAGCATCTGAAGGTACAAGCCATACTACTGCCTTAGGATGTATATGTGGCATAGAAGCAAATATCGGTTTGAGTGAATTTGCTGCCAGAAAAGTCTTTCCTCCTCCCGTTGGAACTTTAAAGCAAACCTGAGGAACACCTGCCAGTTCAGGATTATATGGTGGCATGCCGTCTATTCCAACATTAATTCCTTTTTCATTCCACAAAGCATTATAGGCTTTACTTATATTCTGCTTTTCTATCAGCAATTCTAAAAATCTGTCTAAATCCTTTATTACCTGTAACTGATATTTTTTTAATTCCATATCTCATTCCTTTCTAGATATGTTCAATATCTCTTGGTATTTTCTTAAATGTGATATTCCATTTTTGTAAATCACTATCTGACAATGCACAGGAATCCGCATATATAACATATGCCTGTTCTTTCTTATGTACACTTGTCAAAAATTCATAATCAAGTATTGTTACCCTATCTTTTTCATAATAAAAATAATAGGCTGTATCATTATATGAACCAAGAAAATACTTTTCCTGTATATCTTCTTTATACTCAATGCCATTTGTCTCTGTATACCAGACATACTTTCTGACTTCAGTTATATCTACCTCATCATTTATCGTTCCATCTTGCATAAATAATGGATTTCCTAATTCATAGTATGAAAAGTTTCCACCTGTTCCTTCTACTGCGTTCTTTCCTTCTCCATAACCATTTATTACTCGTTTCACACGCTCCGCAGTAATTGTATCTGCATAATCCCCCATTTCTACAAGAATAAATTTTCTATTGCCTCCGTCTGACTTGTTCATATTCAAAACAGCATGAGCTGTTGTACCAGAACCGGCAAAAGAATCTAAAACAATATCCTCTTTACCTACCGATGCTATTTTTAATATTCTATCTATCATTTCAATTGGTTTAGGATAATCAAATTTGCAATCAACCCCTAGAATACTCTTTACGTCTCTAGATGCTTTTTTATTACCTTCTATTTCAGTCCATAACGGAGATGGTCGTTTAGTCCTCCCCTCCGCATAATACTTAACATATGGCCACCAAACTTCCTCATTATTTCTTTTTGTTTTTTTCCAAAAAATCAAATCATCTTCTACTAATTTATTATAAGTTTTCTTCTCTACTCTCCATCGTGAGTCATACCCCGCCGTAGCAGTAGGATATAATTCTTCTCCATCTGGATTTATTATTGCATAATACATATTGGGACGATCTTCACGACGATCATTACTGCCTGTTTTCCTTAATTGATCATAAGCATAATTTCCCCTATCATCTTCATTTTTGAATCGTTTCAGATCGTGTTCTGTTAATGGTAAACCACCAAATATATAATCACACGACTTTGAATACACCAAAACATAGTCAAAAGAACTTCCCAATCCTGAGCTATCTTGACCTGTAGTTTGTCCCGTAGCCCTAACAATAGTACCCATATAATAATTTGCTCCAAAAATTTCGTTACATATAAGTTTTAAGTAATCTTTTTCATTATCATCAATACTGATGAAAATAGCCCCATCATCTGCCAATAATTTTTGTAGCAGCACAAGTCTTGGATACATCATACATAGCCATTTATCATGCCTTGATAAATCCTCCCCCTCTTTACCAACGACTTCTCCAAGCCACTTCTTTATCTTTGGATCATTTACATTATCATTATATATCCATCCTTCATTTCCGGTATTGTAAGGTGGATCTATGTATATACATTTGATTTTTCCTTCATACTGTGGAAGAAGCGACTTCAAGGCTTCAAGATTGTCACCATGAATTATCATGTTATTACTGTGAATATCCTCTTTGTGCATACCACTCTCATCAAAACTATACTTTCTTTCAAGTACTTTATACGGAACATCTTTATGATGATTAATTACTTTGTCTTTTCCTATCCAGTCTAATGTAGGCATATATTGCTCCTTCTCTGTAACTACTGTAATGTTTCTATTGTTTCAATTATGTTTTCTGCCTTATCCGTCAAAACATATTTGCCTCTTGTTTTTTGCTCTATATAATCTTGCTTTTGCAAAATACTAAACATACTGTTAATCTTCATCTTGCTACATTTTAAAGTTGTCGCTATCTCCTGCTGTGTTAATGGAATGACTTTTTCATCCAGAATCACTACTTCATTATCATGCATAAACTTTAAAAGATCATAATAATCATTCAGAAATAATTTGATACCCATGTTTTCTCCCTACATTTCAAATCATAATCTACTTGTAAATTATATCACATTTTTGTGATGTTATAAATATCATTTTTTTGTTATCTATTTATCTTTAACAGCTAAAAGCAGAGGATTTATCTCTCATCTTTATGATTTATCACCAACAAAAAATTACTATAACATATAAAAAACAATCCGCTACACCAAAATCTGGCATAGCGGATTGATTTATATACATCTATCTATTTTTATTTATCAAGCAAATCTGTGTAGAAATCAGCGTAATGTGTCTCGCCTGACTTGATGTAGTCAATGGCTGCTGATGGATGCTGATTTAAGCGTCCTGTGAGCAGGTATGGAATATCGTAGCCCCATACAGCACCGCTCTCCTTAAGCGGAAGCATATGCTCTTCAATAAATTTAAGTACAGGGAATACATTGTATTTTGGATTTTTTAGGAAGCTGAGTAAAAGCTCCATCGCACAGTTTCCTGCGCCTCGTCCCATGCCCATCATTGTTGCATCCAACAGGCTGACTCCCTGGGCTGCTGCCTCTATGGTGTTTGCAAATGCAAGCTGCTGATTATTGTGCGCATGCATTCCTACGAACTTTCCGTTTGCCTCAGCAATTTCTGTGTATTTCTCGGCAATGCGGCGAATCTGCTCAGGGTAGAGAGCTCCGTAGCTGTCTACGATGTATATGCCGTCTGCAGAGCTCTTGGCAACCATGTCAAGTGCCTGATCAAGGTCTGATTCCTGTGTATTTGAGATGGCCATGATGTTGCAGGTTACCTCGTAGCCCTTGGACTTGGCATCCTCAATCATCTCGATTGCTGCTGGCATCTGATGTACATATGTAGCCACACGCACCATGTCAATCACACTGTCCTCGCGAGGGAGAATATCCTTCTTGTAGTCACATCTGCCGACATCCGCCATGACAGAAATCTTCATATCAGAGTTGTTGTCTCCGACTATCTCACGGATAGCTGCCTCATCACAGAACTTCCATTTGCCGAATTTATTTACATCAAAAAGCTCCTTAGATGCTTTATAACCAAACTCCATATAGTCGATGCCTGCCTTTACGTTTGCACGATAAAGAGCATTGATAAAATCATCTGTAAACATAAAGTTGTTTACCAGTCCTCCATCCCTAATGGTAGCGTCAAGCACGCGGATATCAGGGCGTGCTGTCATTAAATCACCTTTCTGAGCCATTTTTGTTTCCTCCAAGTATAAATATTATTGTAACAAATATAAATATTACTGTAGCTTGATGTTACAATTTAAAGTTTTAATGTTTCATCGCTTTAAAGCATATAAGTATAATAACACAATTATTTAAAATTGCAAGTAAAACTTTACTTTTTTTTATCAGACTAATATAATGAATGAGGTTGTAATACAATATCAAAGGAGGACTATATGATTTCTTATTTGACTTCGGCAGATATGTCGATAATAGCTTTCATCGGAGTGATTTTTGCATTCGCACTCACATGTATTGCTATTGCAAAATTAAATAAATTTTTACCAAAGGACCTCGGCAGACAGTTTGCTGTGGACGGAAAGCTTTCAGCCGGGAAGCCGAGAGGCGCTGGTATTATCTTTATATTCACATTTGTGATATCGGCAGTGCTTTTCTCACAAATCAATGCGGAGATTGCCATTTATCTTGTGCTTATAGTTATTGAGATGCTCACAGGCTACTTTGACGATGCGGCAGAAAAGCCATGGGGCGAGTATTTAAAGGGCGCACTTGATTTTGCAGTTGCAATTGTTGTGGCAGTTGTGTATCTGCATTTCAACTCAAGCACAATCACCTTTGCCATATTTGGCGGCTCTGTAAATATTCCACCTGTTGTGTTTGGAATACTCACAGTCATCTTAGTCTGGGTATCAATCAATGTCACAAACTGTTCAGACGGTGTTGATGGTCTTTCGGGAACACTTACCATCATTACCATAATGACCTTCTTCGTGCTTGATTCAGTGCTCAAAATAGCTGACAGCTTCAACTATTGTATTTTATTATTTGCGGTATGTCTGCTCGGATATCTGTGGTACAATGCCACACCTAGCAAGCTTTTGATGGGTGATGCGGGCTCAAGAGCCATGGGTATATTCATAGCTATTTGTGCTCTTAAATCACAAAGCCCATTCATCTACATACTGGCAGGTCTCGTGCTTATCATCGATGGTGGACTTGGACTCGTAAAGGTTTCTCTTCTTAGATTTTTGAAGATACATATTTTAAAGAATACCACAACTCCTATCCATGACCACGTCAGAAAGAAGCTCGGCTGGTCAAATGCACAGGTCGTTTTCAGATTTGCAATTATCCAGATTGTTGTGTCACTCGCGACGGTTTATCTGGCGATGATTTAACAGTTTTAAAACTATATAAAGCAAAAGCCAGAGTCTGACAATTTGTCGGCTCCGGCTTTTACTTCTTTCGGCTCGTAACTGTGAATCTACCAAACAGTTACATACTTATATAATTTACTGTGTGGACTCCTTTAACACTACCTCATACGGCAGAAGTGTCCTGTTCTCAGTCTCTTCACCCTCTATCTGTCTGAGCAGATTCTTGCAGGCTCTTGCTCCAAGCTCCTTTGAATCAAATGAAAGTGATGTAATGGACGGCACATTATTTTCCAGCACTGAGCTGTTGTAAAATGAAGCCACCTTCACCTGCTGCGGCACCTTTATATGCCTTTCGCGGAGCCGTCTCATGGCCTGCGCACAGACTGCATCATCCATACACAGCAGACAGTCACAGCCTCTGTCAATTGCATCATCTACAGCCTTTTCGACATATGCTTTGCCTTCAAGGTTTAAAAATACAAGATTGTCATTTATTTTCTTTCCAAACTGCTCATGGGCATCCACTACGCCTGCGTATCTGGTCTGATTTACAACAATATCCTCGCTTCCTCCGAGAAGCGCCATATTTTTCATGCCACGCATGAGCATAATTGATGTCAGCTCCCTGCAGGCACTTCTATGGTCATGGTCAATCTGCTTTACATCCTTATATTTGCATGAGCCAGCTGTAACAAACGGTATCCTGCGCTCCTGCAGGAATGTCACCTGTGGATCATCTACCATCGTGCGAAGCAGCACCACTCCATCCACCTTATGATTCTGTATGATACGCCTAAGCCCCGCCATATCATTGCCTGAGCCTATACAAAGCAAAAGGTCGTATTCCATCATACCTGCTATCTCCTGAATTCCCATTATAGCTTCCTGGAAAAATGGCAGATCGACAAGTGCATAATCCCCCGGCATCACCACACATATATTAAATGTCTTTGACTGTGCAAGCCCTCTGGCTATTACATTAGGTTTATAATCATGCTCCTGTATATATTCAAGCACTCTTTTTCTTGTTGCAGCGCCTATCCTGCCCTTTCCCGATATAGCCCTGCTTACTGTTGTCTTTGAAACGCCAAGTGCCTCTGCTACATCTGATATAGTGATATTGTTACTCATTCTGCCGCCTCTTTCATCTAAATGTGATTAATCACTGAGCAACTTTTATTTGTTGCGCAACTCTATTGCTTTTCATTATAACCTATCTTCATACACTTGTCATCCTAGACATGCAATTTTTGCGCAACTGACTCATTCTTCCACGCATATTCGCTCAACATTTTGTTTTCTGATGATTTAATGTTTACACCATTCATTTACTAACGTATATTTATAGTGTAACTATTGGAGGTACATATAAATGAATTTTAACGAAATATTATATGGTGTGGCATATTACGACGAATATATGCCTTACGACCGCATAGAAACAGATTTTAAGATGATACGCGATGCCGGCATGAATGTTATCAGGATTGCCGAATCCACCTGGAGCACATGGGAGCCTAAGGAGGGAGTATTTGATTTTACACACCTGCACCGCATGCTTGACTGCGCAGCAAAATATGAGCTGAAGGTCATTGTCGGAACCCCTACATATGCTATTCCATCATGGCTTGCAAAAAAATATCCCGATATTCTCGCTGTAACACATAACGGCAAAGAGCTCTACGGCCACCGCCAGAACATGGATATCACAAACCCTGACTATCTGCACCATGCACAGATTATCATTGAAAAGCTCATGGAGCAGGTAAAGGACTACGACTGCGTGATCGGCTTCCAGCTCGACAATGAGACAAAGCCCTATGACACCTGTTCCAAATACGCACAGGCTAAATTTGTAGAATATCTGAAAAATGAATTTCCTGACATTGACGAGTTTAACAGGGAGTTTGGACTTGATTACTGGAGCAACCGTGTGGATGACTGGGATGCCTTTCCTGATATCCGCGGCACCATAAATATGAGTCTTGATGCGGAATACAAAAAATTCCAGAGAAAGCTCGTGACAGACTTTTTTGCATGGCAGGCCGATATCGTCAAAAAATACAAGAGAGATGACCAGTTCATCACTCACAATTTCGACTTTGAATGGCACGATTACTCTTACGGCATGCAGCCGGAGGTCAATCAGTACGAGGCTGCCAAGTGTATGGATATCGCAGGCTGCGATATATATCACCCTTCCCAGAGCAGTCTGAGCGGCCGCGAGATTACCGCCTGCGGCAATATTGCAAGGGGCATAAAAGGTGATAATTATCTGGTGCTTGAGACCGAGGCAGCCGGAAATCACCCATGGCTTCCTTATCCGGGACAGCTGAGGCTTCAGGCCATAAGCCACATCGCAAACGGTGCATGCATGGTTGAATACTGGCACTGGCATTCTATCCACAATGCCATAGAAAGCTACTGGAAGGGCGTGCTCTCCCACGACCTTAGACCGAACCGGCTTTATAAGGAGTGCAGTGTTATCGGAAACGAACTAAAAAAATACGGACACAGGCTGGTCAATTTAAAAAAGACAAACAAGTTTGCGGTTATTGCTGACAACGCTTCTCTTACAGGGCTTAATGAATTTAAGCTGAACAACGAAAGCGACTCCAATTACAATACCGTTTTCAGATGGCTTTGCGATGCCCTGTATCTGATGAACATTGAGTACGACGTGATTCCTGCCGATCCGGCACTTTTTGCTTCATATGAAAATATACTTGTGCCTGCACTCTATAGCGCAACAGATGAGGTGCTCAATGCCTTAAATGAATTTGTTGCAAACGGTGGCAATATGGTGGTGACGTTTAAATCTGCTTTTTCAGATGAACACCTTAAAATACGCCATGACGTGCAGCCTTATATTATAAACAAGGCTCTCGGCATACAGTACGATGAGTTCACCCTGCCTGACGATGTCACCGTAACCTGTGGTGGCAAATCATCAAAAGCGCGTGACTGGATGGAGATGGTCGACTGTACCACTGCCACACCTGTTGCTATATATGAGCACAAGCACTGGGGAGTACACGCAGCTATCACAGAAAACTCTTATGGCAAAGGACGCGCCATGTATCTTGCCACACTTTTTGGTGAGGACACACTGATAGAAGCCCTAAAGCTTTTCTTCGGCGAGCCAAAAAATGAATTTGATGCCTCTTATCCCGTTGTCATAAAGCGCGGCACCAATATGCAGGGAGAAAAAATCATTTATCTGCTTAACTACTCGGATGATGAGCAGACTGTTACCTGCTATGCAGACGGTCTCAAGAAGCTTTGCGATGACAGTACAGTATCAGCAGGCGATTGTATAACTCTTGCACCATGGGATTTTAGCATTCTTTATGCAGATTAAACCATAGCTTATATCCTATGCTTTTTGCTGCAGATAAATATTTCACAAAAAGCTCATTATATAAGGTCTTAATTATTAATTTTTTCATAAAATTTATTAAGTCTTTTGTTTTGGTGTTGTTTGAATTATTTTTCAGTGTTATAATTTCAAACGGATTAAAAAGGTGGTTTTATGAAGAAAATACAGAATAAGCTTATAGAGCTTTTCAACCGCTACAAGCATGTGTGGATTTTATCATACTTTATCATATATCTGACCTGGTTTGGATATTTAGAACGCTCTGTTACCACACATTATCACTTGATTCATCTTCCGATAGATGATTATATACCGTTTTGTGAATACTTTGTTATTCCTTATATCATGTGGTTTGGCTATGTGGCCTTTGGAATTGCTTTCACGGCATTACATGACAAAAAAGAATTTTACAGACTGTGTGCGTTTTTATACACCGGTATGACCGTATTTTTGGTTATATCAACGCTCTACCCGAATGGTCACAATTTAAGACCTTATTATTTCACGCACCACAATATGTTTACAGCGCTTTGCGAGTGGCTTTACTCCACTGACACACCGACGAACCTGTTCCCGAGCATTCACGTATACAATTCGCTTGGCATTCATTTTGCGGTGATGCACAGCAGCTATTTCAAGGATAAAAAGCACGTTCAGCATGCATCATTAGTGCTTTGTGTTCTGATTATACTGTCTACCATGTTTATCAAACAGCACTCAGTATTTGACGTTTCTACAGCCTTTATGCTTGCTTTCGTTATGTACAATGTGGTCTACATCAAAAACTGGATGCATCTGCCACAGAAGAGCGGAAGCTTCCAGGATGCGGCAAACCGCAAGGTTCGTGTTTGATTTAATGATTGCAGCTTTCAACTCAAAAAGACATCAGCCGGAATTTACACCGGTTGATGTCTTTTTATATTTCACTCATAAAAATGCATGACACTCAAAGTCTGCATATCTGTACTGTTATCTTACTCTCTCCCTGCTGTAGTCGAGCACCTTGTCCACAGTTGATTTTATTTCTACTGAATTTTTCCTCTGAGTCGAAATTTCTGCGTATGCATCCTCTATCTGCAACTTATTGCGCTCCTCAAACTTGATAATCTCCTCCTGTGTATTGCGGATTGACACAATCTGCTGTCTGCACGCTTCTATCATGTCAACTGAAATCTCATCACACTGTGAAAACACATGATTGAGCTCCACACCCTGCTTCATGAGCTTTGTCGTGGCAACATTGTTGTCCTTTAGAAGCCCTACAAGGTGGCTCACCTGCTCTTTAAGTGCACTAATCTCAGCTTTTGCCTCTGAAAGCTCCTGTTCAACAGCATCAATTGCACTGTCATATGAAACAGATGCCTCCCTTATGCTCTCAGCAGCCTCTACGAACAGCTTTCCCTGCTCTCCAAGCATGCCCGCCTCTATAGCAGCATTGAGTGAGAGAACACTCATCTGCTTATTCTGCTCCTTCATCTGCGCAGCTATATCCGCACAGCTATCCACATGCTCCTCAAGCCTGTCCGATGTCTCTGGCAAGCTCTTGGCCGGAGCGGTAAAATGCTTATTGTTTTCGACAAGCGCACATGTATCCTCATGCTGTGTGGCAATTGCCTTTGCCGCACTCTCAAGGCTTGTAAGATTGTCCGCAGCCGCCTTTACACACTCTGTAAAGCTGTCGTTTAAGGCCGATATGGCATCCATGCTGTCCTTTGAAAATTCCACCACATTATTTGCATTATCATTCAGCTGCTTAAGGGATGACTCCTCAAGCTGTCTTGATTTCTCCAGCTCATCAAAATCAGCCTCTATAAGCTTTGACTTTGCATTTACATTCTCGAAAAATCCCCTGTCATTATCCAATTGTTCCTTCATATACGCTAATTCCTCAGCGGATATTTTTGCTCTGTTCCCAAACACTGATCTATTCTCCTTTACCGGTTACCTTTTTAGAATATAATATCACTTATAATACTGTATTTCAAACTGCAGTGACTCATTTTCCCTGAATACATTTATCTTTGGTGAATATACTACGGACAGCACTATATTATTGAACCTTCCTCTTTGTGCAGCTTCAAGCGCGTCAGAACCAAACCTTTGCCTGATATAATCAAAAAAGCTTTCTATATCACCAAAATAAATTGCATTGATTGGCGTGCCATATGAGGATATCAAAGAAAGTCTAAGCACATTGTTGTTTTTACCCACTACCCACATGCGGCTCACACGTAGATTTTTATCCGCAAAAACAGGCTTTGGATTGTCCTTTCCAAACGGTGCCAGTACTGAAAACTCAGACACCAGTCTCATTGATACATAATCCACCGGCATCGGCACATCTATATGTATTTTAGGCACGAGGTCATCGTCAGTAAGCGATGCATACTCATTTATTTTCTGACGGAATGGCTCAACGTTTTCTTGTGGCAGTGAAAGTCCTGCAGCCATCGGATGGCCACCAAACTTCGTGAACAGCTCACTGCATTTGCACATTTCCTCATACATGGAGTACTCCTCTATCGAGCGGCCTGAGCCCTTTACTCCGTCCTCACTCTTTGTGAGTATAAAGGTTGGCTTATTGTATTTCTCCCTGATACGGCCTGCTATGATTCCTGCTATGCTCTCATGCACATCCGGCAGATATATGACAAGCACCCTGTCTTTTTCGTAATTGTCCCTCTCATATATCTCAACTGCGGTTTCCACACCCTTTGCAGTCATTTCCTTCCTGTCATCATTGAGCGCTACAAGCTCTGATGCGATGCGCATGGCATCCTCCTGCCTGTCACATAAAAACAGCTCAAGTGCTCTTTTGGCGGTATCCAGACGGCCTGTCGCATTGACACATGGTCCAAGAACAAATCCAAAATGATATGCATCTACATTTTCAGCCTCTATATTACAACATTCAAGCAGGGCTTTCATGCCGATATTTGTCGTATGATGAATACTCTTTAAGCCGGCCTTTACGAGTATACGGTTTTCACCCGTCAGCGGCATGACATCACCGACTGTTGCAAATGCCACATTCTCTATAAAATCCATGGCCTCTTTCTCATCTATGCCGATTTTTCTATATAGTAATATGACAATTTTCCAGGCAACAGCTGCTCCGCAAAGCTCCTTGTACGGATAGCTGCACTCTATCTGATGCGGATTTACAACGGCATCTGCCTTGCTCTCCTTGTAAATCTTTATACCCTTTATATCTTCAAAAGGCACTGCATGGTGGTCTGTTACGAGAACCGTCATTCCAAGCTCCTTTGCATGTGCGATTTCCTCAATCGCCGCAATTCCGTTGTCACATGTGACCACAGTGTCTATCCCGTCCTCATATGCCTTGTCAATCAGATGCACATTCAAACCATAGCCATCCTTCACTCTGTCGGGAATCATATAATCCACACATGCACCGGCTCTTTTAAGTGCCTTCACAAGAATATATGTAGACATCACTCCGTCTATGTCATAGTCGCCGATTATCCTGATTTTGGCCTTGTCAGCTATCTTTTGGGCAAGAATTTCAACCAGTCTCTGACCATCCTTTAAAAGAGCCGGGTCTGCAATGTCTGAGATTTTGCCGTTTAAAAATTCATTTACCGCGTCATCTCCTATAACACCTCTGTTTCTGATTATCCGGGCCGTCACCTGATCTATTCCAAACTTCGCTCCGATTGCCGCAAAATCAGCCTTCTTCGCACTAACATACCACTTTGCCATAATCTACCCTTTCCAGTCTCAGCCCACACGCCGGTGCTGTGTAGCCTGCCTGTGCCCTATCCTTTGAAGCTAAAATTTCCATCACAGCATCCGGATTTTTCCTTCCATCGCCCACCTCGATGAGAGTTCCTGTGATAATTCTTATCATATTCTGTAAAAATCCATCTCCGGTGTAGCTGATAACAATATCAGCGCCTGTTTTTTCTATATCAATAGAAAAAATCGTCCTGACCGTTGACTTTTTCATATGCTTATTGCCACAAAAGGCTTTAAAATCATGCTCTCCAAGAAGATACGCTGCTGCTTTTTTCATCCGGTCTGTGTCAAGCGGCTTATCATAGTCGTATACATATTTTCTCCTGAACACATCTGACACAATACTGGTGTGTATTGTATACACATATGTCTTTGACACAGCATTGTACCTGGCATGAAATCTGTCAGGCACATTTGAAATATCTGTCACCGCAATATCTGCCGGCAGATGCTCATTCAGCCATATAAATATCTCATCCTTTGAAAAATGCTTCGGCATGTGAAAGCTTGCCACCTGCCCCACCGCATGCACTCCAGCATCCGTGCGCCCTGAGCCTATGACCTCAACCGGCTTTCCTACCAGCGTGGAAAGCACATGCTGAAGCTTTCCCTGTATTGTATCATCTGTGGATTTCTGCACCTGCCAGCCTTTGTAGCGTGTGCCGTCGTATGCCACAATTATCCTGTAATTTTGGGTTTCTGTATTCATAAAATTGTCTTTCTTTATCTGAAAAATAGGGTTGTGAATAGTTACTTTTATTTTATATAATATCACATCATTTTTTCTCTTGCCAGCACTGTTTTGCTCCTTTAATTCAATTAAGCAAGCTCCGCAATACGTGTCACAGCGACATATATATTTGATATCTCATACCATGTATTGTAATCCACCACACCTGAAACCGGAAGTCCGAATACAGCCTGAAATTTTTCCACGGCAGCCTTTGTCTTTGGTCCGTATATTCCATCCGGCACAATAGACGGAATGGCCGGATATGCCTTTGCGATGCGGGCGAGCTGTTTTTGTATCTGGTATACATTCTGCCCTGACGAGCCTATGCCTATATTGTAGCCGGGCCATGACGCCGGGATTCCTGATACAGCCTCCGCGGTATTGATATACATGTTGCTGCCGTAAAAGTATCTGAGTATCTCAATTGCACTGTAGCCCTGGTCACCGAGACTTTTAGAGCCCCACTGTGTCATCCAAATTGCATTTGCGTATAAGTGCCAGCTATTATTTTTCAAACACGCTAACATACTTGCTTGATGCTGTAATGTATAATCCTGACTTAAGCTTATACATACTACCACTTCCAACCTTGATAGGTCCCTGAACCACAGTAAATACCTCGTTCTTCTTTACTGTTCCTGCTGCCGCAGATGCATCCCATGAAGGTGATTTTCTCACAGTCAGTCCATCAGCTCCATCATATATTACCTTAACATACTTCTGTTTTGCCGGAGTAACAGATGGTGCCTGTGGCTTTGGTGCTGCTGGGGCAACATAGTCAGCAAGTGCATATGCTATCGCATTGCACACATCATTGAATTTATTTTTGTAATTTGATGCATCCGGATCATTTACAAAGCATACCTCTATCAACATAGATTTTGCTTTTGTTCTATGTACTACATACAATCCTGATCCATCCTTTACACCACGATTATTGAATCCCAGTGCTGAGATATGTTCACATACTTCAATGGCATCCTGGTACTGTCTGCCCTTATAGGTATATACCTCTACTCCTTTTCCCTGTTTTGCCGAGTCATTATTAAAATGAATTGAGATGAACCAGTCAAGGGTATCCTGATTGGCAAGTGCTACAGCCTGTTTAAGATAAGCAGATTGTGTTGCTGCCTTATCAATCGTACATGGCACCACTGTTACTCCCATGCTTTTAAAGATTTCTGTAAGCCTTGCTACTACTTTACGTGTCTCCTGCGACTCAACAATAACTCCACTTGTGCCGTATCCCGGTCCTGATATTGTATGTCCTGCATTTAATCCTATTCTCATTTATTTGTCCTCGCTTTCTTTTTGATCTGATCCTGCAATATGTTCTGTCTGCGATTTAATATTCTTCACTAACGGCAATAAAAACGATGGTATCTGAATACCAATATCTATCATATTTTCCAATATTGATATTATTTCATTACATATAATCCATATCGCTACAACACATGCAATTAAAAATGTAACCGGTATTTTAATCCCAATCGTCTGCGATGCATACAACAGCAATTGATCCATGACAGCTCCAACGACTACGAGTAGCCACATAGATACCTTTTTCTTGATTCCTTTGATGCTACGGTAAGAACTGATGCCTCCGTCCGGTCGATTCTTTGCTGCCATGAGGCCTGTTGCATAATCGATAATGTTGCATAAGATCATGAGAAGCACTGGTATATACAGTGTTCCCAACAATGCAGACAAAAATGCTGCCACCCCTGTTACTATTGCTTTGATTGTGTTAATGTTTTCCATTGTTTGCTCCTTTCTTTAAATATATTTAAATATAAAAGAGCCGGCACCATTTCTGGTATCGGCTCTCAGGCTCTAATGTATCTTTCTTCATCTGTTTTGTTGTTTTTAATTATAACATAAATTTAATATAATTTTTCTACTATGTTATCATTTTTCTACATTAAACAATACATTTTCTGTGATTGTTTTTCACCTAGCATTCTTTCTTGATTTTTTTCATAAAAATAAGACCTTACGTTCTTGCTCTAATTTCCATATATACCTCCATAAAAATAAGAGCTGTAAATTCGCTCCTATTTGTTCTGATTTTCAAAATATTGTTTCATTTTTTCAATTCCATCCTTCAATGCTGTACTACCTTCGATAATTGCAATTCCAAGAGTTAACCCCGTAACAGATCGTTCTGTATTTCCCTTAGTGCACACGTTTACAAATACTGCAATCGCCAAGAAAAAATACAGTACTCCCTTTGCGACAAGCATATTCGCATTAGTTTTTTTGTTTTTACTAAAATTAATTCCATATGCAATTATTATAAAACATATTACGTAGGCTAATATATATCCTATATCCAATATCAGTCACTCTCCTTCCACCTCCATTATACGTCAAAAAGAGAACTACTACAAAAAATTATTTGCCGTCGACAATTGAAAATAATTCCAATATCTTTAAGAGTATAATAAACACCATGTAGTTATACATGTCACATTATTCTGCTGAAATCCAATCATCTGCAAAAAGCTCTAGTACTACTCAAGTAATTTTTCAATAATTCTATTTGCAATTTCTGTCATTCCTTTATTAGATGGATGAGATGCAACACCCTCGTTATCAATAGCCCTCTTTAGTTAATCGTAATAGTTCCCGCTTTCGAAATATGTATCATTTTCTACCATTGCAATTCCAATACATTTTTCTAGTTCTGTCGCAAGCATAGCATAACCTACAGCTGTTGGATGTCCGTGTATCATGTTATCAGAATATGAAGCACTGTTGAAATATGAATATTTGTCTTGTCTTATTATCGGAATAGAATAATGATTTGCAATATTTATAATAGCATCATTAAATTTTTTAATTAGTGTTTTAGTAGCACTAGATTCAATATTTCTGATTGCTATTGTCGAAATCATTATTTTTGCATTTTGTGCTTTTTCTTTTACAGCGTTAATGATTTTTGCATAGTTGCCATAAAAAGTATCATTACCACTGTCAATATCTTCTTGTGTACCTAAATAAGATTCACCTAGACCATAATAGTCATTTATCCCAAGAGCTAAAATATATAAGTTGCATGCTTCGGAATTATTAAGTTTTTTTAAGCCATACTCTGATGTCAGCCATGTCCTTGTTGATAAACCTCCTTCAGAAAAATTATATCCTGTAAATCCATTTTTTCTTGCTAATTGCTGAATCCAAGATATTTTATATTTATCGCCAATTAGAGAGCCGTCTGTGGCATAAATTTCTCCCGATGCGTAACTATCACCAATTACACCGACATCTGTAAATAATGATAAGTTACATGATTCTTTATAATTATACTTTGTAAGTTTTTCCCAATTTTTCCAACCGGCACCATATACATTATATCTCATATAAATATCATTATCTATATCAAAAAATAATTGAACTATTGTGTTATCGGCATTTTTATTTTTTGCGAATGAAATTATTGTCCCTATCCCTGGTGCATTTATGCACTGTGTAGAAATTATGTAAATGCGATTAGGAATACAATTATTAACATCGAATGAACTATCCATTATATTAATATTACTTGATTGAACCCCAAGCGTTTCAAAATCATTTAACGAATTAATTGTTTTTCTGTAGAATGTATCTAGATTTTCTACTTTTACATAACCAGTACCTTGACTCCATAATCTTATTTTGTCTGATGTTGATTTTGCTGTATAAGTAATGCTTTTATCTTTTGATAGATAATCTGTTACTGTGTCAATTACATTATTTTTATATAATAATTTAATAGCAATACCACCATTTGTTTTGTTTGTAATTTCAATCATATCACCACTAAACAAAGAATAATTGTAATCAGTATTTTGTTGTGCTGTTTTAACATTGAAATTTTTAATTTTAACTAACAGTTCTAAGTCTTCCTTTAGTGAACCAACCTGCCCCCGGACTGCTGCCCCTGCTGAATCATATATAGTGCCGTCAGCTCCCGCTCTTATATCTGTTAGTTCGGCATCACCTGTGGTTGAACCAGATGGAAGCTTTGCAAGATTGTCAATTCTCTTACGCTCAACATCCAGCTCTGTTTTAGATGCTTTTGTTAAGAGATCCTGCCTTGCCTGCAAATCCGTAGTGCCCGCCCTGCCCTCTTTATAGCAAGTTTCAATTCCAGCTGCTATGGATTCCCGCACCTCTTTTCCATATCGTGCCTCTCTGATAGTGTTTAATTCATTCATAATATCTGACATACTCTAATCCTCCTTGCTTTCTTTCTGCCCTGTGATGCTGTCTTGTGTGTCAACAACCGATGTTGACTCTAACTCACTTTCTTTTGGTCTGCTGCAATATTCCATTCCCATCCCTGCCTTTTGGTATTTTTTTGTTTCGATTGACCAACTTTCAATAAGACCATTCTTTATATTTACAGTTGTTCTATCCACACTTGTAATGTTTCCGTCCTCCCAGGATAGGCCCGATATAAAAGATGTACTGCCATTTGCTGAGCATATACTCCAATTTTTAATCAGACCATTTTCAATGGTAATACCACCATTCGTGTTATCCGGAAATAATGTACCGTTTGCGCCATTGCGAATATATGGTGTTTCTTCTTTGCAAGTAGTCTCATCAATTCTTATAACCGGAATAATTTGTTTCGGATTATCCCGGTCCCGACATCCGAGTGTTACTTGGTCGCCCTGATCACACCATACTTCCAATCCTACACGTTCTGAAGATGTGTCTTTTACTGCTCCAATGCTGCCTACGTAGTTGCCGTTATCATTCCAGGCATAAAATTTCACCTGATTATTTTCTATATCCAAGGACTTGACACCGGAAGCTGTTGTTTGTGAAAATGTTCCGGTTATATGCATCTCACCTGTTTTCATGTTCCAAAAGGATTTATTCAATGCATCTTTTAATATACCTGCTGTTATCAGATCAGCCGATAACGAGCCTATTTTAATGAAATCAGCAACAATAGCACCATCCATTGTCATTGCAAGTCCATATGGACCATTTAAACCTGTTGAAGAATATCCAAGACCATTGATATTCCACCGCCAAACCTTCTGTGCTGTTGCCGGATCATCAGTGTCCATGATATAAAGCTCTCTTTTAGTCTTATACACATATCCTCCCATAGCGCTTATTATAAGAGCTGTTGCTTTATCCCTTGCAGCCTGGAGCATAGATTTTTCCTGTGGCAAGCTCTGTTCTAATGTCTTTACAGAGCTTGTAACCTGTTGTGTATATGTCTTCTTTAAGGTATTACTCAAAACCACAGTATTTTTTTCCGGACTTTGCAAATATGTGATTTTCTTCTGCAATGGAAATCTTGTATCCATTCCAAACGGATTTGCAAGAGTACGTACCACATCTCCAACCTCATATGTATCGATATCTGCATTTAGCATCGACATATCAACTGCGGTTATTTCAAGCGTCATGTTTTCATACTGATTACTCTTCAACCACTCCTCTGCTTTTTTCTTCAAATTATCCGGGTTAGTCACATCATCCCAGTTTACAACTTTCCGAATCCATCCAAAATGATTCACTGCATTTTGGATAAATACATAATCTTTACCATCGTTTACAGATTCTATTGTGGTATATGCATCCAATCCATCTATTACACTTTGGTCCAGTCTTGCGCCTAATGGAATAACTGCAGTTGCTATATCTGTCCCAGATGTACCACATGTAAAATCTAATAAGTTGTAACCGAACTGAATAGGCTGTGCACATACTTTTCCATAATCCTCAAGTGTAACCAAATCCAAATATCTTATACCGTCTTTCTTGCGAATACGCAAATAGCCACTTAATTGATCGCATAATTTTTTCCGTAAATCTGTAAGTGTATCCTCTCTGTTAGTAAATCTGTATATACTGTCATTTGAATCTTTTACAGTCACTACTCCAGCTTCAAATTGTTTTTCTTTCTCAACCTGGTTGTTGTGGATTGTAAGCAGATTAGTAAAAAACTGCAATGGGGTCTGGTTCTGGTACTTCGCCTGCGGCTGGATTGAATCATATAAAAAGGCAAGCTCTCCTACACATTTTACTTCCTTTTCACCTTTTAATACTTCACTGCATTCCCTTACCTGTCCTTTAAAAATTTCATTACCGTCTTTTAAAACCTGTACCATACTTACACGATTTTCAATCTTACTGTACAGTGGGTTCGTACAAAGAACAGTAAACTCGAATGTGCCTGCATCATTTAATGCCTGTGTCAGCGTTGCATCACAAATAGCAGCCTCTTTATCATTCGGAAAATATAGTGTTTTTCCATCAAGTAAAACTTCATATATCATAGGTATGCTCCTCTGTAATTTATGGTTACAATTCCAGTTCCTGTAAAACTAAGAGTTATATCATTTTCTGCTACAACTATGGCCGGGAAACGATATGTACCATCCTCCGGCATATCATAAGTTCTTCCTGCATATGTCAGTTTTAATTCATTTACATTTTTTACGGTAAAAACTGGCACCTGCGGCATAATTCCGCCTATTAATACAAGTTCTTTATTGTATTCATTTACAGTGATTTCATTATATTCACGCAGTACTCCCTCTTCAAAGTCAAACGTATCCCAAAGCCATTCTTCAGCCGTATTATAAATATCATATTTAAATGATTCGGCTGTTCCACTTAAGGTTATAGTTCCAACACTTCTTTTTGATTTGCTACGGTCAACAGACAGCCTACATACATAATAGTGACTAAGGTCATTATCTACAATCACCTTGCATTTTTTCCCATGTATCATAGTGGCAATCCTAAACGTAACAACCTCCCATAAATCAAAATTTCCACGAAGAACAAACTCAAATGTTACATTGCTTCTATCCTCATATAATATCCTGCCAAACACCTCCGACAAATCAATATTGCCAGAGGCGCCTGGTACCGAAATATAATTGGTTTTTGGGCTCGGGAATGGAATCTTAAGTGCTGTCATTTTAAGTCCTAATTCACTTGTATGAAATGCATCAGTTTCTGTCATTATTTTAATTCCAAAGTTTCCCATATACTCTCCTTATGTTCTCACTGTTGCAAAATCGCCCAATGCAGCATCTACGTGAGGTGCTATAATCTTTCCTGCTCTCTTGCCATCAATATTTACACTCATGCCTTTTAGTGCCCTTGCTGTAGCCTGTGCCTGTGCATCATAATCATATACCGCATTGTATGTGGCTGCGTATGAACCGCTTCCCACAAAGTTCGCTTTCATGGTAGATGCATTTGCCTTAATGGACTTATTAAGCGTATCGTAAGGATTGTAGTCTGCTATAGGTTCATCCATGCCGGCTACGCACATTTCTCCAACCCACTTAAATTTACGTGACGGAGAGTGGATGCCAAGTGCATCCTTGAATCCTTGTAACAGATTTCCTGCGAGGTTACTGACTTTCTTTGTTAGTCCGCTCCACGCTCCTTTGATACCTTTCCAAAGACCTGATACTATATTTTTTCCTGTACTCATAATTTTGTTCGGGAGATTCGCAAGTCCGTTGACTACCGAATCGAACAGTCCTTTTGCGGCTGCTTTTCCTTTTTCTATCATGTTAGAGCGCCATGTCACTATCTTTGACACTGCATTTACCAGGAAGTTCCACATTTTGCCAGGAAGATTTGAAAAGAAGCTTATTACACTTGAGACGAAATTGCTTCCTGCCTCCGTTGCTTTCTGATTGAGGTTTGAGCCCCATTCCACTATGTTGGCAAGTGCATTGCCTATCCAGTAGCCTATCTTGCCCGGTAATTCTGATATGAATGTTATTACATTGTTTATAAACTCAGGTATAGCTGTCATAGCCCAGTTCACGAGGTTTATGCCCCACTCTACAAACTTGCCGAGTGCAAAGCCTATCCAGTAAGCTATCTTATCCGGAAGCTCTGATATGAACTCAACTGCTGCAGTTACCATGTCTGATATAGCCGTTGTAACTGTTATGTATACGTTCTGTCCCCACTCTAGGAGTTTTCCGGGGAGTTCATTGAACCAATCAAATATAGACTGGATAAAGTTTGGTATGGTCTCTGTGAAGAAAGCAACTATATTGTCCCAGCTTTCTCCCATTCCGTCCTTTACGAAATTTATAACTTCCGTTCCCAGTCCAAGCCAATCATAATTAACAAAAGCTTCAACTATCGCGGCTATTATCTGCGGTATTGCCGTCAGTATATCCGGTATGCATGATAAAATTCCCTCAATAAGCTGTAACAGAAGCTTAAGACCACACTCAATGAGTACAGGGCCATTATTTAACAGCCCCTCTACCATGGACTGGATAATTCCCGGCAGATTCTGCAGTAATACCGGCACGGCCTGTGTAATTCCGTCTATCAGGTTGCTGAGCAGGTCAGTTCCCCATTTGATAAACTCCGGACCGTTCTCCGCCCAGAAAGAATTGATATTTGAAATCAGATCTGTAATAGTCTGAACTATGTTTGGCAGATTTTCAGCAATTCCGTTTACAAGAAACTCTATGAGTTCTTTGCCGGCATCTATAAGATCAGGTGCTGCATTTATCAGTGATGTAGCTATTGTCTCGATAAGCTGTGAAGCAAACTCAACAATCTTTGGCAGTGCTGACACCAGCCCCTGTACAAGCTGTACCACAAGCTGTGTAGCATACGAAATCAGCTCCGGAAGATACTGCATTAGTCCCTGTCCCAGTGCCGATACCATCTGTATTCCCGCGTTTATCAGTCCCGGAAGAGTCTGCATTATAATCTCCGGTACCTTCTGTACTATGACCGGAAGCAGTTTCTCTATCAGTTGTCCCAGTCCTGTTAGTGCTATCTCTATACGAGGGAGCATGTTCTCAACAGCTGTGGATGCAGTATCAACGAAATTCTGTACAAGTGTATCAAAATCTGCATTATCGTCTGCCATTCCAACAACAAGGTTCTCCCACGCTGCTTTTGCACTGTTCAACGAACCCTCAATAGTGGTTGCAGCTTCTTTTGATGTGGTACCGGCAATACCTAAGCTCTCCTGCATTACAGAAATGGCATTTACGATATTTCCAAACGACAGACTGCTTTCATCTACAGTCACACCAAGTTTCTGCTGTACATCAGTCATCTGTGAAGCATCCTTGATGAGTCGCTTCATTTCTTCCTGTGTACCGCCATATCCAAGCTTTAAGTTGTCAAGCATTGTATAGTTCTGCTTTGCAAAGCCCTGGTATGCATTCTGGATATCATGCATGTTAGTACCCAGCTTGTTAGAGTTATCTGACATATCCGTGATAGCTCTGTCTGCATAATTTGCGGCTTTTTCAGTATCTCCTCCAAGTGACTGTATAAGGCTTGCACTGAAGCTTGTTACAGTCTCCATGTAATTATTGGCTGAAAGGCCTGCAGTCTTGTATGCGTTGTTGGCATTGTTGAGCAAAGTGGTCTGTGCTGTCATCAGGGAGTTATACTTACTCTCTATCTCTCCCACTGTCTTGCCTGTGGACTGTGCATATTCTTCCATGCTCTGTCCGCCTGCTCCAAACAGTGTCTCAACTCCTCCGACCATCTGCTCAAAGGTTGCATATCCTTCCACTGACTTCTTTACCAGTGTGGCCGCCGCCGTGGTACCTGCTGCGACTGCAGTTCCGACTGCTGCTGCCCCTACCTTTGCAAAGGTTCCAACCTTGGCTGATGCACCGGATACCATGCTGTTCATGTCCGATAATCCGGACTTAAGCTGGCTGTTGTCCAGCAGTGTTTTAATTATTAATTTTGGGTCGCTCATTGCCAGCTCCTTTCTTAAGGCTCTGGCTCTAAGGCTCCGGCTCTATCTATCCTTCAAAGTACTTCTCAAACTCTTCATCTGCAGCTTTCTCTTCCTCTGTCTCCTCATATGGAGGCATCCAGGCATCTTTGAGTGCACGGTACATCTGCGCCTCGTCTTTTATTTTCTCGCCTGTATATGCACGGTACCCCATGATAGCCGACATCCTTGTGCTGTCAGGAAGTCCATTCATGAGTGCAATAAACTTATGCCAGTGCATATCCGTAGAAATAAGGTCTATGTGATATGCCTGCATGAATGCAGCATAGATGTAATCTCCGTCTATGTCGTAAAACAATACATCTTCACCATTATCACGTTCGTAATGTGGCACTACATTCTGCGGAAAAGCAAATTCAAGGATTCCTGAATAATCATCAGTCTCTGAAAATGCCGGGATATCGTCTTCAAACAGATATTTAATATTCATGGCTCCCTTGTATCCCATTTTCTTCCACGCTTTAAAATCCTGTGTGAATCTGATCCATACCCTGTAATCTGTCTTTATTAAAAAAGCTCTGTCACCAACCACGATGGCATCCGGCAGAGCTTTACTTGTTATATTAATCATTTTCTTTGAGGGCTCCCTGAAGCTTATCCATGCCCTCTGCGATGCTTAACATCTGCTGAATCATAGGGTTTCCGAGCACCTTAAGGTTTTCTTTCGCGACTGCTTCCCTGTCGGGCCTTGCGAATCCGTCAAGAACACCTCTATATGCGGCATCTATTTCGCCCAAGTCCATCTCCGCGATATTTGAGATATCGTTAGACTCGAAGATTTCCTTTGCGTTGTCTTCCCCCACCATTTCAGTAATGAAATTAAGCTTATTTTCATACTGTGTCCTGGTGGTGATTTTTGAATCCCTGCAGAGCTTCTTGATTTTTTCAATCTTCTCCTCTACTGCAAGAGTCTTTTTCGGAAGCTCGTACTCCCTGTTATGCATCTGTAATGTGTATTCCATGTTTTTTCACCCTTTCTTTATTTATCTGCTGTGAATGTCGGTGTGCCGTCCGTCATGGTGGCTGTTCCGTTTGTGATTCCACCGCCGAAGATGATCTTAAAATCAAGCTTCTTGTCAACTGCTGCCAAATCCTGCATTGAGATAGTGCTGTCTGTCTCCCAGGCTTTGTATCCTCCATCTGTTCCCGGTTCCTGCATGAAAACAATCATACACTTTGTGTGTGCAGCATCTCCGGTTCTGCGCTCGTAATAATACGGCCACATCATCTCATAGTCTTCAGAGCCTTTGTACATAACCAGGTTCTGGTCAATAGATGGCTTATAATCCTCCACTTCTGTAGTCGGTGACTCGTCAGCAATATAGTCATATTCTGTTTCAACCGGGTTCATCGACAGCGTGAGAGCGTCAGATTTCTTGATTCTGACGTACTTTGTGCCGTTATAAAGAAATAATGCAATTTTATGTTTTTTTACCAGCTCCAAGGCTGTCTTTGCTGCTTCTGGCATCGCTTTACCTCTCTTTCAAATATGTTAATTTTATTGTTACCTGATAAATAGCACTCGTATCCTCCTGTGATGTGATGGATGCCGAGTCTGATATGCCTATTTCAAGTGCCGTCATGCCCTCAGGCAGTTCGGGATAGTCCTCTTCAAGCTCTTTCTCCTCAATCCACTCTGAAAACTCATCCAGCGATACGTTATTCTCTATCCTCACATCGTCTTCCTGTGTAGGTCTCCTTGCAAAGAGGTTATAGTACTCTGTTATCTGTCTGCTTCCATCCTGGAACTCAGTCTCGCTTCGTTCCGGTGTCTTGTACAGGCTGTATGCGCTTATATCACCCTCAGGTGACTTTATGAAGTCCGTGAGGATATCTGAAAAATCCATGCCCTCATACCTTTTCAGGTACTCTGTGAGGCATTGGCCTATCGTTTTAGTGGTCTCCCATCTGTTCGGCAATCTTCTGTGCTCCTTTCAGTATCTTCTCGCGTGTGCCGCCATTCAACATATGCTCAAACCAGTATGCTGTACGACCCGCCTGATGGTGCATCGGTATATAGTACTGCTTTCTCGCATACGGCATGTTGTAGACAATTTCACCGCTTCCAATAGTTGTATTAAGAACTCCATTGTTTTTCAATGCTCCTGTATCAAACGGTACGAACGGATCCATTCTTCTCAAACACTCTGAATCAATAAACTGCTGCACCGGTCCGTTTGTATCTATGCCGTATTTTTCCACGGTCTTTTCGTGTGACGGCCAGTCTTTCATCGATAAAGCAAATTTAAATGTTCCACCCACTATCTGCACACCACCTTGTAATGCTTAAGCAAATCACCCTCTGTATTGTCTGAGAGCGATATTATTGTGCCTGATTTCTGATAATCCGCCTGAAGCTGTGATATCCTGTACTCCTGTGATATTTCTTTGAAGCACTCTCCGGCAACTATGATATCTTTGTTCCCTCTTGGGTTAAATGTGAAATAGCCCTCTATTTCGTCTACAGAGAGCTTTGAGTATTCCACTGCATCAATATATGCCTTTGTTCCAAAATCGGCTGTATCCGGCACAATAACCGTCAGAATCGGTGTGTAAATGACTGCCCCGCTCTGGCTTACCGTCCTGTCAGAAGAGTAATGGTACTCTACTCCATATATCACTGTTCTCTTCCAGATATCTTTTCCGTCACTGCCCTTATGTGCGTTGTAAACTGTTATGGTCTTGTCATTCACTAAAATGCACCTGCCAATCTTGTTCCTATGCCCTTGTAGATGATTTCATCTATGGACTGCTGCACCTGTTCGGGGTTTGTGATGGCATATGATTCAGAATATCCGTTATTATTCACGGATGTTACTGCTCTGCCTGCGACTGCAGGCTGATTTGTCCAAAGGAAATTGCACAGCTTAAATACTGTGTCCTGTGCCCGCTCCTTTGGAATCTGCATATACGGCTTTGCAATCCTGTTGTATTCTGCTTCTGCCTGTGCCTCGACAGCTTCAAACTGTCTCTGCGGTACCACTGTAGGAAAATGGGAGCTGTAATACTCCCAATTGATAATTGACATATTATAGCTCCCTTCTTTTTACGCTGCTTTCTTGTCGAGAATCTTGATACCTGATAACTTACCGGCCATCTTGCTGTTTTTGAGGACAGCTCCGGCAATAAGCTCTACCTCACCCTTCTTTACTGCTCCAGGAGCTGAAAGATCAGGAAGATATGTCTTAAGCATCTTTGAGCCATCCACTGAAATACCATGGAAAGCGTCAAGACCAAGCTTTGCGGCATAGATGCTTGTTGTTCCATATGCTGACTCTGTTGGAGCAGTTGTGTCTACAACATCCACTGTCTTTGCGCCGTCATAGTACTGTCCGGCATCTAAAAGAGCGATTCCGTTATATGTCTCTACATAGTTACCGAAATCATTCTTTGTTCTGTCGTAGTATCCGGCTCTTCGTGCTGCCGCCCTGATCTTTGTGAGCATCTTTGTGTTCATCATAAGGATATCAGGCTTTGCAGCAAGCAATGCAATAAAAGCATCAAGCTCATCAAGCAATGCGTTATAGTTGCTGTCCAGTGCCGATGTTGTTGAAACATCTACATCTGTTGAAACCTCTGTTGACTTTCCGGAAAGGATTTTCTTTAATCCGTCAAAAGTATTTGGAATATATCCTGTTCCTGACGCTGCAGATGTTCCGTTAATTACAAGATTGTGGAAATAGTTCGCTCCTGCGAGCGTTTTCTGCTTGATCTGGAAATCAAGCTCGTTAATAGCTCCTGATGTCTGAGCGATTACACGGTCGATCTCAAATGAACCGCCGAGAATAACAGGGCTTGCTGTCTGTTTGGTTCTCTTTGCCTCATTTGGTGTGTATTCCTGGTTGATCTGACGGATACCGGCTGTCGATGGTGTCTCAAGTCTCTGGTATCCATATACCAGGTTGCTTCCGCCTGTCGGTGAAATGGTATCGTCAAATGTAAGCTTATCAAGTAATACCGAGTCTCTTCTGAACTCGTCAATTACCTGCTGGTCGATTTTATCGGTGTAACCGACTTTTGCCTCTGCAAGTGTAAGTGCCATATTCTTTCTCCTTTACTTTTTGTAAAATTCTTTGAGAGCACTTGAGATACTATCTGTGGTATTCGGGTGACTGCCATCTCCAATATCTCCAATTGGATTTCCGCCTCCCCTTGCCTGTGGTTCAGGCTCTCCAAACAGCATCTTACTGTCCTCTGCCTCTGTGAGCTTCTTAATAGCTGCGGCAACGTCCTCTTTCTGGTTCTTTGACTGCATAAGCGTATCAACATCCAGTAATGCAGTAATTGCCTTTGCATTTTTACCATGTGCGCTTGTGATAGCATCTTTTATGAGATCGTCAAAATCCCTCTTTGCCATCTTGTCCTTGTACTCATCCTCAATGCGCGTTTTGTCTTTCTCAAGGCCTGCAATGGTGTTCTTCAGTTCTGTAACATCAACATCCTTGAATGCATCCAGTTTATCCTGGAGTTCTTTCATGGCTGTATCATTGCTCTTAATGGTATCATTTGCCTTGTTAAGACTTTCAACCTGCTTGTTGTAGTCTGCGACTGTCTTGTAGTTCTCAAGAACAGACTTCTCGAAGTCCTTTTTCTTGTCCTCCGGCATATCTATGCCGTATTCTTTCATGATCTCAAAAATATTTTTCATGGTATCCTCCTAAAATAATTTATTAACCGCACTTTCTGCGGTAGGAAATCGGAAAGGGCAGGATTGCACTGCTGCCGGCCGAAAAAACGGATTGAAAAAAGTACCGACATGCCCTCAGGATGCACCTTTCCGCTAAAATATAAAAAGAGCCAAATAACTAAATCACTTGGATCTAATTATTTGGCTCTTGGCTCTATTGTGATAATTGATTCTTTTTTACATCTCTTGCAGTATCCCGGGAAATTCCTCAGCCTTGTATCATTTCGATACTTTATCATCTTCGGATATCCACATTTAGGACACCTGTACCAATATTCTTCTGTGGACATTTACTCACCCCTTAGTCTGAGTATATCACATTGTCCTGAATATTCAAACAACTTTATATGCCCGGAGTATTTTATTTTACTCCTTTGGTAGTTTTGTTAATCAAAATTTATCATCATTCCGCACTTATCGCACTTGAAATTATGTGTTGTTTTTGGATCATGTTCAGTTCTAAATATTCCGGTTTTGCACTTTGGACATATAACCTCTTTACCAGCTCTTAACTTCTCAAAATCTATCTCGGGTTTTTTCATTTCGGCTTCCTCCATTTATATTCCGGATATCTCTGTCTTACCGACTTAATAATATCTATTAAAGAATTACATTTTCCAAATCAATATCAAGACCAAACTCTTTTAAGTCAGCATCTCTTGCTTTAAGCTCATTCTTAATGGTGTCTAATACCTCATAATAAGCCATTTTCCTGCCTTTGTAAAAATCATCTTCGGGATTTTCTTTTGCCTCTGATATTGCATCGTTTGCATTATCCAGCACTCTTGAAACTATATATTTAAATTCATCACTCATCATAATCCCCCCTGTCTTTCAATTCTTTAATTCTATCATTTATAGATTGATTAAAATTTCTGATTTCTTTATTCCAGTGTTTAATCAGCCCTTTTTGTTCTCTCTCGTCTTTATTATCCCAGTCCGAAACATATGCTTGTGGATTTGATATTTTATCTTCATGTTCAGCTATACCGGTCTGATACTTTCTAATCGCTCTTTTAAGAGAATTTGAGCTTTGATTTACTATATCTTTCTCTGCAAAATACTGCAGGTTCAATTTCATTGTACCATCATTTGCAGTATTTTCAAGCTTATTTTTAATAGCTGTTGTATCTATTTTTATAGCATTATGTGCTTTTATTGTCTCCGTCCTGTTAAGGTCACTGCTGCCCTTTACCACTCTCAGCCTGTTATCTTTCGGGCTTATCCCCATCTTGTGAGAAAACTTGTGATATTCCTTCACCTGCTTCTTTATCTGTGACTGCAGGTCTCCTGTCTCTCCGCCTATGGACCTCACGGCTTCAACTTCTCTCTTGGTGGCTCTTATCCTTCTCTCCATAGCTCTCTGTTTCTGTGTGGCTGAGTAATAATCGTACATTTTGCCGTTATATTCTTTCGGTTCCGGTTCATCCGGCCATGTGTTCGGTTCGCTGATGCCCTCGAAAAACGGATAGAATATATGACGGCAGTTTACTCCGCACAATCCGTCTGCTTCTCCATAGTGGCACTCTGAGAATGGTGGATATTTCTTATTCTTTCCGGAGCGTGAGTATATCTTGCCCTGCCAGACGGCATGTGATGGGCGCGCTCCCCAGTGTTTTGACACTTCCACGAGGTCTGTGTTCATAATATCACAGTTTCTATTGCTTATCCTGGCCGAAAGCTGGTGGGCTGATGTTCTTACACACATTCTTACTGCAGTATCAAGCTGATAAGTGCGTCCGCTGGCATAGTCTACACTTCTCAAACCGCTCTTTGCCATCTCCCGAACTGCCTGTTCTACTGCTGCATCATAGCTCATTCCACCTGATACCATATTCATCAGAGCTTTATCCAGTGTACGTATATATGCATTCTCAAGACTGGTAAAGTCATGAGGTCCTTTGAATCCCATTGTCCTTGTGAGGTTCTTTAGCGTGCCCTGTGTGGCTATGCTCATCTCCTCTATGAGCTTTACTATGCTTGAGTCCTTTGTGAGTGTCTGTCCGGCCTGATGCCACGCATACAGGTCGCGGTTAAAAGACATATCTCCGGCTTCGGCTATTATCCGGTCTCCTGCCTCTTCCGCTTCCCTCTCCATCTGCCTGATAGCTATCATGACATCCCTTTTATACTGCTTTGTCTCATTTGCCACCATCTTTTTGTATTCCGGGTCTGCATTGAGTATTCTCATGACTTCAACACGGATTTTCTGTGTATCGTATCCGGCGCGTCTTAAAGCCATGACCTGAAGCTCTGCTGTCTCTGTGAATCGCCCTGTCTTCTTGATTCGCCTGGCAATATCCGCTATTATATCCTGCTCAGATGCCTGTATAAGTGCAGTGCCTTTATCTCCAAGCATTTCCAACTGGTTCTCTGTCAGCATTTAGTACCTCCTAGTCCTCCTCTTCCGGATCAGGTTCTTCCTGTGCGCTGTCTAATATCTTCTCTGCCTCGTCTCTTTCAATATTTAGGCTCATCATAAGGTATCTGATCATAAACTCAGGTATCTCAGAGAACGACATTGCATCAGCTCTCATGTTGCTCATCTGTGTGGTCTTATCCTCGACATATGAATCATCAAAATCTATGCAGACCTCTTTATCTATGTCGTATGATGTCTCCAGAAACGTATTTGAAAACCATAATACAGCCCTTATTATGCCAGTGATATAGTCTACTGCCTCTTTGCGCTGCTTATTCAGCTCCTGCATGGCATCCTGACGCTCTCCGATATACTCCGTTGCTGTCTTAATCTGTCCGTTCTCAAAGGTGTACTTTTTGGAGCCAAAACCAAATGTCATGGAAAAGAGGCTCAGGCACAGTTCAAATGACTTTGTAATCTCATCAACTCTTATCTGCGGATTATACTCCTGTATTATGCTCTTTGCCTCCGGGAGCTTTTCGCCCAGGAATACAAATAATTTCTTCGAAAGAGAGCTCTTTTCTCTCATCTTGCCTGTCTCAGGGTCTATTCCTACAATTGCCTCATTCGTGAGTACGAGTTTTTCACCCTTTTCAAGGTCTGTGGACAGTATCATGTTGCAGAGATCTATTTTCTTTAGTGTCGGTATTGCTCCGTACACCTTTGGATAGCCAAATCCATCCATGTACCGGATATTATTGACCTCTGCCACTCTCATTACTGCAAACGGCTTTACGTCTCCCAGTATTATCCAGTAAGATGACAGCTCTTTTCCGTTCTCATCGAATACAAATGTATCTGCACGGTAATTTCCGTCCTCTCCTCTGGTGAACATGACCATTGTTGTCCTCTTTTTATCTCCCTGATAGTCATTCGCTGAGAAACATGCCTCTATTATATCATCATTTTTCACCAACAAAGGTGTATAGTTCTCTGCATAACAGTATGTTATGCGGATTTTTCCGCCTGTTGCCTTGCCATTATCAAGATATATGGCATCTTCCAAGCGTATGTATGCTGCTACTGTTCCTGTCGCACTCATATGCTCAAGCTGTTTACGATACATCACGTTAAATCTGTTATCATCCAGCATCTTGTTGACTGCTGCCGTCTGCTCTTTCGTACCCATGTTTATATTTATGATTTCGCACAGGTTGGCATCATCCGCACACCCTCTCTTGGCAAAGCCCATACGCTCTATCTCGTACTGCTCGCCCTGTATGGTGGTCCTTTTATGGAAATCGTCTATTATCTCATTCCTATACCACATATTCGCCACATCGATATAGCCGTATGGCTTTGTATTTACCCTGTATCCTTTTTTCTTTATCTTTGCTTCAACACAGCTTTCCATCTGTTTCCTCCTTATCTGTCTAAGTCTATATACTCTATAAAATCAAGCATTGTGTAACACAGTGCATCCCACCAGTCATTACAGTTGCCTATGTTCTTATCCTCCGGTATGTTGGGGTGCTTCTCATCCCACTTGAGTGTGCCTATTGCCTTTCTTAGGTTCACACACCTCTTATGTACTTTCATTCTGCCGGTATTTAACAGTAAATCTACAGTCCTCGGTCTCTCTGATATCTCATTCTTACGGCATCCTGCTATATGGTCATACGGAAGTCCCTCTTTTTTTGCTGCGCTTCGCAGCGAATTTATCATTGTTGTGCTGGCAGAGTCCGGAAATGTCCAGTCTATACGCTCATACTTTGCTGCGCATCTGCGATAAAACTCTATATACTTGTCGCAGATGTCATTGGCATCTATATCCGGGGACAGCTTCAGATAGTCCTCTTCCACAGGATAAATAAAGTGATATCCTCTGAAATACAGTGAACACACCATTGTGGTCATGGATCCATTACCTCCGAAGTCCATGCCTATTATGACCTTACTCGGCCTTGGGAACAGCTCTCCATACTTGTCATATTCCAATATTGAGTCATCACACAGATATGGGGTATTATTCTCTGCGAATTTACGAAATATAATGCCCTCTGCTACAGCTCTCTCGCCTTTTATATCCCGTTTGTACCACACAGTGCCTTTTTGGTATGTTTTAAGGACCGTCCTGATTTTCTTGTCAGACATGCTCATGTTGTCCACCAGGGTAAAATGTCCATAGTTATATCCGTAATTTTCATCATTCGCCTGCTGCTCCTCGTGGAATTTCAGTATTTCGGTATAATACCAGTGTTCCTCTTCCTTTGGGTTTAGATCATGGAATATCTTACGGTCTGTGCTGGAGAGTGTTCGGTCAAATACCTCTTTCAGAAATTTCCGATGGCACTCATTTGCCTCTGTGACATATGCCATTCCATATGTATTACCCTTTATAAGCTTCTCATCTCCGTCTTTTCCTCCTCCGGATATGAGGACTATCTTCTCTCCGGTCTTTGTCTGGACATATACGCAGTCCCTGTCCTTGTATTTGCCCTCTCGGCATCTGCCTTCGAAGTAATTGAGCAGTCCATAGCCATCGCAGTCCAGTATATTCAGTTTGGCCGTGGCGCTTGATACTCCTGCTACTAGATGGATTTTATTCTTGTGGGTTTCCAGCATGGTACAGAATATCAGCGTTGCGAGTACGTTCTTTCCTCCTCGCTTGCCTCCCTCGGCAACGTTGAACCAGCAGTTTAAGCTCCTCAGGAAGTATTTATATTGTCTTTCACTAAGTGGTGCCGGTCTGTTCACTCTCCTCGTCCCCCTCCAAGTCCTCTATCTTCCTGTTCGGTACCGGATTTTTCAATACATCCGTTATTATCTGCATATTGGCCAGTATCTGCTCTGCAGAATTATCCTTTACCTCTGCCCGCTTCTTGTCAAACTCAGCTTTGTATTTATCATCCGGATGCATAAGGAAGTACTTAGTCAGCCAGTCTATTGCTTTCTGCTTGTCGTACAGGCTCAGGCTGATATCTCCTTTTACTGTTTTCGCCTCTCTCACGAGCTGTGTATCTGTCTGATCTGAGTCTTTCCAGACGATTTTATCACCCTTTATCTCGTAATAATCTCCTGCGTCCGCGAACGCTATTCTCATCTGCAGCTCCACAAAATCTGACTCTTTTGCCAGCAACTGCTGCCTCTTTAACTCTGTCAGGTGTTCTATTTCACTTTTTACCTCCACATTTCTCAACAATTCATATCCATGTGCTCTTGCTGTATTCAGGGAACATCCATATGCCTTCTGATAGCTCTGTGTGGCATTGAATGTCTGGCTGTAAAAGAGACAAAATAATTTTTTTCTTTCATCTAATGCCGGATTTTCGGTATTATCGAACACCTGTTCTTTTTCTGTTTCATCAGAGACTGCTGCACCTTTGATTTTTTGTGTGCACACTTTTTTATTTTTGTGTGCACACTCTTTTTTCACATCTCTACTATTACGCTTTTCCCTTACCCAGTTATATCTCTGCTTCCAGCTTTTCACGGTGTTGACGCTTGTCTCGTACTTTTCCGCTATCTCTTTGTACTTCATTCCGGCTATGTAATCCAGCTCTGCCTGCTCATATTTCTCCACGTCTTCACCTCGCTTTCTGTAATAAAAAAAGATACCACATCCGTTAGGATATGATATCTTTTCAAACAAGCACCCGGATTTGCACCGGGGTCTCCTCCATCAAGGGCTCGCCTAGTCCTGAGCTATCACTTGTCCAAGCTAATTAATTTTGCTTGAGATGATTATACCATATCCTATTTACTCTTTCCACCATTTTCTTCTCTTTCGTCGTAAGTCCTGCTGCTCCCTTTTTACCATCATTCTCATTATGCAAATAGCCATGATGGGTATGGGGCTGCATGCCCTTATGAGAATGATTTAGATTAATGCTTTTGGACCGTTTGTTATTTTTATTATCCATGTATGTAATGCTCAGTAAGTCATCTCCTCCAACCGTCACATATACTCGACCTTTTGTCATTGTCTCCATCAAGGGTTCCGAATCTCGACTGTTCTTCTTAATGAATTTAATGTTTCCTTCCTGATATAGTGTGTGGTACTGACTTCCATATGGATTTCCTTTGTCGCTTATTCCACTACTTGCGCCTCTACCTCCCATTATTTTACTTCCTTCTAGTTGCTCTATTGCCTGTTCTGCTCGCCTTCATCCCTTTGGTAAAATGTTTATCACTTGCATATGCCTGATTTAATACCCTGTCTGTAGCTGCCCTATCTTCTTTGTATGCTTTTGTCGCTTTGGCTTTTTCTGCCTTGCTGATAGTCTTTACATTACTTGTATTTTGCTTAAGTCTTTCTACCATCTCTTTGTGACTCATATTATTCGGTGTAGGCTTAGGCTGTCCTCCGATACTTGTGCTGTAATAGTTTTTGCCGCCCTCACCCTTATAGAAATAATAATTGTGTTGTTTGCCGTTTGAATCAGTGAAACTCACCCCTGTGGAGCCTCCACCCAAACCGCTGCTACCGCCTCTACCTCCAAAGTACTGCAAATTCATTACCATTGTGCTACCTCCGCTTTATGGAACTTCTCACTGAAGCTCTCTATGTGTACTATATTGCCTTTACATTCCTCCGGTACCCGGCCATAGAATATGATCTGCGCCGGATCCAGTCTTTTTATCATTTCCTCGTATCCCTCTAAGAATATTTTCTTTCTCTCTTTGCTGTTTTGTGTTCCCAGTGAGCTTATCGCTACAACGCTCTGTGTAGGCTCTCCATCAAAGCACCACTCAAATGACTCACTGCTGCTCCAGCATATTGTCGGAATTACCTTTATTCCGCTCTCCTGCCAGTAACGTGCAATCCAATGCTTACGATAATGGTTATATATCTGCATTGCCATTGGGAAATCTGTGTACAGGCTGAAATCAGGTGACAGCACGTACCTGAACCGTCTAAGCATTTCTATGTATCTGTCCGGATATGTCCACACCCGGTTAAATTGATAATCGTCCAGGAAGAAGTGTACTGCTTTATTCTGCGGATGCTTCTCACTCTTGGCCTGATTAAATCCAATGAAGTCAGCCTGTTCGAATTGTGTTTGGTCTATTGCCGGGATATCATATTTCCCCTCTCCCGGAAATCGCATTATCTGTATATTCTCGTAGTTTCTCGTTTCTCTATACATATTTTCCCTCCGTATAGAAAAAGAGCCATACACCAGCCGATTTCTCGGTTAGTATATGGCTCTTGGCTCTATCTATCGTCATTATATCATTTTGTCCTGCTTTTTGCTACTTCTTATGTACGCTGTGTATACATGTCTTGTAGTATTTACATGCCGGTGTGCAGGCCTTATCGGGTTCATATGCACATCTTATAGGTTCTATGGGTTTTACTCCGCTGTAAGTCCTGCTGTTCAACTGCTGCCTCCTAAGTTAATCTTCGAACCAGGCATTTGTCACAATGCTCTTCTCCCATTCTGTTATATGCCTCGTCATCCGTTGCCAGCGGATACTGTGACGGCCATTTGCAATATTCATCACATATCCTGTCGTGGATATCTTCAACAGTGCAATGATGATATGGAAAGTAAACCGCCTTAATCACTCTCCTGTAAATTTTACCGTCACATCCTATGTGTTCTACCGTTGCCAAAACTTCATCTGAGTATTTTCCAACATCACATTTTGGCACTGTGTTTCTATTCCATTGAGCCATCTTCTTCACCTCTCAATTTCTCTCTAACGTAATTTCCAACGATTTCTGTCTTCAACAACCTGAAGTGGCATTGCAGGATAGATTGCTCCTGTATCTGTAATATCTCCATTACAGCTCCTTTCCACCTGCCTTTAAAATGATCGCTTGGATTTTATACTTGGTTTTAAAATTTAAAAATGCTTAGGCAAACCGAAGTTGCCCGGTCTGCTCTGATTCTATTCTCATGTTCGGTGTTCGCTTTGCCACGCACAATTCCGGCAAATTTGCTCTGACCAAGGCAGCCGGTATCGGCGGACAAACAGCGTTCCCACAACGTCTTACTTGTTCACTCCTTGGATATGTTTTTCCGGTATAGTCGTGATCAATTATGTAATCATCCGGAAAACCTTGGCATCCATACAGTTCTTTCGGTTCCAGCATCCTCAACCCTATGTCCACGATCTGATAATCTACACCCTCGATCGTCACAAGTCCAAATCTATCTCGTGATGTTACTGTATCTAATGGTTTTTCTATGTCCTGTCCGGTTGTATTTCCATAATATTTAATCAGAAACGCTCTTACTTCTCCAAAATGTCCAGCTGACGTTGTAATTGTATGCAGTGGTTCTCTTTCGTCCTGCCCGATTCCCGACTTATAGAATTTACTTAAGAACGATGCAACCAGCCCATACCGGTTCGAACCATCCACGGTCATGATCGGATCTTTTATTGTCTGACCCCGGACTTCTCCCTGTGCTGTCTCGGAATGGTACTGGATCAGTGTAGGACTTATCAAACAGTGCTCATTTTTACTTACGATTGTTGTAAGTGGTTCTCTTACATCCTTACTTCTATCCTTGGAAAATCCGGTCTGTCCGATTTGTACCATATATGGCTCTACAATCCCATATACATGCTTTCCAGTTATTGTTGGCATAGGCTCCCGGATATCATTCGGTCTGCGTTCACCACCGTGATTACACTGGATAATAAATGGTTCTGGATTATCCAAAACAAACTTTTTCAATCCTCTTGCAATCCGATCCATTGTTTTCTGTGCCAACGGTCTCACTGCCCGAATTCCGTATTTCTCTTTGATTTCTTCAGATGTGTCAAAAATACTTGGACATGGGCGGCTGAAATCAATCTGTGTGTATGCACCCACATATGGCTTCAATAGTCCTGCTTTCACTTCCTCACTGTCTGCAGGTGCATGTGTTGGTTCTGGCCATACTATCGGCTTACCATCGCATCGTGCAATCATAAAAAATCTCTTACGCATAGTAGGCGCACCATAATCAGCAGCAATAAGTTCCTTAAACTGTACCTCATATCCTAAATCATTAAACTGCTGTACAAATTTTTCAAATGTTTTACCCTGTTTTGATTTGATCGGATGATGTCCTCTGTTCAACGGTCCCCATGTCTTAAATTCCTCCACATTTTCCAACATTATCACCCTTGGTCTGACAAGCCCAGCCCATCTGCAAGCTACCCAGGCAAGTCCTCGAATGTTCTTGTCTTTTGGCTTACCGCCTTTTGCCTTACTAAAATGTTTGCAGTCCGGGGAAAACCAGGCAAGTCCAACTGGATGCCCCTTACAAGCCTTAACTGGGTCAACCGCCCACACATTTTCGCAATAATGCATTGCATTCGGGTGATTTGCCTTGTGCATCTTGATAGCTTCTGGATCGTGGTTGATAGCTATATCGACGCTATATCCTGTTGCTAGTTCTATTCCCGTGGAAGCTCCTCCACCACCTGCGAAGTTGTCAACTATCAATTCTCCATTTATCATTTTCAGTTTCTTCCTTTTGTCATGTCATCCTCCTGAGGTAAAGGGAGCTGGGTAAGGGCTCCCTTTGTTAAATGGCTTACAAATCAGTTTTCGTGATATAAATTAATTCGCATGCCCGGTTTCTTTCGCGTTTCCGCTGGTGTTTCAACCAAGTCTGTAGGCTTCTGACTCCTGCCAGTAGAAATCCTCTTTGGATAGAAGTCCTAAAACCTTAAGCTCCGGTTCATAATCCGGTTCCGTGAAGCATATTCCTATGGCCATATCGTCATTGTATGTTAGCAGCCAGTCATCGTGTACCACAGGTGAGCACGGTGGTATCTCATCCTCTGTGCACTTGCATGGCGCTATCATTGCAAGACGCTTATCATTTATCAGGCGAGCTCCTTTTGGTGTCTTTGTGACCGAATACACGTTATCATTCTGTATAATCTTGATAAGTGATATATAAGCCGGATCTGACTCTTCCGCCATATCCCAAAGCATTGGTTCAAGCTCCATCTCATGCTGTGGACTGCTGCTCTTTTGATATTTGATAAACTCACCCGGCTTCGGTGCCGGTCCTAATGCCTTTATTGCGGTTCCAAGGAACTCCTTGTTGATGTATGAAGCATTCGCCTCTATTATCCAGCCAGTGCCATGGAGAATATACATCATCCTTTTTGTGAGGCCAAACTTGACACCCCACGATTTATAATCTGCTTTTAAAACTTTTTCAAACTTGCTGCAATCTATGAACATTCTGATTCTCCTATTCCTGCGATGTAAAACATGTCCTGATGCAGGATGCATGTGTTACATCCATGTCTTCTAACGACTGTGAAGTATTTCATTACCTCAACTATTTCAAGCGTCTCTTGGCCTGTGGGCTCATCATCCTCGCGCCCACGCTGGTCAGCTCGCATTTTGCGATAGTCTACGCGGACGCTTCTCTTGCCCTGTAGATAGTCTATAACCTGCTGCCTTATCTGTTTAAGCGACAAGCCTCCTATTGGCTCTCTGCTCATCCGGTTAAGGTCTTGTGAAAATATATTTACTTTACTCACTTTTTAGGAACCTCCATTTGTCATATTTTCTGTCCCGATCCGCGAAATCAGGATAAAACTCATCCAGATAGCTCTTAAACATCTCAAGCATCTCTTTGCGGTCTCCACTGCTGCCGTTGTCCATCATATGATGGTGGTACCGGCATCCGACTGCTCCATTCTGCCTGATGCCGAGTCCCATGGATGAGCGTGGTATGTAGTGCATGATATCTGTTATGTCCATCTCAAGGACTGCTGCCGGTGGCATCTTGTAGCCTATCTGGCAGAATATGCACTGATAATTGTCTCTTTCCTTGATTGCCACACGTTCTTTTGTGGAAAATTCAAGGTATTTTGTGTACTTTGCCATTTATCCCACCCTTTCTGCCTTCTGTTCTATTGGGAAATGCCTTATAAGCTCCTTTGTGGCATTGTGATAACACTGAGTTCTGTCCTCTTCGGTCACTTTTATTACTTCTTTGTCTCTTTTTCGGATTCTGATGGTGTGTTCTCTTCCGGTCTCTTTCAGTGACATTGTGAGGCCATAAAACTTTTGGCGCGGTGAGTATGTTTCATAAAACAAATCCATGATTGTCTTCATAGTTCCTCCTACAGCGCTTTACGCTGTTCTTCCAGCTCTTTTATCTCATCAAACAGTGGATGTGTGCCCTTGATCAGCTTAAATTCATCATCATCCGGCACAAATCCCATATGTTTTGTCTCCATGACCAGCTTGTAGACCAGCAGGGCATACTCTGTATTAAGCTCATTATTCCATGAGTTGTATATACTTCTGCCGTATGTCAGGTTGTTGTGCAGGGCGCACAGGATATAAACAGTTACAGGAAGGTTTTGTGCCATGCGTTCCACCTTCTTCTTGTCCTCACCATCATAGTCCTGATAATGCTCATCTATGCACTCACACAGGCTCCTGAATGAGAAACTGCAGAATCCCATCTGCATTCCTATCACTATAAGTGAATTTATGACCTGTAAATCATCTTTTACCGGGATTTTGCCATGCACTGTCATGTCTACAAACTCTCCGAAGTGTTCATCAAAGCTCTTTTCTATGCTGTTGAGTCTTGATGTGTTATCTCTAATCCTTGATGCAAGCTCAGAGCTTTTCTTATTGCTCGAATTGTCCTCCTCCGGCTCTTCTATTTTTCTCTTGATTGCTATATAGCTTCCCGGACAGTGGTAAAATACAAGGTCTGATGTGTCCTCTGGAAGCTCCGGGAGCACTGCGTCTTCTAAGTCCCACAGACTTATGCTGTCCACATTCTCATATCCCGGTGTATATCCTCTCATATCGATTTCAGACTGCTGCACTCCCTTTTCTTTGAGTAGGGCTACCAATTCCTCTCCTTTCTTCTCTCTCTGCTTGTCTCTAATATTCTGTTCGATACGGTACTTGAGGTTTTCGCTGCTCGATGCCTGTGAAAGAATCTTGTTTCTCTCATCCACATTCTCCACTCTCTCCAGCTCATACATATCCTTGAGCGTAAGCTGAAATGCTTCATCATCCTCTTTCTCCTTAAGTACTCCCTGATCAAGCTTTGCGATATTAAGACGGTGGTATATGGTACTCTTTGAGAATCCTGTCTTGTCAGAAAGTGTTTCAACAGTCTCGCCCAGGTCAAGCATAAGCTGGAAGCTCTCGGCCTGTTCATATATCGTGAGGTCATTTCTCTGCATGTTTTCCTCAAGCATCATGGATATCTGTTCATTCTTGGTGAGTCCGTATACTATACGGCACGGTGCTTCACTGATACCGGCAAGCTTTGCCGCTGCTGTTCGGCGATGTCCTATCAGTGTGGTGTAGCCTTCGTCGCTCCACTTCGTCTCGATCAGCTCCTTGAGCTCATCGGTCGGGTCTTCTGTGTACGCTTCCACGACTGCTGCCATCTCATCCATTGTGAGCCAGTGTCCCGGCATTACTGTAAGGTTCTGCAGTATGCCTCTCTTTTTGATGGAGTCAGCCAGTTCAGTTACATCTCCCACGTCCTTTCGCGGGTTGTCCGGGTGTGGGTATATTGCCGACACCGGTAACATAGTCAGTTCTTCATTTTCCATTTTCTTCCGGTCCTTTCTTCTCGCACTGGTCTTTAAGCCAGTTGCTATACTCGTGGTATTGTCTTTTTATGCAATAATCGTTGCCTTTAAGCATTTCTAGAATCTCCTGCCATTTCTCTGCATACTTTACAGGCTCTCCCTTTACGGTCACCCAATCGGCAAGCTCCCACCTTGGAATCCACTCGTATATTGCAGATTCCAGATACAGTGAATCAGCATATATCTCTATCAGCAGTTCCTTGGTGTTCAGCCTTGACAGGGCTCTTTTGAGAATCTCAAGCTCTGATTCATGATTAGTCATGCTTCTGAGATACTCTATTTTGCTTAGCGTGGCTTCGACATTGTTCTTGGTTGTATACGATAAAACATAGCCTGCTGCACCACAGTTTCTTTTTATCGTCTTGATTGATGTGTAAAATGTATATTTTTACAGTCCTCATTGATTTGCTCCTCTATAAGCCGCCTATGTGGGCTACAGCGTTTTTTGAAAAGAGCATTTTTTAGATTTTTGTATGTATATTTATTCATCTATAGGAAAACGGCATCCGCTAAGCCGCCTGTGCGGTCTCCCGGACTCCTGTCACCCTCTTTCAGCCGTTTTTCCATGTAATAAATATACGAATAGCCTGTTATTTTATTTACCCCGCATTTTACGGAATCAGGCACCACGTAGAAGCCCTTTCTCGGCTTGATGCCGTCACGGAAGAAGCGCGCCACCGTCCAGTGGCTGTATTTCTTCTTTTCCGGCTGCGGTCTGATGAGGTTCCTGCTGCTATCCACCCGAGTGAACGCTTTCTGTTCCTCTTCGCCGAACAGGTTGTACTGCCCCTCAATGCCTTTCTTCTCCGGCTCTGCAGCAAGATACTTGGCTACATTCTCTGCTCCATCTATATCAAACGGAGCTATATTCACATAGTTGTGTCCTTTTATCCACAAATCCGCTATTGTTTTCTGCCACATCTCCTTGATCACAAGGTCTATGTTGTCTATATGGTTTACCAGGAGATGTATATGCGGTCCTCCACGCTTTCCTATCTCCATTCTCTTTACCCACTTGAATGGGATGCCATGCTTCTTGTAGTATGCGGTCATTAGACGTCTGAACTTTTTCCAGTCAGCTCTCATGCGATCTGCATCCGGTCTCGTGCCTCTCGGGTACTTGAGTGTGGTCCATGCATCGCCTGTGTGAAAGTTGGCCAGTATGACGTACCTAAGGTTCTTCTCTTTATTCCATTGATTCTGTCTGGACATCTGCTCAGGGGTAGCTTTCTGTCTCTTTGCTCTCTTCTCTCCCTTAGCTCCATTACGTCCTACGAACTTTATCTCATAGGCTGTATACTCTCCAAGGTCGAATGTGTACTGTGTATATGCCATAGCCTGTCCTAAAATTAATACTTTAGATTGTTTTTTACAGGCCTCTCTTCGAGGCCTTGAGCTTTGCTATTTCTGCCTGCAAAACGGCGTCAAATGACTCTTCTCTCCTGCGCTTTCTCTTTGTCGCTGTCTCTGTTATGTATGTGCCCGCGCTCTGTCTTTCTAACTGGGAGCGTACTTTTTGTATCCTCTGCAGCAATCTTGCCCGCCCTCCTTATTTCCATTGTCCTTCGGATGCTCTCGCGCTGTCCTTTTTCGATCCATTCAAACCATATTCCCAAAAGCGTCATACACACTGATATGAGCATCCCTCCAATAACAAGCATCTGTCCCTGTGGTGCTGGGCTATCTATGCCCATGCTACACAGGAGAAAGAAGCTTATGCCTGTCGTTATTAAAATTTCACCTTTTTTCATGTCCTGTCCTTTCTGTTCGTTTCCAGGCTTGACGGAGCACCGATTTTATGTACAAAATAGGTTTACGTATGTATAGATGGAAGTTTTAGTTTAATTTACAGGAGTTAAATAGCATTTTCGGTGCTCCATCAAGCCCAGAAGTATATTATTTAATTTGTCATTTTTAAGCTTGTCCACTGAGACTGCAGATGCAGTCTATGCCTCCTCCGCAAGTCTCAATGGCACATTTTCTACTTGTTCTATTAGTTTTTGTTCTAATTTTTGCTTCTGTTCCTGTGTCAGATCGTCAAAACGATATATCTGATCATCTTCCAGAGTGTGAACGAATATCCTATATTTGAGTGCTATGGTTATCACCTCCGGTAAATACTATGCTTATACTGCATGTTCACTTGCCTTTTTCTGTTTTCATCCCCGGGCTTGCCGGTTGTATTTTCTATTGAGTCAGCATGTTCTTCACTTCTGCCTTGAGCTCGACAAGACTCGCAAGGTACGCTGCTTCTGTGAGGGTTTTCTCTCTCCTAAGTGTTTGATACTGTTCCTCGTTCCAGTCTTCCCTTGTGTTCATGCAGAATCTGTTATATTCTTCCTTCTTCCTGCAGTCTGCCTCTCCTGCTTTATCTATCTTGGTGAGGATCTTCTCAAGCGTGAGTGTTTCTTCCTTTGTCATGATCTTTCCTCCCTCTGTATTCTGTGTATTAAATCTTGCTTTTCTCTGCCTTTCAGTCGTATACTCTCCTTACAGGACGTTGCAGCGTCCGAGTAAATATATAAGTGAGGTATTTTTATGTCTTTAACACCTTCTGATGTCATTCAATTAATTGGTATACTGGCATCTCTCATTACAAGCATTATTGCTATAATCATTTCTGTATTAACACTCAAACAAAACTCTAAAATGATTGATGAAACATCACGTCCCTATGTAGCCATATACGCTAAAACCACAAATTTCCAATCGCCACACTATTACTTAGTCGTAAAGAATTTTGGTCAATCCGGAGCAACTATATCTTCAATAAAATGTTCTCCTGATATCGCTCCATTCTCTTTTCGAAGCGACCACATTCCATTTTCCAATTTTGCAGAAACATATATTGCTCCCGGCCAATCATTTATATGCAATGTTAAGGCAAGGGAATTCTGTTCACAGAAAGAAATATTTTATTTCGATATAACTTATATTGGAAATGGAAAGGAATACCATGATACATATCCTATAAATCCAAAAGCAGATGCTGATTTAATACATGTAAGGGCAGCTACTGATGGTGAGGAACTTCGCAGTATCTCATACGCTCTACAGGATTTAATTGAAAAGCAGTTATAACTCGACTCGTTTTTCTTTTACTCTCTCTTTGATCCGATCTGTTATAAACTCAAGTGCTTCTACTGTTTGGGCTTCCTCTGGGAGTCCTTTTTTTATGGTTTCAATTACACTTTCTACAACTAGATTGACTTTATCCTCATCCAAATATGTTGTGTTTGCAGTTTCAAAATCATTTTGAATTATGTTTAGCATATCTCTCTCCTTTCCTCTGCATTCTGTGTATTAAATCTTGCCTTTTTCTTCTTTCAGGTCGTATACTCTCCTTACAGGACGTTGCAGCGTCCGAGTATTGAGGAAGGAGGCATACATATATGGAATTCACAAAAGATACATCAAAAATTCTCACTGCCATATACAAAACCTACCTTGAAAGGCTTAAAAATGGCTATTCAAAATCAGATGCCAAATATTTCGAACTTGATTTCTATAAAAATATTCCAGCCTTGTCTTCATGTTCTGAAGATGATGTTATTTATTCAATCGAAGAGCTCTCTGATGCAGGATTCGTAGATGAATATATTTCTGGTGACTTTCAAGTCCAAAATTCATTAATTGCTCATATGGAAAATCGTTTCCAGAAAGAAATTGCCATTGTTACTAAATATCTGGCTGATCTGATAGCCGGTATTGTACCTGGCCTAAAATTCTAATCTATCTTTGGAGCTTCGTATTTTTCAGTCCTTGAAATTGCAAGGCTCCATTTTCTTCCATCAGCTTCAATATTTAAATGACTTATCATTTCAACAGGCTCTCCATTAATAACAACAAGGCCTTTTTCTGTATCAATGTAAATTGTCTTTAATTTCTTCACGGTCTCACTCTCCTTCCCCCTGTATCCTGTCTAGCAGCGTTTCTGCCTGCAACACTGCAGTCTTCATCTCTGTTGCATCTACACCAAGCTCTCGCATCTTCTCTTCCAGTGGTACCGGCTCATGGTCTTTCTTGGGGTACTGCTGATATATGCTCTCTGCAGCATGGAGTCCATACCGGTAAAAGCATTTCGCCGCCAACTCCGGTGTGATGGTTCCTTTTCCTTTTACAGTGCATTTACTCTTGTCTCTGTAAGTAAAAAATATTTTCCACATGGTTTATTCCTTCTCAAACAATTCTCTTTACTCCGTCTATCTCTATAGACGGTACCAGCAGATATCCTTCATCATGCTCATATATTGCAACAGATGTTGGATGTCCCAACTCTTTAAGTACTCCTGCCAGAGCTATGCATGCACCATAGTTGACATGGTTTCTTCCTTAGTCTTTTTCTTTTGCGTAGTAATTGACGGCTTCTGCATTTGAATACAGTTGCTGTCTAAGTTTGCTGTAAAAATCGTTCATGGTCCTTTCCTTTCTTGTGTGCTTAACATATTAAGCGTTTTAACCAAAAAAAATTTCACTTACCTTTTTATCTAAGGCTGCTGCAATCTTTTTAAGAGTGTCTGTCGTTGTAGTCGTGGTTCTTCCTGTTTCCAATCCATTAATAATGGTACGTGAGACACCAGACTTTATTGATAATTCAGCCTGTGTCATTCCAATTTCTTCACGGAGTTCCTTAATTTTATAGCCCATGGCTTTTATCTCCTTTCTATTTCTCTGTTTTCTGTAGCTTAACATGTTAAACACTGCATGTCAATATGTTTGACAAAAATTCATTTAATATGTTAAACATGTATAATTCAGCATTGTTCAATATATTAAAGTTTTATATTGATTTATTTATTAAACATGTGTATAATATATTAAACAATATACAGGAAAGGCGTGATTAAATATGACTCTCGGTGAGCTTGTAAAAAAATATCGAACAGAACATGAGCTTTCTCTCCGAGACTTTTCTCGATTATCCGGAATAAGTAATGGATATATTTCGATGTTGGAGAAAAATGAACATCCAAAGACTAAAAAACCTATAGTTCCATCTATAGAAAAGATGAAATGTATCGCCTCTGCAATGAATATGTCATTAGATTCATTACTTGACGTCATTGATGGAGACCAAGAAGTATCAATTAAACCAGAGCCTGCATCTCTTATTAAAGCAGATGAAAGTGAGCTGCTTGCTAAATACCGACACATGAACGGCAAGGGCAAACAACGGCTCCTGGAACGTGCCGATGAACTTATTGAACTGGGCTATGTTGCAAAAGGGGACGAACTAAAAGAGGCTTAAAATATACTGTTAAAGAAAATATTATAAAATTTAAATAGAGAGGTATTTTATATGTCTTTTTTTTCTAAACTTATTAACTTAATAAAAAATGATTCTGACTTTAGTGCAGATCCACCAAAACAACAGCATGTGAATATACATGGATATAATTCTAGAGCTACTCTCTACAAAATGGACACTTTGGAAGAAATCCAAAGTATTCCTGTTCCCACAGCTCCATTCGAACTTAGATGCGATTTTACCGAAAGTATAGAGTATGTTCTTCAACGAAAGGCCACTCAATTTAAACGTGCTGGAGATATGGACTGTGCTATTGCATGTTTGCAAAAGGCTTTAGAAATAATTCCATTTGCTCCAATGACCTATACCGATGTGAATTCACGATTAGAAAAATACCTGAGAATAGCCAGACGTTTTTCTGAAGCTGACTCTATCAAATCTAATGAACCTGTAAATAATGATATAACGAAACATATTAAAACATCTTCAGTGTTATCTCTATCCGAGATGTCCAATATGATAGAAGTAACTGCATCTCCAAGAATATGTGGTGAATGTGCAAAATATCAAAAACGTATATATGCCAAGGGTGGGAAAAAGGGTTTTCCAGATATGAAGATCTTTATTGATTATCTAAATCACAAAACATGTGATTGCAATCTTGCTTTTTATCCCTTCTTCTACGGAACTGATCCTACCTTTACCAAGGCTTCAAATGCCGTTCGATACAGTAACCGTCCATTTATTGATGATAGAACTTCTAGTGAAAAGCAAGAATACAATAACTATATTACAAAACAAAAAACAGATATTAAAGATAGACAAGACTATAATTGGATTTGGGAACATCTTCCAGATATTGCTCCAAAATCATATGGCGGATATCGCAATATGAAAAATCAAAATTCAAAGAATTATCAGAAGCTAGTAGCTATTGCTAAAGAACATGGTTACATAATTTAATAATCGCCCCGGTGCTACCAACACCAAGGCGATGTAACCCGTACTCCGAAGAGTATACAGTCCAGACAATCAATACTATTCCGGTTATCACACCAAGAAAGTTATTGAAATGAGAAGAAAATTTTAAGGAGGTTTTATATGTCTTTTTTATCTAAATTATTTTCACCAAAAAATAAGGTTAATTGGAATAATTATTCAGGCTACTTAGAACGCCCATTTGTTTCATTTGATATTTGTAATACACCTAAACCTAATCCATATATAAACAGTGAAATTCCAATTGTAAAAGATTCAATAAATATATTACATAGAACAGAATACACAAATACTCTAAATCCAGATAAGACCATACATCGCTATCGCAAAGATATACTTTATTATCCTATTTTGTTTGAAACACAAACCGAATATTTGCGTATACTAGAAAAATTGAACACTATCATTAAGCAACTAGAATTAGATTGTAAATATATAATTCCAATTAATAAAATATGTTTTACCCCTGATCAGCCAAAATCACTGCCTCCCTCACTCATTATTTTTGATGACGAAAAGAAGATATTTGATTTCTTTTATAGGGATAAATCAAATTTTTTATGTGTTGATATATATTTTGATTTACTCGGAAATATGACAAAGGCATGTGTGAAAAACTATTTAAATGAACATATAAAAGAAAATTTTAGACTATATAAAGCAGGATTCGATTTATTCAAAATTACTGTCAATGACCAAGTTACATATCAACGAGGGAAATAATTATTAGTTTAATTGCGCCGGCGCAAATTAAAAGCCACCCTGCAGCTACCAACACCAAGGCGATGTAACCTGTACTCCGAAGAGTATAAAATCCAGACAAGACATATTATACCTTTCGGAGTGGCATTTGTCGAGAGACAGATGTTATTTTTGTACCCTTTTTTCATATATTTTTAGAAAGGATAGGTGTAATATGGAAAAACTACGCACTGGTGCTCTGTATATCAGAGTCTCAACAGACAAACAGGAAGAGCTATCCCCTGATGCTCAGCGCAGACTTCTTTTGGAATATGCTGCCAAAAATAATATCATACTGTCAAACGAATACATATTTGAAGAGGACGGCATAAGCGGACGTAAGGCAGATAAACGTCCAAACTTTCAGCGCATGATCGGACTAGCCAAATCCAAGGAACATCCTTTTGATGTGATCCTTGTGTGGAAGTTCTCACGATTTGCCCGGAATCAGGAAGAGTCCATTGTATACAAATCTTTGCTCCGAAAGAATAACGTGGAGGTAATAAGTGTGTCTGAACCTCTTGTTGATGGTCCTTTTGGTACTCTCATTGAAAGGATCATTGAATGGATGGACGAATACTACTCTATCCGTCTTTCCGGTGAAGTCACTAGAGGTATGACTGAAAATGCTATGCGCGGTAATTTTCAGGCAAGTCCCCCCCTCGGATATTCTATTACGGCACACAAAGCAACTCCTGTTATTGTGGAATCAGAGGCTGAAATAGTCCGTATGATTTTCAATCTATACACTGAGCAGGGTTATTCTATCATTGAGATCACACGTCAGCTCAATGCTCTTGGATATAAAACGCGGGTCGGTAAGTCTTTTGAAAACCGCGGAATCAAATACATATTGACCAATGAAGTATATACCGGTAAATCTGTTTGGAATAAAAGGGATTCTGCATCACGTCCAAAAGACAAGACCGAATGGATTATTGCTGACGGAGCGCACGAACCAATTATATCTCCTGAACAGTTTCAAAGGGCAAAAGTCCGGCTTGAGTCAAATTATCGCCCACGATATGCGAAGCCAAGTGGCGTATGCTCTCACTGGTTGTCCGGTATTGTCAAATGTTCTGCCTGTGGCCGGTCGCTATCTATTTCTCTTGCAGGTGCCAATAAACAAGGCAAACGGTACATTTACCTGCAGTGCTATGGATATTTAAAAGGAAAATGTAATGTTTCACATGCTATATCAGAAAAGAAAATAGTTCCTATGGTTCTAGCAGCATTAAAAGATGCTATTAGCTCTGAAAATCTATCGTTCAAGGTTATTAATACAGATTCTCAAAGCAACTATCCTGCAGCTATTGATATTTATCAGAATCAATTGGATGAACTCGCAAAGAAAGAAAAACGTATTAAAATGGCTTATATGGATGGAATCGATACTATCGAAGAGTATCGTAAGAATAAAGAACTGCTTCTGGAAGAGAGAAATAGTATAGAGAGTCGCATAAATGCACTCCCGAAACCTGCTGCAAAATCAGACACCACTGCTGCACTCCGCAGCAAAATAAAAACAGTATACGATAGTCTGCTCAATGAAGATCTCTCTATGCAGACACGCAATGATTTATTGAAATCCGTAGTGGAAAAAATCGTGTTTAATAAAAAAGAGTCCACTATTGATGTTTACTTTTATACCTCAAACCCCTTGTAAATACTGGGGTTTGAGAGAGTTTATACGCAAACGCAATCTGGTCATCCAGCTCGGACAGGAAACCTTCTGTCCGTCACAATACTGCGTCAGAATCGGCTGCTTCACATTAGGTCTCGACAGATAGTTTTCAAACATTTCATTTACTATCAGCGAGATATTGTCATATATATTTCTGCCATAGATGAATTTGTGGTCATATGCCGTGGACGAAGTGATATTAAAATTATAGCCCTTTCCGCGATAAAACTCCGTATATATCCTGTTTAATGTAAATGACATAATTGCAAGCACATTTGCCCTTATAGTGGCATCAGGCCATGTCGCATATATCTCACTGGATGCGACATTTTTGATGTAGTCCTTATATCTGACATAATAATTTGCCGCTGTGGAATCCGATGGTGCCCCATCATGCACAATAACATATTCCGGAATCACAACACGATTAAGTACAATCTCACCGGTCTCAGCAACTGGCATAATCTCCGGCTCAGGTATCTTGGCAGGATAATCACCATAAAGTGTATGTGCCGGAATAACAATATTGTCCACATCATTTCCCGGTGCATCAAGTACTTCCAGCTCAATATCCTGTATGGAAAGTCTGTCGGGCATCACCTCAACGCCCGAAACCGTGATATTTCTGTATCCGTTAGCCGAAACGGTTACCGTCACCTCCGAATACGGCTGTGACTCACTGGGCGACATAGAATACTCAAGTGGCGGAGTTGCAATCTCAACTGCCTCTATGCTTCCCGATTCGTTGGTATCAGTTTCCTCTATCTTTCCCTGCGGATCCCCGGAGTAGCTGACTGACACCCTTGCATCCGCAACCGGCGTCCCCATGTTTTTCTGTCGTACTCTCACCTGAAGCCGCCCCTCATCAATTGACTCCTGTTGTAAAATGTGCAGATTTTTCATGAATATTATTACCTTAATATCTTTTTACAATAATATGCACAAAGTGCAGCGCATATGATATAATGAGCGTAGGCAACGAGCAGTGCCAAATTGAAAATATATAAAAATGCCAGCTTGCTGAGCACTTTTTATATATTTTTAATTTGATAGGGCGACTGCCCGTACAGTCAGGAAAATCTCAGATTTTTCTGACTGGCACTGCATACAATACACTTACTAAGGTGGTTGGGGGACGTGCTCTCATCTGATCCGAGTCTTACGGAAAGGATGATTATTATGGTTTCTTGGAACGACTTATTTACTTTCGTTATCATGCTGGTAGCGATTCTGACATACATAGATACTCACAGAAAACATAAGAAATAGCCGTCCTGCCTCTGGTAAAGTCTGGGAACGGCTATCTCTTACGATAACTTATTAACTTAATTTGCCGGATCAGGTGAAGTGCACTCACCTACCGACTGCCTTACTAAGTGTATTATATGTCACTTAGCAGCATTTGTCAATTTTATTAATATTAAGGAGGAAAATTATGCATACATTTCAGCCATATCCAATCGACATGCTCGATATCAATCCATTCACCAAGCTCAGTAAGGAGTGGGCTCTCGTGACAGCCGGCGACAAGGAAAAATCAAACACCATGACCGTTTCATGGGGTGGAACCGGTGTCCTCTGGGGCAAAAATGTCGTATTTATTTTTATCAGGGAATCAAGATATACTAAGGATTTCATAGACAATGGTGAGTTTTTCTCACTTTCTTTCCTAAGCGAGAAATACCGCGATGCCTTAAAATACTGTGGTGCTCACTCAGGACGTGGCGAAGACAAATGGTCAAAGGCCGGTCTTACTCCTGTCACACGCCATGGCATCCCATATCCTGACGAAGCAAATCTCGTATTCCTCTGCCGCAAGATGGCTGCTGTACCTATTGAGGAGGCTTCATTTACAGACAAAGCCATTATGCATCAATGGTATGGTGATCACGATATGCACACTATGTATGTTGGTGAAATTATTGAGGTTGCGGCTCGCTAATTTATTGCAATACTACGGGACGAGAAGAACCCTAATATGTATTTATGCGCTTAAAACTACGTGGCTAAGATAATTGTAAGAATTATGCTTTAAGATTTTCTATGCTTGACGAAACCGGCTTTTATGCGCCGTCCGTGGCGCATAACGCCTTGCCCTGCCTTCCATGGCAGGGCATTTCTGTGTTTCATGGCATAATTCTAACAATATCTAAGTCACTTCGTAATCGCTTATAAATACATGTTATGGTTCTTCTCGTCCCTTACTCTATGGTAATATATAGGATAAACCGGTTCTTTATAAAGCATGACCGCGTAAGGGGCAATATCTGCCAACAGATATTGCCCCCTTATTAATACCATAATCTAGCGGCAGCCGGTACTCATAGCTTCAATGGCCACGGCACCACCGCGCACAACCGAGATATGCTTGTACTGTGATTTGAGCAGGGCTATAAGATCATCATTGCGGTGCTCTGTGAGCTTGCTCTCTAAAATCACGCTATCGGCATTCTTGTCCACCACGTCAATATTAAAAACCTGCGCTGTCTGGAAGATATCGGTGATTTCCTCGCGGGTGAGCTTTGATACCCTGACATAGAGTATTTCCTTCATATGCAAAGGCACATCAGTCAGGTCAATAACCTTGATGACCTCAACCATTCTGTTGAGCTGCTTTTTTATCTGCTCAAAGGTAATATCATCGCTTGTAACGCAAATAGTCATTCTGGAAATAGTCTCATCCTCTGTGGTTCCAACCGTAAGAGACTGTAAATTGTAGGATTTTGCAGAGAAAAGTCCGGAAACCTTTGCTAAAACACCGACCTCATTCTCCACATAAAGTGCAATCCATCTGTTTTTCATTTCAATATTATTCATCTTCTGCACCTCCTACTTTAAAATCATTTCGCTCATAGGATTTCCGCTCTTGACCATTGGAAGAACAATCTCATCCGTAGCTATCATAAACTCAATAATTACAGGTACATCCTTATATTTCTTTGCCTCTGCAAAGGCTGCATCGATATCCTCTTCCTTTTCCACGCGGATTCCGTGTCCACCATAGCTTTCAACAAGCTTGATAAAATCCGGTGTGTATGGCGGACATGCCTCGTTTGGTCCCTTGCACTCAGCCGGACAGCCCTTTCTTCTTCGAAGGCAGGTTGCAGAATAACGCTTGCCATAAAAAAGCTGCTGCATCTGGCGCACCATGCCCAGATAGTAGTTGTTGAGCACGCATATGGTCACTCCCGCTCCCTGTACAACTGAGGTGGCAAGCTCCTGTATATTCATCTGAAGTCCACCGTCACCGCTTATGCATACAACATCCTTGTCAGGATTTGCAATCTTTGCACCTATTGCTGCCGGAAGACCAAAGCCCATGGTTCCAAGACCTCCCGATGTAAGAAGCTGGCTGTTGCTGTCAAGCTCTAAGTACTGTGTAGCCCACATCTGATGCTGACCTACATCTGTAACGTAGATTGCATCCTTATAGTTCTTATTGATATGCTCCATAATCATCTGAGGTGTCATACCCTTGTCTCTTCTCATGCCAAGAGGATTTTCCTCATCCCATGCCTTAATCTGCTTCTGCCACTCAGCAGTCTTTTTCGGCTCAGCCCACTCGTTTAACTTGTCGAGCGCCACATTGGCATCTGCAACGATAGGCACATCAACCACTACATTTCGTGAAATAGATGCAGTATCCACATCAATATGTACAATCTTTGCCTTTGGAGCGAACTCATTTAAGTCACCGGTTATTCTGTCATTAAATCGTGTACCTATTGAAAAAAGTAAATCGCACTCACTGACTGCCTTGTTTGCCGCATATTTGCCGTGCATACCGCAGTTGCCCACATAAAGCGGATGGGTGGTCGGTATAGCGCCCTTACCCATTATTGTGGTGACAACAGGCACATTCTCTGCCTCCACAAAACGGCGCAGGTTTTCATTGGCTCTTGCAACATTTATACCACCTCCTGCAAGGATAAGCGGTTTTTTGGCACTCTTTAACATCTTGTAGGCGCGCTTAAGCTGTCCGACATGTACTGTATCATTTACACGATAGCCTCTGATTTCCACCTTATCCGGATACTCTGCCGGACCGGATGCAGTCTGTATATCCTTTGGCAGGTCAATCAGTACAGGGCCCGGCTTTCCGGTCCTTGCAATATGAAATGCCATCTTTATGATTTTTCCAAGGTCCTTTCTGTCACGGACTGTAACAGAATACTTTGTGATATTTCTGGTGATTCCGACTATATCCACTTCCTGAAAGGCATCATTTCCAATAAGTGGAAGCGGTACCTGTCCTGTAAAGCACACAAGTGGCACATTGTCATAATGCGCATCTGCAAGACCTGTAACTGTGTTGGTAGCACCGGGACCGCTTGTCACAAGGCAGACACCCACCTTGCCTGTAGACTTGGCATAGCCCTCAGCCTCATGAATCAGACCCTGCTCATGTCTCGGCAGAACCAGATTGATTGAATTAGTCTTGTATAACTCATCGAATAAATCTGTAACCGTTCCTCCAGGATAGGCAAAAATAGTATCTACGCCTTCCTCTTCCAATGCTTTTACAAATAATTTTCTTCCTGTGATGTCCATACTACTGTCATCCTCGTTTCTATTTTACGTTTCTATTTTAATAGTTTATTTTACTTTCTCATATCGAAGGAAATAAAACTCCAAATCAAAGTATGTCTGCTCTTCGCTGTCTCCCGTAATCCGCCACTCAGGCTTCTCGTCAAGATTTGGAAAATATGCATCCGCATCATACTCGAAGTCCACCTTTGTGATGTGGGCTACATCGCATTCATCCACGAGCTGCTCATAAATTTTCTGTCCACCAATGATATAAATATCCTCAGAATTGTATTTTTCAAGCTCCTTGTGAAGCTCATCAAGTGAGTGAACCACGACAGCGCCCTCCACCTCATAGGATGGGTTATGTGTGAGCACTATGTTGGTTCTGTTCTTAAGAGGTCTGCTGTTTGGAAAGCTCTCAAGTGTCTTTCTGCCCATGACTACAACCTTTCCTGTAGTCATCTCGCGGAAAAACTTCTGGTCCATAGGTATCCGAACGAGCAACTGGTTGTTTTTTCCAATTGCCCAGTTATTGTCAACTGCTGCTATTAAATTCATGATTTTCTCCCTGTTGTAATCGTTGCTGTTCACACAAAGTAGTGAACAATAACCTTCTTATAACTGCTTCATATCCACATTTTTTTAAACCGCAATAGGTATATCCTTAATCTGCTCACCTGTCACATAGTCTGTTATCTTGATATCATCAGTCGTAAACTGATAGAAATCCTTTATGTCAGGATTGAGCCAGAACTTTGGAGCATCGTACTGTGGTCTCTCAATCAGCTCCTTCACAATTGGCACATGCCTGTCGTAAATGTGTGCATCTGCAATCACGTGCACCAGCTCTCCGACTCTCATATCACACACCTGCGCCAGCATATGCATAAGCACCGCATACTGGCATACATTCCAGTTGTTCGCCGCAAGCACATCCTGTGAGCGCTGATTTAAGATACCATTTAATGTGAGCCTATCATCACCCTTTTTCTGTGTCACGTTGAATGTCATGCTGTATGCGCACGGATACAGATTCATCTCATGCAGATCCTGATGCACATATATATTGGTAAGTATTCTTCTTGAAAAAGGTGTATGCTTCAAATCATAGATGACTCTGTCCACCTGATCCATCATGCCTTCCTTATACTGATGCTTTACACCAAGCTGATATCCGTAAGCCTTGCCGATTGAACCATCCTCATCTGCCCACTCATCCCACACATGGCTTTTTAAATCATGGATATTGTTGGATTTCTTCTGCCATATCCAAAGAAGCTCATCCGTTGCACTCTTGATATATGTCTTTCTTAAAGTGATAGCCGGAAACTCCTTTGACAAATCATATCTGTTGACGACACCAAACTTCTTTATTGTATAGGCGCTTGTGCCGTCCTCCCAGTGGGGACGCACCAGCTCTCCCTCAGTGCTTGTGCCATTTTCCAGAATATCCTGACACATCGCTACAAAAACCTTATCTGCATAACTCATATTATCTGCTCCCTAACCATAAGTATTCAACCGATACAATTACCCGTTTACTGTCTATTGTATCTAATTATCAATTTTTTTTCAATATATTCAATGTGCAAATTCAAATGATTTTTTTAGCTTTTTTCTTCATAAATTATTTAAGTTTTTTATTATTCTTTTCGATTAAGGACACAATTTGGACAAATTTATTTAGTATAGTAATACCTGTAAAGGAGATACACCTTTACAAATTCCCTTTTTTAAACATTTTTTCATAAACTAAACTCCTCGAAAAGAAGCCGCTTCCCTCGGCTTCTTTTCACGTTATGGGGGTTTACATTTCAAGCTTTTTCCCATATTATGATTAAAGGGTCAAAAGGTATCATCGATGCATGCAATTCGATGTATCCCTTAGTGACCCGCACTACACTGAGAAAGCAGCATGTAGTAATCTGATTAATCATAAATGAGGAGATTCACAATCACATGAAATTTTTTCTCGCACCGATGCAAGGGCTGACCGGATATACAGTAAGAAATGCATTCCACCACCATTTTGACTACATAGACAAATACTACACACCGTTCATCCCTGCCGCAAAGCGCATGAATGCCAAGATAAAAAGAGACATAGACCCGGTAAACAACGACGGAATCACTCTCATACCGCAGGCCATGTCTATAGTGGCAGACGAGGTCATCGACCTGCACAGGCAGCTTGTTCCTTACGGATATGATGAGATAAATGTAAATCTCGGCTGTCCGTCAGGCACCGTCGTATCCAAGAAACGAGGCTCCGGCATACTCGCATATCCTGATATGCTGGATAGCTTCCTCGATGAGCTGTATACAAAAGCTGATTTTCCTGTTTCAATAAAAACCCGCGTGGGCTTTAACGATGATGAACTATGGCCCAGGCTTATCGAAATATACAGTAAATATCCGATAAGTGAGCTTACCGTGCACCCGAGAGTCCAGAAGGATTTTTATAAAAATACGCCGCGCATGGATGACTTCGCCCTCGCCATGCAGAAAATAAATCCTGATAAAACAACACTCTGCTACAACGGAGATATCACTGATATTAATAGTTTTAATGCACTAACCGACTGCTTCCCTGATATTGATGAAATCATGATAGGCCGCGGACTGTTTGCAAATCCTGCTCTTATTGCAGAGCTAAAAGGTATAAGCATGGATAAAGCCGAGCTTCGCGAGCGCTTAAAGAACTGGCATGATGAGATTTTATCCGGTTATCTGTCCATCTTTTCCGGTGAAAAGGATGCCATTTTCCGCATGAAGGAAATCTGGGCATATATGCATAGGCTGTTTTCTGACTCTGAAAAGCTCTGGAAGAAAATTAAAAAATGCCAGACGCTTAATGACTATAAGTCAATCGTTCGAATGGCATTTGATGCTTTTTAAAATATAAACACTTTACTTTCTTGCAATTCTGTGAAGCTGTGGCCTTATGGTGATATCTGTCATCACAAGGCCTTCTCTTTGCCCCAAAACATAAAGCACTGCGTCTGCAACCTCATTTGGCTGTATTCTTGCAGCTTCATTTTCATCCACTGTAAAATCAGCATTCCTGTACAGATTGGTATCGGTCATATCAGGCTCTAAATTTACCACACGCACACCGTACTTTCTCGCCTCCTCAAACAGGCTGTGGGAAAAGCTCGTAAGCCCTGCCTTTGTGGCACCATAGGCACAGCCGTGCGGATTCGTCTTTTCAGCAGTGATTGATGAGATATTTATTATTGTTCCTTTGTTTTTCTTTAAATCGCGAAGCAGCAGATTTGTGATAATCATCGGTGCCTCAAGATTTGTCCTCACCATCTGTGATATTTTTACAGGATTAAGCTCCTCATGAAGCGCGTAAAATCCGACGCCTGCATTGTTTATGAGAAGTGATATGTCATGATTTTTATTAATTTCTTTTATTGTCTTGATGAGCTTTGCGGTATCGGTAATATCGCATACTATACGCTCTATCCCTGCAATATCATCACTTTGATTGAAGCTTCTTCCTATTCCGTAAACCAGCCAGCCATTCGCTGCAAGCTGCCTGCATATAGCTTTTCCGATGCCGGAAGACGCTCCGGTTACAATTGCTTTGTTCATCTGATCGCTCCTTTATACTATGTGATATATATATTGAAAATGTATTGCAATAATATCACTTCCACATAAATATCCTGTCCTTATCCACATATTCGGATACAGCCTGTATCATAAATTCTTCCATATCACTTCGTATGTTTTCCGGATACTGGTAATACCCATTCACATTGTCGTATGGAAAATTCACCACAGCACTACGAGGCATGTCCTTTCGCATTTTCTTCAGATAATCCTGCGATATGCGGAAGCTTCCGATACTCACATCCCACAGCTTAGAATCGTCTATCTGTGAAAATACGTCATCAACCATCCTGCTGTATTCACCTCTCCAGTCCTTGCAGTATATCATCGGATCAAAGCACAGTCGCACTGGAAATCCACCATCCATAGCACATTTTGCTGCCTGAATCCGCTCCATAGGTGCGGACGCAAAATGCTCATACTCTGCTGCAACCCTTTGAGGCGAAACTGTATAGGCAATAATTACCCTGTCACATGCTTCGTAATTGCTCCACAAATCACACCTGCCACTCTTGGTGCGGATTTCAATTGTAAGATTCTCATGCTTTTTTGTAAAAGCAATCCATTCCCTCACAAAGCCGGTAAGCGACTCTATGGCCACGAGGTCTGCATCATATGACACGCAAAGATATATGCTTTTTTGCGCCAGAAGTGCTTCAAGCTCCGCAAAAATATCCTCCAAATTTACAAACACCACAAGATTACCAGACGGATACATACCCTTTAAATAGCAGTATTCGCAGTCAAATATACAGTTCATCATGCATGAGCAATAGTAGAAATTCTCATTTCCAAAGCTCTGACACACCGGTGCACCTTCATATATGCAGCCGCTTGTATTCTCTGCCAGAATGAGCGCCTTGGCATTGCTTTGAGCAGAAATACTCTGCTTTTTGCGGCAGAAAACATCCTTGTAGTGGTCAATTTCTATGACTGTTGTATTATTCAGCTTTTCTAAAATCTGCTTTGTACGTGGATGCTCGGCCACGCCTTTTTCCACATATACATGTGAAAACATTTTATTGTATTGGCACATTTGACATTTCCTTCTTACAACAATCTCTGTTTCAATTCAAACAGACATTTCTTTCCTTCACGCTTGCTCTCACACGGCAGCAAGCCATTTGTATAGTACTCATCCAGAACAGCTTTATAATCTATACCACTTAGTCTGCAATACTTTATAAGCTGTGCCAGCTGATCTCCCATTACCTTGGAACAGCGCATATCGCTGGTCAGCCTGTCAATATTCCAAGCGGATTTAGTATCATCTGTCGCATTGCCGTCTGCCATATTTTCGCCTTTAGTCTTATCATCTATTGAAGTTTTATTACCACCTACACTTAAAAGTATATCAATATAGCCGCATATTTTGTCTTCCTGCAAAGCAAAAAGCTCTGTGATTTTCGACTGGTCAATTCTCTCACCGGCATCTGAAACAAGCTTTATAAAATGCATACGATGCGGTCCCACGAAAAACGCTGCTGCCTGATAAACGGCGGCTGCCTCCATATCATATACAACCGAATCGCTCCCTTCATTAAGCACCCTTGCGACCGTTACTATCTCACACTCCCTGAAATTTGCTTTCATCAGCATATCGGGGTAAAATGTACGCCCTGTCATCTGCTCAGTAAGCTTGTTTCCCAGAAATATACTGCCCATACAGATATCACTGCTAAAACCAGCGCCACACCCCACATTCAAAATCTCATCATCCTGTGAAATCCCATACGCACCACCGATATTTGAAACCGCTGCCGCCGCATTGATTTCTCCTACGCCTGTTATCACAAGCCTGATACTCTCATTTGCAAACACATCAAATCTCACCATTTCAGGGCTTTTTTCCTTTTTTAAGCCATAGTGGTCTATTATATTTTTTGCCTCAGCATAAAAAGCGCTAAATATATAAATCATAGATAATTCCTTCAAATCTTCTCTGCATACATCAACAGAATTTATCTCTCAAGCTCCTTTAAAAGCCTTGTCCTGTTGCTTCCAACCATGAGCTTTTCATTGTAGATATCAAATTTTTCACACTCGTTCTCAGCTAAAAAGCTGCTGATTTCCGGTGTGATGGTCAGCTCTGTAACAAAGACAAGCATCTCCTGGCCGTCCGAGAATACATCCTCCACAAAATCAAATGCGTGGTTTAGCTTCTCCCCTGCCGCATCCTCCATCGTTGAAAGCTTCTCAGATTCTTCGGTAAAATCATCCATCACCGTATCAAAATCACCCTTGATATGCCTTAAGACATCCTGTCTGATGTAATATTCCTTTGGCAAAATAAGAGAGCTCTCCTTCAATATCTCCATATTCTTTGAAAACTGCTCCACAGCGCTGTTGTACAGCGCATGCTGCTCTTCAGTGCTTCTTTGTGACTTTCTGTATTCCTTCAGAAACTCATACCATAGCTGCACCATTTTCCGCTCTCTGGCCACATCCGAAAAAACAACTGTCAGCCCACTTAAAAGCAGATTCACCACAGTGATTCTCTCATCAAAATCAGCATCAAACACACGTTTATATACTGACTTTTTCACGTTTCCGGACAATATATCGCTTATACCGTAATCCTCATTGTATTTTCTGTAGATTTCCAGATATGCGTACACATCCTCTGCTATATCAGGATGGTGGATAAACTCACCTATTACATCCTCCGTGACTGCAATTTCTCCCGCCTCGTACACCTTAAGCAGGCTGCTTAAATCCTCCCAGCCTCTTGCCGTGACGAAATTCATACCGTCCACGTCAGTTTCCACCCTGTAAAAATTGTTTGGGTGAAGCTCAAGATAGCTTAAAAGTGCATCATGGATATGCACATCTCTGGCATATTCCTTCCACACCTGATAGTCCGCTTCTATCGATATATATCTGACACGATCGAGCGTAACCATATCAAAATCGCGCACTGATTTATTGTACTCAGGCGGATTTCCTGCCGCAACAATCACCCAGCCCTTGGGAACAGCCTGATTACCAAATGTCTTGCACTGCAAAAACTGAAGCATCGTAGGCGCAAGTGTCTCGGACACGCAGTTTATCTCATCAATAAAAAGTATGCCCTCCTTCAGCCCTGTTGCTTCCATCCTTTCATAGACGCTGGCTATAATCTCACTCATCGTGTATTCCGTAACGGAATAGCTCTTTCCGTCATACTCACGCTCCTTTATAAACGGCAGTCCTACCGCTGACTGGCGCGTATGATGCGTGATGGTATATGCCACAAGACCTATTTTGCACTCTCTTGCAATCTGCTCCATAATCTGTGTCTTGCCTACGCCGGGCGGTCCGATTAAGAGCATCGGTCTCTGCCTGATCTGCGGTATCACGTACTCTCCATGTGCATCCTTTGACAGGTATGCTTTCACTGTATTTTTCACTTCGTTTTTTGCCTGTTTTATATTCATATTGTTTCCTCCAGCTCCACCTGCATCGCCCATGGCGGCACCTCATTACCCTCATATGCACCAACCGACACAAATGCGCACTTGTATGATGGACACTTTGCCGGGAAAATTCCCTTGCCATCAGTAAAATATATAAGTCCGCACATGTTCTTAAGCTCTCCCCTATCCAGAAGGTCTCTCACATACGAAAATGCCGGTCTGAAATCTGTGCCTCCGCCTCCTACGAGCGTAAACTTGTTTAAAAGCGGCTTAATCTGCTTTTCATCTGTAATTTCCTCGTCCGTCTTTACGCTGTCATCACACTGTATGATGCGTATTTTATTCCTGACAAAAAAGCTGTCCGACTCCGTGAGAATCGTAAAGGTCTCCTGTAAAAAGTGCTCCACCAGCTCCCCACTCACAGAATAGCTCGTATCAAGTACTATGACAAAATCCCTTATCTTGTATGTCTCCCTCGTTTCAAGAGGCTCAATGAGCGGCATATTGCCGTAAAGCGAAAGTCCATACGCGTAATACCCCATATCAAAGGAATCATAATCTGCGTGTACCTCCTCACGAAGCACTGCAAACCTGCGCAGAAACTCCTTGTAGCTTCGTCTGCTTCTTTTCGCGGACAGTTCCCTCATCATTACCTGCTCGCCCTCAGATTCACTGTCCTTTGAATGGCTTTTCTCCATGCGTGTCTGTCTGGATATTTTCTGCCACTGCTTTTGGGCCTCGGATGAGCTTAGTGGCATAGCATTGTCGTTTTTCTCCTCCGGCCAAAGGACGTGGTCATCTGTGTAAAATTCCCGTGCCAGAAGTGCAAGCTCATTTTTATCCTTTGTGTTTGCAATATCATCTATATCAGTGATTTCTTCAGCCTTTATTTCTGCATACTGCTTATATAGCCATGCGTACAAGGCTCCGGGAGCAATCACGACATGCTCTTTTTTAAGCCTCTCATACGTGGTTTTTCTTATATAACTTAGAATACGCTTTGTGCTTTTCTTTTCCATTGTATCAATCGTGTACTCAACCATTATATCACATGCTGTATTCCACAGGAATTCATCCCTCTCACCTTTAGTCCACAGGTGAAAAAACAGACAGTGCAGCACACTGTGCAGATAAGCCCGGTTCAGATACATGCCATTTTTCTTAAATATATCAATCAGCCTGATGGGATTGTAATAAATATATGTGCCGTCAGTTGCCATGGAGTAAAGCTGCTCGTTCACCTTTGGGGAAAGAGCCGAGAGCGCCAGCTTCATAAAAGGCATGTCGAGATACAACTCGCACTGTATTTCATCTATTATTTTCTGTGACATTTCCTCCTGCCACTCTGAATCTGTCTGGACATGTTTTTTCATGAAGCTGCCTCCTTTCCCATATACTTCTCCATTTCTCTCACCAATGGTGCGAGTATTATTCTACTGCAATATTTTTAAAATTTATTACACTATACACATGATATGAGGGTCAAAAGGTATTTTACCCCTCATTTATTATTAAATTTAAAATTCAAACCGCCTCTTCCTGGATACCGACAGATTTTCCTTCTTAAATCTATGCAAAATCACACTGCCCTCACTCCATTCATCCTGTGCTGCAAGTGCAAGCATATCAGTAACAGCCAGGACATCTGCGATAAAATTCTCCTCACCATCTTTAAGCTCCAGAAAACTCTGCAGCAAACCCGAATCCCTTTTTCTTATGATAAGCTCAGACAGCCTTTTTTTATGATTGACAATATACTCCAAAAACTGCTGCCTAGCTTCTTTTGAAAGATCATACGCATAAATAAGCCTGTAAAAAGCCATATCTAAAAGGTCATCCTCACTCTCCTGCGCAATCGCCTCTGAAAATATTTCATCATACTGCTTCCACACAAACACGCGGTCCATAAAAGCCTGTCTGGCGCGAAAGCCTTCTCCGTTCATGTTCAGCTTAAAAATATGAGCAGGACCAATCTCATCATATGTCTGGTCGTACTCGAAAAAACATGCCTGCGCAATCGCATTTCCATCGCTGTCAGCCCATCTAACCCTCACAAGAGTGCTTATCTGTGAAAGAATCTGCTTAAGACACGACTTATCCTTCGGTGAGCCTCTCATCACAAGCATATAAAGTTTTGTGCAGTTCATGAAAGCGTCACCATCCACATCACATATGTCGGATGGCAGCTCAAGCACAGACAGCCTTGAACAATTATAAAAGCACAGCCTGCCAATTTTTTGCATTCCGTCCGGCAATATGACCCTCTCGATATAATCATCACACAGTTCCGTCATATCAGGACGCAGAATATCATCAATTCCAAGCTCTGTTTTCAATTTTTCAGGCATGCTCTTGAAAGAAAAGCAATACTCCGCAAGCTCCGTCACTCTCATGCCGTCAAGCATATCCGGCACCACACACACCGGATTTTTCCCATACATATGAAGAAGCCTAATGCAATCATCATTAAGCCTCTCATATACACATATATAATTATCGTTTATTTCAACCTCTATATTTGTCATCGCTATCTTTAATTCTATGTTTTTATTACTATATTGTGTTAATTTTGTGCATTAGATATATCTACGTAAAATTTATCCAACCTTCAATAATTCATCTATCGTATTCTTAAAATCATAAAACAAATCAATATATTTTTCAACAATTGTATTACAATGTGTCCTTACAACCTCACAATCATAGTCATGTGCAAGTTCATTTCTGACCTTAAGCATATCCATCCACGCATCATCAGAAATCAGCTTTGCCTTGAAGGATTCACGTAACACCTCTCGCGGTGAACCTGTAACAAACCCGGTTATCGAATAATATTGTACCAGAATATCTTTCATTACCTTCCACGATAAATCAAAAGTAATGCTAAATTTAGCACTTGTCCCACTCAAAACAAACGAATCGGAAAGGTCTCTCTGCCTTGCCTCAGCTAACGCATCTAGTGAATTACAAAAAGATTTAAAACGTCTCTCAAATTTTGCGTCCATACTGTCTGATATCCTCCAATAATAAATCATTCCTGCATGTATCCAAATTCAGTAAATCAACACTGTACAAGGTAGGTAAGTCCTCCACTTCATCAGAAAGCGTATCAAAATCCTTCACTCCCGATACCGCTATATCAATATCACTACGTTCCAATGCAGTACCTTTAGCTCTTGAACCATATAAAATTACCTTTTGGGCATCATGCTGTCTGCAAAGCTCTGCAACCCTGCTTATAACCTCTTCAACCTTCACTAATCTAACCTCATATAAAAATAATCTGCACTACATATGAGTTAGTTTATCACAATTCCTACATTATTTCCACCACAACGTAAGGGGCGCTGCCGCGGGCACCGCGGTGGCACACGTACTATCACGTGTGCGAATAGCGCAGTGAGTTAGATACTGTAGAAATTATGCCATGAAGCGCAGAAACGCCCCTGCAAGGACGCAGGGGCGAGGAGAACCGCGCCATGGACGGCGCGTTTCGACGGTTTCGTCAAGCATAGAAACCCTTCAAGCATAATTTCGTATAGTATCTTACCCACGAAGCGTAGCACGCGGGATAGTACGTGTGCCACCACGGTACCCGCGGCAGCGCCCCGTACTACATCAATAAACATTGACATCCAAAATCTACTCAAGCAGATTCTTCATACTGTTCACACTGATAAGAATTGTCGATCCATTGTGCAAAAGTGCTGTCGTAGTCGGCGGAAGCACACCTGCCACACCAAGAGCAATGAGCCCTGAGTTAAAACCAACAATCTTTCGATAGTTGCTCTTTATACGTTTCATAAGAGCATTACTTATATATTTAAGAGTTACAATCTGGTAGAGATCGTCAGAGCCCACCGTAATATCAGCAATCTCGCGTGCAATTTCAGCACCGTCACTGATTGCAATACCGACATTTGCCGCTGAAAGAGCCGGTGAATCATTTATGCCGTCACCAATCATAATGACCTTTCTGCCCTTAGCCTTTTCTCTCTCCACAAAGGCAGCCTTGTCCTCAGGTAAAACCTCGGCGTAATATTCATCTACACCTACTTTTTTCGCAATGACAGAAGCTGTACGCTCACTGTCGCCTGTCATCATGACAACCTTTGATATACCCGCCTTCTTTAATGAAGTAACAACTGCTGCTGCCTCATCACGCAGAGGATCCTCTATACAGATAACTGCCGAAAGCTTACCCTCAATAGCCAGATACAGGTGAGAATAATACAGCGGAAGCGACTCAAACAGTGGCTCCTTTCCTGCAGGAACAACACATTTTTCATCCTCAAAGACGAAATGATAGCTTCCGATAACAGTACGCTTGCCATTGATGGAGGTTGCAATTCCATGAGCCACAATATACTCCACCTTTGTATGCATTTCCTCGTGGGAAAGCCCCTTCTTAGACGCAGCGTCTACCACTGCCTTTGCCATTGAATGAGGGAAATGCTCCTCCAGACAGGCTGCAACACGAAGCATGTCATCAGATGAATACTCATCATTGAAGTTCACCACATCAACCACAGTCGGATGTGCCTTTGTGAGTGTACCGGTCTTGTCAAAGACGATGGTATCAGCCTCTGCAACAGCCTCAAGGAACTTTCCTCCCTTTACTGTTACATTATAAAGGCTTGCCTCTCTGATAGCAGAAAGCACAGAGATTGGCATAGCAAGCTTGAGTGCACAACAGAAATCCACCATGAGAATTGACATAGCCTTTGTCACATTTCTTGTCAGAAGATATGTAAGCCCTGTAGCTCCAAGCGTCCACGGCACAAGCCTATCAGCATAGTGCTCAGCCTTTCCCTCCAGCTCTGATTTAAGCTTTTCAGACTCCTCTATCATAGTAACAATCTGGTCAAAACGGTTGTTTCCTTCAACCTCCTTGACCCTGATAGTAATCTCGCCCTCCTCGACAACAGTGCCTGCAAACACAGTATTGCCGACAGTTCTTTGAACCGGAACCGACTCACCTGTCAGGGAAGCCTGATTGACCATCGCATCGCCATCTAAGACCTCTCCGTCGAATGGTATGACATTTCCCATATGGACAACAACCTTGTCACCCTTTTCAATCTTTGAAGACTCAACGAGTATCTCCTGATTCTCAGGTGTCCTAAGCCATACCTTGCTCACATTAAGCGACATGCTTCTGGCCAGGTCATCAACAGACTTCTTGTGTGTCCATTCCTCCAAAAGCTCACCTATTCCAAGCAAAAACATAATAGAGCTTGCGGTAGAAAAATCCTTTGTGACAAGCGAAACCGTGATGGCAGTAGCATCAAGCACCGGCACCTCTATTTTTCTCTGCAACAGACACTTAAGCCCAATTCCAATATACTTTATAGAACGTCCAACAGTAAGCGCTGTCCTGATTGGCCAAGGCAGCAGGAGCTTTTTACTGTAATGCCAGACAACACTTCCGATAAGCTTTTCCTGATATGAATTATTAAGCTCTCTCCCTGATGTCTTAATAACAGTCTGTGGCACGTTGGCGCTCTCATAATGAAAGTGGCGAAGCAGCTCTATAATCTGCTCTCTGTCTCCTACATACTCAATCACAGCATCAGCCGTCCTGTCATAAACCTTTACAAAGGTAACATTCCTGAGATTGTGAATCACATAAAGCAGAGTGTCCGCCTGCTCATATGTCATGCGGTACTGCTCCATATGAACACGCATACGGCCTCTTGACTCATGCTTAATCGTAAATTTCATATGACCGCCTCTTATCTTCTATGCCTCAGCAGTCTCTGCTGTAACCTCAGCCTGCTCTGCTTCCTGCTCATCAGCCTCAGCACACTCGCATACATCCTCAGATGCATCCGAAACCTTAGCAGCCTCAGCCTTAGCCTCGCGCTCCTCGTTGATGCTCTTAGCCTCAGCAAGAATATCCTCTGCATTCTCCTGAACAGTATTAACAGTCTTCATAACACAATCCTTAGCACGAAGCGCTGCTGCTGTACACTGTGTATAAGCACGCTTAGCATCCTTGCTTGATAAAATCTTGATACCTGCTGTACCAAAAGCAACACCTGCTGCGAATAAACCTGAAGCTTTCCAATTAAATGACATAATGTTTTCCTCCTGTATATTTACAAAAATTCTGGTTAAAGTTTACTTACAAGAAACATTATATTTCCCGGAAATACTGTTATTCAAGCCTAATCTCATACAGTTCTTGCTAATTCATGCCCTCAAACGCCCTTATTATGCGTCCTCCCGGACTTATTGATAAAGTTTATCACTTCAATTGATACATACACAAAAGCATAACAACATCGACTGCGATATTCTTGATTTCAAGTATTTCGTTACCTTCATCGGTGACAACACATTCAGCTTTTACATTACCATCTTCAAGTACATACATATTACCTTTTTCAAGATAGCGATCAACCATGCTCTCCTGTTCATCAGCTAATAGCAATAATGATATAAACTACTTTTTATTTTCATTCACTTCTCTGATTTTCATATCCATTACTCCGTCAAACAAACAGGTGGATTTGATGGTCAAAAGGTATTCTCTCCAACTGAAGATATATTATGACCATCAAATATAATATTTATTAGTAATTCAAAAGATTACATTTTTGATACAAATTCTGCAATTTGACCATCAACATATAGGATGTGATTAACTAACCACTCTGTGAGATACTTTAAAATACCCATAATCTGTTCATCCTGATCTTTTATTTCATCATTGTGATGTTCAATAAATTCATCAAGTTTGTGTATAAATTCCTGATGCTGAATTTTTTGAGTAAATAATTTTTTATAATTAATAGACTCCATATACTGCTCTTCATCATTAAAATGTTTCGCTGTATAATCACGAAGGTCTTCAAGTATCATGTCAATTCTATCATATTTATCCGGTGTATTCTCGTCATGAAGCAGTTCATATGCATCATCTGCATATTTAAACAACTGCTTATGCTCTTCGTCTATCATATCTATGCCGATATAATATTCTGGTTTCATTTCATACATAAATTAATCCTACTTTCATTCTTATTCTTCTTTTGAAATCCACGTAATACAAGTATACAATGGAAAACACTATTATCTTATATATCATCGGTTTCTTCCAAAACATTCTCTAATTATCTTTGAAATATCCGAATCAATAAAATCTTTCTGTGCCATGTCATCAAGGATATCACATGTTTTTTCATGAGATAATCCTTTTTTATAAGGTCTATCTTCCGTAAGAGCCTGATAAATATCAACACATGCCATCATACGTTCCGGTTCATTTAATTCAGCAGCAGTTTTTCCAAAAGGATACCCCTTTCCATTTAATTTTTCATGATGGAAAGCTGCCCAGTCTCGTATTTCTTCAAAATCATTAACCTCTGATAATATTAGGTATGTATAACCAGCATGATTTTTCATTTTAGAAAATTCATCATCCGTAAGCTTATCCGGTTTTTCCAGAATTTCATTGCCTACCGCCATTTTTCCTATATCATGCAGAGCACCAGCTAAATACATTTTCTGTACAGTGATTGAATCATATCCCATATATTGGGCAAGCATGGATGCTTTTTCAGCTACTCCTATAGAATGTCTGCTTGTAAAAGAAGATTTATAATCTACAATCTTTGCAAAGAAATCTGCAACATCTTTACACATTTCCCAATCAAAAACAAGCTTTTCTCTTGGGATAGCTTCCCATAGCTTAGTTTCAAAAGAATCATCACTTAAACACATAAACGATTCTTTTGTGAATACATGAAGAAAAGCATTAACACATTCCGAATCAAATAGACTATCCTTATTTTGGGAAAGATATTGACACATAAAATCCCAGCTATTATCATCAGAATCAATACTATTTCTTATAATATCAATGATATCTGCAAGATGAATAATCCTTGCGAACAATGGAATTTCATTCCACTTTTTTTGAAAAGGGCCAGTTCCATCGGCATGTTCATGATGATACAAAATCACATTTGTAACATCTGTTTTAAAAGGAAGTTTAGTAATATTTTTTTCACCATATATACAATGGAGATTCGTTTTTTCCTCAGATAAATCTTTTTTTAGGTCAATAACAGAATCCTTTTTAAGCTCCTCAGAAATATATTGTGTCAGAGCATTGTCATGCAGTAAAGCACACATGGCTAAATCTTGTAACGCCTCACCTTGAATTTTCCAATATTCAGCCATGCGTATACTTATATAAGCCACTCTTTTTCCATGTTTGTTTTTGATATTTACCAACTCTGCTTCTATGCAGTCCAAAGCATAGGAACAGGCTCCTGTAAGTCCAACAATATCTATACTTAGCATTTCCATAATCCATGCAGATTGCAATATGCATATACTTCTTCTACCTGCTCACCATCGCAAAGACAAAAATCTGCTACCGGCACGCCCTTATCCTTTACCATTTCAATAATGCTTCCACAGTGATTGCATACATAATATTTTACTTCCATCTTTTTTCTCCTTCCATGTGTAAAAAATAAAATCTAAATTGCTTCTATAACTTTTTATTCTTATTAATTAGGATTAATTAACCATAATTATTATATAGTATTATAGTACTTTAGTCAATATAAAAACAGTAATTATTCCTATTTTAAAAATTTTATATTATCCTTTATTTTCAAAGAAACGCAAAAAATCAGGTTTAAAATTCATTAATTATCTAGTATTTATGTATCATAAAAAGTACAGCCTATTTATTGAGAATGCTTATTTTATCTGATACAATAAGGAAAATTGAGATTTTATTTTATAAGGAGGAATCAATAATGAGAGGTGTCGAAACCCGAATTCAGGAAATCAGACATAAAATCTTTACAGAGGTTGCGCGTATGGCATATCATACCGAATGGCCTGTTAAAGAACGTATGGAAGCTCTTCCATACAAGATTATTCCTGGCGAAAAAGGAAATTTCAGGAACGATGTATTTTTGGAGCGTGCTATAGTCGGAGAGAGGCTTCGTCTGGCAATGGGTCTGCCTTACCGCAGTGCTGCAGAGCATTCACCTATATCAGATGGAATCGAGGCTGCCGACAAAGATGAAACCTACTATACACCGCCTCTTATCAATGTTATAAAATTTGCCTGTAATGCATGCCCTGAAAAAAGAGTACATGTTACAGACGGCTGTCAGGGATGTCTGGCTCATCCATGCATGGAGGTATGTCCAAAAGATGCCATATCGCTGGATCGCACAACCGGAAAATCTATAATTGACCAGGAAAAATGCATAAAGTGTGGTCGCTGTGCAAGCGTATGTTCATATAATGCAATTATTGTTCAGGAACGTCCATGTGCAAAGGCCTGTGGCATGGATGCCATTTCTTCTGACGAAAACGGCAAAGCAAATATCGATTATGACAAGTGTGTTTCGTGCGGACAATGCCTTGTCAACTGTCCTTTTGGTGCGATTGCTGATAAATCCCAGATTTTCCAGACTATCAGAGCTATACAGTCCGGTGAAAAGGTCTATGCTGCAGTTGCTCCTGCATTTGTTGGACAGTTTGGTCCAAAAGTTACTCCCGGAAAGCTACGTGCAGCCATGAAGGCTCTTGGTTTTGCAGATGTATTTGAAGTAGCTATAGGTGCAGACCTCTGTGCCAAGCAGGAGGCCGAGGACTTCCTAAAAGAGGTACCGGATGAACTTCCTTTCATGGCAACCTCATGCTGTCCGGCATGGTCTGTCATGGCTAAAAAACTCTTCCCTGAGCATGCAAAATGTATCTCAATGGCACTTACACCTATGACACTCACTGCACGTCTTATAAAGCAGCATAATCCAGATGCGCGCGTGGTATTTATCGGACCATGTGCTGCCAAAAAACTTGAAGCTATGCGACGCAGTGTACGAAGTGAAGTGGATTTTGTCCTCACATTTGAAGAGATGACAGGTATTTTTTCTGCAAAGCATGTGGACCTTGAAAACATCGAGGAAGATCCTGCAGGTGTCAGCGATGCTTCAACAGACGGAAGAAACTTTGCAGTCGCAGGAGGTGTGGCACAGGCTGTTGTTAATGTCATAAAGCGTGATCATCCGGATCAGGAGGTAAAGGTAGCAAACGCAGAAGGTTTAAAGGAATGCCGTCAGCTTCTTAAACTTGCAACTCTAGGCAAGTATCCCGGATATCTGCTTGAGGGTATGGCATGTCCTGGAGGTTGTGTTGCCGGTGCTGGAACCATGCAGGCAATTAAGAAATCACAGACTTCTGTCGGATTGTATGCAAAACAGTCTACTCATAAAACATCAAGTGAAACTGAGTATATCAAGGAGCTTGACAAGCTTGTAGATTAATATCAATAAAAAAGAGGATATATGGATATGTATAAATCCATATGTCCTCTTTTTTATTACAGGTTATCTTATAATATACAATTAGTAATAGTTATTATTTTCAAATTATATTCTCTTGATAACTTAAAATAATTATGCTATTTTGCGTTCAAAAACATATTTACTATCTGATGATAAATCAGACCTGAATATATAACCAAGCCTGTCAAACTTTTTTATATCATCAGGATTTTCAATATCATTTTCCGCCATGAATCGAACCATCTCACCACGAGCCATCTTAGCATAAGTACCTTTTGTTACCAGTTTATTTCCAGCTTGTTCGCAGAATGAAATTGTAATATATTTATCCTTCGGTGTAAGATACTTTTCTATACATTTAGAATATTCCTTTGATGCAAGATTAATTATAATTCTGCTTTCATCAATTAATGAACGATACAGCATATCATGCCAGTACTCATACAGATTTTTTGCATCTCCTATTTCGACCTTTGCCTGCATTTCCAAGCGATATGGCGTTACTCCGTCCATAGGTTTCAAAACACCGTAAAAAGCTGATAATATTCTCAAATGATTTTGTACATACTCAAACTGACTATTTTCAAACACGGATGGTGCCATATATTGAAAAGCAATTCCTTCATATGCTAAAACAGCCGGAGTAAGCCTGTTATAAAGATCCATATTTTCCA
>OHVO01000003.1_pt1 | contig 167954 bp, 169 predicted proteins | sample 1579371 | NCBI WGS metagenome assembly OHVO01 (sample SAMEA3882557, study PRJEB24775) | human gut metagenome | biome: human-associated habitat; feature: intestine environment; material: feces | place: Netherlands | collected 2009/2010 | reverse complement strand
TATTACCGGCACCTGCCATACTAAAATACATTTTTTCATCTCTTTGTACTCCTTTTAACCCTTACATAATAATATAAAATTCATGTACAATCTAGCAATATAAAGATAGTATACTTTTTACGATATTTTTATATTCCATAATAAAAATATTATTATCTCCAAAATCATTTACATAATCAAAGTATTTTTTTGCAACCTCTATATAACCAAGCCTAAACAAAAAATATCCCATTAATAAATCAATATTCTTTCCTTCACTGTGCATTGCTCCGTATTGTGGTTTAATATTGTCTTTTCTATAACCTATTAACTTAATTAGAAGTTGTTTTTCTTCTCTTCTAATTTCATTAATTTTTAAAATTGTCCTATAAAATATTGCATCATTATTTTCTTTATTTATAGATTCCAAAATATCTATTAAACTATATATTTTCTTTGTATCTGTTTCAGAACATATCATTTTTGATATATATATAGACAGTATAGGGTATGTATATTGATTATCTACAATATTGGACTTCGAGAACCCTTTGGGGGGATAAATTAAAATTGATTTTTCTGTAATTCTCTGTATTTCATTTAAATCCAGAATATTTTCACCATCTCTTAAATAAAAAAATATCCATCTAAGATTATCATGTTCTTTAACAAGCATTTTTTTTATTAAATTCATATTCCTATTAGTTTTATCCTTTTTACTCATTATCTCATCTGTATATCCATCATGCATTAACGTTATATTCAATGAAATATTTTCCGGAATATCATATCCATCTTGTTTTTTTATTCGTACTTCTTCATGTACATCTCCATAATATATAAGATGTGAATTCTTCTTAAAAATTCTACCCACACCAATACTGCAGTGTCCATTAGCGTCAATAATCTTAGGCGAAAAAACAGTTTTATTTACAGATTTATATTCATCGAGTAATTTTAAAATCCGATGTAAATCTAATTGCTCGTCAATTAGATATTCATCAGCATCAATAAAGAACACCCATTTATATGTCACCTTATCTAACGCATAATTTCTTGCACTTGCAAAACTATTGTTCCATGATATTTGATAGATTTTTACTTTATCAATTTTCATATTATTTACAACATCTATAGTACTATCAATAGATCCTGTATCTATAATTACTATTTCATCAACTTTATTTTCAATACTCTTTATGCATCGTTCAATTGTTTTTTCTTCATCTTTGCAAATTATTGCAGCAGTTATTTTAACCATATCATTATTGTCTATTATGTTTTGCGACACAATTTTTTCTATTTCTATTGGATAATTAACATCCTGTAATAATAACTCTTTCATACTTAATCATTTCTCCATCATATTATGTAATAAATAAGTTTGTCTATTTTTTAAGAGGGAGAGGTCAGCTACTTTTTATAGCGCTCCCTCTCCATTAATACAATAATAGCATAAACAACCTATCGAATCTCTCTAGCGCGAAGTACACACTCCGCTCTTCGTTTTGTACTTACAAGATTGCAACAAACCAACTGGATATGAACTTCCATATTTCGCAATCGCACCATATAAACAATACCATGCCATGGATGCTCGAATTCCATCTCCATTAACACTCATTTGTTCCGTAATATTCAATTCCTTCATTGTCTCATTTAATAAGTCCATTGATTTCATCTTATTTCCTCCTCATAATCAATCAAATCGTCTAAAATACTGTTATTTATATCATTACTACTATTGTATCCACATTAACACAAATTCTATTTGTTTATAAAACCCTTGCCTAATACTCAAATGAATCCTCAAGCTGATACTGTCTGTCTCCAATGCGTTCCATTTCATTTTTCATTTTCAGATTGTCCATTTCGCCGGTTTGACACACGTATGTAGGATCTATATAATATGTTGAATCATCTACTCTCATAGCAACCCATCCATGTGGTATGAGTGTACCATCTGATTTAATTGTACCAAAAACAGGATAAGCTGTTATTCCCACTCTGTTACATAGTTCTGATAATATTATTGAGATTCCACCGCATATACCTCTTTTATCCAAAATACATCCTTTGTTTGAGACATCAGCATATACTTCATTTTCATACAATTTGTCATAATATGGTTCAATACTTGATTCATAGACAGAATAATCATATTCCATGTTGTCTTTTATCCAATTTAAGAAATATTGTACAGCCTCTTTTTCATTCATATTCTTGGGCATTTCTCTTATAATCTTATCATAGCAAGCATCTATTTCTTTTGATTTTTCCTGATAATATTCTGTTGAAAAATCAGCGTTTTTACATATTTTTTCAAGCTCATCTATATTGGTAATTATATTCTCATCATTTAAAACAAGCTTAAAATTTTTCAACTCCTTGCGCTTTTTTGAATCATTAACCAGAACATACAATTTCATAATATTACAATCATCATTAATTGTGTTTCGATCAATTAGTTTATTATTTTCTCCAACCGGAAAAATTAATGAAATCGCCCAGTTCTGATATTCCGGATCAAATGATAATGTTCTTACTATCCTCAGATACCGGTATGTACTTATCGGAGCTGTTAGATCAATTTTTCCACCATTTCCCTGTTCAACTAATGCTGTAATATCGTTACACACCCTTTTTTCAGTTTCGTCAAGCTGGTCATAATAAAATGAATTTGTTTTATTTGAAAAACTCACCTTATTCTGACCAACCCCTATTTCAGGCTCTTCTTTACCATTTAAAAAAACACATAAAATACCAACTAATGTTAATATAAACAGAAGGATTATTTTCTTTTTATTCATAGTATTGTTCCTTTCTATTTTTTCTACTAACTCCAGTGGCCATGCCGCCTGCAAAGCCAGCTGCAACAAGCGTCCAAAATATAGCATCATCTACATCCGCCAACAGAACTCCACAGAAGCATGCTCCAATGCTTTCTTTGAAATCCAGCTCCAATATACTTGATGCCAAAATTCCAGTCCACGCTCCTGTTCCCAGAACAGGAATTCCAACAAAAAGAACCAACGCAAGAAACATACCTTTTCCAGACAGAATGTAAAAAAACTTCCAATGTATTTTTTATCGTTTCCTTTCGTTTATTATCTTCTTGAGTTCATTAGCTCTAGCCACTTTCTTAATGCTTCAACAGTCAATTGATATGGTGTCTTTCCGCCATCGCATTGCATTAGTTTTTCATCAGTTAATTCAATAAGCATCTTTATTCTCCTTTCAAAATCCAAGCTATCACTAATACTGTGTTTTATCAATAGACATGTGCTATTTGGTAGAGTTTCGGTGCTATTTGACATATTTTTTATAATCTGACTATTTACCTCTTTATTTATTATTAGATTTAGATATAATTATGATATCGGAGGCGAATTATGAATACTAACATCACTAACTTTCTGGATTTTTTATTTCAATTATGTAATGCTTTTTTACTGTTTCGTATAGCAGAGAGTATACTTTGCAAAAATATTGCCTTTTATTTCAAAGCAATATATATTATTCTCTGTGGTATTTTCTCACTTTCTAATATTTTTTCTCATATCACTGTAATATCATATACTATACCTATCGTATTTCTTGTCATCACTTTTAAAAAATCAATTAAGCTGATGTTTAAATGTTTATTTACATATATTGCTATTCTATTATTTTTGTTCTTACCTATTGCAACTATACAGACCATACTCTTAAATGACATTCAACTTGCTTTAAATTCAAACGAGTATTTAAGTTACAAGACCATTACCGTATCCTTTTTGGTTTTTATAATCTATGTTCTCTATTGTAATACTTATAAAAAGAAAGCATCTGCAAACTTTTATTCATACGTATTTTCCGCTGTTGTTTTAGGGCTCGGTCTTTTACTTAGCTATACCACATTATATATTTTCCTCAATCAACTGGGTTCATATCAGCTTCCAATTATTTTTTCGATCATATTTTTACTAATTGTTATGTGTGTATCTTCGTATGATAAATTTCTATCCATCATTGACGAAAATACTAAATACAAAATCCAGCTCGAACTCGACAAAATGCAGGAGGAATACTCTGCACAGCTTGACGAGAAACTAAACGAGCTCCACTCCCTGCGCCATGATATGAAGAATCACCTTATCGTCATTGATGGCTACGCCAAGCAGGAGAACTATACCAAAATACATGACTATATTTTCGTTATTACTGACAACCTCTCCACTACCGATCCAATGGATACCGGTTCGTCTGTTTTATCCTCACTGCTCTACCAGAAGAAACAGCAAGCCGGCAGACTTGGTATTTCCTGCGATATTGATATCCAGATATCCCATGTAGCTATTGATGATTTTTCCATAACCACCATTATCGGAAATCTATTCGATAATGCTATTACTGCTGCTCAAAAATGCAGTTCCCCATGGGTGCGCGCCTCGCTGTCACAGTCCGGCTCATATCTGGAACTTACAATTGATAACTGTCATTGTGAGAAAATAAAAGAGAAAAATGGCGAATTTGCAACTACCAAGAAAGACAAAAATCTGCTCCACGGCATTGGCATAAAAAACGTCCGCAAGGTCGTTTCTGACCTCAACGGACAAATTGATATTTCCTATACTGATGATACTTTTCATGTAGGTATATTGCTTCCTAACTATGAATGATTCTGGCTATGATTTTTTTCTTCTCTCAGCCTGTATATTTTATCCATATGCATCGCCTTTACCGGTTCATAATGCTTCCGGCTTATCGGTATTTCCACGCCGCGCCCGAAGCATACCGCATTTCGCTTTACTTCCTTTATATGATGGAAACTTGCTATAAACCCCTGATGTGTATATATGAAACTGTCATGGTCGAGTCTCTCATATATCTTGCTAAGTGTCTCATAGCATATGTACTCTCCATCTTCAAGATGAAATACGCACTGGTTTCTGCGTTTTTCGATATAGACTACTTTCTCCAGATCGATTGTCACATTGTTGCGGCTTATTTTTATATCCAGATAACGCTTCTTTGCTTTTTGTGCATCTCTGCGATAGTTTATAGAAATCTTTGCCCTGTCTATTGCCCTTTTTACCTCGGTATATTTTATAGGTTTCATAATATATCCGACTGCATCAACCTGATATGAATTCAGTGCGTATGCCCCGTGACTTGTGACAAAACAGATTTCCGCTGTTTCTCCCATTTCACGAAGCGCCATCGCAGCTTCCATTCCGTCAAGCCCCGGCATCTCTATATCGGTAAAAAGAATATCATATCTTTTTCCGCTGTCATGTATCTCTTTTACCATCTGTGAGGCACTTTCATAAGTGTCTATCTCTATTTCTGTATCACTTTCATTTCCATATACACTGACGAATTTTTCCATCTCACTTCGGAATAATTCTTCGTCATCACATATTGCTATTTTTATCATGTTTTCTTCTCTACGATTAGCTTTCACTCTTTAAACCAGCTATTCCATGGATCACTATGTTTACTGCTACCCCATAACCGTAACATTATAAACTGTAATTTTCAATAAACATGTGCTATTTGGCAGAGTTTCGGTGCTATTTGGCATGATTTTTATATTCCTTATGTTTCTTTATCCCAACAGCCACCGGCGAAGCTCGTATATATATCCCTTACAATGTCATATATTTATGTAATTGTCGCGGTCTACCTCTATCACGGTATAGTAATTCTTTCCAAGCTTTTTCCTGACATTTTCCTGTATTGCATTGCATATATCATCATCTGAGGTGATATAACCGAATGGAACTGCAATGTCAAAAACCAGATTCGTATGTGTATCACCCCTGATAATACGGAAATCGTGCATATTTATGTGCGAATCAAGCCCTTTTATCACGGAGAGCACCTCGGCCTTCAGTCCGGCTACCTCCTCGTCCTCTATCGCTACCGGATCCATGTGGATGGTCACTATACAGCCCAGCTCCCTTCGTATTCTGCGCTCCAGATTATCGATTATATCATGCAGCTCAACCATATCTCCGTCCTCCGGCACCTCTGCATGAAACGATACTATCCTGTGTCCCGGTCCATAATCATGCACCATAAGGTCATGCATACCGAGTATGTTTTTGTCAAAGTCCAGTACCATCTCCTTAAGTCTGTCGACAAACTCCGGCTCCGGCTTTGCTCCAAGCAGCGGGTCTATCGCCTCTCTGGCTGATGATATTCCTGAATAGAATATAAACAATGACACAAATACACCGCCTATTCCATCCAGATTGAGTCCTGAAAAGTGCGCTATGAGTGTGGCTGCAAGTACTACAGATGTAGCGATACAGTCTGACAGACTGTCCCTGCCTGTCGCTTCGAGTGTTGATGAATCGAGCTTTTTTGAAAAATAGAAATTGTATACCGCCATGACGCATTTTACAGCTATTGATGCCAGTAGTATCGCTACAATAAGCCATGAAAACTCTATGTCCTGCGGCTTTATGATTTTGCCAAAAGAATCCCTGAACAGCTCAAAGCCCATGATGAGTATGATTGCTGCAACTGCCAGTGTAGCCACATACTCCATCCTCGCATGTCCGTATGGATGCTCCTCGTCGGCTCTCTGTGCCGCCATCTTGAAGCCTGCTATCGTGATGATTGATGAGCCTGCATCTGACAGGTTGTTGAATGCATCCGCAGTGATCGAGATTGCACCGCTAAGCATTCCTGCAAAGAGCTTGCCGGCAAATAGTATGAGGTTTAAAAATATACCGACTATACCGCACAGCATGCCATATTTATTTCGTTTTTCAATGTCTGTTTCTGTCTCTGGCATTTACTTTACCTCTATTTTTATTTTATATCCTGATTTACAGCTTATTTCACCGCTCCGAATCTGTCGAACGGGTAATATCTGAATATCGCTTTTGCAAGTATATCGTCCTTGGACACATATGTGTGCTCCCAGACTCTTGCGTCTGATGAGCCATTTCTGTTGTCACCGAGCAGCAGATATGAGTCCTGTGGCACCTTAAACTCGTAAGGTCCGGCATTTACTGTCCACGGATCCTCACCGCTCTGGTTTGACTTGAGATAATCCTCCTCAAGCGCCTCACCGTCTATATACACCTGGCCGTCCTCTATGGTGACTGTCTCTCCCGGCAGACCTATTACACGCTTGATGTATTTCTCAGAAGGCGAATCCGGTGCATTGAATATGACTATATCCCCTCTCTTTGGGTCTGAAAATGTATATGCGAGCCTGAAGCCAAATATGTCATCTCCAATCTGTATGGTGTTCTCCATCGAGCCTGACGGAATATTTGCATTTATAATGACATAGTTCTTTATGAGTATTGCCGCTACAATGGCGAATGCGATTGTTAACACCCAGCTTAAGATTTCCTTGACAGGTGATGTTTTTTCCTCTGGCTTTTTTGGCTCCATATCATCGGTTGTTTTTGTGTCTTCTTCGTTGTTTAAGTCTAATATCTCCATTTTCATGTTCTCCTTATTCATGCTTCAATAAGTGTTTGATAATATATGTCATGGCGGTACAGCCTATGGTGCCATCCACCACTTTATAAAGTCCTTCCTTGTAAAATAAAGACTTGTAAGCCCGTAATCTGCGATTTCCTTATCTGTAAAGGTCTTTGCTATATACGCATTGATTTCATCCGGGAAGTCTCTCTCGAGGCACCACTGTGCCTGCAGGCTCATTGGCTTTTCCAGCTCATATTGGTGCACGAGCTCGCCTCCAAAATCTATGATACTGTTCCATCTGGATGCATTGCCCAGTATCCTCTGCTTGATATTTTCTATGATCACAGCTCTTGCAATCCTTACCTTTTTGTACTTTTCGGCTCGCTGCAAAAGCATTGCATTGCGGTTGTGGGTATTTATCACCAGCTCCATCGGGTCTGTCAGCTCATTTGACACCAGACAAAATACAGGGTCCAGATCATAATACTCCGGTCTTAGCACGTAGTCGTTTCTGTACGATGCTGCCGTCTTTGCCACGGTTAGATCTGCCGATACATCCGTGTATATGATGCCCGGCATGTCACCCATAACATACTCCATCGATGTGATATACGGTGTCATAAACTGCCAGAAGGCTCTGATATTCTGCTCAAATACTATGATATCGTACTTGTCAATAAACTGACCATAATCATAAGGGTAGTTCTCCCTATAGTGTGCAAAAAGTGCTTTCTGCATGAAAGCTATCTTTATTTTCCGCCCGATAAAGCCGTTTATTACTGTCCTCACCGGAACCTCTACCTCGCGCTCCTTTATATATACAAGCACCTGTACAGCTCTGCTTACCAGCTCGTTTTCCGCCTCGTATTCACATACCAGCCGTTTTCTGCCATCTGACAGATACTGGCCAAGTGTAAGCGGGCTCTGCCCAAAGGTATCTATGATAATCTGTCCTATATACTGGCGGAGCTCTATGAGCTTTTCATCGAAGGCTGCTCCGTCTCTTGATATGCTTATATTTAAAAACCTCTTTTTGATATTGAGCTGATACGAGAAATTGTCTATCCATGATGGTGCAAGCCCCAGTATGTCTGTAGCATCTGACACAAGGACTCCCTGCTGGTACAGCGTGGACTTATGAAAATACCCCTTGTGCTTTGGATGATATATGGCAACATAGCCCTCAAGCAGGCTGTTATCCACTCGTATGATATTCATGCCAACAAGCTCATTCATCGGATAGTTCCACTTTGCCTTTGGCTGTGACAGGCATACCTCCCTCGTATCACACCTGATATTTACAGGTATCGGCAGTGTAAGCATATAGTGCTTTATGGTTTCTACTATAAAGTCCAGATCTATATACGGCGCATATGATGGTTTTACGGGGATAGAGATGCGTGTGCCCGGTGTCTTTTTCTGAGATATGACATACTCTATCTGGCCGCTCTCTCCAAACCACTTTGCCATGACCGGTGCCGTATCCTGCGGATTGCTTATGTTCCAGGCAGTGTTTATGACCTTATCCTTTTTCGACTCGATGAGCACAGCCTTTGAGACTGTAAAGCACGAGCATAGCCCGATGCCATAGTGAGAATACGGCTCATACTTCAGCTGCTGATTGAAGAAATCTGTGCTTGTATAATAGCTTGCCCCTATCTGTGCAATAAAGTGCTCCAGGTCATATTCATTTATGCCTATTCCATTATCCTCTATCGTAAACAGTCTTGTATCACTGCTGTACGTGATGTCTATGCGTGGCTCATATATGGCCCTGACATCGCGCATCTGGCTTGCCTGCTCCATCTCAAGGAACTCCGTGCCCCAGCTCCACTCAAGTGCCTGCCGCACATTGCAGGCATCCATGGCATTGAGCAAAAGCTCCCTGATAAAGACCTTCCACGAAGCATAAAACTGCTGGCTTGCAATAAGCGGCAGCATATTTGATTTTCCTAACTCTACATCGATGCTTTTCATGCTTTATCCGACCGCCCGTAATAGCTGCCGTAGTAATTGCCATAGTACCCACTGACATGGCTGTTTTTCTTGTTGTTTACCTTGTTGAGCACAGCGCCCAGTATCCTCACTCCCGATGCCTCGAGCTGTTTTTTCACACTCTGAATCATCCTGGCGCTCGCCATGCCCTGTCCTATCACTATTATAGCTCCGTCACAATACTTTGCTACAACTGCCGCATCTATGGCAGCCCCTATCGGTGCACAGTCTATAATTATGTAGTTAAAGTGCTCCTTGCCGAAATTAAGAAGCTCCTGAAAGTATTTTTTCTCGAGAATCTCTGTCGGATTCGGCACAGACGGCCCTGCAAATATCATAAAAAGGCCCGGTATTTCCGTGCCATACATCACTTCCTCAAGACGTCTCTGACCGGAAAGATAGTGCGACAATCCGCATATCTCCCCTCCACTTGCCGCTGTGGCACGCAGACGCCCTGCAAGTACTGATTTACGCATATCAGTATCTATGAAAAGCACTCTATTTCCTGACTCTGTAAGTGACCGCGCCAGATCAAGTGCCACGGTGCTTTTGCCTTCATTTGGTACAGAGCTTGTCACAAGAAGCGTGCGTATATCATCCCCGCAAAACTGTATATTTGTCTTCAAAGCTCGAAGTGATTCCTTCATCGTATAGCTTTGTTCTTTTAGCTTGCCAAATTTTACTAATTCCATCTGCCCATCTCCTGATACAGGCTTCCTTATGCTGAAGCCGATTTCTTTTTTCTTTTCTTTCTGTGGCTGCCTCTACTATGCTTTCTGCCATTTCCATGCTCGCCATCATCCTCCGCCTCATCAAGCGGAAGTGTACCAAGCACGTTCATGCCGAGCTTCTTCTCCACATCCTCTGTATCTATGATTGTATCATTGAACAGATAAGAAACCACTATAACCGCAATCGACAGAAATGCTCCCGCAAAGGCTCCTATCACTGTGTTTTTGCCGATATTAGGGCTTACCGCACCTCCATCATCATATCCGCTCTGGATGATGGTCGGCGGATCCTGCTTCATCTTTTCCGCTATATATGCCGATGCGACCTTTGCTATCTCATCTGCTATGGTCTTTGCCATCTGCGGATCTGGATCCGTTACTGTGATATTGAGTACTCGCGAGTTGGACGGATTATCAAGCGTCACCCTGCCGCCAAGTGTCTTGTAGCTCTCATTCAGATTGAGATTCTCTATGACCTGATCCAGCACCGGACGTCCCTTTACTACAACTATGTAATCATTTGTCAGGCTGGTGCCTGTCTGGATATCCGCAAGGCTTGTGATGGATGTGCTCTTTGAAAGTACATAGAGCTCAGATGTAGATTCATACATAGGTGTAATCATAAATCTGCTTATCGCAAATGCCACTGCACCTGTTGCTATCGTAACAAGAATTATCCACTGCCAATATGAAATTATCTCAAGAAACAGATCCTTTAAGTCTATCTCTATCTCGTTGTCAAAATCCTGTTCTCTCTCCATTATTTATCCCCGCATTTACACTGATTATCTTCCGTTTATTATATTTTCCGGTGTGGTCTGCATGATTTCCTGCGCGTAGTCATCACCGAACTTCTTTGCCACGTACTCATAGCATTTTTTCATATTGCAGACGCGCTCCTTTGTGCCGTGGCTGTCGCTTGCTATTACATCAACAAGTCCTGCCTTCAATAGCTTCTTTGTATATCTCTTGAAGTGTCTGCCATCTATGCCGAGCACTGAGTCTGCATTGATCTGTATGAGTGCTCCCAGCTCCTGCAAATCCTCTATACGGCTTATATCACTGAGACACTCATATCTCTCTACATGTGCTATCACCGGTATATATCCTGCAAATATAGCTTCGCGCGTCATCTTGTATACAAATGAGTATTCGCTGGAATGTGAATACTCTGTAAGTATATACTGTGTATCTGCCAGTGTATGGCACAGCCCACCATGAAAGGCATCTATCATATCGGTTGCCACATGATACTCTGTGCCGAGCTTTAATTCTATTCCAAGCTTCTTTGCATATGGCATCAGCTTTTTATAGTGTCGCTCTATCTTTTCAAGCGGATGCTTAAACATTCCATGGCGCAGGTGCGGTGTGAGGATTATGCCTGTGATGCCCTGCTTTTTGGCTATCTTGAGCATCTCTACCGATTCCTCGAGCGACTTTGAGCCGTCGTCCACTCCGTATAATAAATGGCAATGTATATCTATCAAAATTCATGGTCCTCCGTTTTGTTTTCCTGAACTATCATTATACTATATACAGATTTTTCGTGCAATTCTTTAGATATTAAATTTTTCTTCTTTTTTGTTGGGAGGGCGTGGCGTAAGCGCCGGGCATCCGGCAGCGCACACGCACTCCCGCGCCTGCTACGCTACGCTGCTAAGAGACTGTACGAATTATGCCTTGGGGTGGTTCTATGCTTGACGAAACCGGCTTTTATGCGCCGTCCGTGGCGCATAACGCCTTGCCCGGCCGTCCATGGCCGGGCATTTCTGTTTTTCTTGGGCATAATTCTACAGTCTCTAAGCAGCTTCGCTATTCGCCTGCGCGGGAGTGCGTGTGCGCTGCCGGATGCCCGGCGCTTACGCCACTTACGTTGTGACAATAATTTACAATTTGAGATATAATAAATATTCGAGGGTCAAATATCGATGATATTTGACCCTCTGTGATTATGCTATATAATTATATTATCCGATTTGTCTGACGAGATTTATCATTTCGATTGCACCGAGTGCACAGTCATATCCTTTATTTCCGGCTTTTGTTCCGGCTCTTTCTATTGCCTGCTCGATATTTTCGGTGGTGACTACTCCAAACATTACCGGGATTTCTGACTCAAGTGATACTGATGCGATTCCCTTTGATACTTCGTTGCACACATAGTCATAGTGGCTTGTTGCGCCTCTGATTACTGCTCCGAGGCAGATGATTGCATCGTATTTTCCACTTTTTGCCATTTTCTTTGCGATGAGTGGTATCTCAAATGCTCCCGGCACCCATGCTACGTCTATGTTTTCCTCCGGCACGTCGTGTCTTACGAGTCCGTCCTTTGCTCCTCCTAAAAGCTTTGATGTGATAAATTCATTGAATCTTGCTACTACGATTCCTACCTTGATTCCATCCTGTGTCATTTTTCCTTCGATTACGTTCATTTTTTGTTCTCCTTATGTTTTTTATTTTTACTCAGATGAGTTTATCTGCAATTATTAACTATTTAGAATTTGTTACTATTCAGAATCCCCGCACACATTGCAAAAACGCTCGATGCGGTGTACTAATATGAGAGTATGTGTCCCATGCGTTTCTGCTTGGTTTTCAGATAAAACAGGTCATGCGCGGTGGCGCTCATCTGGATTGGCACTCGCTCGCTGATTTCCATGCCAAATTCTGAGAGCTGGTATACCTTGTCAGGGTTATTTGTGAGAAGGCGCAGGCTGTGTACGCCGAGTTCTCTTAATATCTGGGCTCCGATATAGTACTCGCGCTCATCTCCGGCAAAGCCGAGTGCCAGGTTTGCTTCGAGTGTGTCCATTCCCTGCTCCTGAAGCTCATAGGCCTTCAGCTTATTTATCAGGCCGATGCCTCTGCCCTCCTGACGCATGTAGAGCAGTATTCCTCTGCCCTCCTCGTCTATCTGTCTCATGGCCGCCTCCAGCTGCTGGCCACAGTCACAGCGCTGTGAGCCGAATACATCGCCTGTGAGACACTCAGAGTGTACTCGGCAGAGCACATCTCTTCCATCTGCGATTTCGCCCTTTACAAGTGCCACATGATGCTCTCCGTTTAATCTGTTGACGAAGCCATATGCCTTGAAGTCGCCGTATTTGGTCGGCAGCTTTACCTCTGTGACACAGTCAACGAGCTTTTCATGTATCTTTCTGTATTCCTGAAGTGCCGCTATTGTGATGAACTTTATGTCCCATTTTTTTGCAAGCTCCATGAGCTCTGTTGTGCGCATCATGGTACCGTCCTCACGCATTATCTCACAGCACAGTCCACATTCCTTTAGTCCTGCAAGCCTGCATAAATCGACTGTTGCCTCTGTGTGTCCGTTTCTCTCCAGTACGCCGTTTTTCTTTGCAAGAAGCGGAAACATGTGGCCCGGACGTCTGAAATCCTCAGGCTTTGCGTCATCAGAGACACATTTCATTGCTGTGATTGAGCGCTCTGCTGCGGAAATACCTGTGGTTGTTGAGACATGGTCTATTGAGACTGTAAATGCTGTCTCATGATTGTCTGTATTTTCCTGCACCATCTGCGGAAAACGAAGCTTCTTTACATATTCCTGCGACATCGGCATGCATATCAGACCCTTGCCGTGCATCGCCATAAAGTTGATGTTTTCTGTTGTGGCAAATTCTGCCGCACAGATGAAATCGCCCTCATTCTCTCTGTCCTCATCATCTGTGACAAGTATTATTTTTCCTGCACGAAGCTCATCAAGTGCTTCTTCTACTGTGTTGAATTTCATATTTTATATCCTTTCTCTTATGATTTTGAAGCTGTTCAATTACATAATTTCTTAACCATTCAGCCCCACGCACATTTGCAAACCCGCACGATACCCGTTCTTTTATGTTAAAAGCCGTATTTTGCCAGGAAATCTCTTGTTATTACATCCGGTTGTTTTTTATTTTCGCCGGATTTATGTGGTACATTTTCCTTAATTGTCTGTGCTCCTGTCATTTCTTCTGTTATTCCTTCCGACTGCCCTTTAAACAACAGCTTCTCAACATATTTTCCTATGATATCTGTTTCCAGATTTACGACAGCTCCCACTTTTCTGTCCTTTAGCACAGTCTGGCTTACCGTGTGCGGTATCGCTGATATCGAGAAATTATCCTCTGCAACCTTTGCGACTGTGAGGCTTATTCCATCGATTGTGACGGAGCCCTTCTCGACTATATAGCGAATGAGCTGTGGTGCGGCATGTATTGTATACCAGATGGCATTGTCATCCTTTTTGACCTCCACAATCCTGCCTGTTCCGTCAACATGTCCCGACACGATGTGCCCGCCGAATCTGCCATCTGCTGCCATCGCACGCTCCAAATTGACATGTGCTCCTCTCATCGCGTTTGCAAGCGATGAACGGTTTAGCGTCTCGTGCATGACATCCGCTGTAAACGCATGTGGCATGAGCCTTGTGACCGTGAGGCAGATACCGTTTACCGCTATACTGTCTCCGACCTTTGTTCCAGCTAGCACTTTTTCAGCTCTGATTATAAGTACTGCTGAGTTTGCTCCACGTGAAATTGTATCTATTGTTCCAACTTCTTCAACTATTCCTGTGAACATTGTGTATCGCCTTTCTTTTTTAAATATTCACAACATCACTCTCGATGAGGAAATCATCACCAAGCTTTGTTACCTTACTGTTTCCAAGCATCACGGCATGTGCCGGCGAGTCGGCTCCCATGCCCTCTATCGGTGTTTTTGCATTCGCTCCGCCGAAAAGCTTTGGTGCAATGTAAGCGTATACCTTATTCACAATCCCGCTCTTAAGGGCTGACCAGTTGAGTATTCCGCCTCCCTCAAGCAGAATGCTGTCTATGCTTCTTTCGCCGAGCTTTTGCATGAGGTCATTTAAATCAATATGACCGTTTTTTTCAGCTACATACAGAATTTCTATTCCATTTTCTTCAAGCCGTGTTATTTTTCTGTTTTTTTGATAATTATTGTTTTCTTCTATACTATCTTTTTCAGTATCAAGTAAGGCTTCTGAATGTGCGGTTTCACGATATCGCTCACTGACTGCAACTATCGTCGGCACTTCCTTTGCAGTATTTACTATCTGCGATTCCAGTGGAAGCTTAAGGTGCGTATCGCATATTATGCGGATTGGATTTACTCCGCCCTCGATTCTGCATGTAAGCAGTGGATCGTCTGCAAGCACTGTTCCTATTCCTACCATTATGGCTTTATATCTGTGGCGCAGGTTTTGCACATGTTCTCTCGCTTTTTCTCCTGTTATCCACTTTGATAGTCCTGAATATGTGGCTATCTTTCCATCCATCGTCATGGCATATTTCATAGCGACATATGGACGTCTGGTCTGTATAAAGTAAAAGAATACGTCGTTCAGCCTGTCGCAATCTTCTTTGAGCACATTCGTGACAACCTCTATCCCATGCTCTTTAAGGATTTTTATACCGCCCCCGGCGACAAGCGGATTCGGGTCATCCGAGCCCACATATACTCTTTTTATACCGGCTTCTATCACTGCCTCCACACATGGCGGCTGCTTGCCATGATGACAGCATGGCTCGAGAGTCACATATATATCCGCTCCCTGTGGCGATTCCTTGCAATGCTTTAACGCATTTCTTTCCGCGTGCAGCTCTCCGTATCTCTCATGCCAGCCCTCTCCGATTATCCTTCCGTCCTTTACAATCACAGCTCCGACCATCGGGTTTGGCGAGGTATACCCCATGCCGCGCTTTGCAAGCTCAATCGCCCTTCTCATATATTGTTCATCAGTCATTTGAGTTCCTTTCTGCATATTCTTTATATGCCCACTAAAAAAGCCCCAAACTATTAATGTTCAGGGCCTAGTAATTTCAAATATCATGATTTCAAATATCATAATCTCAAAAAAATATGCATTAGCTGCATTTCATGATATGAGTGTCAAAAGGTATTTTGAGATAAAAAAATCTGGAATGTATCAAAACACTCCAGAGTAGATATCTGTTATAACTATGATATATGCTGTATCTATATCTGAAACTGAATCTAAAACCCAGCTATCTATACTCTGCATATATCATATTCACATCTTCTTTCATCCAGACTTTACTGTCGGCCTCGGAATCTCACCGAATCATGCCTTGCGGCTCGTGGGCTATACCACCGGTAGGGAATTGCACCCTGCCCTGAAGAATAATTATTTAATTAGCTTACGCTAACTATAGTAATCCTTTGAGGCTTGTATGTCAAGATTATTTTCATTTTTGATAAAATTTATGCTATAATCATACATCGATTAAAAAATCTTAAAATTTTTTGTAACAAAACAATCCTTTCTACGTCTAACCTATGAACAAAGGAGGTGACAGTTCTGGATTATGAGAAATTGTACAATTCCTATTACTTGCAAGTATACTCATATGTAATGACAATTGTAAAAGATCAACATCAGGCTGAGGAAATTACCCAGAATACTTTTTATAAGGCCATGACCGCAAAGAAGGCATATGCCGGCAAATCAAGCGAACAGACCTGGCTTTGCAGCATAGCAAGAAATCTGGCAATGGACGAATGCCGAAAAAGCACAAAATTTACAGAGCTTGACGAAGAGCAGCTAGAACAACCCGATAATATGGTAAAAAGCCTGGAAAATAAAGATACAGCTCTTCAGATTCATCTTATACTGCACGAGCTTGATGAGCCCTACAAGGAGGTCTTTCAGCTTAGAATATTTGGTGAATTGCCATTCTCACAAATAGGCATGATATTTGGAAAAACAGAGAACTGGGCACGGGTAACTTACCATAGAGCCAGACTGAAAATCAAAGAAAGGATGGATAGAAATGAATAATCCAATTACACAATCAACCGATGAAACCTGCAATATAGTTCAGGATTTACTCCCACTATACTATGACGATGTATGCAGTCCCTCAAGCAAAAGGCTTGTTGAAAAACACCTTAAGACTTGTGAAAAATGTCAAAATACATACAATGAGCTAAAAAACGATTCTATTGATTCAATGATAAAAAAAGAGGCCGACAGTGTATTAAAGCAGCATGAGAAAAAGGAAAAATCTGCTGCCTACAAGACCGGAGTCATAATAGCCGGATTACTGCTTATCCCAATACTCATCACATTCATAGTGTGTCTGTCAAATGGCGGTGGTTTAAATACCTTTGCGGTGGTAACAGCATCTATGCTTCTTGTAGCTGCAATGACAGTTGTTCCACTTATGGCACAGCAGAAAAAACTGACCAAATGCATAATCTGCGGTGTTTTTGCTCTGCTTTTGATATTCTTTTTTGTTGACAGAATGTATAGTTCAAATGAATTTATGCTTTGGTCTGTTCCAACTATATTTGGATTATCAATTATTCTTTTTCCGTTTGTCATCAGAGGAATTGAGCTTCCACCTGTTTTATCAGACAAAAAAGCTCTTATCACTATGCTGTGGGATACCTTATGGCTTTTCCTCACAATCATTGAGGTGTGTGGTCATACAAACGATGTTGCCGGAATGAAGGCCGGCTGTATTATAGCATTTGTCTTTGTACTTGCAGCCTGGCTCATCTTTTTTGATGCACGATATTTAAACGCAAACGGATTTATAAAATCCGCAATTATAGTTTTGACAGCTTCGGTTTGGACAGCTTTTGCCGATGACATATGCGAGTTTTTAATTTTTGGCACCAGACAAATCACTATAAAGTCCGTGAATTTTTCTGACTGGACTTCCAATATCTGCGTGAATGCCAATGTTTACGCTATTGTACTTGTGTCCGGCGTTATTATCGCCTCTATACTTTTTGTAGCAGGCGGTATCAAAGCATTTGCTAATAAAAAATAAATTAGTTTTCTCTTTGAAATATTATTACAAAACCCCTCCCACAGACTTCTATCTGTGGGAGGGGTTTTTATAGTCATTATTCAATAAGTGCCTACAGATTAGCAAACACCCTGTGCAAGCATAGCGTCAACTACTTTCTCAAAGCCTGCGATATTTGCACCTGCAACATAGTCAGTCTTTCCACCAACTGTTGCATTGTATCTCTTAGCAGCATCACTGATGTTAGCGTAGATTGTCTCCATGATGCCCTTGAGCTTTCCGTCAACCTCTTCGAATGTCCATGAAAGTCTCTCAGAGTTCTGGCTCATCTCAAGTGCTGATGTAGCAACACCACCTGCATTGGCAGCTTTACCACCTACGAAGAGTACTCCGTTCTCCTGAAGGTATTTTGTAGCCTCAAGAGTTGTAGGCATGTTAGCACCCTCTGTTACAGATGTAACACCGTTAGCAACGAGCATCTTGGCATCCTCAATGTCTAACTCATTCTGAGTCGCACATGGAAGAGCAAGATCTACCTTGTACTGCCATACACCGTGCTCACCGTTCTGCTTTGCATGATACTCAGCAGTTGACTTAGCAGCTGCATACTCAGTAAGACGGGCACGCTTAACTTCCTTAACTTCCTTAAGAAGAGCAACATCAATTCCGTTTGGATCATAAATCCATCCGGTAGAATCAGAACATGTTACAACCTTAACACCTAACTCCTGTGCCTTCTCGATTGCGTAGATAGCAACGTTACCAGATCCGGAAACTGCTGCTGTCTTTCCCTCAAGGCTCATACCATGATCTTTCCATAATGCGTTAGTAAGATATAACAGACCATATCCGGTAGCCTGTGTACGTGCAAGAGATCCACCATAGGTAAGACCCTTACCAGTCAGCACACCTTCGTATGATCCACGAATTCTCTTATACTGTCCAAATAAGAAGCCGATCTCTCTTGCACCTGTTCCGATATCTCCGGCCGGTACGTCAACGTCTGCTCCGATATATTTGCAAAGTTCTGTCATGAAGCTCTGGCAGAATGCCATGATCTCTCTGTCAGATTTACCCTTAGGATCGAAATCAGAACCACCTTTACCACCACCGATTGGAAGTGTTGTAAGAGAATTCTTAAATACCTGCTCGAAACCTAAGAACTTGATAATACCCAGGTTTACAGAAGGATGAAGTCTTAAACCTCCCTTGTATGGTCCAATGGAATTATTGAACTGTACACGGAAACCTCTGTTTACCTGAACCTGTCCGTTGTCATCTACCCAAGGAACACGGAACATGATCTGACGATCCGGCTCTGTGATTCTCTCAAGAATCGCATTCTTTCTGTATAATTCCTCATTTGCATCGATCACAGGTCTTAAAGAATCAAGAACCTCTGTTACTGCCTGTAAGAACTCAGGCTGATCTGCGTTTTTCTTCTTTACTACTTCGAGTACTTCATCAACATAGCTCATTTTTATATCTCCTTTACAAAATTATTTTTCACATCAACAAGTTTATTTTATATAAATCTATTGCTATAATCAAGTAATTTTTGAAAGTTTTATATAAAAAAAATTCATTTTATTTATTATCTTCATTTATATTATCCCAATTTTGGTACTGATTCTCCTCATCATCGGAATATACCACCTTGAAATAATCCGAGAGTTTTGCAAGTGAAGTTATAAGAACTTTCATTTCGTCATCCGAAAGATCGTCCTTTATATGCTCTATCATATGACGGTGAAACTGCTCATGATGATAGTATGCACTCTTTCCCTTGTCGGTGAGTGAGAGCTTTACCACACGCTTATCCTCCTCACTGCGGATACGGTTCACGTATCCCTTGCGGGTGAGACCATCTATTGCCTTTGTCAGTGTGCCCAGAGTGATAGACATAAGCTTGGCTACGGTGCCGGAGCGCTTTGGCTCATCGACTCCTATTGCCTCTATTATATGCATATCGTTGATAGAAATATCAGAAAATTCGTCTGTTATCAGACATCTGCCCTCTATCTCTGTCAAATCCTTGAACAGACACACCAATAATTCATTTAAAGTTTCATCTGCCGTCATAAATACCTCTTTCTATTGCCACTCTATGGCGCAGGCTCCCCATGTAAGTCCTGCTCCAAAGCCTGATAAAATTATTTTTTCCTCATGCTTTATCATACCATCTTTGCGGACTTTATCAAGCAAAATCGGCACACTTGCCGCAGAAATATTTCCACACTGCTGTAAATTGGTTGGAAATTTGTCCATAGGCTGCTTAAGCCTCTTGGCAACCGACTCAATAATACGGATATTGGCCTGATGCAGCACATAGACATCCACATCATCTGCGTTCCAGCCGATTTCATCAAGCAGCTCATTTATAGCCTTTGGCACTGTCTTTACCGCAAACTTGTATACAGCAGGACCGTCCATGGTTACATATCCACCGAGTGCAGACTGCTTTCCATTGTCGGTAAACGGATTGACTACAGGACGGTTGTCTCCGTCAAGCGCCTCGCCGCCTTTTCCGTCCGAGCCCTGTACAAAGCCCTTGAAGGCATCGCCCTCGTCTGTAACAACCGCTGCTCCTGCTCCGTCTCCGAAGAGTACACAGGTGCTTCTGTCATTCCAGTCCATTATTTTTGAAAGAACCTCTGCCCCCACTACAACTGCCTTGTGAAATCTGCCGGTCTTAAAATACGCATCTGCTGTGGCAAGCCCGAATAAAAAGCCTGAGCATGCGGCATTTATGTCAAATGCCACTGCACTGCCTGCACCTATCTCAGCCTGAATCTGACATGCGAGCGATGGAACGATTTTGTCTGTGGATACGCTTGCCGCTATTATCAAGTCTATCTCACTTCCGTCAATTCCCGCATCCTGCAGCGCACTTTTTACTGCATCACAGGCAAGTGAGGTGGTTGTCTCAGTCGTTGCAATGTGTCTGTTTCTTATTCCTGTACGTGAGCTGATCCACTCGTCAGATGTGTCCATTATGGCTGCCAGGTCATCGTTTGAGACCACTCTCTGTGGCAGGCAGCTTCCTGTTCCAACTATCTTCATAGAATTTCCTTTCCGGGACTAGAACTTGCGGAAACGCTTGTATCTTTCCTCCAAGAGCTGGTCCTTTGTCAATTTGCTTTCTTTTTCCAAGAATTTCTTCATGTTGCCCTTCATGTAGTTTCCGATTGATGAAAGGGCATCCTCGTCGGCTCCGCCAAACTCAGGTATTATATCATCCACGACATCAAGCTCCTTTAAGTCGTGTGCTGTAATCTTCATTACCTCTGCGGCTTCCTTTGCACGCTTTCCGTCCTTCCAGAGGATAGATGCAAAGCCCTCTGGCGAGAGGATTGAGTATGTGGCATTTTCCATCATCCACACTTCATTTCCTACAGAAAGAGCTAAAGCTCCGCCGCTTCCGCCTTCTCCTATCATGAGACAAAGGATTGGCACCTTGATGCCGCTCATCTCATAAAGGTTTCTTGCGATTGCCTCACCCTGTCCGTTTTCCTCTGCTTCCATTCCCGGATAAGCTCCTGATGTATTGACAAAGGTTATTATTGGACGGTTGAATTTCTCTGCCTGCTTCATGAGGCGCAGTGCCTTGCGGTAGCCCTCAGGTGATGGCATACCATAGTTTCTCTTTGCGCAGTCCTCAAGGTCTTTTCCCTTGTGGACACCGATAACTGTGACCGGCTGACCGTCTAAATATGCGATTCCACCTACGATAGCCGGGTCATCGCGGAAATATCTGTCTCCGTGCAGCTCCATAAACTCATCAAAGATATAGTCCATATAGTCAACCGATGCAAGTCTCTTAATCTGTCTTGCGGCGCTGACCTTATCCCATACCTTAAATGGCTTGGCCTTTGCCTCGCGCTCCTTCATAAGCTCTGTCGGCTCGTAATTGTCGTCTGAGTGAAGTGGATCAAAATTGGCATAGCCAGTGGTAGGTCTGTGAGCACGTAAAATCTTGTAAAGAGTCTTCTTTAAATCCTCACGCTCAACTATCATATCCACAAAGCCGTGCTCAAGCTGGAACTCTGCCCTCTGGAAGCCCTCAGGCAGCTTCTGTCCGATGGTCTGCTCGATAACACGAGGTCCCGCAAAGCCGATAAGTGCCTTCGGCTCTGCAAGAATGATGTCTCCAAGCATTGCAAAGCTGGCTGTCACACCACCTGTTGTAGGATCTGTGAGTACAGGCACATATAAAAGTCCTGCCTCTGAATGACGCTTTGCTGCGGCTGAAGTCTTAGCCATCTGCATCAGCGAAATGATACCCTCCTGCATTCTGGCACCGCCTGAACAGCAGAATAATATAACCGGAAGTCTTTCCTCTGTGGCACGCTCAAATGCGCTTGTGATTTTCTCACCAACCACATGACCCATGCTTCCCATCATAAATCTTGAATCAATTACACCAAGCACTGTCTCCTCGCCGTAAATCTTTGTCTTACCGATGACAATGCCCTCAGAAAGTCCTGTTTTCTCCTGAGTCTTTGCAATTTTCTCCTCATACTCAGGGAAATTGAGAGGATTTCCTGTTGTAAGCTCTGTAAACCATGGCTCAAATGCTTCCTTGTCGGAAACCATTCTGATTCTGTTTTTAGCACGCACACGGAAATAATAATTACACTCATAGCAGACGTATTTGTGCTGTTTTACAACTGATTTGAGCACAGTCTTGCCACACTTGGGACAAACAATTGTCTCAGGGACATCCTCTTTTGTTTCCTGTGCTGCACCGGCATTTTTGCCATCTGCGGCTGTTTTTGCGCTCTCAGCGTTCTTTGCTAAATTCTCTTCAGCCTCTATATTTTTATCTTTCTTCTTGAATAACTTCATCATGTCTCCTTATGCAATTAACCTATTGCAAATGTAAGCTCCGCCATACAGGCAACCTTGCCGTTTACCCTGGCAACAGCCTTGCCCACACCGATAGGACCTTTAACCTTTATAATCTCAGTGGTCAGCTCCAGAGTATCTCCCGGAACCACCTTCTGCTTGAACTTGGCATTATTGATGCCTGCAAAATATGCAGTCTTGCCCTTCCACTCATCCTGACAAAGAATGGCAACTGCACCGGTCTGCGCCAAAGCCTCAATAATAAGCACTCCCGGCATCACCGGATTTCCCGGAAAATGTCCCATAAAATGCGGCTCATTCATAGTCACATTCTTCTTAGCCACACACTTTACGCCCGGCTCCAGTTCCTCAACCGTATCAATGAGAAGAAACGGACTGCGATGCGGCAGAATATCCATAATCTGCTGCGTATTCAAAACTGACATATATATCTATCCTTTCTCAATTTACTCCAAACTATCTACATGCTTCGCGCTCAATAACGTGGAGCCGAAAAGCACACAGTGTGTTCTGAATAAAAAATGTGAACTGTCACGGCGTTCCATCCGCTCCAATAGCATGAAATGCTAACACCATATCACAGCCTGTCCGTGCAAAATGCCGTGACTGACTTCATATTTTTCACGAGGAATATACTGTGTGCTCACGGACCTCACAACCTAAATGCGCGAAGCCCCTAAATTATTTATAAGCCTTGAGCAGAATACTTGCATTATGTCCACCGAATCCCAGTGAATTGCTCAGTGCATACTCAACAGGCTCCTCATAGCTGTCCTTGCAGTAATTGAGGTCAATCTCCTCATCAGGAGTCTCATAGCCAACAGTCTTATGTATAAATCCATCCTGGATTTCCTTCACACATGTTATAAACTCAACAGCTCCTGCTGCTCCGAGCAGATGTCCTATCATAGACTTTGTTGAATTGATTTTAAGATTTGCAGCCTCATCACCGAACGCAAGCTTGATTGCTCTTGTCTCAAAGAGATCATTGTGATGTGTGCCTGTTCCGTGAGCATTGATGTATTTTACATCTGCCGGTGTGACACCTGCATCGCTCATGGCATTAGTCATGGCTCTTGCTGCACCTGCGCCATCCTCCTGCGGAGATGTGATGTGGTATGCATCAGATGAGCAGCCGTATCCGACTACCTCTGCATAAATCTTTGCACCTCTTGCCTTTGCATGCTCAAGCTCTTCAAGGATAACTACTCCTGCGCCCTCACCCATTACAAAGCCGCTTCTGTTCTTGTCAAACGGAAGTGAGCACTTTGCCGGATCATCTACTGTAGAAAGCGCTGTAAGTGCTGTAAATCCTGCGATTCCGATAGGACATACACTGCCCTCTGTACCACCGGCTACCATCACGTCAGCCTCACCGTACTGGATGCTTCTGTATGCCTCACCGATTGTGTTTGTTCCTGTAGCGCAGGCTGTTACATCATTGATACTCTTTCCCTTGAGTCCGAACTGGATGGAAACATTTCCTGCTGCCATGTTACAGATCATAAGCGGAACAAGCAGAGGATTGACTCTGTTTGGTCCCTTTTCATAAAGCTTTTGTGTCTCGCGCTCCATAGCCTGAAGACTTCCGATACCTGAACCGATGGCACAACCAACCATGTATGGATCTTCCTTTTCGATGTCAAGTCCACTGTCATCAATTGCCTGCTTTGCTGCAGCTACAGCGTACTGTGAGAATGGCTCCATTCTCTTTGCAGCCTTTCTGTCCATAAAATCCTGTGGGTTAAAGTCCTTAAGCTCTGCTGCAATGTGACATTTATAATCTGTTGTGTCAAATTTTGTGATGTGGTCAAATCCGATTTTTCCGGCCTTTACCGATGCCCAGAAATCGTCCACATTATTTCCGATTGGTGTTACTGCTCCAAGTCCTGTTACAACTACTCTTCTACTCATATTGCCATTCCTCCGTCAACAGACAGCACCTGGCCTGTGATGTAGCCTGCTGCATCTGATGCTAAAAATAATACTGCGTTTGCGATATCCTTTGTGTTTCCCGGTCTGCCAAGCGGAATCTGTGATAAAAGATTCTCCTTTGCCGCATCGGCAAGCACATCTGTCATCTCTGTCTCTACAAAGCCCGGTGCCACTGCGTTTGCTGTGATTCCCCGGCTGGCAAGCTCTCTGGCTACAGCCTTTGTGAGTCCTATAACTCCTGCCTTGCTGGCGCTGTAGTTGGCCTGTCCTGCATTTCCGAGTATACCGGAAACTGATGAAATATTGATAATTCTTCCTGATTTCTGCTTCAAGAAATAGCGTGACATATGACGGATTGTGTTGAACGCACCCTTAAGGTTTGTATCGAGCACTGCGTCATAGTCTGCCTCGCTCATCTTCATGATGAGACCGTCTCTTGTGATTCCTGCGTTGTTTACGAGGATATCTATGTGCTTGTACTCCTTGATGAGCGCTGTTATCATATTCTGGCACTCGTCAAAATCAGATACATTGCACTGATAAGAAACTGCATCACCGCCTGCTGCCTTTATCTCTGCAACAACGGCATCTGCCTTTTCCTTTGAACCATTATAATTTACTATTACAAAGGCGTGTGCTGCGGAAAGTGTAAGAGCTATCTGTCTTCCAATTCCGCGGCTTGCGCCTGTAACCAGGGCATTTTTACCTGTTAACATACTTTTCAAAATCCTCCAGTTTGTCTATGTTTACGACTTTTACGTCTCTATTTATCTTTCTCATAAATCCGCTGAGTGATCGTCCCGGTCCGATTTCCACGAACTCATCTGCACCGTCTGCGATAAGGCGCTCGATGGTCTGCTGCCAGCGTACTGACGATGAAACCTGCTTTGTCAGATAATCCTTGACATCTGCCGGTGACTTCACATAGTCTGCTGTGACATTTGTGATATATGGCACCTTGATATCGTGGATTTCTACACTCTCAAGTGCATCTGCGAGCTTTTCGCCTGCGCCCTTAAGCATAGCTGAATGGAAAGGTCCGCTGACCTTGAGCGGTACGCATCTCTTGGCGCCTGCCTCGCTGCATGCTGCTGCGGCGGCATCTACTGCTGCCTTTTCTCCGGTGATAACAATCTGTCCCGGGCAGTTATAGTTGGCTACCGATACCACTGAATTTGTCTCATCTGCTGTCTTTTTGCAGATATCCTCAATGACCTGCGGATCAAGTCCTAAAACCGCTGTCATGGCTCCACCTGTAGGAACTGCCTCCTGCATGTAGATTCCTCTTTTTCTGACAACTGCGAATGCATCTGCCATAGTCATGGCTCCTGATGCGATAAGAGCACCATATTCCCCAAGACTTAATCCAGCTGTGACATCGGGTGTGATACCCTTGTCGATGATTGCCTGATATATAGCTGCCTCAACTGCAAGCATACATATCTGTGTGTACTCTGTAATGTTGAGCTTGTCATTTTCCTCAAAGCAAAGCGCCGGAATATCCAAGCCTGTCTGTTCACTGGCAAGGTCGATTACTGCCTTTGCATTTGGCATTGTATCGTAAAACTCCTTACCCATTCCTATGTACTGTGAGCCCTGTCCGGGAAACATAAATACTCTCTTACCCATTTTCGGTTTCTCCTTATTTCTGACAGGATACCGTAAGTCACTCTTTCCAGGCGGCCCGGTATCCTTAAATTTGCATGTAAAAGTGAATACTGTCTATTTGTTCAGTCCCACTACATCATCAATGATTTCTTTGCAGGTTTCCTCTTTCTTTACGAGGCCTGCGCTCTGACCTGCCATGACGCTGCCATATACGGTATCTCCGTCTACAACGGCTTTTCTGAGTGCGCCAAGTGTCATTTTTTCGAGCTCTTCAAATGGAGCTCCTTCCTTTTCCAGCTTGAGATATTGTCTGGTCATCTTGTTTCTGAGCACTCTGATTGGATGGCCTGTGCTCATTCCTGTAACCTCGGAATCTATATCCTTGGCCTTAATGACCTTCTGCTTATAGTTTTCATGTACTATCGATTCTTTTGCGGTGACAAAGCGTGTACCCATCTGGACTGCCTCTGCACCGAGTGCAAATGCTGCATTGAAGCCTCTGTTGTCTGCAATTCCGCCTGCTGCGATAACAGGGATGCTCACTGCATCAACAACCTGTGGCACAAGTGTCATGGTAGTCTGTGCTCCGATATGTCCGCCTGACTCCATTCCCTCGGCGATTACCGCACTTGCCCCGCCTCTCTCCATGAGCTTTGCGAGTGCTACGCTTGCAACTACAGGGATTACGATGACGCCTGCTTCTTTCCACATATCCATGTACTTTGCAGGGTTTCCTGCGCCGGTGGTGACTACCTTTACCTTTTCCTCGGCGATGATTTTTGCTATCTCATCGGCCTCCGGATTCATAAGCATGAGGTTGACTCCGAACGGCTTATCTGTCTCCTTCTTTGCAGCGACTATCTGCTCCTTTACCCATGAAGCCGGGGCTCCGCCTGCTCCGATGATGCCAAGTCCGCCTGCATTGGACACAGCGCTGGCAAGCTCATGGGTTGCTACCCATGCCATGCCACCCTGAATGACCGGATATTTGATTCCAAGAAGCTTTGTTATTCTTGTTTCCATGTCTTTTAAGCCTCTACACCTTTGTTCTTAAGATACTCAATGATGTCGTTTACTGTTGCGATTTTCTCTAAATCCTCTGAAGGGATTTCTACTCCGTACTCCTCCTCGAGTGCCATTACAAGCTCGAAAAGATCTAATGAATCTGCCTCAAGATCCTCCTTGAAGTTTGACTCTAATTTGATATCATCCTCGTCAATTCCTAACTGATCTGCTACGATTTCCTTGATTTTCTCCAACATATTTCTGTTCTCCTTTTTCTGTGTTTATTTTCGGTTTTGTGTGCTGGTATATTTGCACTAGTTTGCATGTCAAATATTTTCATTATCAAATCATTTGACAGTGAAAGTATATCACATTTAAAATAGTTGTCAAGTCAAAGTATTTTTATTTTTCATTTTTTATGGTAAGGGAGCAGGCGGGCAGAAAATTACCCATCCAAAACGTCTCCTACCAGCAGCCAAGAGGCTGTAAGAATTGTAAGTCAGGTTTTCTATGCCTGACGCAGCCGGCTTTTACGCGCCGTCCTTAGCGCGGCAACGCCTCGCCCGTGCTTCCATGCACGTGCGCTGCTGTGTACCTATTACAATTCCAACAGACTCTAAGCAGCTTCGTACAAACTCATTGGATGAGTAATTTTCTGCCCGCCTGCTCCCTTACACTGTGACAATAATATACAATAAAAAACAGACTGTAATTATGAGTGGTCAGCTCAATTTTACAGTCTGCTCTATATTAATCTCTCAAACACCCAACCGGCACAACCCGAACTCCTGACTCCGTGGTATATGCCATGGTTGCATTTGCGCAAATCACAATCAGTGCCGATGGTTCTTTATATACATCACGTGGATGTTTTTCTTTTTCCAATGCTTTCTCATTATATTTTAAGATAATATCCTTGAATCGCAGCAAGGATTTTTCCGCTTCCGGAATCTTGTTCACTCCGGTTTTTATTTCAATAAGCGCATAACGGCCGTCCTCCAACTGATAGACTGCATCTGCTTCTACGCCCATATCATCTGTATAATGCATCACTCTGGCATTGTGCTTTTCAGCAAATACAAGTAAATCTCTAAGCACCATATTTTCAAATACATGCCCAAATAGATCCAAATCGTTGATAAAATAGTCCGGATTAACACCAAGCGCAGCCAATCCTATAGAGGGATCAACAAATATATGCTTTTTGGCAGCTCTGATAGCTGTTTTCGAACGCAAATGCGGTGTCCAGGCATCTATATCCTTTACAACATACAATAGCTCCAGAGCATCTATATATGAAGAAAGCGTTACATCTGTAACATTCTGTGTGGCTTTTACATCTGAAAATATATTCTTGCGTTTTGCTGTAGTAGCCATATTTCTGGCATACGACCAAAGCAGTGTCCTTGCCCATTCCGGATTTCTGTTTACTCCATCAATCGCTGATATGTCCTTCTGATAAATCTGCCTATAATAATCCTTAGCTATTTCAAGCTTTGCACTGTCCTTTGAAAGTGCCATGCATCTCGGCCATCCACCTCTACAGACCGCAAAAAACAAATCCTCAAGCTTTATATCTGTGGTAAGTCCATCAATATCATATGCTTCATCTTCTAATAATTTAAACAACGATATGCTTCCGTTTGATTCTCCTGTCTCAAACAAAGTCATAGGGTACATCGTAACCTCTGTTATTCGTCCTGTACCTGTATGGGGTGTATTAATCTTCTTACTTGATGAGCCTGTCAGATAAAACTCTCCCACACTCTCCGGATTGTCATCGCACGCTTTTCTTATTGTTCCCCATATCTTTGGGGCATCCTGCCACTCGTCAAACAGTATTGGCTTAGGATTCTTTAAAAAGAGCTTAGGTGCAGTTTCTGCTACTGCAAGATACCCCTCTCTCTTGTCTTCATCCTGAAATTCAATAACAGTTTTACATCGTTCTCTTGCTGTTCTTGTCTTTCCACATCCTTTTGGTCCTGTGATGCTCACTGCATTAAATGCCTCTGTTTTTCTATCTATCACATCATCAACAATTCTGCTTATATATTCCATAAATATCTGCTCCCTTCATGGTTATTATACCATTTAATTCACAGATTATACAAGGTTATTTTATGTTTTTCGAGTGTTTTGTTTTGTATTTTTCTAATGTTTTATTTTATATTTTTCGAGTGTTTTATTTTACTTTTTTCGAATACTAAAAAGAGCAGGACAAGTATTTCTACCTATTCTGCTCTTTTTTACATATTTTAATTATTTAAATATAGATTATCTACCGGCTGTTCGCCATCTGCTTCACATAGTCGAGCGCCTTCTTAACCGGTGGGATTGATATCACTATGATTGTGATAATTTCCTCTACTGCAAGGTATGAGCCGTTGTAGGTCACTGAATATATGAGCGCATCTATCATCTTGTTTCCTATCATGACAGGTGCGTATGCTGCAAAGAACACAACTCCCGACAGCACCGCAAAGAAAATCTACTGGGTTGCTCCGCCTCCGGTGGTACCACCGGTAGCTCCACCTGTGCTGTCCCCGGTGTTTCCACCTGTATTACCACCGGTGTTACCACTATTTCCACCTGTGTTGCCACCGGTGTTTTCTCCGGTATTTCCGCCTGTGTTGCCACCGGTGTTTTGTCCACCATTTCCGCCTGTGTTACCACCGGTGTTTTCTCCGGTATTTCCGCCTGTTGTTCCGTCTGTATTGTCTCCGGTATTTCCACCGGTGTTGCCACCAGCAGCATCTGTCTTATTCGGGTCTGTTGTGGTCTTATCCGGTGTTGTAGTTCCTGCATCAGGTGCGGTCACTGTCTGATCTGTAGGATTATTCTGCGTCTGGTCATCGGCAGGTGTATCCTGTGTCTCCTGGCTGTCCTGATAATCATCCGATATTTGGGCATATGGCAGGAAATCTATTGGTGTAAGGTCAGCATGTATCTGATCCATGTAGTTCTTCCATATTTCTGCCGGGTAAGAGCTTCCTGTCAGTTTTTTGACTGTCTCAGGCATATCGCAGCCTACCCATACACATGTGGTGTAGTATCTGGTAAAGCCACAGAACCAGCCATCCTTCTTATCGTTTGTGGTTCCGGTTTTGCCGGCGCAAGGCATGCCATTGTCCAGATTAGCGCTACGTCCGGTTCCTGATTTCATAACATCTGTCATGACATCTGTCATCATACGTGATGCTGTCTCTGTATATATGACGGTATCCTTCTGCGATGATGTATATATGATATTGTTGTCAGAATCTACAATCGACTTAATACATGTCGGATTCCTGTACATTCCATCGTTCTCAAGTGTTGAATATGCAGATGCCATCTCCAGTGTGGATACACCTGTTGTAAAACCTCCAAGTGCTGTTGCTGTGACATAGTCATCCTTTACAATATTGGTAAAATTCATATCCTTGAGATACTGTAAGCCTACCTTTGGCGTGAGCTCATCATATAGCTGCCATGCTACAGTATTCAGTGACTTTTGAACGGCAAACCTGATAGTCACATCACCGTAATATGAATCACCCGAGTTAGACGGTCCTCCATCAAACTTGTGGTCATTTACGATGGTATCCGGTGTCTTACCACGCTCAAATGATGGTGTATACACAATGAGCGGCTTGATTGAGCTTCCCGGCTGACGATGGCTTTGGAAAGCACGATTTAGCGTATGACTGACCGCATCCTGGCTTCGTCCACCAACTATTGCAACCACCTCGCCTGTGTCGTTGTCTATACAGGTTGCAGCACTCTGCAACTTAAATGTGCCATCATCGGTCGTGTCTGTAAAGTCCAAAAGCGTCAGGTCAATTGAATCCTGAAGCTGCTGCTGCATAGTCAGATCAATTGATGTATAAATCTTGTAACCGTCTGAGTAGAGCTTTTTCTGACAATATGAATACATCTCATCATATGAAGCATCATACTCCTTTTCTTCATCGTCTGAGTCAAAGTAATACTTGAACTTGAAACCCTCATTCTCCATGAGCGCCCTCGTAGCGCAGTAATATGCATAGGTATCCACATAATTGTACTTGACCGTGTCATCCTTCTCAGGCATGTTGAGGGTAATCTCCTCGTTTATAGCGGCCTCATATTCCTGCTGTGTGATTTTGCCATCTTCCCTTAGATTTTTCAATATGAGATTGCGACGTGTCAATGTATGATCCTTGTTGTTTATCGGGTCATAGTATGTCGGGCTGTTCGGAATTGCACACAAAAAGGCAGTCTGCGACAAATCAAGATCCGAAAGCTCACAGTTAAAATAGCCATGGCACGCTGCCTGAATACCATAATATCCGTTCATGAAATAGACATTATTCAGGTAGAACTCCATAATATCATTCTTGGAATATTTCTTTTCAAGCGCCATCGCTATGAACATTTCCTTGACTTTTCGCTGCCAGTTCTTGTTCGTATCCAGATAAATATTTCGGGCGAGCTGCATCGTGATGGTACTGCCACCCTGGGTAATTCTCTTATTTTTTATAATTGACTTTGCGGCACGCACTATTGCCTTTAGGTCCACACCATTGTGCTTATAGAACTTCTTGTCCTCGATACTGACCATGCAGTTTACGAAGTTCTGCGGTATATCCTCATACTTCACATAGTCAGCCTTTTTGGTAGTGGCCGTCTCGGATATCTCATCACCGTTTGTATCGTAGAGTGTACTCGTGCGCGCCGGTAAAAATGTGTTTTTGTCAGATTTCTGCACGAGCTCTACCGCCTCTGAGTGAAGCTTCGCCACCTTGTCTGCATAGCCTCCAAAGTAATAAAAGCATAATCCACCAAGAATCAGTACCATCAGAAAAATCTGAAGCTTTATGAAAAACCAGAAAACGCGATGCTGCTTTTTCTTCTTTTTCTTTTTCTGTTTTGCCATTTCTAAACGTTACCTCCAAACTATCGGTATACCATTGTATATCGGCATACTTTATAGATAATTGACAACTATATCCAATATGTACTGTCTATTATACTACAATGCCTCTACATCAGATAATTAATAATTGCTTAATTTTCTATTATACCTTTATAGCACAAAAGGAAGCTAATTGCTCCCTTTATCAAGCTATTTTACATCTTTATTACTGTTGTAGTCAAGTAAATAGTTTTTACATTGCTTTTTGCTATCTCTAGCCAAGCTGGTCAGCCAGAAATTCTGCTGCTGCACCCGCCAGCTTTTCGGCAATCTCAGACTTATCGGCTTTTTCATCGTAAACACACAGTATAACGGCTCCCGCGCTATCACCATCATGCACTATTACTGCTATTGCCTGCGCTTCACAGTCAGCTTTATCGTCCTTTACCACAGGTATCAGGGTATCGTCTTTTTTACTGTACAATGCACTTTTTCTCTTATCCATAATATTCTCGAGTTCTTTTGACAAAGCCTTGCCTATATAATTTTTGTGGTTTTTGCCGGCTGCTGCTATTATCTCATCCCTATCCGCCACACATACCATGGCTCCTGTTACCTTTGACAGGCTCTGTGCATATGCCTGTGATATATTCTTCAGGCTTCCAACCTGCGAATACTTCTTTAGCACTATCGTCTCGTCCGCATCCATATATATTTCCAGTGGGCTTCCCTCTTTTATATGCAGCATCCTGCGAAGCTCCTTTGGTATGACTATTCTGCCGAGGGAATCTACTCTTCTGGTCAATCCTGTGATTTTCACTTTATTGTCCTCCGGTTACTTTTTTGCATTTGCATTCATGCTTTGGAGGTAGTATATGGGAATTTGAATAAAATATACATTCGGTATGCACTGATACAGTGCTCTTTCATAATAGCTTTTATAATGTCACAGTATGTTTTGAATTTGATAAGATATCTATATCCATCAGCTCACGTTCATCTGCGATATCCACATATACACAGTCATACTTCTTTGCCACACTTCTGCCACCCTTATCACCCTCCAGTGATAAAAGCTGCGGGATGAGCGATGAATGAAATACACACGGATTACCTACGGTATCTCCACAGCGAAGTGAAAAAACTAATTTCATATTCCCTTTATTTTCAAGCACTTTATCTATTAATTTAATCACGCTTTGACTTTTTAAATATGGCTGGTCAGCTACTGCAAACATGTAGTAGTCCTGCATACCAGTCTTTTTCTGCTCCTGCACCGCCATAATTCCTGCTTTTATGGTGTAGGATATGCCTTTTTCGCTGTCCTGACTTAAGACTGCATGGCAATCCGGGATACATGCGCAGTAGTCCAGTATTTCCCGGTAACGTGTAACGACGGTTATATCTATGACCGGGTTATTCGATTCTGCATTTTTTAATTTATTATATCTATCTTTAATTTCTATCAGACATTCAAGCAGATGCCTGTACATAGGTTTTCCATCCAGCTCATAAAACAGCTTGTTACTTCCAAAACGGCGGCTGTTTCCAGCCGCCATGTATATGATATGAATCATTTCACTCTTAGGTCCTTCTCTTGCCAGTCAGGGTCTGCCATTCCCATAAGTATTTTCTCTGGGGTAAACGGAACTGTCCTGTGCCATACGCCTGTTGCGCGATAAATGGCATGTGCCAGCGCAGGAGCCGGTGTATTGATAACTATCTCGCCGATTGACTTGACTCCAAATGGGCCTGAAGGCTCATAGCTTGTCTCAAATTCGACGTTGATATGTCCCACATCCTGTCGTGTCGGTATCTTGTACTGCATGAAATCATTTTCTGCGATTTTACCACCGGCATTGTAGGTGACATTCTCATAAAGTGCCATGCCGATTCCCTGACCTATGCCACCCTCTGTCTGTACACGCGCGAGGTTTGGATTGACCGGGATTCCACAGTCCACGACAGCCTGATAATCAAGTATTTTAACTGCTCCTGTCTCCTTATCAAGCTCTATCTCGACCATGCCTACCATGTATGGTGGCGGTGAAACAGGTGATGAATATGTGGCGGTGACATCTACAGGTATCGTGTTGTTGACCTGTGCTTTTGTTGCTATATCGGAAAGACTTACGGAAACTGCCCCATTGTCTGCACCATCCGGATTTATGATATACACCTCTTTACCGTCGAAATCCACCTCTGATGCAGCACAGCCCAGCAGCTGTGCGCCGATTTTCTTTATATTTTCACGAAGCTCAAGTGCTGCATTCTGTGTGGCCATTCCTGTGATGTAGGTGGTTGATGAGGCATATGAACCCGAGTCATAAGGAGAAGCATCTGTATCCGCTCCAAACACTATTATATCATCCGGCTCGCAGTCAAGTACCTCAGCCGCCATCTGCGCAAGTATTGTATCACAGCCTGTTCCCATGTCTGCCGCGCCTATCATCATATTGTAGGTGCCACAGTCTGAAAGCTTTAAGGTACACGAGCCGACATCTACATTGGATATGCAGGAGCCCTGCATTGCAAGCGCCATGCCTGCCGCACGAACCTTGCCATTTCCCATATCGCGGACAGGATACTTTTCTGCCCAATGGAAATTGTCCGCACAGTGCATTATGCATCTGTCAAGTGCACATGCATTTGCTGTCTCGCCAAAATATGCCGGCATAAACATGCCCTCGCGTACAATATTTTTCAAACGAAGCTCAACCGGGTCTATATGCAGCTTTTCAGCAAGCTCATTGACCGTTGATTCAAGTGCAAAGATACCCTGTGTGGCTCCATAGCCTCTGTATGCTCCTGCCGCCTGCACGTTTGTATACACAACATCGCATGAAAATCTGGTTGCCTCGCAGCCTCCTGTATAAAGCGGAAGCGATTTATGACCGGAAAGTCCTACTGTTGTAGTGCTATGCTCTCCGTATGCTCCACCATTTGACAGCGTATAAAGATCTATCGCCCTTATATGACCATCTTTCATCGCTCCAAGACGCACGGTAACTTCCATCTCATGACGCGGTGACGCGATAGTCTGACACTCTTTTCTGCTGTAGATTATCTTGCTCGGACGTTTTGTCTTCCAGGTAACAAATGCCGGATACACCTCACAGACTGCTGTCTGCTTGGCACCGAAACCGCCTCCGATACGCGGCTTTTCAGCACGCACCATGGACTTTGGAATGTCGAGTGCATTTGCCAGTATTCGGCGCAGGTGGAAAACTATCTGTGTCGAGCTGATACAGTGAAGTCTGCCGTATCTGTCTATCTCACAGTATGCCCTGCAGGTCTCCATATATGCCTGCTGCGCTGCCTTTATGCGATATGTGTGTTCAATTATCTCATCACACTCTGACAGAATTTTCTCCACGTTTCCATGCTCATCCTCCTCGTGGTGAATGAGATTGCGCTTTACATCGCCTGTATCTATGCTGGATGACCAGTCATCCTCAGGATGCACGAGCACCTTGTTATCCAGCGACTTTCTGAAGTCAAGCACCGGCTCAAGCACCGTGTACTTTACTTTTATCATGTTAAGAGCCTTGTCCACTGCCTTTTCAGATTCTCCGACCACTATAGCGACGGCATCACCTACGCTTCTCACATGGCGGTCAAGGATTAATCTGTCATATGGTGACGGCTCCGGAAATGTCTGGCCTGCGATAGAAAAACGCTTTTTCGGAACATCCTCCCAGGTGTATACTGCGACCATGCCCGGCACCTTAAGAGCGATATCTGTCTTTACATCCTCGACAATTGCATTTGCATATGGGCTTCTAAGAAGCTTTATGACAAGCGCATCACGCGGTGTGATGTCATCGGTAAATACCGGCTTTCCGAGTAAAAGCTGGCTCGAGTCCTTTTTAGGTATACATTTTCCAACCGCGTGGTAATCCCTTCTGGCGCGGTTGAAGCTGTTTTCATTAGTTTGATTTGTGCTCATCCTGCCACTCCTTTCCGATATCCTCTCCATAGACGCCTGCCTCAAGATTAAGAGGTGCGCCCTCTTTCTTACTGTTTAAGAAATTTCTGATTGAGCGCAGCTGACTCTGATATCCTGTACAACGGCACAGATTTCCTGAAAGATATTCAAGAATTTCCTCGTCAGTCGGGTCTGGATTTTCTCTCAGAAGCGCCACAATATTTACAATATAACCCGGATTACAGAAGCCGCACTGATCCGCTCCCTGTGCAGCAAAAAATCCTGTAAACTGCTTAGCTTCCTCCTCAAGTCCCTCGAGGGTGTCCACCGCTCTGCCGTCTGCCCTGCCTATCGGCGTACTGCATGACAGCACTGGCTTTCCATCCAGAAGCACTGTACAAAGACCGCAGTTGCCTGACTCACAGCCTCTCTTCACCGAAAAGCAATTGTGCTTGCGGCAAAAGTCTAAAAGGACCATATCCTGGTCTACCGAGTCGGTTATTAACTTTCCATTTAATTTTATTTTAACATCCATATATATGAATTCCTTCCTACTTAATGGTCGTGCTTAATACTCGTTCTTAATGCTAATGCATTGACGCCATCGCACTAATAGAGCTGCCAAAATTATGTTTACCTTACATGTGACTGGCGACAATTACATTATATCATCGCAGATGTCAAGCGACTGTGTGACAGCGCGGCGTGTAAGCACCCTGCAGATTATCTCTCTGTACTCAGCCCCTGCCCTTATATTGCTTCCAAAACGGATATGCTCTGCAACATATTCGGCAAATTTATCTATTTTAGCATTGGTTTCGGAGTTATCTGTCAAAGCTGCATTACCGTCTGTCTTTGCATCTGCTAAACAATCGAGTATGCCATCCTCATCCCACACAGGCTCTGCCATATATGGTGATGCTCCGATAACCGCCACATACCTGCCGCTTCTGTTTGCCACTGCACATGTGAGCACCGGAAAGTCTGTTGACTGATTTCTCTGGCTTAAGTATACTACGCCCTTTGCATTTTTCGGTACTATTACTGACACAAGTACATCGCGCGTGGTTCTTGGAAGTGCCGCAAACTCGTCCAAATCCATAATTCCTGCCTTGTGAAGCTGCACCTTTGCTCCCAGTGCCCTGAAAATCGTCATGACATCTGAAAATCCGAATCTGCCCCAGATGCTTCCTCCGACAGTCGCCACATTTCTAAATTGCACTCCGACGATATGTCTGACCGACTCTGCGATTGCGCCGTGTGTATATGCATTCAGTGCTTCATGAGTCTCTATCTGCCTGAGTGTTGCATATGTGCCGATTCTAAACTCGTTCTCATCCTCATCAATTTGGTCAAGCCCGAGGTCGCACAGATCAATTGCCGTGCCAAGCGTCTTATTTTTCATTTTGAGCCAGAGCATGCCGCCCAGCACAAAATTCGGTTTTTTCTGATAAAGCTCATAAGCTTCATCAAGGCTTTGCGCCCTCACATACTGATTGTAATAAAACATATTTTTCTCCTGTTATCCTGTTATATAGGTAACTATCAGTTACCTCATTTCGATTTCATACATCGCTTCCCACCTGATGTCATGCTCCTTCATAAAGGCTATGAGGCATTCCCTGTCAGAAAGCTCTGCTCTCCATGCCAGTCCGCAGCCCGCCGATATGACAGACGGAAGAGGAATCGTGCGTCCCGGAATACCACATGCCTTGCCCTTGATATCAAGCTTCAACGGTGCTGTGTTAGTCTCGAAGGTGATGATTAGCCGTTTTTTCTTTTCTCTTGCCAAATTTTTATCCATTACCTCACACCTTGTATAACTCTACGGACTTACAATAAGAGATGCCCCAGCCATCTTTTCTGCGATATCATACATGTTGGTCACCTCTCCGACTGCAAGCTTATCTGACAGCTCATAGTAATTCAGACAGGTTCCGCAGGTAAGAATTTTCACCCCACGGCTCTTAAGCTCCTTTAAATCCTCAAGTGACTCTGAGCCCTCACAGGTCAGCTTCGCTCCTCCATTGTAGAAAAGCATGGTTTCAGGCGGGTTGTCCTGCTGCGAAAGTGCGTAGATGAAGCCCTTTATAAGTACCTTGCCAAGCTCCTCGCTGCCCTCTCCCATATATGAAGAGCGGATTACAACAACCCTGTTATCTGCGGCCGGCCTGCATGCATACTGTGAAGCCTCGTCTGTATCCGAAAGCTCATCGGCATTTACAGCTTCAATTGTCAGCTTTACGCTGTAGCTTCCGTCGTCGAGCTTACTGCTATCACAGCTATAGCCCTTCTGTGCAGCCATCTTTTTTAAATTTTCCACTGCAACTTCATTGTCCACAAGTGTCTCCACCGTATCCGGCTGTGTGAGAGCCTCGATTGCTTTCTTTGTCTTTACTACCGGGATTGGACATGTATCCCCTATTGCATTTACCGTTATCATATTTATCGTCCTCCCTATATTATTTTAACTCGATTATTTTAACTCGTCAGCCCTCAAAAGCCGGGCATGCAGCCTGCCAGCAAATTTGCATAAGCTATGGCAGCTTAAAATCAGTTCACATATATCGGCACATCGCGACGCTTAACAAATCGTCCCACCTTTGCAGCCGGGAGCCCTGCGGCTTTAAGCTCATGCAAAAATTCATCTGCCTCAGTAGCTTTTACCGCAAACAGCAATCCTCCGGAGGTCTGCGGATCGAAAAGTACCTCCTCCATTGAGAAAGGTATATTTTTTGCAAAGCACACCTTATCACCTACATGGTTCCTGTTGCGCTGGGCCGCTGCCGTGAGGAAAAACTCATCTGCGCATCGCAGTGCTCCGGTAATGACCGGTATGGAAATCGAGTCGATAAGTGCTGTTATATCATCATTTAACATCTCGCTCAAATGTCCTAAAAAGCTAAATCCCGTGACATCTGTGCATGCATGTATATCGAAAGCATGACTGATTTCGGATGCTGCCTTATTCAGTGTGGTCATAGAGTTTACCGCATCCTCAATTGCACCTAACGGAGCCTCCCCTACGCGGTTTGCGTTGCATACAAGCCCCACTCCGAGTTTCTTTGTAAGTATAAGCACATCTGACGGTTGCCCTGTGTTGTTGCTGTAAATATGCTCCGGCTGGACCGTACCCATGACTGAAAGTCCGTATTTTACATCACTGTCTGCTATAGAATGGCCGCCCGCAAGTGTGCCGCCTGCCTCTATCACCTTATCGGCACCGCCCTGCATTATTTTGCCAAGTATATTCAGATCCATTTTCTCAGGGAAACAGACAATGTTCAATGCGGTCTTTACTGTGCCGCCCATCGCATAGATATCACTGAGCGCATTTGCAGCCGCTATCTGTCCAAACGTATACGGATCATCAACCATCGGCGGAAAAAAATCAAGCGTCTGGACTACCGCCGTGTCATCTGAAATTTTGTACACTGCCGCATCATCACAGCTATCATATCCGATGAGCAGATTGCTGTCTTTTTCACCCCTTGGCAGCTTTGCTAAAACATTACTTAACAAATCCGGACCAAGCTTTGCAGTACAGCCACCGCCCTTGCAAAACACTATTTCCTGTGGCATTTTTGCTCCTTTCAATTGTTTAATACTATTTATCGCAATGCCGCAATCTGCATAAGCGCTTCAGCGGCCTCATTTATCTCATCAACTGTATTATAATATGAAAATGAGAATCTCACCATACCCTGATTTTGTGTTCCAAAGAATTTATGCATCAGCGGTGCGCAGTGTATACCGCTCCTTGTTGCTATGCCATACTCATTCATAAGTATGTCTGACACCTCCGCCGAGTCCATATCAGCTATATTTACTGAAACAATCGCACAGTGCTTACCATTTTCGGGCAGCATATCGAAATCTCCATATATCCTGATTCCCGGGATTGTCTTTATTTCTCCCATAAATGCCTGCATCAGCTCATGCTCTTTAGCGTATATATTGTCGAGACCGATTTTCTCAAGCTCCATGACACCTGTTAAAAGCCCTGCGATTCCCGGGCCATTTAAGGTACCTGCCTCAAGTCTTGTCGGAAGCTCCATAGGCTGGTTCTCAAGAAAGCTTAGCACGCCGGTACCACCGCTCTTAAACGGCTTTATATCTGCTCTCTCTCCCACATAAAGGCCTCCGGTGCCCTGCGGTCCCATCAAACCCTTATGGCCTGTGAAGCAGAGCACATCAATATTCATTTCCCTTATATTTATAGGAAGTACACCGGCTGTCTGCGATGCATCGACTATAAATAAAAGGTTATACTTTCGTGCGATTTGACCTATCGACTTAATATCCACCACGTTGCCTGTGAGATTTGAAGCATGTGTGCATACGATGGCTTTTGTATCCGGACGGATTAAAGCCTCTATGTCCGATGGGGAAATTATCCCCCTTTTTATGCCTGCATCACTGCATGGTACAATATCCACACCCACGCCCCGCTCCCTTTGCATATAAAGAGGTCTGAGCACGGAATTATGCTCGAGCTGTGTTGTAATCACATGCTCCCCCGGCTCAAACAGTCCGTGGATTGCAATGTTTAGTGCCTCAGTGGCATTTGCCGTAAAAACGAGTCTGGCCGCATCATCTCCGCCGAAAAATTCTGCAAGGCACATTCTGGCCTCATATATTTTCCTCGACGCATCAAGCGATGCATCCGATGCCCCGCGCCCGGAATTGCCGCAGTGCTTCATTGCATCAAGCACTGCATCATATACCGCATCCGGCTTTTTAATTGTTGTGGCAGCATTGTCCAGGTAAATCATAGTATGTCCTCATTTACTTCTCATCCAAGCAGATAAAAATTCTTTATATAAAGCTCATCATTTATATTTTTGTTAAGCATATTTGCTTCTGTATGCCTCGGAAGGCTTGCGTAAATTATTGAATCGTTATTTAATTTACACAATACTTCCCAGCTTTTCAGTTCTTCAATCATTTTATAATCTTTAATCCTGATTATATTTTTATCAGCATATGCAAGTGCCGTTTTTGCTTTGCCTACCGATATTATTATATCCTGTGGGAAAACACCTATGTGTGATATGTCGTCCATACTCATTGCAGTCTGTTCAAGCTGCTCATCAGTGACCTCAAATACGCTATCCCATTCCACAGCAAGCAAATGATGCTTATCCTGCCATTTTACCTCTGATATATTGCTGCAGCCCACAAGCAGTGCCTGCTCCACAGACATAGGCCGCATGAAGAAATCTTTTTTGTCGCGGACTGTACTCAGTACACCGCTCTCCATGCTTCCGATACGCTCGGCCAGGCGATACACCTCATCGCGATTGTGTGACACAAAAACAACAGGATTGTGAAAATCTGTCAGCATCTCCATAAGCTCTGATTCCATGCTTCTTTTTACATGCTCATCCAGTGCCGAAAAAGGCTCATCGAGCAGTATGCACTCCGGCTTAGCCGCAAGCATGCGAAGCATTGCCACGCGCTGCCTCTGACCACCTGAGAGATGGTTGGGATATGTGTATGCCATGCCCTCAAGCCCATACCTCTTCAGCCAGCCCTTCACTTTTTCCTCGTTACGCTGACCCATTGCTATGCATATATTTTCCATCACAGTCATTGTCGGAAATAATGCATAGTCCTGAAACAGATAGCCTACCCTGCGCTTACCCGGTTGCAGATTTATACGCTTTTTCGAATCATACAGCACACGGCCGTTTAATGATATAAAGCCTGAGTCCGGTGTCTCTATCCCTGCTATGCACTTTAATGTCATACTCTTTCCTGAGCCCGACATACCGATTACGGACACAACCTCGTCCGTAAGCTCCATGTCAACCGAGAGCATGAAATTATCCAACTGTTTTTTTATTTTTACTATGAGCGACATTATTTTTTCTCTTTCTCTTTATGCCCTTGCTTTTGCCGCATATCATATTTATCGATACAAGGCATGCAAACGAAATCGCTATGATTACTATGCACCAGAAGCCCGCTGTGGCATAGTCTCCACTTTGGACGACCATTGCTATCTGCTGTGATATGGTCGATGTTTTTCCTGCTATATTTCCGGCAAGCATCGATGTGGCACCGTACTCACCGATAGCTCTGGCAAAAGCCAGTGTGACACCCGATATGATACCGGGCTTTGCCATCGGCAGACGTATCTTCCAGAAAATCTTCCACTCACTTATGCCGAGAGTGCGCGCCGCATATATGACATTTTCATCTATCTGCTCAAATGCCGCTCTCGCATTTCTGTACATGAGAGGGAGTGCAATGATGGTTGCTGCCACCACACAGCCAAGCCACGTGTGTACTACCTGTATCCCCATGCTATGGCTTAAAAAGCTTCCAAAAGGACGCCTTGTGCTGAAAATCCTTAAAAGAATGTATCCAGCCACGGTAGGCGGCAGCACCATCGGAAGTGTCAGCAGTCCATCCCAGAACGCCCTCACTCTGCCCTTTGTGTTTATGACAAGCTCAGCAAAAGCTATTCCTATAAAAAAAGAAAAAACTGACGCTACTATTCCTGTTTTTAATGTCACCCAAAGCGGTGAAAAATCAATCTGTCCCATTATGCATTTACCGAAAAATGATATTTCTCAAATACTGACATTGCCTCATCTGTCTGAAGGTATGCGATAAATTCCTTTGCTGCTTCAAGCTCATCTGATGTAGTGCTGTCTCCCTTTAAGGCTGCTATCGGATAGATGACATCGCCTGTTAAGCTGTTTGGAAGCTTTTCTATAATATCAAGCTGGTTCTCGTATCCGAATGTATCTGAATAATAAACTGTTCCTATCTCATTTGCGCCCTCAGCTACGGCAGATGCAACCGCACCTACATTGGCACAGCTGTTTATTTCCAGACCGTCAAGTGCCTTAGAGATATCAGAATCTGAAATAGCCTGTGGATTTGAAGCATCACCTTCAACCATTTTTGAATTTACCAGTGCTGCCCTGGTGTACTGTCCTACAGGAACTGTTCCGTCAGCAAGCGCCATATTTTTAGCCTTTGAGATGTCTGCAAAACCGGTAACTGCCGTGCCACTATTCTTATATGTAACAAGGCATACCTGATTATTTAACAGTTCAACACGAGTACCGTCCACCACGCTTCCTCCGTCGTAGCCATTCTGAAGCTCATCCATCTGTGCCACTCCTGCTGAGAAAAAGATGTTGCACTTCGCACCCTCTTTAATCTGTGCCATCAGAGTTCCGGAGCTGTCATAGTTGTTTTGGAAGTTTACATTTGGATGCGCCCTGGTGTAGGCTGCACAAATTTCATCCATAACACCGTTTAAGCTCTTTGCCGCAAAAATTGATAACTTGACATCTGCATCTGCTGTATCCTTTTTTCCACAGCCTGCAAAAAGTCCTGCTATAAGGATAAGTCCAAACGCAAGTCCTGCATATGCTTTAAATTTTCTCTTTAAGCCCTTGCGCTCCTTTACTGATCCGTCAGTACCTGTCGCTATTCTTAAGCTCATACTTTTAACCTTTCTTTTCCTTTATTTAAATTAAATATGCATGTGATTAATATTCATATTCAGCTTATCTTGATTTATTAATATATGATAATTTCATCATCCAATCTGCTCCAGCAGCACCGAAATACTGCCTCCGCACACCATGCCCTCTTTCTCGGCATCGTCAGTGTTCATGCTCACATCCATCAAGGCGCATTTGAACTCCTGCTTGCGAAACAGTCTCCTGCAATGGCTTATAACCTCTGCCTCCGCACAACCGCCGCCTATAGTTCCGATGATCCGATTGTCTGAGCTCACGAGCATCTGTGTTCCGACTCCGCGCGGTGCACTGCCATTCTTTTTTATGATGGTACACAGTATATACTTCTCATCTGATGCCTCAATAAGTGCATCAAGCACTTCGTTATCCACCTGTGTGCAGCCGGTACGCTCATTTTTGCACTTTACTATCTCACTTATCACCGAAAGCGCAATTTCCTCTGGTGTCTGTCCACCTATTGCAAGGCCTATCGGAGAATGTAATCCGGATATGTTTTCCTGTGAAAATCCCGATTCTTCAAGGTCTTTTTTTACTATGGCAGCTCTTTTCTTTGAGCCCATCATCCCCACATAGGCGTATGGCTTTCTGAATATCTCTGTAAGACACTCCATATCAAAGCGATGGCCTCTTGTCATGCATACATAGTAATCATCCGCCTGTGGCTCTAGCCTGGCGAGAGTTTTTTTATAATCGCCGCAAATTACATGGTCTGCTCCTTGGCGCTTTGCATTATCGGCAAACAGAGGTCTGTCCTCTATCACCCATATGTCAAACGCCAAAAGTGATGCCATACGTACAAGTGCCGCCGATACATGACCTCCTCCGCAGATTATGAGGCGTGGTCTGCTGCCTATCTGCTGTTTAAACATCACAATGGAATTATCATTGTCATTTATTTCATCTGCCCATGCACTGCCTGATGCCACTCTTATTCTGCCATCTATATAAAGCGCCTTTTCACCGGCATGTGCTCCTTCTATGACTGTCAACAGCTCACAGCGGCTGTCCGCCGGTCTGTCCTTTATCGAAGCATATATGTTTGCCGGAATCAGCTTCACCTCGTCACCGGTATGAATCTGACCGCCTCTTATGACTACTGCAAACACGCCCTCCTTTGGCATAATGCACTCGCCCATCCTCTTGTAGATAGCACAATGCGAATGACACTGTTTGCCTATCTGCGTCATCTCCAGAATGGCATCTCCTATGCAAAAGCGTGTTCCAAGCGGTAAATTCTTGAAATCAAATCCTGATATAATTAAATTTTCGCCAAATGCGCCGTTGTCTATCTGCGCTCCTCTTGCCCTGAAGGCATCTATTTTCTCTGCGGAAAGCAGGCTGACCTGCCTGTGCCACTTTCCGGCATGTGCATCTCCCATGATGCCATAGTCTGCAACAAGCTCCGCCTGTGGCACCTCTCTCTTTTCAGTTCCTCTCTCTTTGCTTATATTGATTGCAAGAAGCTTTCCCATGATTTGCTATCAGCCTCCTATCCGGCTCATATTTCTTGCTGCATTTACTTCCGCAGCTTTCAGCTCTGTAGTCTTTGTCTCCACAGTCTTTGTCTCTGTAGTTTTTGTATATGTCACTGCATTATCATTAAAATTATGACACCCCGGCTTTGCCTTTATGGCAGACTTTAGTGCCTGAACTATTACAAAATCTTTTTCCAAATCATCTGTAAATTCGCATGAATCAGGTACTAAATCCATCGTCACGCTGCTTCCCAGGCATGGCATAAGCCTGCCGTCAGCCGTAACACGTATGCGGTTGCAGGTATCGCAGAACTTCCCATGGATTGCCTGAATCAGCCCTACTCTTATATCAAGTCCATGAAAAATGTAATACTCTGCCGGACCGTTATCCGCATTATTATATCCCGAATTAATTTCTTCTCTATTTTCAGTATCTATATGGCAAAAAGTTCCATATACTTCTAAAAGTGCGCCAATAACCTTCTCATACGGCTCGACTCCGTTGGTATGCCCTTCACCTACCGGCATCATCTCTATAAAACGGATATCTGTGCCTTTTTTTGAAGCATACCGTGTGAGAGCCACCACATCTGTCTGCGGTGTGAGCACCACATTGATTTTCACTCTTATTCCACACTCTATGGCGGCATCGATTCCATGCTCCACTTTATCAAGCTGCGGTTTTTTTGTGATATATTCATATTCTGACGCATCTATCGTGTCCAGGCTCACATTTATACTGTCTATGCCGGCTTTCTTAAGCTGCTTTGCATGCTGCGCAAGCATTACTGCATTTGTGGTGAGCGATACACTCCTGACACCGGGTATCTTTTTGATTTGTGAAACCATCTCATCAATCTGCGGATGCAGAAGCGGCTCACCGCCTGTCAGACGAAAATGCGTGATTCCAATCCTTGTGGCTGCGCGGACTATGCAAAGCACCTTTTTTACGCTAAGTATATTTATTGCCTGACAATTTTTATTATTGTCCTGTGGGTTGCAATAATAACAGTTCAGATTACAGCTATCTATCACCGATATGCGCATGTAGTCAATCTCTCTGCCAAATCTATCGCGCATATTAAAAGCCCTTCCCGAAACCGCAGTTAGGAAACGTACAGACATCACAATTCAGGCAGAGTCCGCCTTCTCCAAGTCCGGCAAGCTCATCTGCCAAAATCATATCACACGCCATAAGCCTCGGCAATACAATATCAAATATCGTGCGCTTGTTATACATGGCGCAGCCAGGCAGTCCACATATCGGCACCAGCCTGTCACCTGCATCATAGTACGACAGCAAAAACATGGCTCCCGGCAGCACCGGTGAACCGTACGACACGATCCGCGCGCCTGTATTTTTTATGGCAAGCGGTGTTTTATCATCAGGATCCACGCTCATTCCTCCTGTGCAGAATACAATCTCCGCTCCTGCCTCTATTGCACGTAAGCATCCGTCTGTTATTTTTTGGTCATCATCATCAAACACCTCATGAAACATCATCTGTGCACCAAACTCTGCTATTTTTTTCTCGATGACAGGGGTAAACGCATCCTGTATCCTGCCGTGGTACACTTCGTTTCCGGTTGTGATTATTGCTGCTTTTCTGACCACAAACGGCTTTATATCAAGAATCGGTCCGTCATCGCATATGTGTGAAGCCGCCTCTAGCTTATCCTTTTTTATAACAAGCGGTATGATTCTTGTTCCGGCGAGCTTATCCCCCTTTTTCACAGTGGTATTGCCGTGCCTCGTGGCTATCATCATTTCACCAAAGGAGTTGACCTTTTTCAGCTTTTCGCTGTCCACCTTAAGCAGTCCGTCACAGTCAGCAATCACCTCTATCTTACCTTCCTTTACAGGGGATGGATGCATTTTACTTGTGGTGCCACCAAAAATGCCGGATTCTGCGGCTTCACAATGATGTTCGACGTCGGTCTCATTGCTATTTGTGCCACATGCGCTCATGCGATAAAGCATCTCTGCTGCCTCATTTTCGTGCATCATGGTCTCATCATTTTCCCATATATATATGGTGTCTTTTCCGACGCTAAGCAGCACCGGTATATCCTCTTTTGTTATAATATGCCCCTTGCGAAAAACCGCATCCTTTTTCACACCGGGGATAATCTGTGTGATATCGTGGCAGAGCACCTGTCCGACTGCCTCCGTTGTCTTCATAAGCTTCATATAATCCCACACTCCAAATATTATTTTTGTAAATAGTTACTGTCCTAAACCATACCCCGTGCATTTCTGTCACCGGCCGCACTCACTGTCATACTGCAGTAAAATATCAAGCCCATGCTCTATATTTCCCATCAGAAAATCCATGCTCTCCGACACTGCCTTCACACTGCCGGGCAGATTGACTATCAGTGTGTTTTTCCTGATAACTGAAGCTCCTCTGCCAAGCATGGCTTTAGGTGTAAGACTCATGCTGTACGCTCTCAGTGCCTCAGCGATACCCGGTGCATTACGCTCTGCAATATCCATTGTAGCTTCCGGTGTGATATCTCTCGGTGAAAAACCGGTACCTCCGGTTGTAAGCACCAGATTGCATTTCACATCATCACACAGCCTGACAAGCTCGTCTGCAATCTGTTCCCTCTCATCCGGTATGATTTTATATGAAACCACATCATACTTATCTTTGGGAAGCAGTTCCTTTATTTTAGGACCGCTTTTATCCTCTCTTTGGCCCGCTGCGCCTTTATCGCTTATCGTTATAATCCCTACAGTATACATTACATCACCCTGTAATCCTTGATTAATTGTGTATTTTTAACTTCTCAGCATTTTAAATGGGCTGTAATCGTTGCCGGTCACATTGTTAGTTGTGATCAGTAACGTAATGTCCGCTCTTGCCACCGGATTTTTCCAGCAGATGTATCTGCCCGATTTCCATGCCACGGTCCAGTGCCTTACACATATCATATATGGTAAGAAGCGCCACACTGACCCCTGTCATGGCCTCCATCTCTACACCGGTTTTTCCCACACAGGCTGTCGTGCAGATTGCCGTGATACTGCTGTTTTTTTCATCCAGCTCAAACTCAACATCGCACTTTGTCATGGCAATAGCATGACAGAGCGGAATGAGCATGGAATTGTTCTTTGCGCCCATGATTCCCGCAATCCTCGCTACTGCCAGCACATCGCCCTTTTTAGCTGTGCCCGTAGATACCGCCCTGTATACGGCGCCATTTACCTTTATCGTGCCACAGGCTTTCGCCACGCGGTATGTGTCATCCTTTGCATGCACATCCACCATGTGAGCTTCCCCTGCCTCATTAAAATGTGTGAGCTTTCCTTTATTTTGTTTCTGATTATTGATATCTAATTCGTTTTCCTGCGTCAATCTATTTATCCTCACTGTAACTATTCAGAACCACTAAAACACCTTAATAGTTACCCTCATTTATTATTTAATAAATCTTTACGCCGTGCTCAAATGCCGATACCGCCTCAAGCACACTGCCTGCTATACTCCTTGCCTTGTCAGAGATTGTAAAGCAATTTGTTATCTCACTCTCGCGCGGGTCGATATCCGCTATCTTGAAGCCTTTCCTGAAATAATAACCCTCACGGATAAGGCCTCGTATGATGCCTGTAATTGTAGCATTCACAGGGACATATTCAGACAATGCATTGTCATAGCTTTCTTTATCCGGATATATCCGCGCTATCTCATCGCCCTTTTGCACGATGTCTCCGATTTTTCTGACGTCATGAATATATCCTGCCGCCGGAGCGTGAATCACACGCTCACTTGTGAAGCCGGCGATATTTCCCGGAACACCTGTGTTGGGCTGTGCCATGCCATCGGTAATGATGCGCGCCAGATTGTGCCCACGCATGGACTCAATCACCAGATGCACGTCTTGCCCTGCCGTAAAGCCCGGGCCTACTCCTATCACAAGCGGTGCCATATCGATTGTGGTGCCCAGATTTTTCTTTGCTATTATGGCATCTACCACAACATCCGGCTTTAAAAGTACAATTGACTCACCCTTTGGGTCTATAAAAAGCGGAACCTCTCCGGCTTCAAGCACAGCTTCGATGGCTGAACTATCCCACTTTTCTGATACAATATGAGCTGCCGGTGTGTCATTTATCCCTGAACATGTCTCTGTATCAGTCTCTGCATCAGCCAAGGCAGGAACAAGTCTGGCTGTCACACCCTCTACAGCTGCGCTCCCATCATACACCGCTTCGCAAAAGGACACCTGGCGCCGTATGGCAGCCGGATAGTCTGTCTCAAGCGCTATCACCCTATGCCCTGCACGGTGAAGTCTGTGGATGATGCCGGTCGCAAGGTCTCCTGCACCGCGGCATATGATTAACAAATTTTTCTTTATTATCTGATTATTGCTCTGATTCATGCTCATCTGATTAATTACCCTGTTACCTTATTATTTCCATATTTGCAACTATTCAGCCCCCACGCTCATTCGCAAAAACGCACGATATTCGTCCTTCAAACCCGCTATCGCGCAGCTTTCTGACATAGACCTGCCGCAGCGTATCTATAATCGAATCATCAACCACTACATCCTCTGCCGTTCCAAGCTCCTTTTGCATAAGCTCATATCGAAATACAACGTCCTTACATGACCTGCCCTTTTCCCATGTGCCAAGCACTATGATAACATCTGTGGTACCCGGATATATGACAGGCTCATCCGCTGCCGGATATTTGAGGGAATGGTGCTTTGCCCCATCTGCTTCGATTATAACATAATCTAACGCCTGTGGCATGTCTTTAATCAGTTTATCGAGCAAATCATACGGCAGTCCGCACATCTTTGACTTTGACTGTTCTGATATTTTCTGTTCAGATATTTTCTGCCCCGCCATGCAATATCCATCTTTTATTATTTTATCCCTTAACGCAAAAAAATCGCAGGATAGGTCAGTGTCAGCTTCGACATACATGTGCGTTGTCGTTGTAACAAGCACACCTTTTCCACTCCTGTGATATTCCCTTGCAAGCTTATGAACGAGTGTGGTCTTGCCACCTGCGCCCACTATTGAAATCACTTTTTCCATATATTTCCATACTTTCCCACAAACAATAAAGCCGCCGGTGTACTTAATGCACCGGACGGCTTCAAAATCCTAAGCGTTAGTCATCCACACGCTTCACATCGTCTTTCTCGTCCATATCCCACATATATGGCGCGTTCTTTGACTTCTTCGGCAAAATAATATTGAGAAGAATAGCGCAAAGTGAGCAAGGCACGATACCTGAACCGCCAAATATAAGCTGTACATAGTATGGCAGATGTGATGTAGCACCGGTTGTAGCGCCAAGTCCGTAGCCTAAACCGATTGCAACTGAGATAATTGTAATCTCACGGCTGCCGATTGGCTCCTTTGTGATGAGCTCAATTCCCGAAATCAGGATAGAGGCAAACATCATAACAGCAGCTCCGCCGAGCACTGACTGAGGCATGATTGACATGAGAGCTCCAATCTTTGGGCAGAAGCCGCAAATAACGAGGAATATAGCTCCCATTGAAATAGCAAATCTATTGACAACCTTTGTCATTGAAACAAGACCTACATTCTGTGAGAATGAGGTATTTGGCAGTACTCCGAAAAGCGCTGCAAATGATGAACCAAGACCATCACAGATAACACCGCCTGAAAGCTCTGAATCTGTAGCCTCTCTGTCCATTCCGCCCTCCACACAGGCTGAGATATCGCCAACTGTCTCGATTGCAGTAACGATAAACATGATGCCGATTGGGATGATTGCATTGGCATGGAAGGAAATTCCCACATCTGACAGCTTTCCAAAGCCTATAAAGCTTGGAACTGCTATCCATGCCGCATTTTTAACCTCATCAAAGTTTACAACCCATGAGTATGTGTATTTAACACCGTCAGCGGTCACACCTGTGTGTGACATGGTAAGTGTCATAATGATTGCTACAACATATCCTGCCAGGATACCAAAAAGGATGGCAGATGATGAAAAAATACTGCGCGATGGTGCAAAATGCTTAAGAAGCACGATTACTATAAGTACAACCATTCCAATAAAAAGGTTTGGCAGTGAGCCGTAATCATTTTTGCCTGTTCCACCACAGAAGTAGTTGATTCCCACTCCAAGGAGTGAAAGTCCGATTGCTATAACAACTGAGCCTGTAACGATTGCCGGGAAAAACTTGCGCAAAGGCTTTAAGAAGGCTCCGAGTATGCCCTCGAAGATACCTCCTACAAGGCAGGCTCCCATAATAGCTCCATATGCTATAACTCCGCCGCCACACGCTGCAACTGTATTATTTAATACTCCAAGAAAGCCCGAAGAGGTTCCCATAACGATAGGTACCTTTCCTCCGACAGGTCCGATGGAAAACATCTGTACTAATGTTACAATACCTGCGATAATCATTGCATTCTGTAAGAGAGCAGTTCTAAGCTCCGCAAAGCCAGCGTCCGCTGTGAGTCCGCATGCTCCCATAACAATGATAAGAGGTGTAAGGTTTCCGATGAACATAGCCATAACATGCTGCAGTCCAAGCGGAATAGCCTGAGACAGAGGTATTCTGCCCTCAAACTGGTAAGGTGAAGAGTTCGTTGTCTTTTTCATTGGTTCCTCCAAATAATTATACTCTTAATTTAATAAAAAATTTACAAAATTATTTTACGAGCATAAGGCTATGTGGTCAATTTAGTATTACTTATAATATAATGTCCATTTACTTATAAATAAATGCTATTGAAATTAGTTTCTGACAGCAACAGGGCACACCACAACCGGTATGCCCTATCTATTACAAACGATATAACTATTCAGAATAATCTAAATTTATTCAACCCTAAGCAGCTCGCAGTTTCCCTGCATATCCTTCCAGAAATCCTTTATAGGTGTGCCGCGAAACTGATTGACTATGCTGCAGTTCATTGCACCGTGTCCCACGACAAGCACATTTTTGCCTGCTTCAAGCTGCGGTCTTAACACCTGCTCTATAAACTCGCCTGTTCTGTGATATAGCTCCTCAAAGCTCTCTGCGCCGTCCTTTGCCACATATTTTTCCGGCTCCTCAAAGAGCAGGTAGACAGGGCATTCGGGCTTTTGCCTGATGTTCTTCACTCCCTCATAATCACCGAAGCACATCTCGTGAAGCCTGTTGTCAGTGATAATCTCTACTGCAGGGTTTCTGTCTGCAAGAAAAATCCTTGCCGTCTCCTGTGCTCTCTTAAGTGGGGAGCAGTAGCATATATCAAAATCTATATCCTTATATTTTTCTGCGGCATCGTAAGCCATCTGCCTGCCGGTTTCGTTGAGTGGGATATCCACCTCACCCTGCAGTCTGTGCTCCTCATTCCAATCTGTTCTTCCATGTCGCAAAATATAAAACATAATTAATCCTCGATTTCTCCATTTCTATGTCGCTCGAAGAAATGCCTTGTCTCCTTAACAACAACACCACTGAGAGCAAACAGTGCTATCATATTTGGCAGAGCCATGAGACCGTTGAAGATATCAGCGATAGTCCACACCGCACTTACAGTCATATAAGGTCCGATGAAAACTGCAAGTATATATATCCAGCGATAAACCTTTACATATTTCATCCTTCCGCCACTCAAATACTCTAAGCACCGCTCACTATAATAATCCCAACCGAGTATAGTTGTAAAGGCAAAAAATACAAGACACAGCATAAGTACAAATGCTGATAACTCTTTCGGTAAAGGAAGGCCATTCTGGAATGCGTATGTAGTAACCTGCACACCCTCGAGTCCGTCAACCTGCCATGCGCCTGTGAGCACGATGGAAAGTCCTGTAAGTGTACATATAACTATTGTATCAATGAAGGTTCCTGTCATGCTGACAAGTCCCTGACGTACAGGCTCCTTTGTCTGGGCTGCTGCCGCTGCAATCGGGGCACTACCAAGTCCTGCCTCGTTTGAAAAGATTCCTCTGGCAACACCCTTTTGCATTGCAACAAGAAAGCTTCCCACGGCACCGCCTGTTATGGCCTTCGGTGAAAACGCTGCCTTTACTATTGTAGCAAACGCTGCCGGAACCGCTGTGATATTGCATACCACAAGCACGAGCACAAATACAATATATATAACAGCCATAAAAGGAACTATTATCTGGCTGACACTTGCAATACGCTTTACTCCGCCGATAAGCACTGCTGCCACGCAGAATGCCAGTACAAGCGAAGCAATGACAACTGACCATGAATACTCACCAAGGAACGGTAAAACCTTTACTGTATGCTGGTTTTTAGGGTCAAAAAAGTTGTTTACAGCACTTGATATTCCGTTTACCTGGCTGAATGTTCCTATTCCGAAAAGTCCAACGCATACGCCGAAAAATGCAAATATCTTTGCAAGCCATTTCCATTTTGTACCCATTCCCTGCTCTATGTAGTAGAATGGTCCGCCGAGACTATGTCCGTCCTTGCCGATGACACGATATTTTACAGCCAAAAGTCCCTCTGAATACTTTGTTGCCATGCCAAAGAAGGCTGCAAGCACCATCCAGAAAAGTGCTCCCGGTCCTCCTGCACCGACTGCAGTTGCTACACCGACTATGTTGCCGGTTCCGATTGTTGCGCTAAGCGCGGTACAGAGTGCGCCAAAGCTCGTAATCTCGCCATCGCCGCCCTCTTCATTTTTGACCATCCACTTTAGTGCCAGAGGAAGCTTTCTCATCTGAAGAAGCCCCAGACGAACTGTGAGCATTATACCTCCTGCCATGATGAGCACCATGAGCGGCACTCCCCAGACGAAATCGTCCACTGCTTTAAGAAAAATGTTGATTGTGTTCCACATTGAAATACTCCTGCCTCTCTTTTTTATCTAAACACAAAGTCTTTGTGTTTTGAGCAAATACTATTAATATAAATAATTTCATCCGGAAACAATTGAAAAAGCAGGCTTAGCAGCACTTACGCGAATTGAAATAAAAAACCCCATATACGCTGCATATACAGTCTGATACATGGGATTAAGAAGATTATCTTAAGAATGTCTGTCCAATATCTTCTCCGTCCTGTTGCCTGAGAGATTCGTACGAGAAGCAGCCTGTGCCATGATATATTCATAGTCACTGCACTCCTACTGCTTCCTATTCGTACGTTGCACCTTCGGCCCCCGCCAAGCGGGTGTCTCCAGAGAGTCGATCCATTTACAGTTGCACCGCCTGCTGCGGCACCTGAGAGTTTTACTCCTTCGGTAGGCTTTGATAAGGTAAAATCGCTGCCGTTTTCCTGCAAACTTCATCTCGAAATTGTTTATTTTAAATTTATTGTTTTTATTAATCGTTAAGAATTATATGACATATATACGATTTAATCAATAGCACAAATGTACTAAACTGTCTCAACCTTAATCACATTGGTGTTGCCTGTCTTACCGTTGATGAGACCTCCTGTGAGCACTATATGATCACCCTTTTTGAGCTTCATGACACTCTTTGCCTCGTTCATCGCATTGTAGAACATAACCTCCATTGAGTTGTATTCCTCGCACAGAACCGGCTTTACACCCCAGCTCAGGTTCAGCTTGCGCCATGCCTTTTCAGAGGTTGTCATGCCTATTATATCAACAGGGCAGCGGAAACGGCTGACCATGCGCACTGTACGTCCTGTCAGCGAGCTGACTACGATACATTTCGCATCCACATCTATTGCCATGGCACATGTAGCATGTGAAATGGCATCGACTATGCTTTTTGTCTGGAACTCAGCATTGGCAAATCTCTTGCCGTAGTTTATCTGCTTTTCTGTATACTCTGCTGTCTCTGCCATATTTTTTACAGCCTCTACAGGATATTTACCTGCTGCAGACTCTCCCGAAAGCATGATAGCTGATGAGCCGTCGTATACCGCATTGGCTACATCCGAAAGCTCAGCTCTTGTAGGACGCGGATTGTGAATCATGGACTCAAGCATCTCTGTTGCTGTGATTACGCGTGTACCAAGCATACGGCACTTGTTGATAAGATACTTCTGTATTGCAGGCACCTCAACTCCCGGAATCTCAACACCGAGATCACCTCTGGCTATCATGATTCCATTTGCTATCTCACAGATTTCCTCCACATGGTCTACACCTGAGCGGTTCTCGATCTTTGCGATGATTTCTATGTCCTCTCCACCGTTTTCATCCAAAAAGCTTCTCAGATCAGCTACATCCTGCTTCGTAGAAACAAATGATGCAGCAACATAATCCACCTCGTTTTTTATACCAAAAAGCAGATCATCCTTGTCCTGCTTGCTTAAATATGCATGCTTCATGACCTTATTCGGGAAGTTCATGCTCTTTCTGTCTGAAAGTGTACCTCCTGCGATAACATCACAGATTGCATCGTTTCCTTTAAGCTCTCGGACCTGCAGAATGATGATTCCGTTCGCAACAAGCACACGGTCACCAACCTTTAAATCCTTAATCAGATTCTCGTAATTAACTGATACTCGCTCCTGATTTCCTACAATATCGTCAGTGGTAAGTGTGAAGGTATCTCCATCCTTGAGCTCTATTTTGCCATTCTCAAAGGTCTTGATACGATACTCAGGTCCCTTTGTGTCAAGCATGATTGCGATTGGCATATGAAGCTTCTGTCTTACCTTCTTGATTAAATCTATTTTGCCCTGATGCTCCTCGTGTGAGCCATGAGAAAAATTCAATCTGGCAACATCCATACCTGCCTTTATCATCCTGGTGAGGACATCCTCATGTTCACTGGCCGGTCCAATAGTACAGATAATTTTTGTTTTACGCATTAATATTCCTCCTGATGCTGATCACCCTATCAGCTTTTCTTTTAAAATATAATCTCACCCGAAGTCATTATATGACAATTTTGTTCAACAATAAAGTAAAAATATATATTTTTCAATTATTTAAAAATTCATATGCTCCACATACATTTCATTGAAATGCGGATACGATGCCAACTCGATGTAACGCATGTTCCCGCTTATCTCCAGTGCTCTTTCCCAGGCTTCCTGCGATAAAGCTGCCGAAACAGCTCCGTTTCCTGCCGCATTTCCCACTTCTTTTGCCTTGTCCAAAAGCTCCTGTGGAAACAATCCTATTGCCGCCGCACTTGCTTTGTCAATGTAGTTTCCAAAGCCTCCCGCAAATGTGAGAACATCAATATTACAAGGCGTACAGCCATATTCCTTAAACAATACTTCTATTCCGGCGGCTATCGCGCCCTTCGCAAGCTGCAGCTTCCTGATATCCTCCTGCGTAATGTAGACTCCAGGTGCAATATGAACGGCGAGAGAGAGCTCTGTGCTCTGTGCAGTCTCCTCCGCTTCCACCTCAAACACATACGACCTAAACAGTATAGGAAGCTCCTGTCCGCTTAAAATCGTACCGTTTTCATCTATGATTCCGGCTTTCAGAAGAACGGCAAGCGCATCGATAAGCCCCGAACCGCACAGTCCAACAGGTCTGTCATTTCCGATAACCGAATACTTAATTCTGCGACCTTCCAGCCATACCTTATCCACGGCTCCCTTAGCCGCCGGCATGCCCAGCTCAATCTGCGCACCCTCAAAAGCCGGTCCTGCCGCGGTGGCACAGCACACATATCTGTCGCCTTTTCCAAGCGCCATCTCACCGTTTGTTCCGATATCCAGATATAGCGTCAGCTCGTTGCAGTTCACTGTCTCCATCATACCCGCTGTAATATCTCCGCCTACAAAGCCTGATACAGCCGGAAATATAATCATGGTTTGACAATTCTCAAGTCCTATATCCAAAGGATTAAATTCCCTGCCAAAATATTCATCCGGCATAAACGGTGCCTTGCCAAGCTTTTCCGGTGAAATTCCCATAAGCAGATGGCACATAACCGTGTTTCCGGCAACTGAAAACCGGCTTACTTTAGTTCTACCACATTCCGTGAGCATTTCTGATATCCAGCCGTTAAGCAGGGACACTATCTGTGTCTGCATCATCTGCAGGCCGCCATTCGCTTTATCGTTATCATCCGCCCTCGCTGCAGCATCAATTCTGGAAAGTACATCTGCTCCAAAGCTGCGCTGTGGATTGGCACCGCTTCTGGTTGAGATAATCTGCCCGGTTTCTTTATCAATCAGATAACAGACTACTGTTGTGGTTCCGATATCACAGGCCGCCAGAGTGTCTTCAACATTCCTATTCACATGCTCATTAAATTTTTCCGATACATTTTCTCCATTTGTCAGAACAACCATGCTGTCTTCTTTGGTTCCGGTGCTTTCTTTTCTTCCAACAATAATTTCCATACCGTCACAAATCTTCGTCTGACAGGCCAGCACGTCCTTATAGTATGGTTTTGCCACCGTCACCTTGCACTTGCCGCAGGTTCCTTTTCCACCGCACGGTGTTTCTATCCCTGCAATGCCGTGACTGCGGCAGTATTCAAGAATAGTGGTTTTGTCGGTTGTTTTGCTATCTGTGTTAAGATTTATGGTAATTCGCTGCTGCATATAGTTTACCTCATTTGACATTGTACTATTATGGCTTTTTTCTTTGTTTGTATGATAGCATATTTATATATACTTTAATACAAAAACCCGGACAAACGTCCGGGTCTTCGTTAATCCATAATTCTATCTGGTAAGTGCTGCAACAAGCTCATCCATCTGCTTTTCAGATGCCTCATTGAGAGTAGATTTAATTGTAACAACCGGCTCAACACACTCAATATTCTTGAAGCCCTCAACAATAGCCTTCATCTGGCGTGCTGCTGTAGGTGCCCATGAACCGTTTTCCACGAAGGCAATCTTACGATTCTGATAAGCCTTTGCCTTGAGATGATGTAAGAAATCCTCCATTGGTGGGAAAATGCCTCCATCATATGTGCATGCGCAGAGCACAAGCCTGTCGTATCTGAACGCATCCTCAACAGCCTCTGCCATATCATCCCTGCAAAGGTCTGTAAATGCAACCTTTACACCTGTAGCCTTGAGCTTTTCTGCTAAAAGCTCTGCTGCCTTCTTTGTATTACCGTGAATAGAAGCACATGCCACAAGGATTCCCTCATCCTCAGGCTGATAGCTGCTCCATGTATTGTATTTATCTATGTAGAAGCCAAGGTTCTCTGTGAGAATCGGTCCGTGAAGAGGACAAATCTTTTCAATGTCAAGCCCTGCTGCCTTTTTAAGAACTGCCTGCACCTGAGCACCATACTTTCCAACAATATTGAAGTAATAGCGTCTTGCCTCACATGTCCAGTCCTCATCAGTATCGAGCGCACCAAACTTACCAAAGCCGTCTGCTGAGAAAAGCACCTTGTCTGTTGACTCGTACTCCATCATAACCTCCGGCCAGTGAACCATAGGAGCCATGACGAATGTAAGCTCATGCTTTCCAAGAGAAAGCTTATCTCCCTCTGTCACTACAACCTTTCTGTCCGTTAAGTCTATATCGAAAAACTGTCCCATCATGTTAAAGGTCTTTGCATTACCTACAATCTGCATATCAGGATATGCCTCTGCAACCTTCTGGATATTGGAAGCATGATCCGGCTCCAAATGGGAAACAACGAGATAATCCGGCTTTCTGTCACCGAGCGCCTCTCTCAAATTGGCAAACCATTTATCCGTAACTCTTGCATCTGCTGTATCCATGATTGCAATTTTGTCATCCATAATCACATATGAGTTGTATGAAACACCGTTTGGAACAACATACTGGCTCTCAAATAAATCAATGTCCTTGTCATCCACACCGATGTAAATAATGCTGTCTGTAATCTTCTTGTCCATGATAGGTACCTCCTGCTAATAATCTCCAGTTAAATTAGTAATTATTACTATTTTTGATTAGATTATATGACAAAAGTATCATTTGGTCAACCGAATAAATTGTATTTTTTTGTATTTTTTGATATTCTCGCCTAAAGGTTACACTGAAACGCTCATCCACTTTTAGTTGCAAAAGTATATTCTCAACAAATCTGTTGTTGCTTTGTCATTTATGACAGCCCGTCCTATTGTTATGCCATTGTTGATGATAATATATTCTCCGTTTTCATATCTGACATTTACAAAATCATCTTCCCTTTTTAAGTCTATACATATACTTGATATAATTCCGCAAATCTCCTCTTGTGAGCTTCCGCTTTTTATCTCATAAGCATAATCCGCATCTCCTATCTCATTCAGATCAGTTACCAAACAATACTCCGCTCCATTCATCAGCATTTCTTCATTCAAAGTGGGTAATTGAGCCGTCTTATACTCATTAAATAAAAAGATAACTACAAGCGCAATGAATGTCGGAAAAAAGATACCGCCAAACCGCTGTGCATAATTTTGTTCTTCCCACCGCTTGCTATGACGACCAAACAGCGGTATTTTCATCTGCACCAAACCTGCTCCTATACTTACAAGCAAAAAATAAAATATAACTTTTATCAAAGACTCATCCCCATTTAATCATTAATAAAAATATCGTTCCTAAAACGACGCCTACTAACCATATAAAGCGAAACACCTTGTTATATCTCGAACTATTAGAACACGGAACAAGCCAATATTCCTGTGGAAACCCCAAAAGGTATTCTTTTAATTCCTGCTTCAATTCCATGACTATACTCCACATTAATCCAGACAGCACAATGCACACCGTTCCATAATATGTAATTGGTGCATTTGTAACCACAGCAAAGAAATAATGTGCCATCTTAAGAAGGAAGATACACCACGCAATACAGCATGGAATTGTAAACGCCCTTTTCATTTTCCACTTCAAACCCAATATAACCTCTGGAACGAATACAGTCAATGCCCCCATCGGCAATCCTCCTGTTCGTCCATGTGTGAAATCGCTCTCCGACTCCAAAGACCAAATTCCTGTCAATACTATTACTGCTGGTATTAGTATGGTGCAGAACAAGTTATATGCAATAATCAACACATTTTCATTGTCGTCGTTCATAACTTAGCCCCCAATCAGTTCATCAAGCCTGATAGCCACTCTTCCTGACAATGAATAATGCAATGCTGTTAGCTTTGCCTTATCGTACAAATTTGCATACACGTTATAATAACATAGCGATATTGACATACCAAAGCCAAATAATGTTGTTCCTGCCAATACTCCTAAAAATCCCGTAACACATGCATCAATATACTGTTGGCTGACATCCTCCGGCTCCAAATCTACATACATTGCATTTAATAATTCATTTACAGAAGCCGTACTCTCATAGTGGTCCTTAAATGAAGTGACAATTAACTTTGCTCTTGATGCGGTTTTTTCCGGATCAAACGTAGATAAACCATATATCGCATTTGCGGTATTTATGGATATAACTTTTCCCTCATCCACCGCGGTTAGAATGTCTGACGAATTATTTACCGCAGACTTGAACTCATCCATAAAATTAACCAGATTTGTAGAGAACATAGAAAACTTACTTTGTGCTATAAAATTCTCATATGCTGTAATATCATCTGAAGTAATAACATAAGCATATATATTATCAAATCCTGGACTTTCTTTAGTATAATTAGGATTGTCTATATAATGGGACATATAAAGATAAAGTACATATTTGTTAAAATCTGCTGTGTTATATGTATTACCATATCTCTCTAATGCTACTTGTGTAACATATTGCATCCTTTCATTCTGTTCTTGTGTGGTTGCTGGCGGATTACCGTTCTGTGCATAAGATTGAATATACCCTTGCCCTGCTATTGCGTTTTCTAATGCCTTTGTTTCTACTGTTTCTACTGATAATCTAGCTATGTCCGTGTTCAACGACGCATAATATGAGTCATCTTTCCTTTGCATCTGCATTATATTGGCAATATCCTCCGAATCAAAACCAATATTCTCCCATGACTGTCCCGCTACTGTTATATCGTTCAGCACTGTCAACATATCATCCGGATTAATCCGAGCCGATGATGCTGCATATATCGGCTGAATAGAACTTCCAATGGTTGAAATAAACATCAAACATATTGCAATTACCACGCTAATGACTTTCTTAATCATATTGACCCCTCCTGTTTTTTTTCCTATCACTCTAATTACCATATACCAAACATGTATGCTCCAAAAAATAAGTATTATATAGTTACTGGAAAATATTCTTACTTGACAGAGAAACTTAAAGTGCTGGAATAGTTGGCATCTTTCTCCAAAGCTCATTTCAATATAAACCCTATTTTTTCCGCGACCGAGTTAAATTCGCCCATACTGCAATCTTTTTACACTGATTACTAAAGTGAATCCAAAAAGCATATCAAAATATGCCTTTTAAGATACTATCGGGCAATATAAACATGTTCAAGTCATTTCTTCAACGCCTAAAAATAACTTCGGATCGCATTGATCCGAAGTTATAAGTATCATATAGCTATCGGAAAGCATTCTTACATTTCCTGCAATTTTAATTTATTTTGCCTCATAAGAAGAAGTAAACCTAGTCCGTCCAGAATCGACTTGATTATTATACGCATCTACAATGTCGCTATATTCCGTTGAATCGCTAAAAGGAGCAATATCGCTTGTATTGTCAGATACACTCATGTTAGAAACAGGACCGGAAATTAACAATGACCCGTCCGGCTGGGCATAAGCAAAAAAGATATATTCATTTCCTACAACCGGAAGCTCATCACCCTCATAAACAAAATATTGTGAGCCATCTTCCGAAAGTCCGCCAGATTTTTGAATCGGGATAGCCGTGTCAGTAACTAAATTGCCTTTGATATTTTTTGTGACGTTCACAGTATAATTTGTGTATGGGTCGGAAACTTCACGAGTCTTTCCATCGTCTGTTTCAACCGTAACAGCATCTTTATAAACAGTACCTTCTTCACTTGCGACCGTACCAACGAATACATAATCAGCATCGCCTACAACTGCATTCAGATCGCTATAATCAATCGAAAAAGTACCTCTCAAATATGATGTCTTAATTTCGTCAGAAGTTGAAGGTTTCGCAATGCAAAAAAACAGCACACCAATAACCAGCAAAATCACAACAGCTCCGATAAAAATACCAATTTTGGTTTTAGACTGAAATTTCATAGATATTCCTCCCTTCTTTAATATCTTTTATAACTTGCGTCATAGGAAGCCTTGTCGTTGGCAGAAAGACTTGTTACTGAGCTTACATACGCATACATAACATCGCCTTTCGCATTATGAGCTAATCCTAAGGCATGACCCAACTCATGTGTGCATACATTCCGTTTCTGAGCAGATGTAAAATTATCCATCTGATATGTATTGAACTTAATTGTACCAGCCGAAGAAGTAACTCCAGCAGTTGAGCTTACCTCATTGTAATCAGAAATGGTAACATCGTTAATCGTATTCCAAGCGTCTTTGCGAATAACACCAGATTTATAATTATTCCATGTGCTTACGGCAGAATTAAATTGAGTTTGGTAAGATGTACTCCCTTTCCAATCCATTTGACTTTTCCTCTCTATTTACTAAGATTGATAGTGCCTTGTTTCAATGTTAAATAATCGGAAGTTGCGCTAATAATATATAAATTGTATTCTCCCCCCTCTCTAACTTTTAATTCGTAACTTCCGCTTAGACTTCCAAAACTTTCTCCGTCATACATAACCCCATCTTTAATATATCCTATAACCAGCGCCTGATTAGAAACCGCATCTGACTCATATTTTTCAAACGAAAAGGTTAATATATCCCCTGCTTTACAATTCCAACCTGCATAATCCTCCAGATAAAATACTGCCATACTTCCGTTAGTCATAATAATTTCAGGTGTCGTATCATTCTCCACCTTAAACTCAGAAACAGATAATGGCAGCACAATATTATCATCTGCGACACTCTTTATAATATGGCTTTCAGTTATAGCTCTTCCCTCAGCATTCCCTATATCGCTTTCTTCACCATGCGTAACCTCCGGTTCCGAATTATCTATGACTTCTTTTCCGATCAATCCTTCGTTTTCATCTGTAACTAATTCCGCACCAAACAGCCCATTAATCCATTGAACCAGTTTCTCTCCTGTCGCTGCATTGGCAATTCCTCCTGTTGTAAAAAGAATGATACTTACCGCCATTGCAGTTGCAACGCGAGTCAACCGTTTACGGCTATGTGCGTTACTTTCATTAAATAGTTTGATCTTCTTTTGTGAGGAAATATCGCTTTTCTTTTTTTGCTCTAAACATTGTGCAGCCTCTAGGATATATTTATCGTTAATTTCATTCATTGCATAAAAAATATCTGATTTCAAAGTTTTCATAAATACTTCCTTTCCGCTAATTGTTCTCTCAGCTTTTTTCTTGTTCTAAATAAGATTGTTTCGACTTTGCTTTTGCTCATATTACAACATTTCATAATCTCTTTTACCGACATAAAGTACCAATATCTTAATACAAAAACTTGTCGATGAGGTTTTTGCAACGATTCCAAAAAATCCTCAACAATATCTTTCAATTCATTATTTTCCCAATTTTCTCCTCCCACTTTCGCCAGATAATTACTCAATTCCTCATATGGCAAACACATATCTATATCTCTTTTTGCCGCATGAATATGTTCATACTTTTTTAGCGCCTGATTCCTTGCAATTTTTAAAATATAAGCTTTCAAGTTATCTGGTGTTTTTGGGGGAATCGTAAACCAGACACCTAAATATGTATCATTTGTACATTCTTCAACATCTAACTGATTCTTTATCAGCTTGCCAATTATAAATGATACAAGTTTCCCATATTTCTTCTCTGTTTCTAGCAATGCATCCTCGGATCGGCAATTATATAGTTTAATTATTTCTCTATCGTCCATTACAACCCTCTCTTATTAAGTACGGATTCGATCCCTTTTGCTTGCAAGTTTTAAAACTTTTTGCTTTATTTTTTTTATTTGTCATTTCAGCTACACAGAATATAGCTTTTGATGTTAACAGTGCCTAACCCTTTCCATGCTGGTGTTTTAATAAAAAAGCCAGAGGTCAGTGTCTCTGGCAAAATGTATATTATATTAAGTTTGCTAAGTTCGTCCAATTTGCATCATAACCCATTATGGACATGATATCTGTGGCTGAAATGGTATGTAACTGTTTTTGAAGTATGCATCATTAGTTCCATAAGTATAGGCGCCATCTTTGGCACGTACAATCCCTAAAACGGAGAAATTTTTAATACTTTTTGTATGATTTATCTGCCATGGTACCTCCTATATATAAAAAGCCCCCGGGTCCGAAGGACACCGGAGGACAAACTGGCAATCTCTTGTATAAGTATTATACTACACATTGGCAAAATGTCAATGACACTATGCTGATTTGGTGTGGATCGCATCGTGCAGTCCAAATTTTTCAATTTCACTTTATTAACCTGCTATTCCAAAAACAATTCAAACCCATAACAGCTCTACAAAGAAACAAGGACATTGATATTTACTATCAACATCCTTGTTCTAATTATTACACCATCTCAGGAAGTTTGTAGCCTAATTTTTACATTGCGTCTGCGAAGTCATCTAATGACATACTTACTCTACTTGCGCCTACCTCAGGTTCTAATATACCATCCTGAACAAGTGAATATATTTCAAGGCATCTGCCTTGTTGTATTCCTTCCTGTATGCCAAGCTTTTTATGATCATCCTATGCCTTACACATATTTACCACATCTTCCTTTTCATCATACTTAATATCAGTTCTTGTCTCAATATAACCTATCACCTACAATAATTGCCCATAAAGCAGTATCGATATACTCACCATTTTTATAGTATTTTTGTCTGGCAATGCCTTCTAACACCATGCCGCATTTCTTTAATACCGCAGAGGAAGCATCATTTCCATAGAATACTTCTGCCTGAACTCTGTTAAATCCAACTCTATCAAAGGCATAATCTAAGACAGCCTCCAATACTTCTGTCATAATGCCTTTATTCCAAAATCCGGGAGACAACATATAGCATGTATCACACATATGACATGCTTCTTCCACATTTCCCAAATTAATTGTTCCTATCAATTCTCCCGTTTCTTTCCACTCAATTACCCAATGAAAATATGAATCCGACTCATAATTAGATATCCAATGCTTTACCTTGTCCCTATATATTTCTATGTCATCAACAGGATTAAATGGATAGTATCTGCAAACTTCATCATACTTAGCCCAATTTTCATACATCATAGTATAATCGGATAGTTTGATTCTTCGTAAAAAGCATCGTTTTGTTTCAAAATTCTGTGTGCCTATATAATTCATAAATTATTCCTTTTCATATTCAAAATAAATTCCTGCAAATATCTATTAATCACCTGCATGGCAAAATATACAGATACAAGATACATCTACTGCCCCTGTCATATAAAAATCATGCCCCAACACAAATCAGTTGGGGCAATTTCTATACTTTTAAGCTATTATACTACACCATCTCAGGAAGTTTGTAGCCTGCTTTTTGCATTGCGTCTGCGAAGTCATCTAATGACATACTTACTCTACTTGCCCCTACCTCAGGGTCTAATATACCATCCTGAACAAGCGAATATACTTCAAGACATCTTCCTTGTTGCATTCCTTGTTGTATTCCTTGCTTCATCCCCTCCTGAATGCCAAGTTTTTTATGATCATCCCATGCCTTACACATATTTACCACCTCTTCCTTTTCATCATACTTAATGTCAGTTCCTACAAATAGATTGATAGCCGCAATCGTCTCAACGTCAACCCTTGTAAAGGTTTCGTCTTTTGTAATTAAATCATTCAGCTTTCCCTCATCTGAAGCATTTTTTAGCACTTCAAACAGTGGTCTCAGTCCTGTTTTGAACTTGGAAAAATCCGTAATCTCCAGTGGATTCAACAGATTAATCCTGTAATCGTTGATAAATGGCCGAAATCTCTCGTCCATATGAGGCATCATCTCAACAAGACTTCTTGGACCATCCCAGTTTTTTGTTCCAAGATATAATGTAATTGTAATCACCGGTGTCAGCCTATCCTCAAGTGTAAACCCTGATAAAAACTCATCTGATGATTTATAATCTTTGTTTTTCTGATGTTGCTTCTTCGCCTCGTTGACCTGTTCTCCATAATTCATGGCATCATAAATCATGGTCTTAACCGGCATCGAATAATGAACATCTGTCTGTGCCTCTATCCCCATCAGTACGATGTATACTGATTCTGTATATTTTACAGACACCCCCTTTAGCAAATCTCTCCATTTCTGCTTAACAATCTGCTTCCTATCAATACCGAAAACTGATAACACCTCTGTGGTGTCACATTCCTTTAAATTCTCCGGTTTGATAACCTTCTCACCGTCAAACAATACATAATTGCAGATTTCACTGAACCTCGTATTGTCTGACAAATACTCCTTCGCCTTCGAGTCCTTTGTACCCAAATTAACCTCCTCTTCTTGTGTGAGCAGGAAAATCTGAAGTCGAATAAAAATACTGTATACTTATGCTTTCCACGTATATAATGTGTACAATAATCCCTTATATAAAAGCCGACAAAATCCCCACAACCCGCTTTTCTCGCAATGTTTTCACATCTGACATTTCAATTTTCCTGCTATTAACTGGTAACATAAAGCATTGAAAATTTCCATGTCTTTGTCGAAAAATGCGAAGTGGTCTGCCCTCTTCAAAGTGATACACACCGGAAAAATATGCTGTGGTGTCGTATTTACAGAAATATAATGCTTTGAGTTGATTGTAGCACACAGAAGTAAGCTTGTCATTATATTTTTATATTTCAGCTACCTGCTATTCCAAAAACGACTCAAACCCATAACAGCTTTTCTCAAATCCATACTTCTCATAAAATGTATGTGCAGCTTTTCGAGGCATACCTGAATCCAATATGATTGCCTTGCAGCCACGCGCTTTGGCAAGCTTCTTAACATGATCAACCATCAGCCTGCCATATCCCTTTCCCCTATATTTTTCATCTGCCCTGCATTAGTCACTATAATGGTTTGACTGACGCCACATATTCGTTTAGCTTCGCTCTTATCTCTTCAAACTGCTTTCCTGTAACCTCATTATCCGACTCAAATGCCATCATTTTGTCAAGATATCCACGCTCATTTGCTATCTGAAGACTGATAGGATAAACCAGCTCAAATGTCAGTGCAATATGCCCTGCCACATGGTCTACCACGGTCTTTTTGCAGGAACGAAGTACTGCGTGCCTCTCATCAAAGGCAGCCATAACCTCAGGACTTACCTGCGAATTTTTCAGTTCCTCCGTCGTCACATTATATATATCCTCTGCCGGAGTATCTACATTTACCCTGAAAATATCCACCTTATCAGCATCCCTTAGTATATTGCAAAACATAACCGTATACTCGTCAAGCCTCTCATCTATTCTGAAAGCACTGTGATTTCTTATCGCATTTTCAACAATTATGCCGTATTTATCATCATGAAATCCATCCACATATGTGTCGATAAGTCCTTCCTTAAACAGCAGGTTGGCTCCAAAATTGGCATGATCAACTGACTGTGCATCGTTAAATGTGTTATAGCGCTTAATCTGTTCAAATCTTCCGACATCATGCAGCATCCCTGTGAGCCATGCCACATCTGTCTCATATTCATCAAGCTTTAAATTCCTTGCTATCAGCTCGCAAAGCTCCGCTACCCTATAGGTATGGTCTATTTTGAGCTTAATCTTTGGGTCTGTGGCATTGTATCCTGATGTGTACTCTGCGAATGTGTTTTTTACTCGTTCTCTATCTATTACCATGTTTGTTATCCTTTCAAAAACCGGTTTATCTGTGGCTTTATTGCTGCTGTTTTAACTCCCATCGCACCACATCGCTATGTGGATTAACCCTGGCAAGTCCAATCTCCGTAATTGTCGCTTCAAATGGCACAAAGCTTTCCTGCATTACTGAAAATGCCATCTGCATCTGTTCCTTTGTCAGTGTCTTTCCAAGTGTAATATGTGGCAGCCAGCTCATTGGCTTGTAGTATCTGCTCACTGCACATTCCGGAATGCTTTTCACCTCATCAAATACTTTTTCCGATAAATCCTGTAAATATCCGTTAAGCACCGGTGTGGCATAAAATACATATGGCAGCAATTGTCCAACTGACACAATGCTACTCGTCCCATTAGAAAGTGAATTTCGCAGATTATCCATTGCTCCCAATAAAGCATTTTCACTTCGAGCTTCTATTGCCGATATCGTCATGTGTGGCGGCACATTGTTATCCATCATGAATGAATTACCTGTTTTCTCAGCTATTTTATTTATATATCGTTGTAAAATATGCTCTGCCGTCTTGTCAAAATATACAGATACAAGATACATCTACTTTCCCCTGTCATATAAAAATCATGCCCCAACACACATAGGTCGGGGCAATTACTGTTATACTTTTAAGCTATCAAACTACACCAATTCAGGAATTTTGTAGCCCGCTTTTTGCATTGCGTCTACGAAGTCATCTAATGACATACTTACTCTCTTTGCGCCCACCTCAGGCTCTAATATACCATCCTGAACAAGTGAATATACTTCAAGGCATCTTCCTTGTTGCAGTCCTTGTTGTATCCCCTCCTGAATGCCAAGCTTTTTATGATCATCCCATGCCTTACACATATTTACCACCTCTTCCTTTTCATCATACTTAATGTCAGTTCCTACAAATAGATTGATAGCTGCTACTGTCTCAATATCAACCCTTGTAAAGGTTTCGTCGTTTGTAATTAAATCATTCAGCTTTTCCTCATCTGACGCATTTTTCAATAACTCAAACAATGGCCTGAGCCCTGTCTCGAACTTGGAAAAGTCTGTAACTTCCAGCGGATTCAGCAAATTAATCCTGTAATCATTGATGAATGGGCGTATTCTTTCATCCATCTGTGGCATCATCTCTACAAGGCTTCTTGGCCCATCCCACTGTGTAGTTCCAAGATACAGTGTGATTGTAATCACCGGTGTCAGCTTATCATCAAGTGTAAAGCCTGACAGAAACTCGTCCGAAGACCTGTAATCCTTATTTTTCCGGTGACGTTTCTTTGCCTCGTTGACCTGCTCTCCGTAATTCAATGCATCATAAATCATAGTTTTAACAGGCATCGCATAATGAATGTCTGTCTGCGCTTCTGCTCCAATTAAGATAACATACATTTGCCCTGTATGCTTCACGGAAACACTTTTTAGCAAATCTCTCCATTTCTGCTTAACAATCTGCTTCTTATCAATACCGAAAACTGATAGCACCTCCGTGGTGTCACATTCCTTTAAATCCTCCGGTTTGATAACCTTCTCTCCGTCAAACAATACATAATTACAGATTTCACTGAACCTCGTATTGTCCGACAAATACTCCTTTGCCTTCGAGTCCTTTGTACCCAAATTAACCTCCTCTTCTTGTGTGAGCAGGAAAATCTGAAGTCGAATAAAAATACTGTATACTTATGCTTTCCACGTATATAATGTGTACAATAATCCCTTATATAAAAGCCGACAAAATCCCCACAACCCGCTTTTCTCGCAATGTTTTCACATCTGACATTTCAATTTTCCTGCTATTAACTGGTAACATAAAGCATTGAAAATTTCCATGTCTTTGTCGAAAAATGCGAAGTGGTCTGCCCTCTTCAAAGTGATACGCACCGATAAAAATTTGCTGTGGTGTCGTATTTACAGAAATATAATGCTTTGAGTTGATTGTAGCACAGGGAGGACAGTTTGTCATTAAATTTCTCAGAGTTTCTTATCTTTGGGAATATTCATAGTTCCTGTTCCTATTTATCCTTTCCTCTCCTCATCGCTACAGCTCCCGGCGATGATATCGCACTTCCCAATACAAGCTTCACCAACCATATAAAAAATACTATCACAAGTACAGGAATAAGGCACGTTGTGACTATGAGCACCGCCAGTCCATCAATGAACTTATTGACCATGTTCTTTACACTATCTGCCGTAACTGACAATGTATTTTTCACACTGTTTACTGCATCCTTCGCCTTATCTATAAAGCTGCTTTCAGAGCCCTTACTCTTCTTGCTATCCTTATCATCATCCTTTGACGCTTCTGATTCATCCGCTAAATCATTTGCTTCATCGATTGTCGCATCAATTGACTCCTGATATGTACTGTAAATCATTTTTGAGACATGCACGCTTACCGGAATAACCGCATATATTGCCAGACCAAAAATGAATATTTTTACACCTATTTTCCAAAAGAGCTCCTTTTTGCTTCCAAAATATACTGCCAACGCGAGCATTGATAACGGAATAAGCCATTTGAAAGTCAGCGCGCCAAAAATAGTCAGCAGATATTTTTCAAGATATATTGCTGATACAACAATCAAAAAATATCCTGCCAGATCCATTAATTTATTTGCAACAGGAGTTCCGTCATCTCCCGGCGCTAATGTAATAAGTGTTGAAACTGCTGTAGCACTTGCGCTCAGCTCCAATGCAGTTGTTTTCTTTTCATCGAGATACTTTATAGTTTCTTTGTTTATTTTTGACTCAGGCGATGAATAGCTTTTTGCAAGTCCAAAAAATGAAATACATGCAATAATTATACACACTATAATTGCAACTACTCTGAATAGTAAGCTTCTTTCAAACGATGAATCAGTTTTATTTTCCATAATGACTTATACCCTCATATTCTATAAAAATGTTTTTTTTGCCTCTTCCCGGCTATTCTTCAAGGTAGATGCAGCTCCCTCTCCGGCTAAATATTCCTTCACCAGCTTTACAACTACACCCGAAAGCAAAAATACCGCGATAAGGTTTGGTATGACCATAAGGCCATTGAAGGTCTCCGCTATGCTCCACATCAGTCCGAGGTTCATTGTCGCACCGACTATCGCAACAAGCGAATATACTACCATGAACGGCTTATTTGCCTTAGTTCCGAATAAGAACTCTATGCATCTGGTACCGTAAAGTCCCCAGCCTATGATGGTTGAAAATGCAAAACAGCACATGGCAACCGCTGTAAAGATTGATACCCAGCCGCCGTAGGTGGATGTAAATCCGCTGATGGTAAGCTCTGCGCCTGCTGCTTCTCCATAGCCCACAGAAACTCCGCTGCAAAGTATGACAAGCGCTGTGAGTGTACATATCACGATAGTGTCCACAAACACCTCAAATATGCCAAAGAAGCCCTGCTTTACAGGCTTTTTAGTGTCTGCACAGGCATGTGCGATAGAGCCTGTTCCAAGACCTGCTTCGTTTGAAAAAATTCCTCTGGAAACTCCCTTTTTCATGCTCATAAAAAAGCTTCCTACTGCTCCGCCTGTCACTGCTGACGGATTGAACGCGCCCTCTATTATGGCTCCGAATACGCCCGGTATAGCTTTAAAGTTGACGATTACTACTCCAAGTGCCAGCAGAATATACATCACTGCCATAAATGGCACAAGCTTTTCAGTAACCTGGCCTATACGCTTGATTCCTCCAAGCAGAATAAGCGCAATGAGAGCGGCAAGCACTATTCCTATTATGAGATTGAACGTTGATGCCGACTCTTTTGAAATTATATCGTAATTATATAAAGCTGAATCAATCGCTGTGGTTATGGTGTTTACCTGCGTAGCGTTTCCTGTACCGAACACGGTGAGCACGCCAAACGCTGAGAACAGATATGCCAGCCAGTGCCAGTGCTTTTTAAGACCGTTTTTAATATAGTACATAGGGCCGCCTACCAGGTCGCCGTTTGCATTTCTCTCGTGAAAATGTACAGCAAGTGTGACCTCCGAGAACTTGGTGCACATGCCCAGAAGTGCTGAAATCCACATCCAGAACACCGCTCCCGGTCCGCCTATCGCGATGGCTCCCGCAACTCCTGCCACATTTCCTGTACCGACCGTCGCCGCAAGTGCCGTACACACTGCCTGAAACGGTGTGAGCGCTCCGTCGGATGCCTCACGTTTTTTGAGCATCCTGCCAAGCGTAACCTTCATCGCATATGGAAACTTTCTAATCTGAATAAATCCTGTTCTGAAGCTCAAAAGCAGCCCGACACCTATGATACATATCATCGCAGGCACGCCCCAGATAAAATTGTTGACCACGTCATTGACTTTTTCTATTACTGATAACATCTTTTTCTCCTACTGAATTTAGTGTAACGTATAAAGTATAACACGGTTTGTACAATTTTTTATATATTTAATTTCATTTTTTTGAAGTTTTTCTTTATAAAAAACACCCGGATATAGCAATTTATCTATATCCGAGTGTTTATTTTTGTATAATATATACAGGATATCCCTCTACAGTCCCTGTGTCATCTTGTAATCTATAAGTGTCATGAGTGATTCTGACTCGATGGCGAGCTGCTCACACTCCTCAATCCACTTGTCATAGGCTTCACTCGCCTCATCCTCCGGCTCCTTTGCTTCGAGCGCCTCCATCATGGCATTGACCTCGGCAAATTCTGCCTTGATATCCTCTAAGAGAGAGTCTTTTGTTGATTTCATAGTATCCTCCCAATTTGATTTAACATAAAATATATTTTTATGTTCTCATGATAGCTCGAATAGAGCCATCGCCACACGATTTCACAAAAATTTCATTCCACAAAGTGTGGCTCAAGCATCCCAAGCTCCGCCACATCTATGCAGTTTGGAATCGTGCCGTTTATCACGTCCTGCTTACACTCTGCGTAGTCAAACCACTTTACAGAGTCGATTTCCTCCTTCTGCACGGTGATGTCCGCTTCGTCCACATCGAGCCACAGCAGAAACACCTTGCTTATCTGGTTGTCCAGGAATCTTTCTCCGTGAAACACCTCGTCTGCATGGTGTCTGTGCAGTCCACAATCGATAAGCTGTTTGGGCTCTATTGTCAGGCCCAGCTCCTCCTTAATCTCTCTGAGCGCAGACGGTATATAGTCCACACCGGCCGGTATGTGTCCCGCACTTGATATGTCGTAGCAGCCCGGAAAGGAGTCTTTTTCCATGCACCTTTTCTGCAAAAGTATCTGTATGGAATTTCCACGGCGTCTGACTATCCAGACATGCGCAGTCCTATGAAGTATATTGTTTCTGTGCGCCTGCTTGCGCTCTACGGTCTGTCCTGTTGGATTTCCCTGCTCGTCCACTATATCAAAATATTCCATATGAGACTCCTTTTCCTGCTCAATAAAGTGCATTTTTGAGATATATTAATCGAAGTACCAATCCTGGAAATCAAGAATTCCCGGGATGGTTCGGCGGTCGCCGAACTTCGATTTAGCCAAATATGAAATTATGCAAGCACAATTTCATATTCGCCTTAAATCTTGTACTTCTCATCGCTTATGTCCTATTCTATAGGTGCTCCTGCCGGCATTGGTTTCTCCGGTGTCAGGAGTGCGAGATTGCCCTCTGCATCCTCTGCGCACAGCAGCATTCCCTCTGATAAAACACCTGCGAGCTTAGCCGGTTTTAAGTTTACGAGAACCATTACCTTCTTGCCTACCATCTCCTCAGGAGAATAGTACTTTCTGATGCCTGATACTATCTGCTTTGTCTGGTTTCCAATCCTTACCTGTGAGCAGAGAAGCTTCTTTGACTTCGCAACTGCCTCACATTTTACGATTTCACCAACCTGGAACTGGAGCTTTTCGAAATCATCAAATGTGATTTCTTCCTTTGCTTCCACATCCATAGGCTCAAGATCTGCACCATCTGCGGCATTTTCACCTGCACCACAGCCACATGCTGCCTTACCCTCGACTGCTGCAAGCTTAGCCTGCTCAGCCTCAAACTCTGCTTTCTGTACCGCCTGGATTTTCTCTACCTCAGGCATCACATCCTCTGCCTTTAATCTGCCGAAGAGGATCTCAGGTTTGTCTGTAACCTTTGTGCCGCTCTCATAAAGACCAAATTTGTCAAGGTCATCGAACTCACGGAGTGTTGTGTTAAGCTGTGCCACAATCTTTTCTGCTGTCTCCGGCAGGAATGAATGAAGCAGGCTTGCTCCGATTGTGATAGACTCTGTGAGGTTGTAAAGCACCTCAGCAAGACGATCCTGCTGTGCCTCGTCCTTTGCAAGCACCCAAGGTGTTGTCTCGTCGATGTATTTGTTGCAGCGACGGAAAAGTGCAAATACCTCTGTGATGGCATCTGCCACACGAAGTCCTTCCATTTTCTTTGCCACTTTATCTCTTGTGCCGGTAACAACAGCCTTAAGATCTGCGTCAATGGCAGTCTGATCTGCATCGCCTGTTGCGCCTGTGCTCTTTACGATACCGTCAAAATACTTATTACTCATGGAAACTGTTCTGTTTACAAGGTTTCCAAGTATGTTTGCAAGGTCTGAGTTGAATCTCTCGATTACAAGATCCCATGTGATGATTCCGTCGTTCTCGAATGGCATCTCATGAAGCACAAAGTAACGTGTGGCATCCACGCCGAAAAGTCTGACCATATCGTCTGCGTAGATAACGTTTCCTTTTGACTTACTCATCTTGTCACCGCCCTGAAGCAGCCATGGATGTCCGAATACCTGCTTTGGAAGTGGAAGGTCAAGTGCCATAAGGAAAATAGGCCAGTAAATAGTGTGGAAACGCACGATATCTTTTCCGATAAGGTGCAGATCTGCAGGCCAGTTTTTCTTGAAAAGCTCTGATGATCCGTCAGGATCGTAACCGATTTTTGTAATATAGTTTGTGAGGGCATCAAGCCATACATACACTACATGCTTTGGATCGAAATCTACCGGAATTCCCCAGCTGAATGATGTTCTCGATACGCAAAGATCCTGAAGTCCCGGAAGCAGGAAGTTGTTCATCATCTCGTTTTTCCTTGAAACCGGCTGGATGAAATCAGGGTGTGTGTTGATATAGTCGATGAGTCTGTCTGCATATTTGCTCATCTTGAAGAAGTATGCCTCCTCCTTTGCAGGCTGTACCTCACGTCCGCAGTCCGGACATTTTCCGTCCACGAGCTGTGACTCTGTCCAGAATGACTCACATGGTGTACAGTAAAGTCCCTCGTATGAGCCCTTGTAGATGTCGCCCTGATCGTAAAGCTTCTTGAAGATTTTCTTTACACATTTCTCATGGTCCTCATCTGTTGTGCGGACAAAATTGTCATATGATGAATTTACCATATCCCAGATTCTCTTTACCTCGCCTGAAATCTGATCTACATACTCCTTCGGTGAAATTCCGGCTGCCTCAGCCTTTTCCTGGATTTTCTGTCCATGCTCATCTGTTCCTGTCTGGAAATATACGTCGTATCCCTCTGCTCTCTTGTATCTGGCGATTGCGTCTGCAAGAATGATCTCATATGTGTTTCCGATATGAGGCTTGCCTGATGTGTACGCAATGGCTGTTGTCATGTAATATTTACCTTTGTTTGCCAATTTAGTTTCCTCCTGTTTTTAATGCTTCGCACATATAGTCTTCTATAATGCCGTATCACATACAATATATTTCTCAGAAAAAATACTATATTTATTTTCTCAGAACAACTGTATGCTCTCCGGCAATTCAATATATTACGTGCGAAGCCGTAATAATAAAACAAAACGCCTCCTTAGGAGAAAACTCCCAAGAAGACGATTATATCGTGGTACCACTTCTCTTCACGCAGCTATCAAAATCATCCGGCATCTTTTGCCGGCACTGCTGCGCCTCTTTCCGCTATAACAGGCGGTTCCTGTCAGTATCTAGCCAATGGTTCGATACTGCTGCTCCAAAGCCATGTTCCTCCTACTTTAGGTCATCCCCTCTCAGCCTGTGTGGGATTTCTCTGTAAATCTGCCATAAAAGTACTCTCTTTTTCGTCGCTTTTATCTCATATATTTCTAGAGTAGCATGTGGCTTTTAAATTGTCAACTGTTGTAAGTCAACAAGAATAAGTTTATTGCAAATAATTAACTTTCAAGTAAATTACTTTGAAGTTAATTGTTGTGCCTTATTCAAACCTTACCGATAAACTGTACATATATTCGTTGTTTCCGATAGATGCCCCGGGCATTATAGCCTCAACATGATCCATTCCATAACTAATCCTCAAAAGCTCAATTTCTTCTCCTTTTACTATATCTACATGCTCTTTCTCATCTGCCCATGCGCACATATATCCGGTCAGCTCCACATTATCTTCCATTAATTCAAATGTAGCCTTACCCTAGTCTACTGTTACACTTATCCAGTCATTTTTTTCATTACTATCATTTTCTGATGAAACCTTAAGCACACTGTCTACAGTATTTGCCCTATCTGAAACATTACCCGACTTAAAACCATATGTCATCACATCATGTTTATATTTTTTCTCAACTTTTTCATAACAGGTTATCATATCTTTTTCATTTTCAATATCCCATCAACTTTAAGCCGATTTTCTACAACACCTTCGAACCATTTGCCGTAAGCTTAAAAGTTGCACCTAGTACCTCTGCTGCGCCACGACACATCATCATTCGACCTAAGAAAATTTCAAAATACTCATACATAGAGCAGATTTTCGTATCAATCTGCAGATTAAGCGCTATGACTTTTTTATCCATATTTATCTTAAGAGCTGCATCTGTTACTGCATAATTTACCCTGTCGTGTATATCAAAATTTTCTTTTGCCTTGTTCCTTACACGGTTTCTGCGCACATCGGTTTTATCTGCTATGATGAGTGCTGCTGAAATAGGATCCGTTGCCCCTCCGGTTGACTCATCATGATGTCCTATCGCAGACACAACCGTTATCCTATCCTTCAGACTCATATCTGTTTCTTTGAGTATCTCGTTTGCCAGTATTGCACCATATTCCGCATGACGGCTTCTGTTTACCACATTTCCGATATCATGCATAAATCCCGCGATTTTTACCATTTCAATATCAGATTCGCTGTAACCGAATTTCTTTAATATATATGCTGCTCTTTTGGCTACCATTGTGCAATGAGCTGCCGAATGGTCTGTAAAGCCCAATACTCCAAGGTTTTCATTCCCTTTCTTTAAACATTCACAGACCTCCTTATTCTTTTTTATCTCATCGTATGTCAAATTATTGCCTCCTGTTTTGTTACTTAATCATAAATTATAGTCTGCTTTTCATAAAAATATTCGTACATGTTTTGTAATCTTTATTTCTGCACTTATAAGCATAACAAATAATTGAAAATATATTGAGGTGGCTGTGTAAAATTTGTGGGAAATTTTCTATTTACTATTGATATATTTTGCATTGACATATTTTGTTGCATATTTTCCTCCTTTATGCATATATTTGACTAAAAAATATGCAGATACTCAATAAGTATCTGCACATTTTCTAAGTAATATTATGCATTAAAGGTTCAAAAGGTATTTTACCCTATCGTATAATAATATACGCTGTATATGCTGCATACATTAGCAGCATGATAATGCCCTCGCCTCTTTTTATCTCACGCTTTGTCCATGCCATAATCCACACGATGAGTGAAAATACCACAAGCACGATAATATCTATGATATTTTCCTGTATGAATGCTATCGGGCTGATGGCTGATGCAACTCCGAGCACCATGAGTATGTTGAAAATGCATGAGCCGACTGCATTTCCGAGCGCCATATCGACCTCGTTTTTTCTGGCTGCGACTATTGATGTCACAAGCTCCGGAAGCGATGTTCCGATAGATACGATGGTCAGTCCGACGAGTGTCTGGCTCATTCCAAGGTCAATCGCTATGCGGCTTGCACTGTCTACTACGACATCTCCGCCTACTGCAATACCGACAGCTCCGATTAGAATGAAAATCACTGCTTTTGGCATTGAGATGAGAGGTATCTCATCGACCTCCTCATCTGATGACTGCCTGTTCTGCTTTAATGTGTGTCTGATAAGGTAGAAAATATATCCTGCAAAGCAGCCGAGCAGTATTATTCCGTCCACTCTGCCGAGTGTCATGCCGATTGTTCCCATGACAAGAAGTAAAATGGCACATATCATCGAAAATGGGAAATCCCTTTTTAATGATGCTCCGTCCACCACTATCGGTGTCATCAAAGCGCACACGCCGATTACTACCATGAGGTTAAATATGTTTGAGCCTGTCACGTTGCTGACTGCAAGCGTATTATTGTGTGCTATGGAAGCTGCCACACTGACCGCTGTTTCAGGAAGCGAAGTTCCCATCGCAACAATTGTCAGTCCAATGATAAGTGACGGCACCTTGAAGCGCTTTGCCACGCTTGAGCTGCCCTCCACGAACAGGTCTGCGCCCTTTACCAAAAACACAAAGCCCACTATGAGGCAGAGCAGCACCACTATAAACGGTGCATTATTGATGAAATTTTCCATGTTGAATCCTCCATTTTTTTATTTTTGTATTCTATATTATTTCATTTCTTATAGGATCTGAAATGTAATCCCAGCCACAGTTTCTGTCATATCATAACACGCTCATTAAAAGCTTATAAACCCCAGGTGCTCAAGCAATATCTTCACACCTATGAGTATGAGAATGATTCCTCCGGCTATCTCTGATTTCTTTTTATATTTATTGCCGAAAAAGTTTCCGACTATGACTCCGATGATTGAGAGCACGAAGGTTGTAAGTCCGATGATTGCAATAGCCCAGTAGATGTTTAAGCTGTCATAGGTAAATGCAAACATGATTCCGACTGCAAGCGCATCGATGCTTGTCGCAATTGCAAGCAGAAGCATCTCTCCCTGATTGAGCGCCAGGTCTTTTTCCACGACAGAGTCATCATCCTTTTCCTTTACTGCCTCATAAACCATCTTTCCACCGATGAATCCCAGCAGAATGAATGCTATCCAGTGGTCAATGCTTGTGATGTACTTCTCAAAGCGGATGCCCAGCATATAGCCGATAAACGGCATGAGCGCCTGAAATCCTCCGAAATACAGACCGATTGTCAGCGCCTGCTTTCTGTTTACCTTTGTCATTCCAAGTCCCTTGCAGATGGATACTGCGAAGGCGTCCATTGACAAACCTACTCCTATGAGCAGGATTTCAATAAATAATACCATATTTTTCTCCCTTTTGCCTAGTGTGCGGCGATTAATTTCTCCCGGATAAGCATATGAAAAAATGAGACCCTCGCATGCAGACACGAAACCTTATAAAGCTATAATTATATGGCTTATATAGCTTTATTGTGTGCTGCATACTTGAGTCTCATTCTTTAATGTTTGCCAGGTCTATTGACCGGTCTGTTGACAAACCACGTATATGTAATGATACGCGAACTACTCCCTCAGAGGTAGTGTGTATTTAATTAATCGCCTTTGCTTCTAAAAAAATATATCAAATGACATGGGCTGTGTCAATGTATTTTACCGCTAATTTTTGTACGGAATGGCTAACTTTTTAAAATAATCAAAACACCCGGAACATTTTTTACAAAACAAATTTTATACAGACTTACACAACTAATTATTTTAAAATCATGGTTGACACGAAAAACAACATGTGATATGTTTACTACGACAGACATAGTATGACACTCGTAGTATGTTACTCGTAGTATTGAATAATTTTAAGATGAAATTAAACACTTGATACAGGAGGTGAATAATGCTCAATATAAGCAGCGATGTCATCCGCGGATACAACGATACCATCATACTCTACCTGCTCCTCGACAGACCATCCTACGGCTACGAGATTTCAAAGCAGATAAAGCTAATATCCGAGGAAAAATACGTCATAAAAGAAACAACTCTCTACTCTGCATTTACCCGCCTTGAGAAAAACGGTTATATCACATCATTCTCTTCGAGCGACAATGCAAGCGGCAAAAGGCGGACCTACTATCAGATTACCAATTCCGGCAGAGAATATTACAGGATGAAATGCGAGGAATGGAAACTGACGCTTGATGTAGTAAGCAAATTCATACGATTTTAAAGGAGACATTTTATGGAAACTATAAAGAATTATCTGGAAAATATGTTTTCGCACCTCCCGAATACCCCCGAGGTGCAAAAAGCCAAATATGAACTCTATCAGATGATGGAGGATAAATACAACGAATTAATATCCGAGGGCAGATCTAACAACGAAGCCATAGGCATAGTCATATCAGAGTTTGGAAATCTTGACGAGCTCGCCGACTCACTCGGTATCAAGAGCTTCGTGGATCCCGGTCAGGCAATGCCTGCTGCCAAAACACTCTCCCGCGAGACTGCTGCCGCATTCCTCAGGGATTCGGCAAAACAAGCATATCTCACAGCGTTTGGAGTGCTGCTTTGCATCCTCGCAAGCCTTGGACCGATATTCAGCGAATGCATTCCGCGTTCACTCGCTTCACCTGACGCATCTGATGCAATCGGCATCACGTTCCTGTTCGTTTGTATCGCTGTGGCAGTCGGATTCTTTATCTTCTCAGGTTCTCTCTCATCTAAATGGAGCTACCTGAAAAAAGAGCCTTACTGCATAGATTTTGAGACGGCAAACTGGGTCATCGAGCGAAAGGAAAGCTACCGCTCCACACATGCGATGCTTTTAACAGTGGGTATCATGCTCTGCATACTCTGCGCAGTGCCGGCAATCATAATCAGCTCACTGAACACCAAAAGCACCTTCGCAGACTCACTTTCAGGCGGACTCGTGCTCGTGTTTATAGCAATCGGTGTATTCATGATAGTATTCACAAACATGAAGAAATCAAGCTTTGACAAGCTTCTTTCCCTGAACGGAGCACAGACTATGGGCGGTAATTTTGCCAATTCACACGATGGCAAGGTGCACTATGAAAACCCTGTTGTGGCTGCAATCATGTCAGTCTACTGGTCAACTGTCACATGCATCTATCTATGCTGGAGCTTTATTACCTTTGACTGGGGTATCACATGGATTATCTGGCCAATAGCCGCAATCATCAATTCGCTGGTGGAAAATCTGCTCGGCGATAAACATGGAAATTAACGGAAACCAGGACAGTCAAAAATGTGTGTAGCATATTTTGAATAATCACAAAACAAATTATGCAACAAGATAATTCAGAAATGGAGACAAGTCATGAAAAAAAATATATATCTAATAATAATTACAATAATTACCGTGGTCTGCATCATCGCCGGGAGTCTCTACCATATCGGGGGCTTTGCCCTAGGCCTGTTTGACAATCTGATTCCGCGCTCAGGCAAGTCTCTCGGAAACGTATGCACGAAGGAGCTTTCAGTCGATGAATTTTCAAACCTGGTATTTGATACAACCATATCGACCATCAACGTGAAAACCGGTGACAGCTACATGGTCTCATACAAATGCAACAAGCGACTGGTTCCAAAGATTAAGAGCTCTGGCGATACCCTCACAATATCCCAAAGCAAAGGAGCCAACTACAGAAGAAACACCACGAGTGAAATCACTGTTACCATTCCTGAGGGCGCAGCATTGAACAAGCTCTCCTTTGATACCGGTGTAGGCGAGGTAAACCTTAATTCCCTGACCGCAGCTGATGCTGAATTTGACACCGGCATAGGCGATTTATATGTCACAGACTGCATCTTCGCGACATGTGATGTGGATGGCGGAACCGGCAATCTTAGCTTTGAAAACTGTGCCTTTGACGAAATGGATATCGACGGCGGTACAGGTAACATCACTGTGACATCCTCACAGTCACTTGACAGTTACATGATGGACCTGGACTCAGGTACAGGCGATATCACAATCAACGGTAATGACTATAATGATGAGTATGAGGTAAATGAGCATGCCAAAAAGCACCTGGTTATCGACTCGGGGCTTGGGGATATTGAGGTGAGGTATTAGTACCATATCATCCGATAATTTCTTAATGTCCTTATTTTTTGAAGAACTCTTGATTCTCTCAAACACATTTTTGGATAATTACTTTCCGGATTGTTATCATTTTCCCATAAAAGCTCGATGTCATGCGGATTATATTCTATTTTATTCACTTGACACAACTTCACGGATTCAGGTAAGATTTAGCGTTGGAATATTAAGCGCTTACAAACAAAGAAAGGCCGCCCACATGAAAATTCTATTCTACCGATACAACAGCATCTGCGAGCCGGATGTAATACAGGCATTCAAAGAACTCGGACACAGCGTATGCGAAATCCGTGAAGAAATGACAAATAAAGCCGTCACACCGTCCGAATGTGTTCATCTGGTGTCAAACGCACTTGAAAAAACAAACAGCAACATAGTATTTTCCATAAACTTCTATCCTGCAATATCAGAGGTATGCAACATATATCACCTTCCTTACGTGTGCTGGATAGTGGACTCCCCGGTGATGGAGCTTTACACCAAATCAATCACCAATCCGTGGAACCGCGTGTTCCTGTTTGACAACACACTCTATCAGGAATTTGCCCCTCTAAACCAGGACTGCATATATTATCTGCCTCTTGCGACCAATGTAACAGCCAAACAGCAGGTCATAAAACAGGCAAAAAAATCAGGCTACGTGATGCCTGATGTCTCAAACTCGGATTCTATTAAGAAGCTTTGTCAATATAAAAGTGATATAGCCTTTATAGGCTCCCTCTATACAGAGAAAAATCCATACGACAGCCTGCGCAATACCAGCGATTTTTTTAACGGCTACATGGACGGACTTATTGAAGCCCAGCTTAAAGTCTATGGATACTACTTTGTGCAGGAAGCACTGACAGAAAACATAATAGAAGAATTCAAACAATGTATGCCAGATTTCTACACACAGCCACAAAGCTCATATATCACAGACCGCGCCACAATCGCGCAGTACTACATTGGCAATAAAATAGCAGCCGTGGAGAGACAGCGCATGCTTTCTTTGCTGTCCGAAAAATATGATGTAGACCTCTACACCGGAAGTGATACATCATCTCTTCCGCATATACATAACCGCGGCTTTGCCAAAACACTGACTGAAATGCCAATTATATTTCATGAATCCAAAATCAATCTGAATATGACCGCAAAACCAATTCGCACCGGAATACCATACTTATGAAAAAAAGGTGGAGCTGATGCTCGAGAGTCTGTAGATCTGTCATATCATAGTGAGCATCCTTTTAAGCATTTAAAAATATAAATTCATTTTATCCCAGGTTGTCCATATCGTGCCTTCTATAAAAGCACATTCTCCTGTATTATAAATTGTGGTTTCTTTTTCATTTACAATTCGTCTCTGTATCCATTTTCTGTAAATATCAAGGTTCTTGCTTGTAAAAACTTCGCCACCATTGCAACTGGCAACTTTACGCAAGCCATTAAAATCTTTTATCTGGCGCCCCTCACCTTTTACGTGCGAAATACCTCCTGTGTATGCCAAATCAACACCAACAAAAATTATCTGCTTTGCACTAAATTTCAGAGCAATATCAAGAGCTGTTGTAGTAACAGAGCCTCCTGTCTCAAAAACAGGTATACCAGCCTCATCTGCTGCTTGTTCCGCTTTATCATACCCTTTTTGATATGCTATATATGTTTGTCCAGAATAATTCTCTACAACAGAATTCTCCCCTGTTGATAAAATTATTAAAGGAATATCATCTAAATCCAACCCTTTAACCTGTTTATACATATCAGGTTTTGGATCTGTTATAATTATCACATCCGGTCTTATGTCTTCATTTAGAAGAGTCCTTACTGCATGTCCTGTTGCAAAAATAGTAATTTCCGTTCTATACTCCTTCAATGCATTCAATTGACTGCTGGCAGATGGTCCTGCACCTACAATAACCACGCTTTTGTTTTCAAATAATGGTTTCAGACTTGTACAATCCGGCAACTTTCTTTTGCTATTTTGGATAAAATTATTATCCAGGTACATTTCTTGTTCTTTCATACTATTAATAGTAACAAAGAAATCCTCTAAGGTCATTTTTATTTTAGGATTTTCTATAGCCTGTATCGAAGGATAATGTATCACTAATTCATAATTTGTAAAATGATTCAATTCATCAATTAGTTTTTTAATATCATCATTATAAATAATCTCTAAACGTTTCTGTTTTAAATATTCGCCCCAATCCAAATACCGCATGGAAAATAAAATCGTTTCTTTATCATTTTCCAATACTATAACTTTACTATAAGGCTTCTTATCCAATAATTCTCTTACATGATATCCGAGCCCCATTCCATACACTATATAATAATCCGCTGTCTGAACATCCTCCATCAGCATCCTTGCTTCATTCTGCGGATCCACACTGCTATGCATATAAAAAACTCTATTATTTACTTTTTGTTGTAATGTTATTTGTCCATTTATTGCAATAGATGGAATCAATTTACCACTGCTATTATCTGTTTTGCTATCGTCCTGTAATATGCAATATAAATCATAATCCATCTGTCTGAGCACCGATAAATTGTGCTGTAAATTATCAGGAATTACTGCATTTCCGTCATTACACAATTCAATTTGTACCTTTTGCAAAAGCGGCAGCAAATCTCCATCCAGAATATCCGCCTGCAGAATGTAATCCATATTGTCCTGTGCATTTAATATAGCAAGTAAAATCTCCTGCAGTTCACTTGAACAACTATCATTTTTTGATAGCAAAAATTCTGTAATATCATCTAAGTTTCGAAGAAAAGCACTTAATTTTGACGTTCCCTCATGATATCTTTGTTTTCTGAAACAAGACACTATCTGAGGTATCAGCAAGAGATTTTCTCTATTTGATTCAAATAAATTCGCATTCATATCCATTACCTTTTTCTTGTTTATAATTATATTTTCGGATATAATTTATATAAATTCAAGCATTAACAGGAGATTTATTATGAAAATATTGTTTTTAGAATGGAAAAGTTATTGCGTGCCAGATATGATAGAAGCCCTGGAAACAGCTGGTCACTATGTCACACTAATAACCTGTAAAGAAATGACAGACAGATATAATACAGAATTCGAAAAAATCTTTAATTCATACATAGAACAAGTCTCTTATGATGCTGTATTTACATTTAACTATTTTCCCATTGTTTCTAAAATGTGTAATAAACTTAATTTACTATATATTTCATGGGTATACGATAATCCTTTGGTGACTCTTTTCTCATGTACCGTTATAAATAAGTGCAATAGAATTTTTCTTTTTGATCGTAATTCATATGAATATTTTCACAATGCTGGAATTGAAACTGTTTTTTATCTTCCACTGTGTGCTAATCCTCAAAGACTCTGTTCTTATACAACCGACCCGTCTCCGATAAATGATATTTCTTTTGTCGGCTCATTATATACAGAACCAAAACAGAGACTTTATGACCGAATCGACGGTATTGATGAATACTGAATAATCCGAGGTGAAATCCATCACCTGTCCGGTGTATGGAAATCGCAGTTCCACTTTATCGGAAATCGCGATTCCGTTAAAAAGGAAATCATTTTGTTCCCAAATCCTTATAATGAAGATATGCACCCTATGGTGTAAATTCATTACAATGAGGTCACTATTATGACCAAATACCGAGAAATCATCCGGCTTACCGGATTGGGCTTCTCTCAGCGTAACATCATGGCAAGCTGTGGTGTTGCTCAGAAAACTGTAGTCAAAGTTCAAAAACGTGCCAGAGAATTAAATATTTCTTGGCCACTTGATGAATCTATGACGGATACTGAACTTCAAAGACTAATGTTTTCTAAAGAAAGTTCAGTATCGCAAAACAAGCGTATGCCAGACTACGACTACATCCACAAGGAGCTGCTCCGTAACGGAGTCAGTAAAAAGCTCCTGTGGACTGAATACATGGAGGACTGCCGTGCCAACGGCGATGAACCGCTCATGTATTCTCAATTCTGCCATCATATCCAGCAGGATGAGCAGAAACGACGTGCTACCATGCACATCAATCGCAAACCCGGTGAGCAGATTGAAGTTGACTGGGCAGGGGATCCTGCAACAATCATCGACCCGGATACCAGTGAAATCTTAAAGGCTTACATATTCGTAGGTGTAATGACTTACAGCCAGTATGCGTATGTAGAAGCCTTTCTGGATATGAAGCAGAAATCATGGATCACTGCTCATGTCCATATGTACGAGTTCTTTGGCGGTGTTGCCAGAATCCTTGTTCCGGATAACTGCAAGACAGCGGTTGTTCACAATGGTGGTTGGAAAGACAAGCAGATCAATGAAACTTATCAGGAAATGGCTGAGCACTATGGCACAGCTATCATCCCTGCCCGTGTCAGTACACCAAAGGATAAGCCGAATGCTGAAGGAACAGTAGGAAATATTTCTACCTGGATAACAGCAGCACTCCGAAATGAACAGTTCTTTTCTCTTGCCGAATTAAACCATGCAATCAGAGAAAAACTGGAACGATTCAATCGAATACTCTTTCAAAAGAAAGAGGGCAGCCGGTTGGACTTATTCCTTGAAGATGAAAAGCCGTTACTTTCGCCATTACCTGCTACCCGCTTTGAACTGAGTGACTGGAAGACAGCCACTGTCCAGTTCAATTATCACATATCTGTGGATGGAATGCTATACTCAGTTCCATATGAATACATCAAAAAGAAAGTTGATGTAACGGTAACAGATACCACCATTGAAATTTTTTACAATCATAACCGCATTGCTTCCCACCGCCGTCTGAAAGGACGCCCCGGGCAGTACAGCACCATTACGGAACATATGCCGGAAGATCACCAGAAGTATCTGGAGTGGAATGGCGACCGCTTCCGCAAATGGGCTGAGCGGATTGGCATAAATACGTACACTGTGGTCAATGCAATACTGACCTCCAAACGTGTGGAACAACAAACTTATCGGAGCTGCATGGGACTTTTAAAGCTTACTGATAAATACTCAGAAGCTTCGCTTGAAGCCGCTTGTAAAAAAGCATTATCCTATACAGCTTCGCCCAGTTACAAGAGTATCAAAAACATCCTTGTAACTGGTTCTGTAAAAACGGAGCCAGAATCATCTGGATCCAAGACCACACATAAAGCACACGGCATCACAAGAGGTGCCGACTACTATCGGAGGTAATCACATATGACAAATCAGAGTACAATAGATAAACTTATTGAAATGCGCCTTACCACAATGGCAGATGCATTCCGTAACCAGCTTGACGATCCGAAATTCAAGGAAGTTCCTTTTGAAGACCGCTTTGGAATGCTAGTAGATATCGAATACAGCAACCGCAAGAATAACCGCCAGAAGCGTCTTATCCGCAACGCCGGATTCGATCAGCCGGAAGCAAGTATCATGGATATCAACTATACTTCCGGGCGCAAGCTGAACAAGGATCTGATAAACAGACTTGCCACCTGCGAATATATATCTGAACACCGGAATCTTTTTATTACCGGTGCAACAGGCTGTGGTAAAACATACATGGCATGTGCATTCGGCATGGAAGCCTGCAAGCAGTATTACAACACCAGGTATGTCCGTATGCCAGACTTACTCATGGATCTGGATATTGCACGAACTGAAGGAAACTACCGTAAAGTTATAGCAAAATATTCCAATCCGGTACTTCTCATTCTGGATGAATGGATGCTTCTCAAACCAACAGATATAGAGCAGAAAGATATCTTTGAACTTCTTCATCGCAGACGTAAGAAATCATCAACTATCTTCTGTTCACAGTATGTGTTTGAGGAATGGTATGATCAGCTTGGAGGAGAAGCAAGTCCTCTAGCCGATGCAATCATTGACCGTATTGCTTATGACAGCTATCAGATTAACATCACAAGCATTGATGCTGAGCATGACAGATCCATGCGTGAGGTTTATGGCTTGGATAAATCAATGCGAAATTAAACTTGCATAGATGATTTCCACTTCCGGACATCTGATTTCCAAATTTCCGGAAGTGCGATTTCATCGCACAAGAATATTCAAATACAGCAAAGGATATCTCGATGCAATGGTAAATGCTCAGGCAAATATTGATGGGCATTTCTTTTTGGAGGATTTTCTTAATCCATCACTGATTGCAGCTATGGAGAAAGTCTATCCTATCACCCCCAATTCTGATGGAGCAGAAACACCTGCATACATTTACTCTCAATATTTTCTAGGCAGACGCGCCACAGCAATATCAAGACAGAATATTCTTAAAAAACTATCAGACAGCTTCCATGTCACTGTCTATACTCATGAAAACTGTCAGGCAGTCCTGCCAAATGTACTATATGGCGGAAAAATAGACTACTACAATGATATGCCGACAGTCTTCCAGCGTAGCCGCATAAATCTCAATATAACTTTAAAAACCATTCAGACAGGAATCCCTCTGCGTGCATGGGATATACTTGGCTGTGGAGGATTTCTTTTGTCAAATTTCCAGCAGGAACCTTGCGAATATTTCGTACCTGGTGAAGACTTTGTATACTATGAGTCTACCGATGATGCAGTAGAAAAAGCAGCATATTTTCTCTCCCACGAAAATGAGCGCATCGAAATCGCCCATAATGCAGTTGAAAAAATTGCTGCTTATCATACTTACAATCATAGGGTGGAGGAAATGTTTGAAATAATTAATTCTTAAACTATTCATATAACACTTTGAATACGTTTACTTTGGTCTTCGTATACCACCTTTACGCTTCAAACCAAATCCGTACAGATATATTTCTGGAACGTTGACCCTAGAATCCGATGTTTCCATAATAATTCCCAACGCCAATAAAACACTATATATCTCCTGTTTTGTTCTTCCTGGAAGTTCATCTTTTTTTTCTTCTGACCATAAATCGGGGGTAAGATATTCTAAAAACTCGTCTTTTTCCATTAGCATTGTCTTACCTTTTAATCTATCAATCAATTCTGTCAGCCATTGGTACTCCTCACTTGTAAGTTCTTTGACCCGGTCTTCCGATACCGTTACTAATGCACCTTGCAGATATGTTGGAACCAATAAATGATCCTCTTTCAAATCATTTAATTCGTCACTATGTTTAATCATTTCATTTGAAGCAAACGAAAAACACTTCAAAAACGGTCTAGGTGTCAATTCTCCATTCGCATCCTGAATATGATTCGGAACCCACGAATAGCTTTTACCTTTCTTAGGTGTTTTTCCCATGTATTTGCCAATGAGTTTGTCAGTAAAATCATGTAATGCCTGCTCGGAATCACATGGTAAACATCCAAGTTCATCACTTTTTTCCTTTAAAAGCTGCGGTATTTCACTCAAATACCTTAACGCAACCTCTGAACCAGAATTTGCAATACGTTTTACCAGCAATCTATATAAAGATATCGTATCCCACTTCAGTTCTAAATGGTACGCTCTAAGTTTTGATGCATCAACAAATTGAAGTGCCTTTGAATTATAAAGATCACTTCTTAAAAAGATTTTCGCTTTTATGTTTGTAAAACGATTATTATATTCATACCAAAAATTCAACAAGCCTTTTATAAATCCAAATAAATCTTTATAGTTACTACATATTCTATCTAATTCATCATAAGTAATATAAATATGTTTGCCACATTTCTGAAAATAAGCATCTACCTCATCTAAAAAAGTCATACATGTCTCTTCCTTCTCTAACACCAGCTCCCACCACTTGGATAGCTGACTATTCGATTTAAGAAGTATATCCTTTAACTCAGATTCCAGATATTCATTCATCAGTTTCATTATTTCCGGAACATCATGATATTTTCTCACAACAACCCCACATACCAGTCCCGTCCAAAATGCATTTATATCCATCGAAGATTTATTTTCAATCCATCGAGAACATATACTTTGACTCGGAAACTGCTTTGCCCCATCTCCACTTGCAATATATCCTATAATAAATTCGGCATTTTGAATATTTTGAAATCTTTTCTTATCACACTCATTAATTATAAAATTTAAGCCATTGCAGGAAGTGAGTATTCGAAACAATTCTGTCTTTCCTGTTCCACGCCCACCTGTAATAAGAAATACTCTGTCTTCAGCCAATTTATTATAATCTCGTAATGGAAGAAAATTCTGCAATACATTTTCTTCATTTTCTGCGGCACCGTTTTCTGATACACAATTTCCTATCTGTTGTAAAATTTCTATTTTTTCTTGCAAATCCATACTCATTCACCAAACCAACTCTGTATTCTCTTAGTTATGTCTTTATATGCACTTCCTGTCAACAAATCTCTATATGCCTGTACCCTTATTTCACTATCATTATATCCATCTGAAAACAATTCAAATCCCTGCATCAATTCAGAATCATATGGAATATATTCAGGTTGATGTTCTACACCTTCGGCATCTATTCCCGGCATTACCTGATCTTCATTATAATAATTTTCCATACATACCGTATATGCCATATTAAGGAATTTTTTTCTCTGCTCAATTGCCCTTTCCGCTGTTGCTCTTTCACACATAGAATCCACAATCATAATTGAAAACTCTTCTGTATTTCCCTTTGCAATTGTTCTTATTACCTGTGTCATTCCATCCCATGATTGTTTGCTTCCATTACCAATCAGAACAGCCCCATGTGGAATCTGTGCTACTGCAATTCCACCCATGTCATGAAAACCAGCACGTGCATCAATCAAAATATAATCTGGATGATATGTATTATCCAATTTTTCCAACAAATTTTTTATTGAGCTTTTTAAGTTATTTTCCCTGTTATCCTGATAATCTATCCTCGCTAATTTCTGTAAGTATGTTTCGTCTACTTTACCGGCTGGCATTAAATATAAATTACCATCGTTCTCTTTGAGTAAAGCTGGATCCGTAACCTCCAATACATAATCATGGATATCACATTGCTCATTTAATGGTCTCTCTATCAGATAGTCCAATAGTCCTTTTTCAACTACAATATCATCGAAAAATAAAGTCGATAGACCTGGAGCTTCTATATCCATATCTATCATCATAACATTCTTATTTTGTTCTATCAAATTCAATGCTATTCCAGCTAAAGCGGTTGTCCTTCCCATTCCTCCTTTAAATGAATAAAAAGTAACCACTTTAGCTTTATTTGAACATTCAGCCTCCTGATATTGCCATACCGGTTCTACATCTTGTGTTGCATTTACCCATGCTTTTTTTGCGATGGGTCTTTCACATATATAAAAGTCAACGCCATCTTCCGTTTTCCATTCTTCCCTGCTTTCCTCAATAATTGATTTTATGATTTCTATTCGTAGTTTATCTTTTTTGTCACATTTTTCCCAAAATATCTTTCCTGTGAAAAAACCGTTCAGATCGTTTTGTAATATTTCCTCAAGATTACTAATATCACTTTCCGTTGCTTTCTGCTCACTTTTAAGAAATAAAGACACTTTACCCTGTACATCTCTTATAATTGTTGTCTCTGTTATGATTTGCTTTTCTTCCCATTTTAATACGGATTTCACCGCACTTTCCAACGTATTATTAAAGTCTACCATCTTCCAATCTCTCCTACGTGTTTTTTATGTATCCATCAACATATAATCTTAGCATTTCTCTTACATATGCCATAGCATTTTCTCTGCATTTAACAACATCATCTCCATTATAATGCCCATCCTCATAATATCGCCTTTTAGGGTGATCCGAAAAAAGAATATCCTCTAACCGAATACCTGATAAACGTAATCCCAAAGAAGGATCCAAAATTGATGCAATTTTTATATCATTTTCACTGAAACTCAAAATATCATTTAACAACAGATCTATATTATGTCCATATTTAATCACAACATCTCTGGAAATCCCCTCTTGAAGAATTGCTTTAAGTGAACACTCTGCTGCAAATCCATGTAAACACACTGCATTATCATATTCATCTGCTTTTTCTAAAATATAGGCATCCTGCCAATTCCTAATCGCTGCGTCAAAAAAATTTTCCTGCATTTTTTCCTCGCTTTACCATATTAAATATAATACTCACTTACTTTTAATATATATGACATAGTATCATAAATCCATTTTAAAGAAAACTTTATTTTCCTAGTGTATCATCATTTTCTTTCTCAATTCTAATTTTATTTTAATTTTTTCTATTAGACTATCAATCTTTTCAATATCATCATCTGCAAGAACGTTATTAGATTTATCTATAACCACTTCCAGATTATCTAACAAGTAACTTATCTCATTTTCACAATCTGTTAATTTATCATCACCATATCCAAAATCTTTTTCAACAGAAAGTTGTTCCTCAATCATTTTTATTCTATATAATAATTCTCTCCATTTTTTGCTACTACTATTATTGGATTTTTTTGTTTTAGATTTTTCATAAATATAAAAAATCTTCAAATATGGAGCTTCATTTTTCAATATGGCTTTTTTATTTATCTTTGATTTATTATTCTGTAGCTCATGCTCAATAATTGTAACCAAAATCGCCATTGTAAAAATCCAAACATACCAAAATAATCGCTCTCCTCTATCAAATATTCCAACAGAAAATTCTTTTCCATATGGAATACTAAAAATTTTTCTAATCCACTCCACAAATAATAGGCTGCTATTAAAATTCATCTTGTAATATCCAATAATTCCAATTACAAAATCAATAGTTAGCAATATGCTAAATATAATTGTCTTTTTACTATTCTCTTTTTTCATTTATTTCCTATAACCTATTGCCACAGTAACCACAAAAATTCAAATTATTACTGTTTTCTTTTCCACATATTGGACATTTTTTTAATATAAAATCACTTGTATTGTTTTGAAACAGTTTTTCCTCTTTAAACTGTTTGAGCTTCTGATATTCATTTGGGTGAGGTCCAATTGCTTCACAATAAAAGTTTAATAATTCTATCCCAAATCTCTCAAACTCCATCTCTATCTGTGTCTTAAATACCTCTGACAACTCATATAAGTATTGAGAAATTTCTAAAAATGATATTCTGTTAGAAATCATGAAATTTGAAATAACTGACTTAACCTTTGTATTAATCATAGTATTAAAATATCTTGAAATTAACAAAAAATCTTTTTGTGTTCCCAATGGTATTGCTCCGATAATCCTTGAAACAAATAATTTTGAATCTTTTATTATTATTCCATATTGACCACGCGCCATTATATTCAAAATTAAACCATATTTTGAATCTTCTATTGGAATTTGTGTAGAAGTTCCCCATTTCATATTAAGATTCACAGTTTTATTTATAAAATAAACCTCTGCCGTAAACGGAGTCTTTCCCCCAAATAATATTTTCACAAAATTATTGAGCAATGGTAAATTTGCAGTAGATAACGTATGCGTCCCCGCCCCAAATAAATCCAATGCTTGACCGCCTCTAAAAAATAAAGCTTCCTGACCTTGGTTAACTATAAGTTGTGATCCTAACACAAATTCATCTGATGGATATTTGTATATCAACCATTGCTTATTATTGTCATTTCCATCATACTTAATAATATCAACTATCTGCACTGTCTCACCTTTATCCTAAATTCTTTTTTAATTCTCCTATAAACACTGCATATGAACCTTGTTTTTCCATCTCATCAAAGTAGCTTAGCATTTCAGCTTCAGCGTTCTCATTTTTTGCAAGTTTGTAAGCTTTTCTAAATATTTCTAAAACTTCTAATGCATATTGTGGCAAATGCTTTCCTGTAAAAAAATTTCCCTCTAATTCGCACCACTTAACTCTAATTATTCTAAATTTTCCCATAACATAATATGCACGCCAATCATTGGGACTAAGGTCAACTGCCAAACGTGTAATCTCTGAATCATCACATCCTATAACCCCCAATACCAACTTAAAAATTTCATATCTATCTCTTTTTGATGCCATATTATATGCACGTACAAAAACTGCGCGTAATTTTTGCTCTGGTATATACTGTAACATACTCACATACGTTTCCAATTGCTGTTGTTCTGTTTCTGCAACATTATATGTATTTGCATAAGCATTAACCACCGAGGTTATCGTTCCTTTTCTTCCCCCTGTTTCTGCATACCCTAGCCATGCACTCCAACAATCAGGGTCAATGTCTATTGCCTTTCTAAATTTTTTATTTGCATCAATATTATTGCCTAAATCCAAAAGTTTATAACCATCTAGTAGTAATTCCTCAACATCTTTTCCTTCATATCCATAAACATATTTTGTTATATTTTGTACAATCTCCTGAGTAACTTTATCCTCTTTTACAATAAACTGCGAAAAGCAATTTTCACATGTTCCTATTTCATGAGAATCATCTAATACAATATTTCCTCCACAATGTTCACATGTTAAATTAATTATTGCCATATATATTTCTCCCTATATAAAAAGGACGAGTAAATAATTCTCATCCTTTTAATATTCCTTGTATTATTGCTGTCTATAACCTCTGTTTATAGCTTTTAAACCCAATTCGGAAAATGCACATTCTACCGAATCAACTGCAGCTGCAAAAACAGCATCTCGCTGTTGTCTCTTAAAAATATCATTAATTGGTTCATTAGCCAATGATGCTCCGTTAATACTTGAAAATGGAATTAACAAATATATCTGCACATATAAATAAGTTCCTACCGTAGTATTAGCTATAACAATTCTAGTATTACCGCCACAATCAATAACAACACATTGCTCTTTTGTTCCAAAAATCACGCCCCCTGATTTAACATTAGCAAGCTTCGTTTTTAACGGATACTTCTTTTTTTCCAATTCATTCAATATTGCCTGTTCCAATTGATCTCTCATGCCACCAGAACCATCAAAAAGATAACTTTTACTATCTACCGCTCTTTCCTGTGCTAATAATCCCATACAACTACCTCTCTATATTTTATTTAACAATTACATGTATATAATACTATATTCATCAATATTTTACAACCTATAAGTTGTTCTATTCTATTGCCTTTTATGCGTTTACATAGTAAACGCTCCATAGTGGGTACAACCACATAAGCAACCGCTCCGAAGAGCGGCATATCATTAAAGTTGCTTTCTGCATTCCACCGGCAGCGTATCTGACCAGGGAAGCAGATCTTCACAGAAATCCACACCATGTTCATCCATGTGCCTAGGGATTTCTTCCAGAAGATATTTGAAATAATTATAAGGCTTGAGGTTATTCGCCTTAGCAGTTTCAGCAATGCTGTAAATCATCGCACTTGCTTCGGCTCCTGCAACGGTATCAATCATGACCCAGTTTTTCTTTCCAACACAGAAAGGACGAATGGACTGTTCTGCGGCGTTGTTATCCATTGGGTAAATCCTCAATAATCAGTACCTGTTCATCTTACCACATTTCTGAGATAATCGCTCTAACAATATTTCCAACTCGACTTCGTGCAATTCGCTCGATTCGTGTTACTTTATTCAGGAGGATCATCTCATGAATGCAAGACAAAAACTTCATCAGGTCCATCTTCAGGAATGGGCCATCCTATTTGCAGATCAGAAAGCCAGCGGGCTTACTGTCCGACAATGATGTGAACAGAATCATCTTTCATTCCACACCTATAACTACTGGAAGCATCTTCTCAAAGAAGAAGTTGTTGACCAGGCCCTGCCAGATATTGTTCCACTCTCACTTCCTGTTTGCTCAGACTCCGGCTCTTCGTTAGAAACAACAGCACCTGCATTTCCTTCCATTCGTGCAAATCGCTCAAATAACTCTAATGTAAAAATGTTGATAAATGGTGTTTCTATCGAAATAGATACAGCGGTTTCCGAAGAGTTCCTCGGTAAACTTATCAAGGCGGTGTGCCATGCTTAAAGATGCTAATCATAGTTACTTTGCCGGTGTCTACATCGTCTGCGGTTACACAGACTTGCGCTTCGGGATTGATTCGCTGGCTGCCATCATCGAACGCAGATTTCATATGAATCTGTTTGTGCCTAATACCCGGTTTCTTTTCTGTGGCAGGTCTTCCACCAAGATCAAGGGATTACTCTGGGAAGGTGATGGTTTTCTGCTCCTTTACAAGCGCGTGGAATCTGGTCATTTCACATGGCCACGTTCCTCCAACGATCTCAGGTCTTTATCCGCAGAGCAGTTCCACTGGCTGATGCAGGGATTTGCCATTGAACCTGTCATCCATGATATAACACCTGACACTTCTACCTGATTCTGATATTTTTGTGCAAAACAGAGAACTTTATTTCCCGTTCTCAGCCATGTTTTTCATGTGCTGTGCACAGCTTCCAGACACTTTTTAATGAGCACTAAAAGGCATCCAAAGCTCTGTACAGCACTTTTTCTTTTCTATTTCATCCATTTTATATTTCCAATGGTAAACTACTGGCTCGCGGTTAACTTCTTCAAAATACTGGTAAATTCGTTCTTCCAATTCCTGTTTGGTTTTGACACGAATTCCACGCAGCATTTGTTTCGTCATCTTGCTAAAGAAACTTTCAATCATGTTTAACCAAGAACCATGCTTTGGTGTGAATACAAATTTAAACCGACCTTTTGGCATCGTATCCAAAAATCGCTGTGTTTCTTTGGATGTATGTGCTGAGTGGTTATCAAGAATGATTCTGATGGTATCCTGCAATGGATATTTTTTGTCCCGTATTTTTAAAAATTCAATAAAGTCAGAACTCTTGTGTGTTTCACTTACCAATGGGATGGCTTCTCCTGTAAGAAGATCGATACCAGCTAATAAAGAAAGTGTTCCCAGACGTTTGTATTCCGCATCACGATATACCTCGCCATTTTCTGTTGTCGGGCGTAAATCCGGTGCTGTATTGGAAATTGCCTGTATGCCTGGTTTTTCATCATATGATACCGTGATTGTCAGTTTATAATCATCTGGAACAATGAGTGTACCATTTTCATCAAACTGCATTTCAATCTGTTTGTAAACCAAGAGAACTTCGTGCATTTTTGATTCAAAATCTTGATCTCGCTTCTCACAATAATACCTGATTTTGAATGGTTTGATATCCTGTTCCTTGAGGAATTTCTGAATATAAGGTTTAGTAATGGTTGTAAGTCTTGGATATCCTGCTTCTTCTGCGTGTTTCTGAATATGCTTATGAAGAGCATTTAAAGTCCAAAGTTCCTGTGCATAGCCAAGTTCTACTGGTCTCTGACAAGCAAGATTGATGATCCATGCTTTTGCATCATCTGTAATTTCAGATGGGCGTCCGGGGCGCTGAGTATCAAAAAGAGCTTTTTCAATACCGCCCTCGTAATATTTAGAAACACAAAGCCGTACGGTTGCTGAACTAATGGCAAGTTTTTCAGCGATAGCGTTGAAAGTCATGCCATCAGATTTATATAATAAAATTTTGGCACGATCTACAATTTGTGCCTGAATTGTTCTTTTTTTTGATAATGTTTTAAGGTAATCTTTGTCTTCCTCTGACAGAGTAAGATATGTTCTTCTCATAGCGTTCATCCCTTTCTTAGTAAGCGCAAAATAATTCGACGGATTGCAACAAGTTAATTATCAACTCATAATAAGTATCAGGAAATGCTAGTATTTTACTATACTTATGTTTGCTAGATGCTGGCATTTTACTCTGATTATTATGAGGTGACAAACTATGAGAGCACCAAGAGTACCAGTCGAAGAACAATACCGCCTGATCATGGAATGCCGCAAAAGTGGACTGTCTGATCATCAGTGGTGTTTAAACAATGACATTAATCCAGGCACCTTTTACTACTGGGTTAAGCGTCTCCGCAAGAATGGCTGCGGAGATATTCCTGAGAAAAATCAGCTGTCAACTTATGAACAGTCTCATCAGGAAGTTGTAAAAATTGAGATGAATTCCATTTCGGTTCCCACTGACATGAATAAAAATACTGATACAGCCGCAATGGAGTTAATGATTGGAAACATGAATCTGCGCATTTCAAACGAAACGGCTCCACTGCTTCTTGCTAAAACAATCCAGATACTTGCGGAGCTTTCATGCTAGGCGATATAACAGCTGCCGGCGAGCTTTATATTGTGACTGGGTATACCGATATGAGAAAGTCGATCGACGGACTGTGTGCAATCGTTGAAGACCAGCTTCACATGGATCCAAGACGCAGTGCTCTTTACCTGTTCTGTGGAAAACGCTGTGACAGGGTAAAGGCACTTCTATGGGAAAACGATGGCTTTGTACTCCTGTATAAACGAATGGAAGTAAAAGGCAGGTTCCGCTGGCCACGTTCAAGTCAGGAAGTGCGTCAGCTTACATGGCAGCAATTCGATTGGCTTATGTCAGGTCTTGAAATCGAACAGCCCAAAGCATTTAAAACGCCGTGAAGCCTTGAAAATACTGGCATTTCTGCTTCTCCTTTAATGCTCTTTGTGGTATAATAAGAGTATTGAAAAAGGAGCAGAAAATCACATGGTAGTAAGTGCAAAAGACTCAAAACTTCTTGAGCAGAAGGATCTTATCAGCCAACTGAATACAACCATTGCAGCCCAGACGGAACTGATTCAGTCATTAAAGAAGGATCATGAAGCTGACCGTGAGCAGATACAGAATCTTCTGGCACAGGTTGATTATCTTACAAAGAAACTGTTCGGCACATCAAGTGAAAAGATGAAAGATGTGGAAGGCCAGTTAAATCTGTTTGATGAAACTGAGCAGGAAGCTGATATTGATCTTAAGGCACCTGTTATTAAGGTTCCTGAGCATACACGCAAGAAAAAACGTACTCTTGAGGAACTTTTTAAAGGAGTTCCATCTCGTGATGAGATTATTTCACTTCCTGAAGATGAGAGAGTCTGTGATGAGTGTGGTGCTGCCCTTGAACCTATAGGCAAAGAGTTTGTACGGCATGAATTCCGTTTTACCCCTGCAAAAGGTGAAGTTGTAAACATTTACCGTGAGACATACAAATGTCCGGCATGCTCTACAGCAGATGCAATGGAAGAAAATATAAAGTTTGTAAAGGCTGCTGTCCCGGAGGCGCTTATTCCAAACAGCTATGCTTCGGGATCAGCTGTTGCCTGGGTAATGTATCAGAAGTTCGCAAATGCAATGCCACTGTACCGTCAGTAACAGGACTGGCATCAGCTTGGAGTGGATTTTACCAGGGCAACACTTGCCAACTGGATCATATATTGTGCGGATAATTATTTCAAACCGATATATGATTATCTTCACAGGCAGCTGCTTCTCAGGAAATATCTGATGGCAGATGAGACACGAATACAGGTACTGAAGGAGCCTGAAAGAAATCCCGAAACTGATTCTTTCATGTGGCTGTTCCGCTCTGGTGAAGATGGACTGCCACCTATCGTCCTTTACCATTACACTGAAACAAGGGCAAGATACAATGCAGTTGATTTCCTTGATGGTTTTTCGGACGGATACCTGGAAACGGATGGTTATCAGGGCTATAATAATCTCCCTGGTATCAGGCGCTGCTCCTGCTGGGCGCATACAAGAAGATACTTCATTGATGCGGTTCCAAAAGGAAAGCAGTATGATTACAGCAATCCGGCAGTACAGGGAGTCCAGTTCTGTTCAAAGCTTTTTGAGTATGAGCGCAGATCACAGAACAAGAATCACACATTTGAGCAGAGAAAAGCCTATCGTCTTGAAAAAGAAAAACCGATACTCGACGCGTTCTGGAGCTGGCTTGACGAGCAGAAGCCACGTAAGGGAAGCCGTTTCGAGACAGCGGTGAAGTATGCCCAAAACCGGAAATATACGTTGATGACATATCTTGAGGATGGACACTGCAGTTTTTCCAATAATCTAAGTGAAAATGCCATACGTCCATTTACAGTTGGAAGGAAAAACTGGCTGTTTAGCGCAACTCCAAAAGGTGCCACTGCCAGTGCACTGGTCTACACAATGGTCGAGATGGCAAAGGCCAATGAGCTTAACATTTATAAATACCTGACATATCTTTTGGAGCATCGTCCAAGTGAAGACATTTCAGATGAACAGCTTGAGACTTTGACTCCGTGGAGCGAAGAAGTTCAAAATGTTTGCAAAAATTAAAATGTAGTAAAACGCTTGCATCTAGCAAAGATGATGCAAGCGTTAATTAAAATCTAGCGTTGGAATATTGAGCGCTTACGCAAGAATAATTAGTGTTCGCTGATAGCTTGCCAGTTTTATGCGTGTTATTTTATGGATGAGCTGCACACAATATGTTTCTTATTATCTCCTTTTCAGACATATTGAGCAATATTCTCCCGGATACATCCGGCCTTTTTCATCACAATCTCAAGCTCATAAAGTCCTTCACCAAAACAGTTCCCTTAATCTCAGCTCCATCTCCTGTATTATAAACTTCTGTATCCCTAACTCCTTCAAGCCTTCGCTCTATCCATTTCCTGTAAATGTCCAAATTTTTGCTAGTATACACCATCCCACCTGTATTGCTTCTAATATGACGCAATCCATCTGTATTCTCTATCCTGCGTCCCTCGCCCGAAGCATGAGAATAACCGCCAGTATAGGCTAAATCAACACCCACAAAAATAATTTTTCTTGCTCCAAAACGCAGAGCAATGTCCAATGCCGTTGTGGTCACGGAACCACCTGTCTCAAAAAGTGTTGCACCAATCTCTTCTGCTTTTATCTCTGCGTGAACATATCCACTTTGATATGCCACATAGATTGGACCATTATAATAATCAATTACTGATGATGAAGCCGTTGAAAGGAGAATCATAGGAATATTCTTCAGGTTCACTCCATCAATTTGTTTATACATAAGCGGCTGTGGATCTGTTATGATAACTGCATCCGGAATAATTCCTTCATTGACAAGCTTTCTTGTGATATGACCTGTAGCAAATACGGTTATTTTATCTCTACATTTTTTTATTGAAGTCAACTGTGAATCAACCGATGGACCTGCTCCCACTATCACCACTGCTTTATCTTTGAATATATCTTTCAATTCACCACACTCCGGTAAATTCAATTTGGAAATCACCTCAAAGTTAGAATCAAGCAAACCACCTTGTTCTCTCATGCTGCTCGTTGTAACAAAGAAATCTTCAAGCAACTGTCTGGTTTGTGCGTCTTCTATCATTTTGATGGCAGGATAATGTACTAATAACTCTGCATTTTTCATTTCTGCAAACCGCCCGCTAAGCTCGCTGACAAGCTGCTTCAGGTCATCGTTATAAACCACTCGCATCCTGCCGTTTGCAATATACGTTGTCCAGTCAATATATGTAAATGCCATATGAAGCAAATAGATATTGCTCTCAAATACATGCACCCTTGCCGACTGATGTCTGTTCAAAAGCTCCAGCACATGGTATCCAAGCTCCATTCCAAAAACCATATACTCCTCTGCCTGCTTTAAACTATCTGCCAAAAGCCTTGCTTCCCTCTCAGGATTAACAGAGCTGTGGAGATAAAACGACTGTCCATTTGCAAAAGCCTGAGCGGTAGGCTGTCCATTAATTGCCAGACTTAATGTAAGCTTATCAGACAACAAGGAGTTCTTTCCCTCATCCTCGTTTTCTTTATCCAACACCCTATATAAAGAAAAATCATATTGTTTTAAAGCTATCATATTTCTCTCAAAAAAATCAGGAACCTGAACCAAGTCACGTTCCTGAAAAGCAATCTGAATCTTCTGCAATAAAGGCAGCAAATCACCTTCTATAATATCCGCCTGTAAAAAATAATCACAATTGTCCTGTGCGTCAAGTAATGCCGGCAAAATAAGCTGCAGCTCATCTGCCAGCTCCTTAAAATCTTCCTGTGAAAATATATATCCGGCAACAGTATCTAAATTCCCAAGCAGTTTTATCAGCTTGCTTGTTGCAATGTAGAAATTCTGTTTTCTAAAGCTCTCGACTATCTCATAAGAAAGCTTAATACTCTGCTGATTATTATAGAATAACTTTATATCCATCATTCTATTCCTCGCACAAACTCTTCAAGGTATCAATAACATAATCCTGCTGCTCAGATGTCAATCCCGGATACAAAGGCAGACTAATAATATGAGAATAAATCTCCTCCGCATTAGCACAATGCACATTCTCATATCCATGCTCCTGATAATACGGATGCATATAAACAGGAATATAATGTACATTCACTCCGATTCCCTTTTCACGCATTTTCTCAAAAACCTGTCTTCTATCACAATTTTTCACCTGAACTATGTACAGATGCCAACCACTTTCCGTATCCGAAAGCTGATAAGGTGTGATAATATTGTCACAATCCGCAAAGGCCTCATTATAATGTGCAACAATTTCCTTTCGGCGTGCTAAAAATCTGTCCAGCTTCTTCATCTGACTACAGCCTAAGGCACACTGGATATCAGTTATCCTGTAATTGTAGCCCAAATCAAACTGCTGATAAAACCACGGTCCATCATTCCTTGTCATCATAGAATCATCTCTTGTAATGCCATGACTGCGGAAAAGAATCATCTTTTTATAAAAGTCCTCATTGTCAGTGACTATCATACCACCCTCGCCTGTGGTAATCGGCTTCACCGGATGGAAGCTGAATGTAGTCATATCAGACATACTACCTACCTTCTTGCCCTTGTAAACAGAGCCAAGTGCATGCGCTCCGTCCTCGATTACAATAAGTCCATGCTCACGCGCAATGCTGTGTATAGCATCCATATCACAAGGCTGACCAGCTAAATGAACAGCTATGATTGCCTTTGTCCTGTCAGTAATCTTTCTTTGAATATCCTCTGGGTCTATATTGTAAGTCTTCGGATCAACATCAGCAAATACAGGTGTACCGCCACAATACAGTACACAGTTTGCAGATGCTGCAAACGTAAGCGGTGTGGTAATAACCTCATCTCCCGGTCCAATCCCTGCCGCAAAGCAAGCTGCATGAAGAGCAGATGTGCCGTTTGAAATGGCAACTGCATATTTAGCTCCAACATAATCAGCCACAGTCTGCTCAAATTCTGCAATCTTTGGTCCTGTTGTAAGGAAATCTGATTGGAGGACATCTACAACTGCCTGAATGTCATCTTGATCTATTGTTTGTTTTCCGTATGGTATCATATATCTACACTCCCTATAAAAAATAAGCTAAAGATATTATAGCCTATCCCTGGCTTATTGAAAAGATTCTTATAATATTTATTTCTCCAATATGATGCAACTAATTCGGATTATTAACTCAAACTTCGCACATAAATTTTAGCTATGCACCTTGAAAATTCAATATCTGGCAGTTATTCAGTTGTCAATGTTCATACTTTATGTAGCTTGCAGTCGTATTTTCAACATAACTGGAAGTGTATTCATAAATGCACTCTCCAATTTGTTGATTTTTTCGTCTGAAAGTTCAATGTTATCTGAAAGTATTGTTGTGAAACGGATCCAGTTGATCTGAATCATCTTCATAAAACGATACACCATATCCTTTGCAAAAGCAAGAGTGTTCCGTTCTGTGATCAGATTCATATACATGCTTCTGTTAGAAAAGATCAGAAGGAACAGATACTGGAAGATTTCCATTATAGGAACGCCTTTCTTTTTGTAGGCATATGAGGCTTTCAAAGCTGAGGAAACATGGAATCTCGTGAAATTTTTTTGATAGAATTTGAAATCTGCTTATCATTTTGAGTCGCTTGTGTTATACTTTTATTCATAGCATGAGCCTTTGGAAGTATGATTGTTTCTGAACAACTCAATTATACCAAAACCTGATGGTTTCATGCTATTTTTTTGCCAGTTATTATTGAATTTTCAAAGTGCGTAGGCACTTATTCAAGTGCGAGGTTTGAATTATTAATCTATAATTCCCGACATACTTTCCGAACCGCGCCATTATTTTCTGACTACAAACTTGCCTTAAGCCTTTGATTTTGCTATATTTATAGCCTGATTTTATTACTTTTTAAAATTAAATGTTAGATATGGTAGAAGCTATTTCTAGCCACAAAAGGCATTTAAATGTATATAGCATATGATGTAAGAAATAGTGTAGAATATGCCAAACTTGTCAAATCAAAACGCAACGGAAAACGCATTGAAAAGAAATATACAAACCTTGGTAGAGACCTTGATAAAGAGCTTACTTATATCAATGACTCATTTCGTGTATAACAGGTAAGGACGAGTTCTGCACGTTTGAAACTGGAAAGATTTAATGAAACTCTATTCCTTAAAAAACAACTTAACTTCACAGATTAAGGATAAAATTAAATTTATATCGTGCTAGACGAATCCAGTAACTATTCTACAATAATCTCAATTTCACTAATTGCTTTATTTGCAACTTTTTCAACTTCATCTGCTGTGTCTCCAACTATAATTATATGTCCCAATCTGTCATTACTACTATGAGCCTTACAAACCCTTTCACCAATATTTTTATAAATTTCTATCTCTACAACACCATCTATGTCCTTTACTTTTTCTATTCCATTTATTTGCTTTAATATTCCGTCTTTCCCTTGAATAAAACGAATAGCTGAACTTTTTTGGAACTTTTTCTCTAGAGGTACTCTTTCTCCTAATAAAGAAGCAAAATAACATTCAATCATATCCACCCCAGTAGATAATGGCACAAGCTTAGATGTTATAAAATCACCGCCAAGTCGTGCAGCAATTTCCACAAGCTTCGCTCCGTTAGGCGTAACTTTGATTTCCGTGTGAGTGGGACCATTTAACATGCCTATAGCATTAATAGCAGCGGTCGCTACTTTCTTAATATCCTCTTGTGCAACTTGTGGCAATTTGCATGGTTCTGTGTGCCCTAATTCAACAAAATAAGGTACATCCGTAACCATTTTATCCGTAATTGTTATGATATGAGGAACTCCATCTATCGAATATGACTCGACGCTGACCTCTGGACCAGTCATAAATTCCTCAACAAGTATCGAACCACTACGTGAATAATGCTCACAATATAGATATAATTCCTCATAATCAGGTTTATCATTTTTATTAACTAAAATCACTCCCCTACTTGCTGCATTGTCCGCTGGCTTCAATATAAACATATCCTCCATTTTCGGTATGACATTCAAAAATTCTTCATAGCTACGAATCTCATAAAAAGAAGGAATGGGAACGCCTTTCTCTTTCATCAGTTTGCGCATTGCAACTTTGTTTGTTGCGCAAATAGCGCCATCATACGAAATATCTGTCGCTTTTCCAAGCTTTTCATTAACCCAAACTACTGTTCTAACAGGCATATCGCTTGTTGATGTAATAATGTAATCTGGCTCATATTCTAGAGCAGCTTTGTATACTGCCTCTTTATCTATTGTACTTATTTCTAAAAATTTATCTGCAAGGGAAATGCCAACCGCATTTGAATCATAGTCCAAAGCGTAGACATACATTCCCTTTTCTTTCGCTTTTTTTATTGCCGGAACTTGTAGCCTACTAGCTCCAAGAATAAATATTGACTTCATACGCTATATCTCCTTATATATTTCGCAGCTTTATCTTTATTTTTCAACTCAGATTATTCGCCGCAAGAAAACCTCCAGAAATAGGAATTTCCCCTCTAACATCTTATATGAAGTATTAAAGATTATTAATAAACATTAAAAAGTCTAGTGTAAAGCCCCCTTTCAAGTTCACATTTATAATCTTCCATCATATCTACAATGTTTGAATAATGCGGTTCGAACCCAATATCCTTCTTGAGTTTAGTTATATCCATTAAAGGAAAACTTCCATTATTAGGAATATCTGGACGCTGTATAACAGTTGAAATGTTATTGTCGTTTGAAAAGACCTCAATAATTGCTTTTACTATATCTATCAAACGGAAATTCTGTTCATATCCTATATTATAAAAGCCTTTAGATGTTGGAATCTTTAATGCGTTTAAAACACCGATATTTAAATCTTTTACATAAAGTAAATCTTTTGTAGTATCCGTGCTTCCATATACCTCTATTGGTTCACCTGCTGCCGCTTTATCTATAAAAATTTGTATGCCAGATTTTCTATAAATTCCATCCTTATAAAAACTCCCATGTGGTCCAACCCCAAAAATTGTTGGTATTCTAAAGTATATATTGTTCATCTCATATTTTTCATTGTAGTATCTCATGACATCCCATTTTGCGTTATTTGACATCACAAATGCAGCATGATCATCGGTTAACGAATAATTTAGCGGTGTTTCCTCTGTAATTACCGTATTAGAATCATAGAGTCTGCAGTCGAAACGCGTACCGAATGAAATCAATTTATTTATGCCTCGAGTCCTACAATATTCTAGTGCATTTAATGTCCCCAGTACATTAACTTTATAGTATTCTGCTGTATCATCCGAATCATCATCTTTAGGAATGTTTGAAGGCATCATTGTAGCGAATAAAACGGCAGCATCAAAATCATACTGATCTAAAACCTTAAAAGAATCATAATCACATACATCAATATTATAATAAGGCACACCGATACTTTCATAATAATCCCTAAATCGAGGATTTCTCCCCGTTCCGACTACTCCCCCCACAAAATCAGGTGTATTAATCAATTGTTCAACTTGATAAGCACCAATGAAACTTGATGCCCCTATAATTAAAATATTCATTAGCTTCTTCTCCTTTATAAGAATAAGTTTTCTAAAATAATTCATCAATAATCTTTTGGCATCCGTTGCCATCAATTAAGTTGTGTGCATTTTGCGCAAGTCTTATCCGATTATCATAATTTTCAATATAATATAAAGCCTTATCTATAATAGCTTTGACGCATTTATTTACATCTGTATATGAAGTACCACAATAATCAATAACCCTAAGTGCATCAAGACCTTCTGCGCTTTTAACCTGTTCTTCTACCATAGCAAAAGATATTGTAGGTATAGCCATTGCGGATAATTCATAAATTGTCGTACCATTAGCCGATATGGCTAGGTCACAATTTCTCATGATTGTTGACATCGACGATACATTTTCATATAGTTTAACATTAGAATTATCATCATACTTTACATGAAGAAGTTCTTTGTTATTAAACATCCTGCCTATAATAACATTCGCAATTATATTTTTTTCTTTCAAAAGATATCTTAATCTATCTAGTAATAATCCAACCATTCCATCATTATCTGTATTTCCAGTAGTTATAAGTATATTTCTTACTTGCTCTCTATAATGAGGTTCTTGATTTTGAAATTCATCCCTCAACGGTGCATAAGATATGCCGAGTAAAAGTTTTGTTCCATTAAAATAGTTATTTTTGTAATAATTGTAGTCAATGTAAGAACTATAATTTATCAAAAAATCCAAATTGCCTAAATATTCGGATTTACTCCCAAGATAGCCGACTTTCGCATAGGCTTTTAAACCTTCAACATATTCCTTAGTAATACAATACGTATCTATAAGAAGATAAGGGTCATTTTCCTGTGAAAGAACTTTTATTGTCTGCTCCAAATCAGACATAAGATCTTGCCAGTCTGAATTCAAAATAACATATGATACTCTATTTTGTTTTAATACTTCTACAGGATTATCATCGGCAATAAGGAAAGTTACATCTTTGCCATTTATAATCAATGCTTTGGCTATGGCTAGACATCGCATAATATGTCCACCAGATATGGTTTGATTACTGTCAACTCTTATAAAAAACATATCCTATTCCTTCATTATTTTTTTACATATTTCCATGCCATTGCAGTTCCTTTCTTGATATCAACCATAGCTTTTTTCCCTATTATTTCATCATAATACCAAGTACTAAGACCACACCCTGGGCGAATGGATTTCACATTATCTTTTGTAAAAGTCTCTCCTGCTTTAATATCACTAACTACATAAAGAGATCTAGCATGTTTCTTGCCATTTTTTTGAACTTCAGTTAAATTATAAGTTACCACACCTAAAGCATTTTCTACATTATGGATATCTTCAACCATAGCAGCAAATTCTTCAGGTTCCATTGAAAAAGCACCATCAGGTCCACCATCCGAACGTCGTAGGGTCATATGTTTTTCAATTATATGAGCCCCTATTGAAACAGCACAGACATCAACTGCAGACCCCATTGAATGATCAGAAAGTCCCGTAATGCAGTCGAATGTCTCTGCCATATGTGGTATTGTCCTAAGGTTCAAATCCTTATATGGAGCTGGATATTGCGATACACATTTCAAAATCGCAATGTCATTATTTCCAACAGATTTACATGCTTCAACCGCCCTCTCTATATCTGCTAATGTTGCAATGCCAGTAGAAAGTATTATAGGTTTTCCAAGGCTAGCACAGCGTTTGATAAGAGGGATATCCAAAATTTCGTATGATGCAATCTTATAAACCGGCACATCTAGACTTTCGAGTAAATCAACAGCTGTAAAATCAAATGGGGATGAAAAAATTTCAATTCCTATTTTCCTTGCATATTTAAAGAGTCCCTCATGCCACTCCCATGGCATATATGCTTTTTCATATAGCTGATAAAGATTTTGTCCTTCCCAAAGACTTCCCTTGGTTGCCATGAATTCTTCCCCCTGACAATCTATAGTAATTGTATCAGGACGATATGATTGGAGTTTTATTGCATCAGCTCCTGCTTTCTTAGCCGCCGAAATAATTTTCTTAGCTCTTTCATAATCCTGTAAATGATTTGCAGACATCTCAGCAATAATATAGGCGGGATACCCCTCACCTATCCTTCTCCCATTTACCTCTATATATTTTGACATTTTGTTTCCCCTTTCATGAGCTTATACTTCATTTCCGCTATAATCCAGTCTTGCTCATTATCAATATCCTGAACCTCTAATTCAGGTAATTCAATCGGCACAATTTTATCAGTAATCACTCCATTACAAGCCAAATAATCCTTTATGTTATAACAATAAAACTGACCAGCATCATGAAAAAAGGGTTCTAAATCCTGGGATCTAGAATTTCTATATTCTTCCCATTTAAATTTCATAAAACCATCCTTTAGAACATAAGCCCTTTGCGGAGGATACGAAAATCTCACGACTGGTATAACTAAGGATGCATGTTTCTTCTTCATTGATACCAATACCCTTCTCAATTTTTCAGCCGTAATAAATGGAGCTGTTGGATATAGGCACACCATATTATCGAAACACTTACCCATCTTATTATATTCGGATAACACTTCTAACAACACATCTCTTGTAGTTGCAAAATCATTTGATGTTTCAGCACTACGCAAAAACGGTACTTTTGCTCCATATTTTTTGGCTATCTCTGCTATCTCTTCACTGTCTGTTGACACCATCACTTCATCAAAACATTTGCTCTTCAAAGCAGCCTCAATACTATATGCAATAATTGGTCTACCACAAAATTCTTTTATATTTTTTTTAGGGATTCGTTTTGAACCACCTCTAGCTGTTATAATTGCAATATTACTCATATTACTCATACTACTCCCTCCGTTATTGCTGACATGGAGACATATTTATCTGATTATGGAATTCCCGCCTTATCATTTCAGTCCATAAAAAATTGGTTAAAATAAAATTTCTTAGCATCTAACCAAAGCTTCGGTATACCTATTACATTTTGCCCGTTTTTAACAGTGTTTTAATCTCATCAACACTGAGCCACTGGGTATTTGTCCCCGAACTATATTCAAATCCCTGCTCTACTTTTTTCCCTCCAACCTGTATCTTATTAGTATCCCACCAATCAAAATGTGGATATACGATGAAGTGCTTATCATATTCATATGTGAGCATTGAGTCTTCTCTTGTAACCATTATTTCATGAAGTTTCTCTCCTTCACGTATACCAACCTCCGGCATCTCGCATCCCGGTAATATAGCTTGTGCCAAATCTGTTATCTTAAATGAAGGAATCTTTGAGATAAAAGTCTCTCCTCCTTTTGCCTCTGACAATGCCTTAATCACAAGTTCTACTCCCTGCTCAAGGCTTATCCAGAATCTTGTCATCCTATAGTCTGTTATTGGAAGAGAAGTACCACCATTAGCAACTATATTTCTGAAAAATGGAATAACTGAGCCTCTGCTTCCTGCTACATTACCATATCTGACGATTGAAAAATTGACGTCCTTTTCCCCTGCATATGCATTTGCTGCAATAAACAGCTTATCAGAAACAAGTTTTGTACCTCCATAAAGATTAATTGGATTAACCGCCTTGTCAGTCGAAAGAGCAACAACACGCTTTACCCCACAATCTAATGCTGCATCCACTATATTCATAGCACCATTGATATTTGTCTTAACAGCTTCCATCGGATTGTACTCGCATGATGGAACCTGCTTTAATGCTGCTGCATGTACCACATAATCCACACCATCGAAAGCTCTGTAAAGTCTTTCTTTATCCCTTACATCTCCTATAAAGAAACGCAGCTTATCAGCCTGTGGATGTTTCTTATATTCATTCTGCATTACGAACTGCTTATATTCGTCTCTTGAATATATTATTATTTTCTTAGGCTCATAATGCTCCAACACATAACTAACAAACTGATGTCCAAATGAACCTGTTCCCCCTGTTACCAAAATCGACTTTCCATTTAACATGAAATATTTCCTCCTGATATTTTCTATCAATGCTTGGAATACCTTCATAAATAAAAAGCCACCCGAACGTACATAGTCCGAGTGGCATAATAATTCATCCGATATAAATTTATGCCTCCATGCACCTTAACGATTCTTCATGAATCTCTTATATTATTATATATCGACATTATACTATAAAAGTTAATATTTTAGTTTAACTTTGTTAAATCAATGTAGTTATTATAATCAACCTGCATATTTTCAATTGCCTGTAAGTATCCTTTATATGACATTTCACACATTTTTACTATATCATCCACATCACTTTTGATATCTTCTTTAACTCTATATGCAGACATTGCTACTGTATATCCAGTTTCAGCATTATACATTCCCAATATTTTTGCTTCAAGACTATCCTGTAGCACAGAGTTAATTTCCATTATCTCCTGAATATTTTTTTTAATCTCGTCATTTTCTAGCTCTCCCTTATTATTTCTTATCCTTTCTATCGTTTCCATTCCATCATCCAACATTTCCTTCAAATATTCTAAGTTCTGTGGCATCTTTCCAAGTATTTCAATTGCCTGTTTTCTTTGTTCTTTATTCATTAGCTTTGGACAGTCATTTACAATTTTAATCCATTTCTTTTCTGATAACTTATTACAGCACTCATTAATCGCACTGCTAAGTGTCATTATTTCTGTCCCCTTTATTTTCGCACCACCTTCTGTGGCATCAATAAATCTTATACTAGGATTTCTTGATATAGTTGCTTCAAACCATTTCCTATATGCATTCATGTTTCCTTCTGTGTAAACATGATTTCCATATATATCTTCTACTTTAAAGTACTTACCACTTTCTATATCAATATTACTCTCGCTATCATAAGAAGCTGAAGAATGCCCTTTTTTATTAGGATAAGCCAAATCCTGCCCTATCAAAACAATAGTTTCAAATTTTGACATTATAGCAAGTGAAAACAAATTACAAGCTACAGATCCCCCGCTTTCAATCACTCCAAGGTCAATACCCATTTTCTCCAAAAACTCTTTCACAAATGGTTCACCACTCCATGTATAAAATCTCTTACCATTATGTAGCAAATCAATCTTCGAATTATAATTTATGTCAACCAGCATAGGAAGGTTTTCTGTTCCTCTATATTGAAACAATTCCAGAGGTTTATGTGGATCAACAGAAGCAACAATATCAGGTACTATACCTTTTTTTAATAATGGCTTTATTGCTGTATCAACTGCCATTATCATTCCTCTTCCTTTGACCTCCTTTAACATATCTATATTTTTATCAAGTGATGGTCCAGCAGATACTATAAATGCCGGATATCCCTCTTTATTTTCGTTTTCTATATTTTTTATTAAATCTTTTACACCATATTGATCAATTAAATCTAATATATTGTGCCAGAAATTCTCGATATGCTCTCCATTAAATGCAATATCCGTATTTTTCTGCATGATAATCTGTTCAATTCTTGCGTAAAAATCATTCAAGAAAAGAAGATAATCGTCAATCATAAGATTTCTATATTGTGGCATACAAATTACATCTGTAATGTAAAAATTATTAATATCTACCATCTCATGCAATACTTCTATTCTGGCTCCTCTTGTTTTTTCACCTACAGTTATAACCACATGCTCATCTATAATAAAATCTATGTCTTCTACGGTTTCCATGAATTTATGGAAAATTTTTTCAGATGGTTCATGAACATAAATGTAATTATCAGGAAATCTTTCTCTAATCTTGCGAACCAACATTCCATTTCCCAACCCAAAAATTATAAAAACTGCAAATGGATTTTTTTCTGCCTTACTTGACCTAAGTATATGCTCACACTCATTATCCACGCTATACTTGCTATCAAGATAGTATGTATGACCATTTTTCACTATCCCATATATTATTTTTTCATCCAGCGATTTTGCTGTACAGACATCGCTTTCATCACAATCTGAAACTATTTCTTTTAAGTATGGATAGTTGTATATCAATTTATTATATTTTAATTCTAGATTATTCTCCATATTTATACACCAGTTCTTTATATACCACAAAGCTTTCTTTTATTTCATATTCAAGCGTATCAACAATTTGTATTGGATCTTTCAAATCAATTGCATCTAATAGATTTTCTAACTGTAACAAAATTACATCTGTCTGTATATTTTCTCCATGTTGATTGTAATATCCAATTTTATTCAGGAACTCTACCATCATTTCCTGTATTTCTTTAACTATTTCAGGAAGCTTTTTTATCCCATCACCATAGTCTTTATACATCGTATCTATATAATCATCAATTATATTTATAGTTTTCTGTATTCTATTCAACATATTAGTATCCTCGTATAAATAATAAAGCCACTCAAAGTGAGTGGCTTTATAAATATTGGTATACATTATTCCATCAATTACTGGATGAGTGAAAGTACACCCTGTGTCTGGCTATTAGCCTGAGCAAGCATTGACTGACCAGCCTGCTGGATGATAGAAGTAGCAGAGTACTGTACCATCTCTGAAGCCATATCTGTATCACGGATACGAGACTCAGCAGTCTGAGTATTCTCAGAAATGTTATCAAGATTATTTACTGTATGCTCAAGACGATTCTGCAGTGCTCCGAGATCTGATCTCTGTCCAGAAACTTTTGAGATTGCTTTCTGGATTAATGTCATAGCAGATCCAGCTTTAGTAAATGATTTAACATCTAACGAATCAACACCAAGTGCTTTTGCATTCATAGTTCCGATACTGATTGTAATCTTCTGATTCTCTAATGCCCCAACCTGAAGGTTCTTGCCAGTAAATGTTCCATCAAGAAGATTCTGAGTATTGAACTGTGATGTAGAAGCAATACGTGAAAGTTCATTTGTTAATGCATTAACTTCACTCTGGACTGCAGTTCTATCAGCTGTTGTATTTGTATCATTTGCAGACTGTGTTGCAAGCTCGTTCATTCTCTGAAGAATTGAGTGAGCTTCATTTAAAGCACCCTCAGCTGTCTGGATAGCTGAAATACCATCCTGAGCATTTGAAGAAGCTTTGTTAAGACCTCTGATCTGGCTTCTCATCTTCTCTGAAATTGAGAGACCTGCTGCATCATCTGCTGCACGGTTGATTCTATAACCAGAAGATAACTTCTCTGTTGATTTGCTAAGTGTGTTTGTGCTGATTCCTAACTGTCTGTTTGCGTTTGACGCAGCCATATTGTGCTGTACTACCATATTTGTTTCCTCCTTGAATTAAGTGAAGCGTCCATGCTTCAATCTGTTTTATCATTGTAGTTTGCCGCCCGACCGTACGCTTCGTTTGGCTTGCTACCAAGTAATACTTTGCTTACTTGTTATATATATCGGACGAGTCTTTCGATACTTTATACCTCTTTTAAATTTTTTTAAATTTTCTTTTGACGCATTGATTTTACAGCATTTGTCAATTCCATCCACCCATTTTCACTTTTTATTATCCATGAACTGTGGATCTACATATCCTGTCTTTGTCATTGACTGATAATATTTGCTGGCCACATTTGCGCCCTTTCGCACTTGTCTGGCCTGTTTTTTTATTCCGTTGAATTTGTTTGTCATAAGGGCTTTGTTTCTGGCTTCCTGGCTTTGGATTTTCACGCTCTTGTCTGTGATTTTACGGATATGATCCTGCATGATGCGGATTTCTTCTTTGTATGTCTCTTTGTTGCCTTCAAGCTCTTCTTTTACGCGCTCAAAGAGCTTTTCAAAGCCACTGTCCAGGTTGTCTAACTGCTCTATTAGCTTTGATTTCTGCTCTACAACATCATCAAAATCGTCCGGTGTGAGGTTTGGGTCTTCAAGCTGGTTTTTCTGTACCGTGTCAAGCTCTATTATTTTGTCAAGTACCTGCTCTTTTTTCTCCAGGCTTTGTATCATTATTGCGATGTATGTCTGTTCCATGGTGTTCTCCTTTCAAAAAGGCTATTGCCAAGCTCCATAACTTTGCAATAGCCTTTTTGTCTTTTATCGTTATTATTTTTTGTTTTACGACACGCCTACCTTGCTTCCGTTGCAAGTGACACGCATGACCTCTTTCCATGCATCTCTCATGGTACGCAGGTGCTCAAGCACTTCATCGAGTATCTTTGTATCTTTCTTGATATTTGCCTCAACCAGTCTCTGCATGAGGTATGTATATACCTTGTCGAAATCCTTTGCTACCGGATATTTGTGATTCAGGGTGGCCTGAAATTCTTCGATGATTGCCTCTACCTTTTTGATATTATCGTGTGCTTTCTGTATGTCATTTTTCTCTATAGCCATCTCTGCTATGTTGCAGAACTTGATGGCTGCCTCGTAGAGCATGAGTGTCAGCTCCGCTGGCGATGCTGTCTGAACCTTGCTGTTTGCATATACTGCGTATCCTTTGCTTTGTAACATTTGTTACCTCCCTGATTTCGTACATTTACTGCTTGTTGAAATGTACATTTTCAATATATTTCACACATTCTGACTCATGTATGGTTATTCTTTATGAGAAATAGCTGCTTAGTGAGCTCTGTGTACTGTTGAGCTTGGCGAGCGAGCTCTCCATTGCGGAGAACTTTTTATAGTAATAGTCTTCCTTGTCTGATATCTTTGTCTCCCACTCCTTGATAAGCTTTGTGTAATTACTGTACTCTGTGCTCATCTGCTTGTCGTTGTATATGGTAAACGCTGAGCTCAGTGATGTTGATGACATCTTATCTCCAATTGCCTTGTAGAGGTTGTTGGAGATTTGCTGCATAAATGTCATGACATTGTCAGGGTCATTATTGATTGCCGCCATGAGCTTATCTGTGTTGCCTGAGGTGTTGGTGTCATCCTCATCTCCGTCGATATGGTATGCGTTCTGCTCATTGTCTGCAGCATTGAGGTAGCCAAGCGTATGGATTCCGAAGCTTGAGAATGAGTATTTCTTGCCGTTTATCTCCACTGCTGATGACATGGCTGACTGCATGGCTGTCATTACGCCGCTGAGAGTTGTATCGTTTTTGAGCAGGGAATCCTTGATTTTCTGCTCCCACTTCTCAATCTCTTTGTCGGACATGTTTTCCTTTTCATCATCTGTCAGCGGTTCATAGCTGCCTGCTGATGCTGCGTTGTAGAGCTTGGTCATCTCGTTTATGACGTTATTGTACTCTGTCAGGAAGTCCTTTATCTTGTCATAAATGCCCTGTGTATCCGTGGCTGTGGTGATGCTGATTTCATCATTGCCGGATGTCTTTGAGAGTGCTGTAATGTTCAGTCCATTGATGTTGAAGCTGTTGCTGGCTCCGGTGTATTTCACGCCATTTAACTCAATTTCGGCGTCTTTTCCGTCTATCTTGCTGGCATCGGTATTGTACTGTGCGCTTGATGACAGGTCATACGCTGCATCCACTTCATCTACCAGCTTTGAAAGGGCTGCTTTGTACTCCTCTGAATTTGTGTCCTTTATTGCTGCAAGATCCTTTACGATGCTGTTTTTGTCTACGGTCTCCTGTGCTGTCTGTGCTGCTGTTGTGAGCGCTGACACTCTGCCCGCGTAGCTGTTATCTACTGCATCACTGCCTGATGCATATGCGCCGGTTCCTGATATAAGTGCCTGCACTCCGGCTTTTCCGCCGTTGTCCGCATACGCACTATGGACAGCCTCTGTGAGCTTGCTTATGGTGTAATCATCATCCTTTTTCAGCACTGTATCCTCTGATGATTCAAAGGCTGTGACTGTTGACAGGTTTGCTGTGTATGTGTTCAGATCAGCCTCTGATATACCATTTGTGAGAGCTGTATAGGCTGTGTTTGCAGCCTCCGCATTTATAAGCGGCTCTCTCTTGGATGTGTAATCTGCCTTTGATTTGATTGTTATGCCGTTTTTTGAATCATCCGGTTCACCGTCTGCATAATATTTGCCGTCTGCACGCTTGGTATATACTTTTCCGTCTGCATCCTGAAGCTTTTCATCAGTGTCTCCGACCTTTGTGTATGACACTTCCTTGGCGTCATCGCCCTCGCCGGTTGTGGATGTGTATGATATTTTTTCTGTAACCTCATGATATGCCACGTTTTTGGTCAGCTTTGCTGTATCTCCGCTGTATTTATCTGTTTCATCAGCTACGTTGATATAATTGCCATCGGAATCCTTCTTGTATGTTTTGCCGTCGGCCGTATATGTCTCTTCTGCTGAGATGTACTTGCCGTCTGCTGATTTGTATACCGCATTGCCCTTTGCGTCTTTTGCAGTTGTCAGACTGTATGTGGTGTAGCTGTCATCACTGTTTTTCATTATGACGGCTGAGTCTCTTCCTGAGCCAAGCTTTGCAAGTGTTTCAAGCTTTGTCTTGTCTGCACTGCTGTGTGCTGCATAAAAGTCCTGAACATCCGCATAAGCATTGCCATATGTTATGGCATTGAGTAGGTTGCTGCTCTGTGCATTGTACTTTGCAACATTGTCTGCTGCTGTGACATATGCGTTTCTGGCGTCTTCTATATTCTGCTGTGTGTTTCCGTTGTTTTTACCGGACAGGCCTGCGTACTCTCCATATGGGTTTGGTCTGGTTCCGTCTGCCGATGCTCCCACTGCGATTCCGAGCTTATAGAGTGCGCTCGCTCCTGCGGCATTTGCTCCTGTGAGTGTGAAGTCATTCTCTACACCTGTGTCCTTTGAGCTTATGTAAAAACGCTTGTAGTTGCTGTCATAGCTGGCATTAAGTCCTGTCTCCTTGAGCTGCTTCTCCACGTCTGACATTGTGGATGTCGCGCTCAGCGTGATAGTCTTTGTGGTGCCGCCTGTATTTACATTTATCTGCGCATCTCCACCTGTATAGCCAAGCTGAGCCAGTGTGGTCGTTGAGCTTGAGGCATTTATCTGTGCTCCTGTGAGCGAGCCTGCCTTTGCGGTCTCCTTTATTTTAAGCGACTGCGTGCCATTTGGAGCTGTTGATGATGCTGTAACTGTGGCCTTTGTCATGTCTGAAACCGATGTCTTTTTAAGGTTGTAGGCACTTGAAAATCGCAGGTTTGATATATTACTGTACATACTGTACACCTTGGTATTCAGTGACTTCCAGGATTCCTGCTTCCAGCCAAGCTTTGTCTGTGCTTTTTCATATTTTTCTTTCTTGGTTGTATAGCCTGATACAAGTGCTTTGACAATTGAATCCGTATCGAGGCCCGAATTCATTCCCGATAATCTGATTGCCATGATGTCCTCCTATCTCTTCTCATCTACCATGAGTCCTGCCATCTCCCAGACCTTCGCTATCATATCAAGTGTCTTCTCCGGCGGGAACTCTTTGATGACTTCTTTTGTCTTTTTGTCTATTATCTTTATTGTCACGCGGTTAGTCTTCTCATGGATGCCGAACACTGCCTCCGACTGGTCAGCCAACGCGCTCTTGTTGATATCATCCACAGCCTTTTTAAGCTGCATATTCTTCTCATTCTGCTTTGGTGCAGCAGCCTGTGCCTGTCCCTGCGCTCCGGCATCACCGGCTGAATCACCGCTTGTTTCCTTAGTATTCATCGCCTGAATATTCCTTGCGATGCTGTCAGACACGACCTGATTGTCCGCACTGGACACCTCTGTCCTTCCCTGTGCCTGTTCCTTTATCTGTGCAGTTGATGTACTTCCCTGATAGACCATTCCTGCACCTTTGATTGCCTCTATTGCCATCTCTAACACCTCCGTGTGAAAATATGTTGCAATTGACTGTTGTTCTTACCCTATTCTAAGGAATATATCGGATGAATTGCGGGAAAGTTTATAGCTTTCTTCTCTTTTTAAGTATAAAGAGATTTTGAAAAATCCCGGCCCACATCAGGATACTTAACTTTATCCTATGACGCAAGCCGGGATGGATTGTCTCTTTATTCTTTTTGTGTTTTAGTCTTAATGCTCTAGATTTGCAAACTTCGTGTACTCAGGCAGCCATGCAAGGTTTACGGTGCCGATTGGACCATTACGCTGTTTAGCGATGATGATCTCTGAGATACCCTTGAGCTCAGTGTCCTTGTTGTAGTAGTCGTCACGATAGATGAACATGACGACGTCGGCATCCTGCTCGATGGCTCCTGACTCTCGAAGGTCTGAAAGCATAGGCCTGTGGTCCGGACGCTGCTCTACGGCTCGTGATAGCTGGGAGAGTGCCACCACAGGGACTGAAAGCTCTCTGGCGAGTGCCTTAAGTGAACGTGATATGTCTGAGATTTCCTGCTGACGCGATTCTGAGCCTCTTCCTGAGCCTGTCATGAGCTGCAGGTAATCGATGATGATGAGCTTTAAGTCGTGTTCGAGCTTGTATTTACGGCACTTGCTTCGAAGCTCTGATATGCTGATACCCGGAGTGTCGTCTATGATGAGCTCGGAGTCTCCGATGATTCCGGCTCCCTCGACCAGCTTTTCCCAGTCGGCATCAGACAGATTTCCTGTACGCAGTGCCTGCGCATCTACCTTTGATTCGAGTGAGAACAGACGGTTTACGAGCTGCTCCTTCGACATCTCGAGTGAGAATATGGCTGTACACAGATGTGCGTGAAATGCCACATGCTGTGCTATGTTGAGCACGAAGGCTGTCTTTCCCATTGACGGACGTGCTGCCACGAGCACGAGGTCTGATGGCTGAAGCCCTGCTGTCCTGTAGTCTAAGTCTATGAAGCCTGTCGGTATTCCAGTTACGGTGCCCTCCTGCTGTGCTGCTTTTTCGATTTTCTCGAGGGCATTCATGACTACAGTACGGATTGGCACGTAGTCACCTGTCTGCCTTGTAGAAAGCAGTTCAAATACATCGTGCTCTGTCTTGTCGAGCACGCTCTCGAGCGATTCCTTGCCGGCGTAGCACTCGTTCTCTATGTCCTCTGTCACATGGATGAGCTTTCGCTTTATGGCATTTTCTTTTACGATATTGGCATAGTACTTGATGTTGGCAGAAGTCGGCACACTGGTGACGAGAGTTCTCACAAAGTCAAGGCTTTGTATTTCCTGCGGCACATCCTTTTCCTTTAGACGGTTCTGGAGTGTGACGAGGTCAACAGGCTGTCCCTCTGTAAAGAGCTCAACCATGGTCTCAAATATGATGCCGTACTGCTGATGATAAAAATCCTCCCTAAGGAGCATCTCGCTGGCGGTCACGATGGCATCCTTGCTCATTATCATGGAGCCGACCACGGACTGCTCTGCCTCAAGGCTGTTTGGCATTATTCGTTTGATTAATGCTTCTTCCAAGGGGATTCCTCCTATCCTTCAACTACTGATACTGTGAGGTTTGCTGTTACCTTTGGATGAAGCTTGACAGGAACCTCATAGTTGCCGAGTGCTTTGATTGACTCGTTAAGCTGCATTTTTTTCTTGTCGAGCTCTAAGCCATGCTGCTCCTTTGCCGCAGCCGATATCTCCTTGGTGGAGATGGAGCCGAATGTCCTGCCGCCCTCGCCTGAGCGCAGCTTTACTACTACCTTTGTGCTCTCTACGACCTTTGCCAGTGCAAGTGCACTCTCGTAGTTTTCCTGTGCTACCTTGTCGGCGTGCTGGTTCTGAAGCTTTAGATCGTTTAAGTTCTTTGGAGTTGCTTCAACTCCGAGCTTTTTAGGTATGATATTGTTTCTGGCGTAGCCGTCACTTACGTTTACTATCTCGCCTTTTTTGCCTAATGGTTTTACATCCTGTAATAAGATTACTTTCATTCTTCTATGTCTCCTTCTTTTAGCATTTCGTCCAGTGTATCCTGTATCATGCGCTTTGCCTGCACGATAGTGACGCCTTCAAGCTGCGCGCCTGCCACATTTAAGTGTCCGCCACCGCCCAGCTTCTCCATGATTATCTGGACATTTATCTCGTCGATTGAACGAGAGCTGATATAAATCTTGTCATTGTACTCCGTGAGCACAAATGATGCCTTAATTCCTATTATGTTGAGCAGCTCATTTGCCGCCTGTGCACCGACGATTGTCGGGCTCTCCACATTCTCGCTAGGGCATACCGATATGGCAAACGAGCTCCTGTATACCTCTGCATGGCGTACTGCCTCGGCTCTTGCCTTGTAGCATGCCATGTCATTTCTAAGCATCTTTCTGACGCGTGTTACCTCTGCGCCTGAGCGCTTCAAAAAGGCTGCAGCCTCAAATGTACGCACGCCTGTCTTCGTCATAAAGTTGTTGGTGTCGATGAGGATGCCTGCGTAAATGCAGTCGGCCTCTGTCGCATTGATCTTGACTCCGTCGTTGAAGTACTGCAATACCTCTGCAACCATCTCACACGCACTTGATGCATACGGCTCGATATATGAGAGTATAGGATTCTCTATTATCTCGCTGCTTTGTCTGTGGTGGTCAAATACGACTATCTTTCCTGTCTTTCTGAGGAGCTCAGGACACTCTGTGTAGCTTGGCCTGTTGGTGTCCACCACCATGACAAGCGTATCCTTGCTCACCATCTCAAGAGCTTCTTCGCTGTTTATAAACATATCCGCAGGGTAGCCCTTTGCCTCTGAAAATGTCTCCATAAGAGGTCTTACTGAGCTTGTCGGATCATTTATGACTATCTGTGCCTTTTTGTCGAGATTCTTGGCTGCACAGTATATACCTATGCCTGCTCCAAGCGAGTCTACATCTGTGATGCTGTGTCCCATGATAAGCACGTTCTCACAGGTCTCAATGATTTCCTGAAGCGCCTGTGCCTTGACTCTCGCCTTTACCCTTGTCTTGCTCTCCACCTGCTTTGACTTGCCGCCAAAATACAGGATATCATCGTGATCCTTTATAACTACCTGATCACCGCCTCGTCCGAGGGCTAAGTCTATGGCATTTCGCGCATAAACGTAGTTTTCATTATACTTATCGCTCTTTATACCGATTCCGATACTGAGTGTGACCGCCATCTCGTTGCCGACCTTTATAGCCTTGACCTCGTCGAGCACCTTGAATTTGTCCTCCTTCATGCTGTCAAGGTACTTGTACTTGAACACCACGAAGTATTTGTCGTTTTCTATCTTTCTGACAAGTCCGTCATACTTGGCAAAATACTGGTTTACACGCCTGTCGATAAGTGCAACGAGCAGTGACCTCTTTACGTCCTCTATGCTGTCGAGCGCCTCATCATAGTTGTCAATATATACAAGCGCTGAGACCTGCTTCTGCTCTGTGATTTCTTTCTTGCAATGATAAAGCTCCGACTCATCAAATACGTACAGCGCCGTCAAAAACTCGTCTGCTTCATTTGTGTCGATTATCTCATTTTCCTCTGCGATAGAGTTGAAATATATTCGCTTGACGGACAGACGGACTATGCTGTCCTCCTCCTCATTTACTATCTTGAAGTCTGTCGGCGCATCACTCTTGGTGAGAAGCTCTCTGGTCACTGTCGGAAAAAGTGTCGTGATGGATTTGTGATATTTTTTATCCACACCCATTAGCTCTGCGAATTTGTCATTTACCCAGAGTATCTTGCCGGAGTACTCAAGCAGGGCATACGGCACCTCAAACTCATTAAGCAGCCTCTTCTGCACCGATGAATACTGTGTTGCAAAGCTTATCAGCTCATTTGCAACGACTGACTTGCTTCTGACATACAAAAACAGCACGAGCGCAAAGTAAAACACTGTAAAGCCTACCATGCCATAGCCAAGCCTTCTGTCATAGCGCAGTGCTATTCCGTCAGCACATATCCACACAAACGTCAGATATAGCGGCCAGCACATGTAGCTTTTCAGCCTGCCCTTGAATTTTATTTTTTTCTTCATTTTACTCTCCTTATCCCCGCTGCGTTGCGCTGATGCTGCCGGTGCAACGGTTGCGGTTTCGAGAATGTACTACAAATTAATAGTTACCGGCCACACCTTTGTGCAGCCCGCATCGATTGATATACCTACTAGAGAGTATACCACTTTGTGAGGATTATTCCTAGTACTATATTTATCAGTTTGGAATTACAGGAGTTCAGGGCAATCCTGTGTAATCTAAGCACAATTCTGTGCAATCTAAAAAGCACCGCATATATCTGATATTGATATGATACATGCGATGCTTTTTGTGTGCTCTCATCTTCCGGTATTCATTTTGATTAAATATAATTACTTCTCAGTCTTATCCGCAGCTATCTCTGCAATTGACTTTGTAAGACCTGCAATCCCCTGAATCTCTGAAGGGATGATTATCTTTGTAGCCTTGCCGTCTGCTGCCTTGGCAAATGCCTCTAAGCTCTTTATCTGGAGCACTGCGTTATCCGGATTTGCCTCCTTCAACATGCGAAGTCCGTCTGCATTGGCCTGCTGTATCTTGAGGATAGCCTCTGCCTGACCTGCTGCCTCCTGGATTGTTGCCTCCTTCTTTGCCTCTGCGCGAAGGATGGCTGCCTGCTTTTCAGCCTCGGCGTCGAGGATGACTGACTCTTTATTTCCCTCTGCAACAAGGATTGTTGATTTTTTCTCACCCTCTGCACGAAGAATGGCCTCTCGTCTCTCACGCTCTGCCTTCATCTGCTTCTCCATGGCATCCTGGATGGCCTTTGGAGGTATGATGTTCTTGAGCTCGACACGGTTTACCTTGATGCCCCATGGATCTGTTGCCACATCGAGTGTTGCGCGCATCTTGGTGTTGATTGTCTCACGGCTGGTGAGTGTCTCATCAAGCTCTAAGTCTCCGATGATGTTACGAAGTGTTGTGGCTGTGAGGTTCTCAATTGCCATGATTGGATTCTCTACTCCGTATGCGTAGAGCTTTGGATCTGTAATCTGGAAATATACTACAGTGTCTATCTGCATTGTTACATTATCCTTTGTGATTACAGGCTGTGGTGGGAAATCTACCACCTGCTCCTTTAAGATGACTCTCTTTGCTATTCTGTCGATAAATGGCACCTTGAGGTGAAGTCCTACGCTCCATGTGGTGAGATATCCTCCCAAACGCTCAATTACCATTGCATGTGCCTGTGGCACGATTTTGATGCAGTTTACCAGTACTATAAGTACGATTACGAGTAACACTGCAAGTGCTATTAATCCTTCCATTTCCGGTTAAGCCTCCTTTACCCTTTTTACAATTAGTTTTACTCCGCTTATCTTCACTACCTCGATAAGCTCGCCTTTTCTTATGACCTGGGTCTCGTCCTGCGGTCTGACTGTCCACTCCTGACCGTTTACAACGGCTTTTCCCGTCTGCTTCATGCTGTCAGCATCCTCGGTGAGCACAGCTCTTTCTCCGACCAGACTGTCCACGTTTGTCTTCACTGTCCTGGAATTGATGTACTTCCCGGCCCATGGCTTTGTGAGAGCTAAAAGCACGACTGAAACGAGTATAAATGCAATTCCCTGAACCACGACATTGCCGCCAAGCAGTGCGATTATAAACGCTACAAATGAGCCTGCCGCAAACCATATGGATGTGAGCCCGACTGTCATAAGCTCAACTAAAACAAAAACTACGGTGGCTGCCAACCAGAAAACAATGTATGTATCCATTTGAACCCTCCCTTTTTATTAGTATTTGTTTTATATCCATTTTATACTATGTAATTTGATTATGCAACAAATATTAATTTTTTAAACATAAAACATTTTTAACCTAAAAAATCCCGACCACCATCCGGTAGTCGGGATTTATCATACATTTATCTTATTCGCAAACGTATGGCATAAGAGCAAGATGACGTGCTCTCTTGATTGCTACTGTAAGAGCTCTCTGGTGCTTTGCACAGTTTCCTGTGATACGGCGTGGAAGGATTTTTCCTCTCTCAGAGATGTATCTCTTTAATTTGTTTGTATCTTTGTAATCAATGACATTGTCTTTTCCACAGAATACGCAGACTTTTTTTCTTCTACGCATTGGTCTTCTCTTCATTGATGAACCATCAGCTGATTTATTGTAAGCCATTTTTGTTACCTCCTTGAATATTTGTCCTCGTGGACACTACTAATTGAATGGAAGCTCCTCGTCGATTCCGTCCGGAATGTTCATGAAGCCATCCCCAGCAGCCTGGCTAGGTGCAGGTCTGTCTGCCGGTGCAAATCCGCCTGCATTTCCTGATGCGGCTGATTTGGACTCTGCAAACTCTGCATTCTCAACCACGACGTCAGTGGTGTATACCTTCTGTCCGTCCTTGTTTGTATAGCTGCCGGTCTGGATTCGACCTTCAACAACAAATTTTGTTCCTTTACGGCCAAATCTCTCAAAAAATTCTGCTATCTTTCCAAAAGCTACGCAGTTGATGAAATCCGTTGACTGCTCCTCTGCATTCTTGCTGTAGCGTCTGTCTACCGCAAGTGAAAATCTTGCTATTGCAAGTGAGTTGTCCCCCTGGGCATAGCGGATTTCTGCGTCTCTGGTTAATCTACCCATAAGTATTACTTTGTTCATAATACAATCTCCTATTTTCTTATACTATGCCTCGTCTTTTCTAACGCATAAGAAACGAAGAACATTGTCCATGATACGAACGTCCTGCTCGATTTCTGCTGGGACTGTTCCCTCAGCATCGAACTGGATGAAGTAATAAAAGGCCTCAGTCATGTGCTGAATCTCGTAAGCTAATCTCTTCTTACCAGCCTCCTCAACTTCTGTAACAGTACCGCCGGCACGTGTGATGTACTCTTTTGCCTTCTCGACTACTGCTGTTCTCGCATCATCCTCGATCTTTGCACTAACGACGAGTGCTAATTCATATTTGTTCATGCGAATGTTACCTCCTTTTGGTCTCTGGCTCATAAATCTGATTATGAGCAAGGAATTTTATATCACGAGTCTAGATAATAACATGAATCGTGGTACTTTTCAAGGGGTTTTTGCAATTTTTCTTTAATTTTTATCAGGTCGGGACGTGCGCTGTTTCTATATAACTAAGCCTGCTTCTTGGTGAGACCGCGGTCATTTTTCTCGACCAGCTTCCTTGGCACCATAACCTGGTGTCCGCAGCCCATGCATTTCAGACGGAAGTCTGCTCCGACACGCATGATTTCCCACTCGCTATTGCCGCACGGATGTGGTTTTTTCAGTTTTACGATATCTCCTACTGCGTATTTATCCATTCTATATTCCTCTTCTACCTATGCCTGCCATTTAATATGCTGTGTATTATCCTCTGTTTACACCTCTATCTGCTCAAATACAGAGCCCAGTCCCTGCTGTATCAGAAGGTCTGCTCTTGCGTCCATCGGTGTGGTGGACTTGTTGATAAGCACGAGCTTGTTTCCGTTGTAATAGTCTATGAGGCCTGCCGCCGGATATACCGCAAGTGATGTACCGCCTACTATGAGCACATCGGCGTGACTGATGTAGTAGATTGCATCCTCAAGCGTTTTCTGATTTAAGCCCTCCTCGTACAATACGACATCCGGCTTTACCGGGCCGCCGCACTTTGGACATTTTGGCACGTCTGTCGAGTTGAGGATTTCCTCTGCGCTTACAAACTGCAAGCACCTCTCACAGTAGTTTCTCAGCACACTGCCATGCAGCTCCATTACATTTTTGCTGCCGGCCTTCTGATGCAGTCCATCTATGTTCTGCGTCACAACGCCCTTAAGCTTTCCTGCTTTTTCAAGCTCTGCAAGCTTGTAATGCGTGATGTTCGGCTCTGCATCAAGGCAGAGCATCTTGTCACGGTAGAATCGGTAAAACTCCTGCGGATGCTTCCTGTAAAATGTATGGCTCAGGATGGTCTCTGGCGGGTAGTCATACTTCTGATTGTAAAGTCCGTCCACGCTTCTGAAATCAGGTATGCCGCTCTCGGTTGATACACCTGCTCCGCCGAAAAATACAATATTGTCCGAAGCCTTTATCCACTGCAAAAATGTTTCTACACTGCTGTCATTGTTACCCATATGTATCCATCCTTTCTTCTTTTCTTCTTTAAATTGCTGCCTATTATTTTTTGAGCCACACTTTTATAGCTTTCGCACCAGCTTGTCCACATCTGCATTCAGTCCAAGTACCATCACTGCATCGTCTGCCTTGAACACGTAGTCCGGCAGCGGAAGCACGCGATTCTTTCCGGCTTCCTTTACTGTAACGATATTTACATTGTATTTCTGGCGCACATTATTTTCCTTGATGCTCTTTCCTACCCAGCCTTCAGGTGGATTTATCTCGTAGATTGAGTAATCATCGTTTAACGCCACATAATCAAGCACATGGTTAGCGCTGTATTTCTTTGCCACTCTCTCTGCCATGTCGCGGTCAGGGTAGATAACCTCATCCGCACCGTTTCGAAGCAGGAACTTGGCATGCACATCCCTGTTTGCCTTGCTGATGACGTATTTTCCGCCCATCTCCTTCACGAGACTTGTTATCTCAAGCGAGCTCTGGAAATTGGTGCCGATGCATACAAAAATCAAATCGAAATTGTTGATTCCGAGTGCTTTTACTACCTGTGGGTCGGTACAGTCACCTATCTGGACCTTGGTCACGTCATAGATTAAATCCCTGACCTTGGCCTCGTCCTTGTCCATCACCATAATGTCATTTCCGTTTTTAATCAAATCCGCACACAGATGGTGTCCGAATTTACCCATTCCAATAATTAAAATTGATTTCATTTCGTTTCTCCTTATCCTTATCCAATGATAACTTTTTCCTCCGGAAGCTCTATATTGGCTTTATCCGGTCTATGCACAAACGAAAGCACAAAGGTCATGCTTCCGATTCTTCCACAATACATCATAATTATGATAATTATGCGTCCTACTGTATTTAAATCTCTTGTGATGCCTGTTGTCATGCCGACCGTACTGATTGCAGAGTATACCTCAAACAGTACATCGTCCATCTTCATATTGGATGTAGCAAGTATAGCTATCACCGCTGTAAGTCCAAGCACCAGATTGATGATAAGCACCATTCCGGCCTTTTTGATTACCTCACTGCTTATTTTCCTGCCAAACACATTGCAGCCGTTGCTTCCTCTCATATAAGAAACAATATAGATTATCATGACCGCCATGGTTGTGGTTTTGATTCCGCCGGCTGTCGAGCCCGGGCTTCCTCCTATGAACATGAGCACTATAGTCAAAAGCTTGCTCTCCTGTGTCAGTGCTGCTGTGTCTACTGTATTGAAGCCTGCCGTTCTCGCCGTAACCGAGCCGAATAACGATGCAAATATGGCACCCGGTGTGTCCATGCCTGCTATGGTATTGTTTTTTTCAAAAATATACATAAACAGTCCGCCACCGAAGACAAGTATCAGTGTGGTTGATATTACTATCTTGGCGTGGAGCGAGTATCTGCTAAGCTTAAACTTTTTGATTCTGACCTCATTCCATATGGTAAAACCGATACCACCTATGATGATAAGCAGCATAATTGTGATATTGACTAACGGATCTGCGGCATATTTTGTAAACGATGAGTACTCCTCGTTTATGCCCATCAGGTCAAAGCCCGCATTGCAAAATGCAGATATCGAGTGGAACACCGAGAAATATATGCCTCTTAATATGCCAAAATCCGGTATGAAGCGGATTGCTAAAAGCACCGCTCCTATGCCTTCGATAAGGAAGGTTCCCCTTATTATCACGCTGAAAAGCCTTACTATTCCACCAATCTCGAGTGCATTGACGCTCTCCTGCATCAAATCCCTCTGTCTGAGTCCGATTTTTTTGTGCAGAAGCATGGAAAATGCCACACCGATTGAGATGAAGCCCATGCCTCCTATCTGAATCAGCACCAGAATCACGAGCTGCCCTATAATACTCCAGTGTCTGAAAGTATCAAACACAACAAGACCTGTCACACAGGTTGCGCTTGTTGCCGTAAAAAGTGAGTCCAGAAAATTAGTCCATTGTCCGTCTCTTGAAGAAAACGGAAGGCTCAGCATTATTGCCCCTGATAATATTGTCAGAAAAAAGCCAACTGCGATGTATCTGAACTCTGTCAGGTTCTTATGTCGTTTTTTTATGTCATGTTTTATATCGTTCATATCCAATCCTAACTATTTGCTGCAGAATGTATTATTGTCAGCTTACAGAAGCTGTTTGTATATATCCCTCTTGCTGACACCTCTGTCCTTTGCCACGAGCTTCATGGCTTCCTTCCTGTCGATGCCCTGTGACTCATAGTGTGCCATATGCGCTTCAAGCGGCATGGCTTCCCAGCTTTCCTGCTGCTCCTTTGCTATTTCAGCCACGTTTCTGCCACAGATTACAAGCACATATTCACCTCTTGGCTCCTGTGTCCTTGAACGCTCCAAAAGCTCCGAAAATGTAGTCTGCACCTTTTCCTCGTGCTTTTTCGTAAGTTCCCTGCACACGGTGAGTTCTCTGTCTCCGAGCGCATTGTAAAGCTCTGTGACTGTCTTTACAAGATGATGGGGTGCCTCGTAGATGATTATTGTCCGGGTCTCGTTTTTAAGCTCCTCAATGACACGCGCGCGTTCCTTTTTATCCCTCGGCAAAAATGCCTCAAACGCAAACCTCCTGGTCGGCCTGCCCGACATGGTGAGCGCTGTAATGCACGCTGCCGCCCCTGGAAGCGAGGTAACAGGCACGCCCTCCTCGTAGCAGATGCGCACGATGTCCTCACCCGGATCAGAAATGCCGGGTGTTCCGGCATCGGTGATGAGGGCTATATTTTTGCCCTCCTTAAGCTTTGCCACAAGCTGGTAAGCTTTATCTATCTTGTTAAACTCATGATAGCTCGTCATGGGTGTCTTTATCTCAAAATGATTGAGCAGCTTTATGGAGTTTCTCGTATCCTCTGCTGCGATGAGGTCTACCTCCTTAAGTGTGCGCAGCACACGGAATGTGATGTCCTCCAGATTTCCTATCGGAGTTGCGCACAGATACAGTGTTCCTGTCATATGATTCTCCTGTTATTTTCCGTTATTCCGGGGCTTATCGCCGTATATCTCATATATCTCATCCGTGTATACATTAGGCTCCTTGTATACAACCAGAGGTTTTTCTATGGTGATACGGCTTTTGCCGCCCTTTAACCCCTCTATGAGCACCATGTTCGGCTCCCTGTCCGCGTAGGGATGTACAAGGCACATTCGCTTTGGCTCGATATGATATTTCATCATCGTGCTAAAGATCTCTGCCAGTCTGAATGGTCTGTGAACCATGTAAAAACGCCCATTGAATTTGAGCATTTTTGCGCTCTCCCTGACTATATCGTCAAGTGTACACCTGACCTCGTGGCGTGCTATCGTCATGGCATCGTCTGCATTTTTGATACCATGCTGACCTATCATATACGGCGGATTTACCGTCACCACCTCCACGGACTCTCGACCGAAAATCTCCGATGCATTGCACACATCTCCCTCTTCTATGGTCACTTTGTCCTCAAGATGGTTATATTTCACACTTCTTCTCGCCAGGTCTGCACACTGAGGCTGAAGCTCAAGCCCGCTGTAATGCTCTCCGTTATTCTTTGCCTCAAGAAGTATCGGAATCACACCATTTCCGGTGCACAAATCCACAGCTCTCTCGCCGCGCTTTACCTTTGCATAGTCAGATAAAAGCACGGCGTCTATGCCGAAGCAGAACAGCTTTGGATCCTGTATGAGCCTGTAGCCCTTGCGGCACAAATCGTCCAGGCGCTCATTACTGTGTATCAGTGCTTCCATTGTCTTTGTCCCTGTTGTAATCTTTATTATACTCTTTATTATAGTTTTTGTTCTTATAATCCTTGTTGCGGTTGTATTTCTGCTTGTTTGGTCTGTTTTTGCCGCCCTTGTACGGCTTTTTGTAACCGTCCTTATTTTCTCTGCCGGCATTTGCAGCATTTACTTCATTTGTCTCATTTGCAGAAGCTTCCGCTGCCTCTATGTCCGCCCTGTACGGACGTCTTTCTCTGTTGTCACGCTTATCACGGCGCTCGCGATATTCATTTTTGTTGTCACGATGTCCACGGTTTCTCTGCTGTTTCTCCTGTGGCTTGTCCTCCATCGTCTCGTCGCCGCTATCCTCGAGATCCTTGAGCTCGCGAAGCTCCTCCTCGGTGAGCTTTACATCCTTTTTCTGGCGCGGCTTTAAGCGCAGATCATCTACAGTGTACTCACGAAGCTCCTTCTCCTCGCCATTGTCGATGACAACACGCACGAGCTGCCTGAGCACGCTGACTGACTTGACCTCTCCGATGATTCCCTCAGGTGTCTTGACCTTTTCTCCTATCGACGGCATTCTGCTGTTCAGATACTCATATGTATCCTGCTCATACTTGAGACAGCACATGAGTCTTCCGCACACACCGGATATCTTGGTCGGATTGAGGGAAAGATTCTGCTCCTTTGCCATCTTTATGGAAACCGGCACAAAATCTGCCATATAAGAATGACAGCAGAGCGGTCTGCCGCATATTCCGATGCCGCCCATCATCTTGGTCTCATCCCTGACACCAATCTGGCGCAGCTCTATTCTGGTGCGGAATACCGCTGCCAGATCCTTTACGAGCTCTCTGAAGTCAATTCTGCCGTCTGCTGTAAAGTAGAACAGCAGCTTGTTTCCGTCAAAGGTATACTCTGCATCCACCAGCTTCATTTCAAGTCCGTGCTTGATGATTTTCTCCTTGCAGATGGCAAATGCCTCTTTTTCCTTTTCCTTATTTCTCTCAACCGTTTTCTCATCCTCGTCGGTTGCCACTCTGATGACAGGCTTAAGCGGTGAAACCACCTTATCATCATCCACCTCCTTCGGCGGAATGAGGACAGTTCCCATCTCTATGCCTCTTGCTGTCTCCACGATAACATGCATTGCCATGTCGAGGTCGAAATCAACCGGGTCAAAGTAATATATTTTGCCTGCTGTCCTGAATCTGATACCAACTATTTTTGTCATGTGATTAGTTCTCCTTTATGGTCATAAGCAGCAGCTCAATTACCAGGTCAAAATTAACGTTTGCGTTAATTCTTATCTTCGCCTTCTCAAGCGCCTCAAGTATTGCCTCGATCCCCTGATAGGAATGCTTTGCTGCCTGTTTCTTTATATCATAGACCTCATCCTTGAATATGAGTCCGTTAACATCGTTTGTCGCCTTCATATACAGCACATCTCTGTACCACACCATAATCAGGTCAAAATAATCCTGCACCTTAAGCTTGTACTCAGCTATCTGCTTTACCGCTGCGCCCAGCTCGTACAAATCTATGTCATCGAGGCGCTTTATAAGCGACAGTGCTGACTCCTTTAGCTCGTTGAACTCGTCTGATGAGGCGAGCTTAACAGCCTTTCCGACGATGCCCTGTGCAAATGCGGCACTGATATCTGCCTGATAATCCGGAATATGCTTTTCGTTCATCAGGTATGCCTTTATCACCTCGTCCTTTACCGACTTCATATTGAGTGTGATGCAGCGCGACCTGATGGTCTGCAGAAAGCTGTCTGCATTGGTGGTGAGAAGCATGATGACCGCATATGCCGGTGGCTCCTCAATGGTCTTTAAAAGCGCGTTCTGCGCCTGCTGGTTCATTTTTTCAGCCTCATCCACTATGTAAATCTTGTATTTACTGCTGTACGGCTTTATCACTATATCATTGTTGAGCTGTGTCCTGATGTCGTCAACCGATATGTTGTTGGGCTTTTCATGACTGACATATATGATATCAGGATGATTGTGGTCATCTGCCTGATGGCACGATTTGCACTCTCCACAACCGTCTGTGCCCTCCTTCTCACACTGCAGTGCCCTGGCAAATGCCTCGGCTATCATCATTTTGCCGGACAGCTGTGGTCCGTTTATTATATATGCATGTGAGACCTTTCCCATTGATATGGCATTTTGCAGATGCTCTATTATCTGCTCATTTCCTACTATATCCTTAAATCCTGCCATAGTTGCTGCCTCCGTTTTAGTCTGCCTGTGTCTGTTATAGCTTTTATCTCCTACGTGAGTATATCAAGCAACAGTCCACGTATCTCTCCGATTCTTGCCAGTATGGACAGATGATCCTTCTCATCCTCCACCAGCTCTGATGCCAGCTCATCCAGATTGCTGTCTATCAGTCTTATTATACCATAAACTCTGTGCCTTCCTCTCCTGTCGAGGAAATTTTCTCTGGAAAATTTATGGGATCTGTAAACCACCTCATTTAAAAAATCCTTTATGAGCCCGCGATATCGCTTCATATCCCTGATATCCATATGCTCGGCTATTCTGTTGCCCTGTGCTGTGATATCCTGCATCAGCGCATCTACCTTTGCCTGGAGATCAGCGTCTGTTATGGCGCTGGCCAGTGTGAATTTGAACGAGCCGTCACCGGCCTGTGTTTTTTGTGCATCAGGAACCTGTGTCACCTGATTTACTTCATTTACTCTGACTGCCATGAGGCTGCCTCCTTATTCGTTTCCGGTTACATTTATGTGCAGGCTGTAACCATCATCTTGCTCTGCAATTAGGAACTCTGTCGTATGTATGCTGAAATCTCGGCAAGCACAGTGTCCATATCATCATTTATGAAGCGACGTGTAATCCCCGCCTCATGCAGCTTCTCCTCAGAGAAATCTGATGCGTCTGCCAGAAAACGGCGGCACATCTCCTCATATTTAGGCACCTGCTGCCCCTTTTCCCGGTGAATGGCGCGTATCAGACGGTCGCCATCCTCCACCTCCACATAGATTGGCAGTACCTTGTCACTGCCAAAATAATCGCGTATCTTTGTGTAAGACTCGAGTGTTCCGACTGTCAGATAGCTTTTGCAACGAAGGTCTATATCATCATCGTTTACCGTGAAATATTTCCACACGCCGTACACTGTATTGTACTCGCGAAGCTCTATGATGCGCCCCTGTGCACTGAGCCTTTTTACATCCTCTTCATTGCAGAAATGATAATCCTTATCCTGTGTCTCTCCGTCCCTTATCGGGCGCGTGGTATACGGGATAATCCTGCTAAGCATGAGGGAATCATCCTGCAGTATTTTGTTGTATATAGTGTCCTTGCCTGATGCGCTTTTTCCCATCACGCAGAAAATCTTACCCATCTGTAAACCTCTTATATTGTAATTAGTATAAATATGATTGTTTGCTATGTCAAACTGTTGCTTACAGCACCGCAACAAACTTCCACATATTGGCATCCGGATCAAAATACAGGCCATCCACTTCAAGACCTGAATTTACAGCCTTTATTACATCATCTATGAGCTTGTCGTTCATTATCTCTCCCGGCACCACAAGCGGTATCCCCGGCGGATATATATTTATAAAGGCACCGCTCACCTTCCCGCTTGCCTTAAAGGCATAGACCGCCTGATGGTCTGCATCATATGCATCATACATTTCCATTACGGCAGGCAGCTTTTGATATATATCTGTGTCCATTTTGACAGGCAGGTAAAATTTATGTACTACACCCTCATGTTTTAATATATCATAAAACTCTTCAAAATCAGACTTATATTTTTCGAGCTGGCTGTCTATTTCAATCAAAGCATCCGCAAGCCTGTCAAAACCCTCATCCGCATCCATGACAGATGCCAGCGCCAGTACATAATTGCCCGCTGCCATCTCAAGCTGCAGCTCATATTTTTTGAGCAGAAGCTCAAGCAGCGTATGTCCATTCATAGCCTCTTTCGTAAATATAATAATCTTTGACTCGTCAAAATCATATGCCTCATCGGCAGAAAAATCACTTTTTCTGACCACGTTCAGATGCGAAAGTCCGCTGACCTTCTGATAAAATCTGTCAAGTCTGCTCCTAAGCTGTGCAAAGACAGTCTCTTTGTTATCGCGCACATAGTGTATGCAGCGCTCTATGCCTGTCATAAGCACATATGACGGTGAGCTTGTCTCATAAATGCCGAGAAACTTCTCCACTGCAGCTTCACGCATCCCACCCAGCAGTAAAAGCGCCGTCTGTGTAAATGCCGGAAGCGTCTTGTGCAGGCTCACTATGACCGCATCGGCCCCGAGCGCTATGGCATTTTGAGGGAAGCCGCCTCCAAAGCCAAAGTGCGCGCCATGTGCCTCGTCAACTACGAGTAAAGCTCCATGTGCATGTGCCACAGATGCGATTGCCACCACATCGGAAACCACACCATCGTATGTAGGCGAGGTTATCACAACCGCTTTTATGTCGGGATTTTCATCAAATGCCGCCCTTATCTGTGCCTCGGTTATCTGCCCCTGCAGCCCTGTCCGTGTAATTTCAGGGTATGTAAACACCGGGTGAAGCTGCCTTAAGTAAAGCGCATGATACACCGCCTTGTGACAGTTCCTTGCTACAAGCACCTTGTCTCCCCTTTTTGTAGCCGCAGATATTGCTGCCAGTATACCGCAGGTGCTTCCGTTTATGAGAAAATATGCACGCTTTGCACCGTAAAGTGCCGCTGCCTCAGCCTGCGCCTCCTTTATAATGCCCTCAGCGTGGTGCAGATTGTCAAAATTGTCTATCTCTGTTATATCAATAGCATACGGGTCCAGCTCTGCACCTATATCACTGCCACGGCGCTTATGCCCCGGCATGTGAAACGGATAAATATTTGATTGTGAATTATTTATCAGTTCTTTTTCCATTTAAGTACCTATATATCCTTTTTAGCCCAGAAATCTTCCAAGCTCCGGCATCCAGTCATCATAAAATATTTCATCATTGCAGAACGCGCTCCAGACCGGTGTGAGGAAATCAAGTATCAAATCAAGCGTCTCCTCCCAGCCTGCATTCGCATATGCCCTCTGCTGTCGTGTCAGCCTCTTACAATACTGCTCCCAGCGCCTTTTCATATACGCATAGCTGCGATAACCATACACCTGCTCAAGCCTGTGCATGCTCACTGTCTTCGGTTTATTTTTCGCTCTAACCTTAAAATTATCAATTATCTGCCTTCCGCTGACTGAATATCTCTTAAGTATCTCATATGCATCACCATATGGTTTCATATCGCTAACCAGCTCAAGCTTATCCATTATCTCAAACAGCTGTTCTCCGAGCCTGGATTCAGGCGAAAAAATACAAACATCTGCGTCTCCATAAAAGCTGTTCATAAAAACAATATTTTTAGTCATGGGAACTCCTGCATCCGCTTCATTAAGGCGCTCAAGCCTCACTGCAAACGGTACCTCCCCGCCATCACACATAGCGCTTAGATTCCACGTATGTATCAGCGGCTGCATATCACTGCCGTCCGGTTCATTATCTGATACCTTTGCCGTCTTCTTAGATAATTCTGCATTAGTCCATACCACATCACTGTGACTGTTAAGCCCTGCATTGCCTATAATGATATTGCGCAGTACATCAAACGGCGTACCATTATCCTCTGCCCTGCCACCGGGGCTGCCATATACATAATAAAACGCCAGCTTTTCTCCTGTTGCAAAATACGGCTTTTGAAGCCACAGCACTTTTCCCAGACCGGCATTATTTATACGCCAGAGAAAATCCTGCTTCACGTACTGCCATAACACATCACTGTACGATAATTTTTTCTCATCGCTTATATGTCTTAAATCTACCCTCACTACAACCATACTCCTATGAAGCTTTGCACCTTCTTTACCACGCGCCTCGCCCTTGCATAATCCATGAGCACGGAAATATCCTTGTCCGTATCCGCTATGTATGACTGTACAGCTGCCTTGAAATCATTGCGGTCCAGTCTCGACTCATACTTCAGGCAGTCGCATATCACACGTTCTTTATCATAGATTCCAAAGGTATTGCCTCCAAGCTCAATGGTTGTAGCTCCAAGCGTAAGTGCTGTGGGCTCAGTATAAAACGGAATGATTCTGGGATAGTCCATCTTAAAACGCGATTTTGATGTGTTTTTGTCCACGGCAAGCGTCCATCCGTAAGGCTTCTCCTTTATATAGCCATAGGCGTAAAGTGCACTTTCCATGCACAGCATTGCATCCGGAAAAAGTGCCGCGACAAGTGCATCCTCAGAAAAATCATCCACGCGGTCGGTGTAATAGCCGTTTCTGATGCGGACAAGCTTCCCCTCCCTGACAAGCTTATCAATTCGCCTGTAGTCTATACCAAGCCTTGTAAGCTCTTCTTTTTTCACTATTCCGTTGTGCTTTTCCATGGCATCAGCTATGATAGTCTGTACCTGTTGTATATTCATTACTGCTTCTCCATCCCTTGCTTATCGGCTAAAAGCCTCTTGGCATCACGTAATCCAAGCTGATACAGGCTCTCAAGCTTATTAGGATCCTTTTCTATCTTGCTTATTTTAATGTGCTCCGACGGCCTTAACACCTTAGCAATGCCCTGCTTTTCAAGCTCCTTAAGATGCTCAAGCTGGGAATTGTACATGATATGTCTGTTTGAAAATGCCTCATAAAACCTCGGAAAACGCTTTTTGTATACAGATGTAAAGAGCCTTGGCATAGGCTTTTTTACATAGTCGGCAGGCTTTGTCAGCACGACAACCACTCTGTCATATCCCATATCAAGCATATGCTCATATGGGATACTGTCCGTCACCGCGCCATCCAGATACCACTCATTCCCCAGCTTCACAGGCTTTGACACTACAGGCATAGAGCCCGATGCCCTGAGCACATCCATCTGGTCAAAGACACTCTTTATCTGCACATATTCTGGCTTACCTGTCCTGATATTCGTCACAACCGCATAAAATGGGATATCCGACTTCTTGTATTCCTCATCATCAAACGGGTCAAGCTCTCTTGGTACGGTATCATAGGCATATTTCGTGCTCACTATGTTTTTCTCCCGAAGAAGCGGCCTGATACCCATATAATTTTTGTCACTGTTAAATCTCTTATTGTATCGTATAACCCTGCCGCGCTGCTTTGACAGCAGATTCACTCCAAAAAGTGCTCCCGCCGAAACACCGATAACAGCATCAAAGCTAATATCATGGTCCATAAAACAGTCGAGTACTCCGGCTGTATACATACCTCTCATGGCTCCGCCCTCAAGCACGAGGGCGCATCTTTCATCACTCATTTCTGCCTCCATTTATAATGTCATAATAAAAAATGTATTAATATTTATGTCGACCGCTGAACTTCAGATTGTCTCTCCTTCTGCGCTGTTTTCTCTCAAGCTTGTGCTCCCTGAAGCGCTCGCGCTGCTCCTTCTTAATGCTCCATTTGTGTTTCAACACATATATATTGTCTGATATTCTTCTAATCATGAAAATGCTCAGAATAATCACTGCGATAAGTACGAGCACCCAGAGAAAATATACCGGCTTTATCCTTATTATATCACTTTCCGCGTTCTGTCTGCTGTTCTCATCAAAGTACGACAGATCGACCTTTGCTCCTGATTTCAGCAGATCCACACAGCCTACCACATGATCACCATACTTGTATCTGACCGTAGCAAGAGCATCCTTGTTGTCGGACTTCATGTCAGCAGCTTCCCTTTTAACGCTTGAAAAATCCGCGTTGTTTGGCAAAACAACATAGTTTTCCGACACCTTTGCATACATGCCGTGCTCATTCATCACGCCCAGATCCGGCGTATTGTCAGCAGCTGCGCTGTTTTCATTTTCAGCTATGCTTAGTGCCTTGAAGTTACTGAAATAGTAATTGAGCAGCGTGTTTGTGTCTGCATACTGGTCAGGCGACTGCGCATTCATAATAACCACGCACAGCGTCAAGCCATCCTTCTCCGCATAAGTGACAAGCGTGCTGTTAGCCACTGAAGTGTAACCGGTCTTGCCGCCGGTACAATCATGATTTACAAACTGTGAATACGATTTAAATGGATGCAGCATCGCATGATGATTGTACAGCGGAGTATCCTCGGTATGCTTGTTTGTAGGTGGTATGATATAGGTCTTTGTGCCTGTAATCTTTCGAAACTCGTCATTCCTGTATGCTGCACACGAGATAAGCCCCATATCGTATGCGCTTGTCCAGTGATTTTCATCGGGCAGACCATTTGCATTGTTGAAATGTGTATCTGTACAGCCTAATTCTTTGGCTTCCTTGTTCATCATATCAATAAATGTGCTGTAATCTCCCCCAAGCTTTTTGCCTGTATGCTCTGCTGCAGCATATGCGCACTCGTTTGCCGACTCAAGCATAACTCCATATAGTGTCTGCTCCATGGTCATCTCCTCGCCCACATCCCTCTTGATGCTCGACGAACCATCACTGCTCTCCTTCACCGCCTCTTTTGAGAATGTAACCTTCTCATCCATCTTGCAGTTGAGTATAGTCAGATATGTGGTGAGAATCTTTGTGATACTTGCAGGATAATGCTTTTCGTGTGAATTTTTCTCATAGAGCACCGTACCTGTATTGACCTCCATCACCACGGCGCACGGTGAATTTATCTGCGGTCCCTCCGGCCAGTACGTGTCATCACCATCCGCAAATGCCATAAGCGGTCTCGCACAAAGCGTAGTGACCATAGCAAACACTGCCATTATTAGTATTCCTGATTTTTTTAAATTTATAATTTTATGCTTCATATCTGTTCCTATTAATTCTAAAATTGGGTAGCTGTTCAGTACTATAACCAAAAATGTACTATTTCTAATTATAATGTATGAAAAACATGTTATCAAGGGCATGTGCATCGTATTTTTCCATTTTATTTTGACACCCACACAATTGTAGGGTATTATCTATATGAAATTTTACGTTTTTATAAGGAGATTTACATGAGACTTAGAAATATCCCGGGCGCCGGTGAAGTCATCGACAACAGCCCTTATTGCATAAAGGAGCCTGTTGAATTAAAAGGAAAATGGCATGATTTTTTAGGAAACAATAATCCGATTCATATAGAGGTTGGTATGGGAAAGGGCAGATTTCTGATGGATCTGGCACGGCTTCATCCCGAGATTAACTATATAGGTATCGAACGATATACCAGTGTGCTTCTTCGTGCCGTACAAAAAATGCAGGAGGACGAGCTGCCAAATGTGCACTTTTTGTGCATTGATGCCGCAACTCTTCCGGATATTTTTGACCGTAATGAGGTTGACCGCATTTACCTGAACTTTTCCGATCCATGGCCGAAGGACAGGCACGCAAGAAGACGCCTCACCTCAAGCGAATTTCTTGCCAGATATGATTTGTTTCTCGCACCTGACGGACGCATAGAGTTCAAGACTGACAACCAGGACCTCTTCACCTTCTCTCTGGAAGAGATTGAAAGCTCTGATAAATGGCACCTCGACGCCAGTACACGCGACCTGCATCATGATGCTGCAATGAATGAGGGCAACATCATGACCGAGTACGAGGAGAAATTCTCTGCTGTCGGAAACCCTATCTGCAAGCTGATTGCTTCAAGATAATGCAACATATCTGTCGTTAATCGCATGATTTATATAGTCAAACATGACCCAGCTTTTATGACATTCTTCAGATTTTTCTGAGGAACTGTCATATTCGTCTCTGGCATCGTTGAAATATCTCTGCGCTTCCTTATCTCTTCCCATCTTGCTATAGCTTGAACTGATATTACTGTAAACCATAGCCTTAAGATCTCTCGAGCGGATAATTTCTGCCGTGGCAAGGCTCTCCAGATAACATTCAAAGGCTTTTGACTCATCGTTCTCAAGCTCATATACCAATCCCAGGATATTGAGATACTCTGCATATTTTTCCACGTGACCGGTGCTCTTCAAGCGCGCAAGCGCTTTCTTTATACGTACAACCGCACTGTCATAGTCCTTCTTTACCACGTCATCTACTGCAATTATCATTTCGTTATCCGCTATATTGTCTGTTGAATATTTGTCTACCCCATTCATCATATTTTACTCCGACCAAAGCATCTTTCCAAATGTTACTTTTTTCCTATTCAACAGTATAAACTCATTATTTCAAAATTTCAATATTAATTTCACTTTTTATGGGACTATCAGACTACCCAAAAATTATGCAATAAAAAAGCACCAACCCTATGGCTCATACGTCCATAAAACCGGTACCTTTGAGTGCGCCTCCAGGGGCTCGAACCCTGCACACCCTGATTAAGAGTCAGGTGCTCTACCAAATGAGCTAGAAGCGCGTTTATTAATTTGTTTGCGTTTTCCTTAACGCGAAATTTATTATATAGTATAGTTTATAGAAATGCAACACTTTTTTTTAATTTTTTTAAATTTTTTTTAGATTTTTTGTAAAACAGTTGATTTTACACCGTTTTAAGCTATATTATTTTCTATATACAGAGACTTTTTATTCCAGATTTCCCATCCAAAGTCTCTCAGAAAGGATTTACTGATAATGAAAGTAGAAGAAAGATTATTAAAATATGTGGGCTATCACACCACATCTGATGAAGCAAGTGATAAAATACCAAGCAGTGACAGGGAATTTGCACTCGCAAGAGAGCTTGAGTCAGAGCTTAAGGAGCTTGGCTTATCCAAGGTTGTGCTCACCGACCATTGTTACGTGTATGGTCTGCTGCCTGCCACTGCCGGCATGGAGCACAAAAAAGCGGTCGGATTTATTGCACATATGGATACTGCACCTGATTTTTCCGGGGAAAATGTCAAGCCACAGCTGCTGCGTCACTATGACGGAAGCGATGTGCTGCTTAGAGGCAGTGGCGAATACCTGAGAGTAAGCGATTTTCCTGAGCTTAAAGCCCTCTCCGGACGCACTCTCATTACCACAGATGGCACTACCCTGCTTGGTGCCGATGACAAGGCCGGTGTGGCTGAGATTATGACCACCTTAGAGCAGATTATCGCAGAGGGCACTCCTCACGGCGATATCTGGGTTGGATTTACCCCCGATGAGGAGGTCGGAAAGGGTGCGGATTTGTTTGATCTGGACTATTTCGAGGCAGATTTTGCCTACACAGTGGACGGTGATTACGAGGGCGAGGTGGCCTATGAAAACTTTAATGCCGCAAGCGCTGAATTTACCATAAAGGGCGTCAACGTGCATCCGGGCGAAGCAAAGGACATTATGGTCAATGCTGCTTTGGTTGGCTGCGAGATTGCCGCAGCGCTGCCTGCAAACGAGACTCCTGCCACAACTGAGGGCAGAGAGGGCTTTTACCATCTGTGTGATATGAGCGGTGATGTAGCATCAGCCCATCTGTCATATATTGTGCGCGACCACGACAAGGCTCTTTTTGCTAAAAGACTTGATACTCTCCGCTCTCTTGAGATAGAGATGAACAAAAAATATGGTGAGGGCACTGTTTCTTTGACTATCACCCACTCCTACGAGAATATGCTTTCAATCATAATGGACAACATGTACATTATCGACCTGGCTAAGGCTGCTATAGAGGAAAACGGTCTAGAGCCGCTATCACGCCCGGTTCGCGGCGGTACAGACGGCGCACGTTTATCCTTCATGGGACTTCCTTGTCCAAACCTCGGTACCGGCGGCTACGGCTTCCACGGCCCATTTGAGCACATATCAGTGGAGGGCATGGAGACTGCGGTTAATATAATCAAATCAATTGTGAAGCATGTGCTGATGCTGGCTGACGCGTGATTTCGCTGCCGGTCAGTTACTATTCACAACTAACAGTGTGACTAGCCGCGGCCACGTTACTGTTCACTACTAACAGTGTAACCAGTAATCCGACTACACTTTAGTGTAAACAATAGCTGATTTGCGTATTGACTTATCTGACAATTCTGCTATAATGATGGCAACCAATTGTTTTTCGTTTATTTTCGAACAAATAATTACAGCTTTTTTTGAAACTGACAGATGTTTCAGAAGGGAGACCATATGGTAGTACTTGCAGCACTTATCATTTTTGCAGTTGTTGGTGGAATATTTGTAAATTATCTTCGCAGAAATCAAAATGATATCGGCGGAGGAATGGGAAAGGATTACATGAAAGAGCATTGGGGAATCGATGACGACAAGTAATCAAAAATACCGGGCAACACATTTTGTGTCCCGGTATTTTTTATACAACCATCGTAACTATTCAGAACCACTGAGAACAAAAAAGCTGATGCGTCATCAGAAAAGCGTGACTTTGCTATCGTGAATTTGCAGGCTCCATGTTCACAGAGCGCCCCTTTATCTTCGCATTCTTCATGGCATTGAGCACTTCCTTGCCATACTCAGCCGGCACTTCAACAAATGTATACTTATCGTACATGTCGATTGCACCGACAAGCCTGCCAGGCATGCCTGACTCGCCTGCAATGGCACCTAAAATGTCACCCGGCTTTATCTTGTCCTTCTTTCCGACGTTGATAAACAGGCGTACCATGCCATCCTCTGCTCCTGTATTGTGGAAATCATAGTCGTCCTTTGATTCAGCTGTGGATATCTCTGAAGCACCCATAGCCTGGTATAAAAATGCCGCCGCTATATCCATTGCTGTGTAATCTGACTCATTTATCTGATTCTCTATAATATCAATGACACTTGTGAGATTTTCCTCATCTATAATGGTGGAAATCTGGTCCATAATCTTTTCTGCCCGGATTTTGGCAACATCATCAGATGATGGAATTGGCTGTGCATAAATTTTTGTCTTGCAGTAGCGCTGTATGTCCTTGAGCTTATATACCTCCTTGCCCTTTACAAAGGAGAATGCCTTTCCACAGCGGCCTGCTCTTCCTGTACGACCGATTCTATGTACATAATACTCGTCATCCTGAGGCAGATCATAATTGAAAACAGCCTCCACATCATCCACATCAATTCCACGCGCTGCGACATCAGTGGCAATAAGAATATCTGTCTTTCCGTTTCTGAAATTCTTCATGACACGATCTCTCTGCACCTGCTTCATATCGCCATGAAGTCCTTCTGCACTGTAGCCGCGTCCGCAAAGCTCATATGCCAGCTCGTCGACCATCTTCTTGGTGTTGCAGAATACAAGTGAGAGCTTTGGATTATAGTAATCCAACAGTCTTGTGAGTACATCTATCTTGTCCTTGCGCTTCACATCATAGTAATACTGGTCGATATTTGCGACTGTCAGCTCTTTTTTCACAATCTTGATATTGATAGCATCATGTTGATATTTTCTTGTAATTTCCAAAATAGGCTTTGGCATTGTTGCCGAGAAGAGTACTGTCTGATGCTCCTGTGGCAGGTATTCGAGCACTGTCTCGATGTCCTCCCTAAAGCCCATGTTGAGCATCTCGTCTGCCTCGTCAAGCACTATTGTCTTTACATGGTCAGGCCTGATCGTCTTTCTCCTGAGATGATCCATAAGACGCCCCGGGGTTCCGATAATAATCTGCACACCGCCCTTAAGTGCCTTAATCTGGCGGCTGATATCCTGTCCTCCGTATACCGGAAGTACCTTCACACCATGCATATATTTTGCAAGCTTCCTGATTTCATCTGCCACCTGGATGGCAAGCTCCCTTGTAGGAGAGAGGATGATAACCTGTGTCTTGTGACTTGATGCATCAACGCTCTCAAGCACCGGAATACCAAAGGCTGCTGTCTTTCCTGTTCCGGTCTGCGCCTGTCCGATTACATCCCTGCCCGAAAGCACTGCCGGGATTCCCTGAGCCTGTATTGGAGTTGCCTCCTCAAAGCCCATATCCTTGATGCCTCGCAAAATCTTAGGGTTTAGTTCTAATTCGTCAAATCTGATTGTTTCCATATATTTTTTATATTTCCTTTCAAAAAAATAAAGTGTGCATATTTTTATAACATGCACACTTTAACATATTTGTGAGATAATTACAAAATATTATTTCTTCATTTTTTACGAAATATGCAATACCGCATATTTCTTTACTGAATAGTTACCAAAATACTACATACTGCTAAATAAAGCTGCTATCTCATCCGGTGTCAGATTACGATTTGTGTTATTCAAATCTACAACCGGAGACTTTGCCGGTTCCGGTTCACTTGCAGGCTCCGGCTCAGGTACCTGAGGTGCCTCTGTGACCGGTTCCGTAATCACTTTCTCTGCCGGATCTGATTCAGGTTCTGTCGCACCTGCGTTTGCACTTGCAAAAAGTGCTGCTATTTCATCTGCACTCAGCTGGCGGTTCGGATCGCTGTTTGTCGTATCTGCAACAGCTTCTTCTGCAACAGGGCCTGGCTCTACTACAGGTTCCGGTTCAGGTATATGTGGTGTCTCACTTACAGGTTCCGGTTCAGGTACATGTGGTGTCTCAACTACAGGCTCCGGCTCATTTACCGGAATAGGCTCAGGTATCTGTTCTGACTCATTCGCTTGTACAGATTCCGGTTCAGGTATCGCCTCCATGGCCGGTGCTGATTGTGGTGCGTCGGTCGTTTGCTTAGGCATCTCAACATTTGCTGTAAACTGAATAGGATTTGCTGTGATTGCCTGACTCAGACGGATTTCCATATCCTTTATGCTGTCAGACAGAACCTGCTGCTTTTCCATAATGTCCTTGAGGTTGTCATAAATCACATTTTTCTGGCTCTCAATAATGAAATCATTGCTCTCCTTGAGCTTATTCTCAAGATGCTCAAAAGTCTCCATAAGCTGTTCATTAGAGTTCATAATCGCATCAGCATTTTCCTTATTCCTGTTGATAACAACCTTTGCGATTCCCTTCTGTGCATTGATGATATCCTCAGTCGGAATCTTTGACTCCTTCTGCAGTATTTCAATCTTTCCCTCTATCTCATCAAAATACTTTCTAAGCATGAGGTAAGATGCCTTTTCCGACTTAAAAATACTGTCATACTGTTCCTCCCTCCTGTCCTCCTTTAGAGCACTCAGTGAGAAAAATCCGCTTATCACTCCCCACAGGCAAATCATAAAGATAACTGTGATTGCTGCAATGAGCATGTATTCCTTTGGATAATTAATTATCGCATAAAAATCCGCTAAAATAACAAGCGTGGAAATAAGAATTAGAAATATAACCTGTATTTTTGCCTTTTTTTGCTTTTTATCCTGCATATAATTCCCCTTCCCGGGGCCTGACGCTATCCGCGACAGCCGTACCGCGTGACGGCTGTGGATAATACAAGTCCCAGTACATTTATCTTAATGTATCTATTATAGCGTTTATTTGCTGTAATGTCGATTGTTTTTAATGATTTTTCAGACATTTTCCAAGTATCCATGTTTTCCGAATAGCGTACGTATATACCGATGTTAGTATTTTTTTTCATTACTCCCCGATAATTGTAAACCTTTATTGCAGTTTCGGTTGACAATCGACATCTTTTCATGTTAATGTGTTAACCGTACAAAAATTACTATGAAATTTACAAAAAGGAGATTTTATCATGAACCAGACAGAAACTATAGACTACAAGCATGGAACGACCTATGCCATAACGGTAACAGCGCTCATGACAGCTGTCACATGTATACTTGCACCATTATCTATCCCGATTGGGCCGGTACCGATTTCACTGACAAACCTGGCCATATATATTTCATTATATCTGCTCGGATGGAAACGCGGAACTATAAGCTACCTGATTTACCTGCTTATCGGACTTGTCGGAATCCCTGTATTTTCAGGCTTCACCGGTGGCCCAGCTAAGCTTGCCGGCCCTACAGGCGGATACATCATCGGTTTTATTGCCATGGCAATTATTGCAGGACTTGTAATCGATCATTTCCACCAGCCTTGGCTCCAGCTCATTGGTATGATTGTCGGAACTATCATATGCTATGTACTCGGTACAGCGTGGTTCTGCTTTGAGGCAAAAAGCACAGTCAGCGGTGCGCTCTCAATATGTGTGTTCCCATTTATCCCGGGCGACCTGATAAAAATGATAATTGCCATGCTTATCGGACCGGCTATTAAAAAAAGACTTCGCTAAACATCAACTCCAAGCTTTCTAAGCTCCTGATACAGGCGCGCTACCGGAAGCCCTACCACATTATTGTAATCACCATGTATTCCCTTAATGTGGATGGCAAAGCGTCCCTGTATCCCGTAGCTTCCTGCTTTATCCATCGGATCCCCGCTTGAAATATAGCGGTCAATTTCCTCTTCCGTCAGTGTATACATGCTGACATCCGTCTTCTCATAAAAGCAGTGTTCTCCGGTTCTTCCGGCTTTGTCAATAAAAACAAACGTTACCCCTGTATAGACACTGTGCGTTTTTCCCGAAAGCATCGAAAGCATACGCCTGGCATCTTCTTCGTCCTTCGGCTTTCCAAGAATCTGATTCTCATAAGCCACTACCGTATCTGCTCCGATTACAAGAATATCCTGCGGTGTCACAAGCTCTGCATGCTGTTCATTGTAGGTAAGCACACCTGACGCTACCTCCTCTGCCTTTTGACGGGATAGCTCCATGACAACCGCAGATGGCTCCTCCTCTGTGATTATCTCTTCTCCCTTTGCAGGACAGACAACAAACTCTGCCCCAATCTGCTCTAACAATTCCTTTCGGCGCGGTGATGCCGACGCCAATATTATCTGACTCATATTTGTTATAACCTTTTCCTTCACTTTGGATTTTGTGGCTGTTTCATCTGAAGAATACAATTCCTCATGACTGATTACACGTTTCCACTTATATTATACAGTTTCCTCTTTCACCGGCGCTTTCACTGACATAATTCTATAAAATACAGCACAAAATACCAACGCAAAAACGACTCCAAACACATTCTGAATCACCCTGAGGCTGACTGCTCCCTTTAACCCATAGCTCTCTGCAGCTATAGCCAGAGCACCAAATGTATTAAAAACAGCCTGCCAGCCGTATTGTGCCGATAATCCCACGCCGATTCCACCTATGATTCCTATGTACGCATAGATTGATGGTGGAAGCAGAAAATATAATGCCGTGAAGCATATAACACCTGCGATATTACCGACAATCCTTTTTCTGACTCTGTACTGCATATCCTCCATAAACGGCAGGATGGCAGACATGGCTGCAATACCTGCCCACATTGCACGCGGCATATTGCAAAGCTGTGCAATACAAAGAACTAACGGTACGCATAATATCTGGCACAGCTGCCATTTCGTTCGTGATGAAAAAAGATCAAACTCCTGAATTACGGCTTTCATATTTCTTTTAAAGACTCTGTTTTTATGATTTCTGTAAAATACCAGGCATGTGAGGACAGCACCTGCAGCCATCCCTGCTATTCGAAGCATATAGCTCTTTCCTGACACATCATATCCATATAACAATAAATAGCCAAGAACCAGTGTGGATTGATTAAACATAAATGGATTATGGCATCCGAACAGAATCAGCACTGCAAGAGCTGCAATGTTTATAAGCAGCGCCGGAAGCGGTGAAAGCTGATTTGCCAGATGCGGACATACTGTCATAATTACAAAGAACAATGCCAAAAGCCATGTAGAGTGTCGGGTATGGATTCCCAGATCAGCGTTGCGAAATACCATAACGCATAATAAAACCACTACTCCCACAATACTGTTATCCTTTCCCAATATGATGCTTGAGGCAGTGACAAAGGCAAAGCAAAAAACCATTGTGACAGCTATCTTCACCATATATACAAACGCATGGTATAGTTTTTCTTTCATTGTTTTACTATTTTTCAGCAGGCTTTTAGAGCCGGCCTGATTTAACTGCAGTTCCTGATAAAATGTCATATGAATTCTCCTATCTTTTATCTTATTATTTTATTATTGTATTATTGTATCTATCATGTTCTAAATAGCTACTCATTATAATTCTTTATTGGCAGTTGTACTACAAATCTGCATCCACCATATTCCCGATTTTCAGCTTTGATTGTTCCACCGGCGATGTCTACAATTCTTTTCACAAGTGCCAGACCAAGGCCGTTTCCCTCGGCTTTATGGGAACCATCCACCTGATAAAACTTGTCAAATATTCTGGCTTTTGCATCATCCGCGATTCCCGGTCCCTCGTCTTCCAAAATAAACTGCACAGAATCATTTTCATGCCTTAGAAACATGGTAATTGTCCCATTTTCAGGACTAAACTTGATTGCATTATCCAAAAGATTCATCCAGATATGCATAAAAAGCCCTTCATTTCCAACATATCTGACCTCCTCCATCTCCACCTGAAAGCCGATTCCTTTTTCAGTCCATTTGTCTTCCAATGCAAGAAATGCCTGACGGATTTGTTCATCCAGACGATATTTGGTTTTTTTCATTGGAATATTCTGATTTTCCAGCCTTGATAACAATAAAATATTTCCAACAAGGCCTGAAAGCCTTTGAGTATTAAACAGGATTTTTTCTACATACCCCTCCTGCTCCTGTGACAGCTCATCTCCCTGGAGCAGCATCGTATAGCCTTCAATTGCATTGATTGGAGTCTTGAACTCATGGGAAACATTGGATACAAAATCCATTTGCAGCATCTCTGTTGCACGAAGCTCTTTTGTCATGACATTAAAGCTCTGATAGGACTCCCCAATCTCGGCTATGAGGCTATTTGTTTCCAGATGCTGTTCAAAATCTCCCTGGGAAACTGCCTTCATTGCTTTACCAAGCCTGGTAATCGGCTCAAGGAGCCTTGCATTGATAAATGATGTAATAAGTCCTGCTATCAATGTATTAAAAATCAAAAGCCAGCCAAGGCCCGGTATTTTCCCGGGCAAATCCAAAAAATGATTCAAAAACGCAAATAACAGGGCTGATATCAGCATAGAAAATGCAAGTGCCAGCCAGATTGCACCGGTCAGACATGAGCGGATACGCAATTCTTTTTTCTTTTTATGTTCCATTATTTTTTCACCACCTTGTATCCCAGACCACGCATTGTTACAATTTCGAAATCCGGATTTTCTTTAAAACGCTCCCTGATTCTTCCTATATGTACCTCTATCGTATGTGGGTCTGCCTCCGTCTCATATCCCCATACCTCATCCATTAGCTGCTGCTTCGTAAATGTCCTGCCCGGTGAAGCTGCCAGCTTATATAAAAGCAGGAATTCTTTTTTTGGCAGGACAAGCGTTTCATCACCGGTCACAACTGTCATTGCATCATAATCAAACTCGGTTGAGCCAATCACAATTTTGTGTTCGTTCAGTATCTGTGCACGACGAAGCAGTGCTCCTACCCTCAAAACCATTTCATTGACATTTACGGGTTTTACCATATAGTCGTCACTTCCCGAAAGAAAGCCCTGACGCATATCATCGAAGCTGCTTTTTGCAGTAATCATAAGCACCGGTATCTGATATCCCGCCGAACGAAGCTCCGACACAAGTTCATATCCATCCATAACCGGCATCATTATATCGGAAATGATTAAATCAATATACTCTCTGTCCAATACCTCCAGTGCCTGTGCTCCATCCGACGCACTTTTGACCTGATATCCGCTCTTTTCAAGCACCTTTTGGAATAACAAACTTAATTCCTTATCATCTTCTACAATTAATATCTTAAACACGCTTTATATTCTCCTTTAATCAAAACAAATCCCTTGCCCATCCAAGCAGATGCTGTACCAGAAACACCTTTCTTTTATGTTTTTCTGTTAATTCAATGGGCTTTACATGATACGGATCATAATATGTTCCGTCGTCTAATACCTGTCTGGACACGCTCTCATACTCCATCATGCCATCCTCCAGCTGTTTATTAATCTCTTTACTGCGTATTACAAGCATCAGCTCTGTATCCAGATAAGTACTTCTCATGTCCATATTGAATGAACCTATTACTGACAGATCATCGTCAATCAGAATACTTTTTCCATGATACGAATAACCGCCTTCATATTCCCAGATATCAATTCCTGTTTCTAAAATTCTGTTTCTGTTTTTGGCATAATCAGCAGCTCCAAATGGATTTCCGTTATTTGCAACAGAATTTGTCATAATAGAAAAGTCCGGAACCTTCTGTGCAATTTCCTCCCATGTATTATACATCATATCATTGCAAATAATATATGGTGTATGAATTTTTACGCGTTCCTTTGCATTTTTCATTAATTCTCCCAGCTGATACCATACCACCGGTTCCTTAGCTTGGGTGTGGATTGGGTTTGATAACAATGTAATCTTTTCTGTTTCAAAGGTTTCATCCGCATAATCTGTATCACAAATTTTTTCCTTATTAACTTCAAAATATTGCTGATACCCTTCCTGCAGCTCTAAAACTGCTTTCTTTACAGACTGTCTGTCAGCTAATTTTTTACTGTTATGAAAATACCGACAGTCCTCCTGTTCCCATATTGTTTCAAAATAATTCCAAAGCTGATTGACCGAATTATCTTTCTGTGGCTCATCGCAGACAACTAACACATCCCGGTCAAAATTTTTATGCCCCGGAAAATCACCCAAAAAATAATTATATGTGTTTCTTCCGCCAAGAATATATATTTTACCATCTGCAATCAGATATTTATCATGCATTCTTCCCATTGTCTTCCATGGCTTAAGCGGATTTGCTTTATTGTACAGCTTAATCTCAACATTCTCATGCGAAGATAATCCATAAAAATATGGATTACCCTCCATATCAATCCAGCTCTCCATTCCATCTACCAATATGCGGACATGTACGCCTCTGTCTGCCGCATCATGCAGTGCTCCTAAAATCAATTTTCCGCTTTCGTCTGATTTAAATGCAAATGTAGAAAGGATTATTTCATCCTTTGCATTTTGGATTAATCTAACTCTTTCTAAAAGAGCCTGCGAATTTTTTTCAATGATTACTGCTCTTTCCGTATTCTCTCTCCCCGCCACACTCATAATATTTTGTGTTTCCTTTATAGTAGCATCAGACACCGCCGGCTGTTTTTTATATGTGACGCAGATTCCGATTAACTCATAAAAAGCCACACATAAAAAAACTGCCAGTATAGCAAAAATAATTTTACATATCTTATGCCTTTTCATTGTACATCACCTGATTCCTTGTATTTTATACTCATACAATACAATGTCAATCTCAATTTTACCTCAACAGAATTGATTTTATGCAAAATGACAGGAAAAAGCAGCTGCCTGCAATTTCCTGTCCATAAAAACTCATATAAAATTATTTTACTGCGATTTACCTATTTTTCGTCGCTTCTACCGTCTTTCCGTTTTCCTGATGTGCAAAGCTCCATGACTTCTTATAGATAATCCATATAATGTTTTTAAAGCACAATTACGGCAGCGTCAAGCCCGTCTACTTTTCCGTCAAATGCGCTATCTGTCAGCAGATTATATTTCTCGGCATACTCATTAAATTCCTTTACACTGCTGCCGCAATTGAAAAGCATTGCGATTGTCTCTTCGCCGTTTTTTCTGATCATAACAATCGTATCATCATCGTCATTTGTGATTGTCTCAATCATTTCGCCCTCTACGATGCATGCATGTGCTTTTCTAATCTGCATGAGCTTCTTATACCAATTATACATCTCCTTGTCCTGGTATTCCTCATCCCAGTACATGCCTCGTCTGCAGTCCGGATCGTTTGCTCCCGGCATGGCATACTCATCGCCATAGTAAACCATAGGCATTCCCGGCAGTAGCAGCTGAAAGGCTGCTGCGAGATGCTGTTTTTTCTTATTATCGTTGCACAGATGTAGAAATCTTGCTGTATCATGGCTGTCAATCAGGTTCCACATCAGAGGATAGCACTTTTTGTTTAAGCGTCCCTTCAGATATCCCAGATTCTGTACAAACTGACTGACATTTATCTTTTCATCTGCAAGCAGGTCTATCAGATTCAGGTAGAATGGATAGTTCATTACAGTATCCCACTCATCTCCCTCGAGGAAGTCGCCTGCGTAGTGCCATATCTCACCAATTATCAGCATATCCTTCTTTACAGCCTTGATTGCCTTTCTGAAATTCTTCCAGAAGAAATGACTGATTTCGTCTCCTACATCCAGTCTCCATCCGTCAATATCACATTCCTTAATCCAGTAGCAGGCAACATCAGTGATGTATTTCTCCACCTCAGGATTTTTCAGATTAAGCTTTGGCATTCCACCGTAGTAGCCGAAGCATTTGAAGTTTGGAATCTCTCCCCATTCACTCTTAGGCGGCAGCTCGTCGATAAAATACCAGTCGAGATATTTTGATTTCTCGCCCTTTTCCAGTATATCCTGAAATGCAAAAAATTCTCTTCCTGAGTGGTTGTATACCGCATCCAGCACTACCTTCATGCCACGCTCATGAGATTTTTGTACGAGCTCCTTTAAATCCTCTGTTGTTCCAAATGATGGATCAACCTGATAATAATCAATGGTATCATACTTATGGCACGAATTTGATTTAAAGATTGGTGTCAGATACACCACATCGATTCCCAAATCTTTAATATAATCCAGATGCTCTATGATACCTCTGAGATTGCCATGCAGATCATCCATAGGCGTAATCGGCGCCTTATACCACAGCTTTTTGTCTACCGGCTGTGTTGCGGCAAAGCGCGATGGGAAAATCTGATACACTACCTTGTTTGCTGCCCACTGTGGCACCTCAAACATCTCTTCCTCCCTGAGGTTCTGCGGGCAGTCAAACATTCTGTCCCTGTTTGTAATGCACTCCTTGTCGAACTCATAATTGCCGTAATATACCTTTTCACCCTGCATGTCCGTAAATTCAAAAAAGTATCTCAGACATATCAGATGCATCTGAAGCTGCGCCTCATAATAATCGTGAAACTGCGAGGTGGCTACCTTCTTCATAGGAAGTGTCATTCGCGTATCCTTGCGCTCGATTGGTATATACTTGTCCTCATAGTGAAGGATTACCTCCTTCATATCATCCTTTTTTACCTGCACGCGTATCACAAACAAATCCTTATCTATCGCATAGCAGAATCTTTTATCCATGTCATGAAAAATTGCTGAATATTCCATAAAATGCCCCTTTACTTACGTATTTCGTTATTATGTATTTTAACGCACTTTTTCAAACAATTCTATCATTATATCCATGACATTTTTTCACTATTTCTACTTTATGTGTAACTTTAACTTAATTACATTTTATTTTTTTGACTTTATTCTCCAAAACACTGCGTTCATTATCAATCTTTGAAATCTCACTTTTGTGCCGAAAATTCGAGTGCCTTTTGTTCATTTTCTGCTGTCATTGCATCCACATAATCCTGAGGATTCCAGACTTCATCTAATATATCCTCCGGGAACTTTTTACGAATATCATCAGAGTATTGGCTGCCATCTCCCGGCTCCCAATATTTAGATAGTTCATATCCATTCTCTGTCACATTGAAAGTTAGGGCAACAGGACCACAACCTCCACCGACACTTTCAATCCCTTCTTCGGACAAATTATATTCCTCATAAAGAGTGAGAACATATACGGTCAATGTCTCATTCTCCTCAGAGTTTGCAGCCCCACCGGCTTCTGTAGCCAATACAGTATGGCTTTCGCAGGCAAAAACACCTTTATAGTATCTATCTTTGTTGTGTTCCATGATTGCATTATGGATTGCTGTATCAACATTGGTTTCGTTAATTGCTTCTGTTCTGGTTTCCCCGGCACAGATGCGTTGTAAATAGCTGATAAAGTCAGAGTCAGTTATTCGGTAATACACATTCTCATACAGAATTGCTGACTGATTTCCGTTGGAATCAAAACCGCTGAATGTGATTCTGTCGTTTTCCTTGGTATCCACATTAAGGGAATAGAAAGGTGTATGACCCTGCAAAGATTGGTCTTTTTGACCAATCTTTAAGTGTTTAATACGACTGCTCAACTCGTCAATTTCCGATACGTTTAATTGGAATGTGGTCGGTCCGCTATTTGTTCTAAAGTCCATGGTGCTTGCTTTGGAAATTTGAACAGAATCAAGTTTCACTGGGAATGAACTCGGATTTGTCAGGAAACATACCCCAAGAACAATACTTGAAACCACAGCAATAGCAACAATCCAAAATGCAGGTTTCTTGTAATTCAGCACATTTTTCACCCTTTCTTTGACGCCAACCTCTCCAAAGGCAAGTGGACAAACCATAACTGTTCTTCTATTCACGCTACAAGAAAGCAGAGCTTCTGAATAAGAAATAGACTCGTTTTGATTCAGTCCACGAATAACTTTTTCATCGCAGGCAAGTTCAATATCTCGGCAAAGTAAAATATACGCAATCCATACAAGAGGATTGAACCAATGGATTGCCAACACTAAATACCCCAATGGTTTCCACAAATGGTCACAGCGTTTCAGATGAGCATTCTCATGGGCAATGATATAGGGCAACTGTGCTTCATCTGTCCCGGAGGGAATGTAGATGCTCGGTTTGAAGCAACCAAGAATAAAAGGTGTTTGAATATCGTCACAAATCCAAATATTATCTCGCACAGAAAGGGATGCACAGACTTTCTTTTGCAAGCGGAAATAGCTGACGGTAGCATAAACGAGCATGGCTATGATGCCTATTGCCCATACGATTGCCAGCAAAGGAATCAAAAGCTGAAGTGGATTTGCGCTTGCAATTGGCTCTGGAGCAAAGGTGTCCGTAATAATTGGATTCACTACCTTGTCGATAGAGCTTACGCCTGTGGAGATTTCTGGTGTCCAGTCCATCATGATTTCAGGACTGATGGTCTCGGCACTTGGAATCAAGCTCAATGCGCTTTCAAAACTGAATGGGCAAATCAATCGGAAAGCTACGATACCCCACAGTAAGACATGGATCCACTTAGGTGCCTTTTTCAAAACCACACGCAAAAGTACGACCGCAAGGATCAGCCAAGATGCGGCGATACTCATATTTACAATTTTCAAGAAAAGTGAACTCATAGATTACTCCTTTCCGGCGGCTGCATCAATCATGCGTCGAATCTCCGCAGCTTCCTGTTGAGAAATACCCTTCCTTTGTGTAAAAGCCGCAATAAAAGCAGGAAGGGAACCTTCAAAGGTTTCGTCAACGAACTGCTCGCTCTGAACGGCATAGAAATCGTTTTTAGACAGAACAGAGGAAACGATGCCATCATTATTCTGGAAGATACCACGCTCACAAAGCTTGCGTAACACCGTATATGTGGTGGAGCGATTCCAGTTCAGTTCTTTTTCGCAGAGCTTTACCAATTCTCTGGAGTGCAAAGGCTCATTCGCCCAAATAATATCGGCAAAGTGGGATTCCACTACGCCCATCTTCATCTCAGCCATAAAGATTTCTCCTTTCAGTTTATCGCTAATAAACTAATTATAGTTTACTCCCGATAAACTGAAATGTCAATAGGAAACAGCCATTACTCTCACAGGTTTCATAAAGTTTTGGGAAGAGAATCCGCTGTCGCCACGAAGATAAGTTTTAATGCTCCTTTCCAGGTATTCTTGAAAAATAGATTCCATAAATTTATCAAAAAAATCCGCTATACTTTGTTTTAAAGTATAGCGGATTTTAGTTATTTTACGATCTGAAAGCTTCTAGTAATAGGAGCTGCCTGATAATTGCCACCAATTGTAACTACTGTGACTACATATCTGCCCGGCTCTGTAGGAGCCTTTGTGCTTGAATATGGCTTCCACTTGCTTGTAAAGCCACTGTATAGATAATGCACATTGCTCTGGCTGATTGAGACATCACCATCATATGATAGCGTTGCTCCAAAATCAAAGGATGCTACATCTGAGGCTTTAAGCTTCCCATTTGTAAAGCTCTGATTCCAACTAAGCTTAGTTCCTTTTGAATGCATCTTGACAAGTAAAGCACCAACTCCAACACCTGTCCCATAATTCTTGTTATCGGTAACCGCTGTCACCGTATAAAGACCGGCACGGTTTGGAGTACCAAATGACACTCTCACTGTGTCTGCAACAGAAGGAAGCTTATTTATTATCTCAAGAATCTGTCCAACTGTACCCGTATCTATATGAAGCTTCTTCAACGTGTCAAGCAGCTCCTGTGTGCTGAAAAGTTTTCTAAGCTCTCCGACTGTCATACCGTCCTGCATCATCTGTGTAAAGGACTTTCCATATAGCTTTGAAACAACCGGATCTATAAGCTTAAGTACTGTGCTGTTTGTATACTTCTCAGGCATCTGAAGATAAATGCCTGCATTTACATTGCTTGTAAGACCGGCATAGATTGTATATACATCAAACCTGTCTGAAGGATTTGTTGTAACAAAATCCTGTGGTAGTGCATCTCCGGCATAAATGTTTGTTGACTTTACTTTAACATTTACCTTTGCCTTATTAACGGTCACACTAGTCTCTGCTGATGCTGATGGACGATACTCGGCATTGCCTTTATATGTTATACGGATTTGCTGCTCTCCTGCACCCATCTGCAGATAAGTAAGTAAATTAACCTTTCCGCCTTCTATCGGAGCCCACTGCCTGGTGACTCCCTCAACTCCGGCTACATCATCAACACCATAGTATTCCATTGTAAAATCATCAACACTTAACGTATCCTTTGCAGGCAATGTACTGTTGTCCCAATCAATTACCTGATCAAATATTGACTGTTTCATAACGGCAGTGTCCATATTGTATGAAAAAGATACTCCCTCCCTGCATACAACGGCCGCTGCTATACGGTTATCGGCTGTAGTCACATTTACCTGTGTCTGTGTACCTTTATAGTTCTTATTTCCATCCCACTTTATGCGGATAGTCCACTCTCCCGGACCAAATTTTTTAAATGCTGCAGTCCAGTTTGTAGAATTAAGTGGCTGCCAGTTTGGTATTATATCTGTTCCGGCATTGTACTCCATTGCCACATCATCATATGTAAGCCCTGCCGGATTTGTCTTTGCTATCACAGCATCATAAATTGCTCTTGCTGTAGCATCAAAATCATATGACTGATCCGCGTTAAAAGCCATGCTCACTTCATACGGAGCATCCTTTAAAACAAATGATGATTCATACTTGTAAGCTCTGTGGAGTGTAACAACCTCATCGCTTCCCTTAAGTCTGAATTTGAAATCTCCTTCACCGTTTTCTAAAAATGCCGGATGATTATATTCTGTTGTTACAGTATTCCAAAGTATTTTTTTCGTTGTTGTGCTCGTAAAGCCCTCTAAGCTTCCGAATGCTGTATTTTTCTGTAATTTAGTCTTATCCTTGCCCTCGCACTCGTACTCCCAATCAAGGTTTTTTACATCAACTTCGTCTGCGTTTACAACAAGCGCTTTTGCTATTGCCGCTTTAGCAGTCTCAATATCTGCACCCTGCGGAATAACTGCTGTTCCATTCTGAAGCTGTACTGTCACCTTCTGTGACTCATCTGTCAATAATGCACTGCCGCTGTCAACAGACTCATAAGCCACATCTGCTGCAAATATGACCTGCGTTGCAAGTGGTTCTATCGCTTTTATTTACTTATATTACTGCACACTCAGATAGCTTGTCACACAATAAAGTGTCTGTCCATTATATTCCACGCGTGACCAGCCAAACTCCTCATTGATTCCGGTTCTGGTGACGGTTTCCCCATTTTTTATCGTTGCAACAACTGTAGCATCCGGATTTGTGACACTTGGAAGTGCACGCAGATTAACCTCTATTTTTGCAGTGACAGTATCATTACACTCCTTGAACTTTGTCTTCAGTCCGTCTCCGCTGCCACTTCCGTCCTGCCCGGGAACTACATAGTTCATATCTGTTGTGAGGTAGTTTGAAATGGCATAATATGTCTGTCCATTATATTCGACACGTGACCATCCACTGTCACTGACGCCTGTTCTTGTTGCTGTATCACCGTTATTCAGCGTTACCTTAATTGTGCTGTCATTGCCCTGACTTGGAATATCCCTCAGATTGACGCTCTCCTTGGCAGTTACGGTCTCATTTACATCCGAAAACTTCATATTTGCTTCCGGGTCAACTGTTGCATTGTCAGCCGCATCACCATTTTTTGCAGACTCTGTCTCATCAAACCCAAAGTATGCCACATTCAAATCTACCGGCTTATCAATTCCTGACACCTTTCCCTTATTGGTATACTGCCACATGGCATGTGTGCCCTCATATGATGACTTCGGTGTTTCCGGGTAAGCTGTATCCGGATATTGTGACACCCATATTTTGTAGCTGCTCTCAAGCGCTTTAGTATCCCACTGGCTGTTTTCCGACAACTCATTCATGGCAGCGTAAAACATAGGCGTGTATCCTTTTTTATATATTTCCTGCAAAAATGCCTCAGCTACTTTGGTACGGGCCTCTGATGACATGCCATACTGTCTGCTTGCTGAGTCTGTGAAGCCCTCGCAGTCAAATGCCACCGGATATGTAATCTGATATTTTGAGATGTAGTCTGCAACCCAGTCTGCCTCTTCAATGGCTTCTGTTTCATTTACTGCTGATGAGAAAAAATATACTCCAACCTTTATGCCATTTTTCTGTGCCTCCTGCATGTTGTATCTGGCATTTGTATCAACACACATCTCACCTGTTTTCTGGGTTCTGTAGCCCACACGTATCATCGCAAAATCAATTCCGCCTGCGGCAACCTTGTCCCACTTTATGGTGCCCTGATATTTAGATACATCAATTCCGAAGGTCAGATTACTATTTTCCGCAACAGTGCTTGCAGACAGTATCTGTGTCTCATCCGCAGAAGCTCCCTCATCAGTTGTAACACTCATTGAGCCAGCATTGTCGCCCGTATGCTGCGGGTCTTCCTTGTCTGAACTATCCTCTGTGGCTGTTTCCGTCATCTGTGACGAGCCTTTAGCCTCGTTTTTTGCTGACTTAATCACAAAAAATGTGGCAACTGCAGCCAGTGCAGCTACTATCGCAACAATTATAAATATTGCTATTATCTTTCTTTTATCGTTCATAGATTTTCCTCTTCATTATTTATATATGTCACCATGTACAGGCAATCTGCTTTTATGCAACAAAATATATCATATAATCCTGTAATTTTCAAATATTTGTCTTTTTTCAGAAAATATTCCAAAAATGAAATTTTAAATTCCACCACCACATTTGGTGGTGGAATTTACTCCCGCACAGTAAAGGTTTACTCTTTCATATAAAAATGGTAAGGTTATCTTTCTTTCTGACAGCAGTAGAAAGAAGGATATCCATGAGTAAATATATTCCAGGAAACCAGAAGCACCTTTCCCTTGAAGACCGTATCTATATCGAAAACGAACTGAACAAGGGAGAAACCTTTAAGAACATTGCCCGCTTTCTTTGCAAGGATCCAACAACCATTTCCAAAGAAGTAAGGGCTCACCGTCTATCCGACTGGTATCACAAAGGTACTTTCTATAATGCCCATAACTTTTGTATTCATCGCTTCCATTGCCGGAAAACCAATGTCTGCGGAAAAATCATTCTCTGCGATGTAAAATGCACTTCCTGCCCCACCTGTAATCAAACTTGCAAGGATTTTGTGAAGGAACAGTGCAAAAGACTGGATAAGGCGCCCTATGTCTGTAATGGCTGCACAAAAAAGATAAATCATTGCACCATCGCCCAGAAATACAGATACGATGCACGTTTTGCTGATAGAAAATACCGTGAAAAGCTTTCCGGTTCCAGAGCCGGTATAAACATGACAAAACATGAATTACGCAAAAAGGATGGCATTGTTTCTCCTTTAATCGAGCAGGGACAATCTCCATATCTAATCATTACCAATCATCCAGAACTGGATATGTCAGTCCGTTCCTTGTACACCTATCTGGATCAAGGTCTGTTTACAGCCAGAAACATTGATTTAAAACGTAAGCCCGGCTTCAAGCCACGAAAGTGCCATAAAACACAGATTACAAACAGAACCGTCTTCGAGAAAAGGTTATTCAGTGATTTTAGTGAGCTGCAGTTATCCTCTTTTGTAGAAATGGATACGGTACACTCATCCAGAGAATCCAACAAGACGTTACTGACCTTTTTCTTCACTAAGGAAAAGCTGTTCCTTGCCTTTCTCCTGAATCGTTGTACTAAAGGCGCTGTCCGGCTTATTTTTGACCGTTTAGAAAAACGTATGGGCACCTATGAGTTCTTATCTGTCTTTGAATATATCTTGACAGACAGAGGTTCAGAATTCGGAGATCCTGTCGCTCTTGAAACAGGACTGGATGAAATTCAGCGTACCAGCATCTACTATTGTGATCCCATGCGTAGCGGACAAAAAGGAGGTCTTGAGCAGGCTCACACCATGCTTCGCATGGTGCTTCCCAAAGGAACTAGTTTTGAATTTTTGACACAATGGGATGTGAATCTAATCGTGAATCACATCAACTCCACTCCAAGGGAAAGTCTTAATGGAAGCACGCCTTATGACGCCGCATTAGAGACACTCGGAAAAGAAACCCTAAACGCATTTCAGCTTAAGCGCATTGACCCTGATTTGGTCAATCTAACGCCTAAGCTGATTCGCTTCAACCATTAACAACCACTTAGAAATCTGCTGTCGGACTGGAAATTAAACTTTCACATTTTCCTCACATGACCGGTGGAATTTAGTCTCGCACACTACCTTCCAGTGGTCCGTTTGTCATACCATCAAATCAGTTTTTTCCAAGAAGTTACTCCTATTATAACAGAAATAAGCGTTTTGAGCTTATAAAACTCTTAGAAAATCAAGAACTTTTAAATGAGTGTGGAATTTACTTCTGCACTGGAATTTACTTTTTCAAGTTAGCTTCAGAAAATATTAAAAATCCGCTATACTCACCTATCGTATAGCGGATTAATATAACACTATTTAATTTTCAGTCTTTTCACCGTTTTTGTCCGTATCCGCATTTACAACGAGATTTACTCCATCAAGTCCGGTTACATTTACGTTGCGATTTACCTTTGCGTCATATGAATCAGCGTTGATAATCTCAGATAAATCAATACCTGTTGCCTCTTTCATACTCTCAAATACCTTTGCCATTACAACCGGTACATTTCCGGCAACCTTGCCTACACCATTTTCGCCATCACCGCCACCGATAATAGTAATCTTGTCGATTTGTCCAAGTGGCTCTGCAACCTTGGCTGCGATATCAGGCAGCACCTTAATCATCATCTCTGCAACGGCTGCCTTATTGTACTTGGCATATGCCTCTGCCTTTTTCTCCATAGCCTCAGCCTCTGCAATACCCTTTGCCTGGATAGCTGATGCTTCTGCCTCTCCGACTGCACGGATACCGGCAGCTTCCTGCTCCTTGGCATATCTCATGGCTTCTGCCTCTGCTTTCTGTGCCTCCGCCTGACGCTGTGCCTCGAACTGTCTTGCCTCTGCTTCCTTCTGACGCTGGTAGAGCTGTGCCTCTGCCTGCTGCTGTGCTGCGTATTTATTGGCTTCAGCCTTTTTCTTGACCTCTGCCTCAAGAGACTGCTCTGTTACTGCAACCTCTTTCTGCTTTAACTCAATCTCTCGCTCCTGCTTTGCGATATCAGCGTTTGCTGTGGCAACCTCAATGGTCTTACGCTGCTCCTCCTTCTGGATGTCGTAAGCCGCATCCGCCATAGCCTTCTTTGTATCAGCCTCCATCTGAAGCTCTGATTTCTTGATAGCGAGCTCATTCTGTTTCTTGGCAATCTCTGTCTGTGCTGCAACCGCTGCATCATTTGACTCTTTATCAGCCGAAGCCTGAGCTACCTTGATGTCTCTCTCACTCTCTGCCCTTGCGATGGCGGCGGCCTTTTTAATCTTTACGATATTGTCGATACCAAGATTCTCTATTACCTCGTTGCCATCCACAAAATTCTGCACATTAAAGCTGATGATATCAAGTCCCATTGCCGCAAGATCAGGCTCTGCATTCTCTTTTACCAGATTGGCAAACTTCTGACGGTCTGAGACCATCTCTTCAAGCTTCATTTTTCCAACAATCTCACGTACATTACCCTCGAGAACCTCTCTGGCAACACCAGCGATATACTCTGTGTTTTTGTTAAGGAAATTCTCAGCCGCAAGGCGTAGCTTTTCAGGATTATTACTGATCTTTACGTTTACCGTAGCATCGACGTTGATATTGATATAATCTGCTGTCGGTACTGCATTGCTCGTCTTTACATCGATAGGTATCAGTCTGAGATTCAGCTTATCAAGACGCTCAAAAAACGGAATACGTATGCTTGCCTTTCCGATAACTACCTTTGACTTTTTCTTCACACCTGAAATGATATACGCCATATCAGGCGGTGCCTTCACGTATCCGATTGCCATAAACAACAGGATAACAAGAACAACAACTGCAACAATAATTCCAATGATACTAATGTCCTGCATAACTTTCTCCTCTCTTTAGTATGCTTTTTATTAATAATTTAACAATATCATTTTATTATAAATATATTGTTTTGTCACCCTAAATATTAAAAAAATAATATACCACTGTGCATTTGAATGTCAGATTTCCCGCTGTGGATGCCTGGCCGATTGGAATCATTGCGGATGCCGCAAATGCAAAGGTATTTATATGGCATGCTGCACCCGTCGCAATTAGTACTGCTCCTCCAACTGTCCTCCAGATTCCCTGTGTCTTTACTTACAATCGAAATGTCTCTCTGACTTTTTATCTATTTCACCAAAAGAATGAAAACTGTTATTTATATAAATTTCTAGTTCCTGTTCTGTAAATTTATATTCTTTGAACAGTTTTGAAATATGTAATACCTTGGAACACGCATATATTATTGCACTCCCATTAAATGGTCCTGTAAATGTACAAAAATTTCTTTCATCTATTACGTATGTATACCAATTTCCATTTCTTTCAAAATATCCACACTGATTTGGCTTTTCGATAAACTCACCAAAATGAAAATCTCTATACTTTTCCAGATTCTGCTCTGTTTTTTCAAATAACACATTTTTTATTTTTTCCGCTTTTTCATTTAACATATTATTCACCACTTTCTTATTTCTACACTTACTTAATCACAACAGTATCCATATCAAAAATTATTCCAGCTTCTTTTAAAGTTCCCCAACTATAAATTGTATTCATCTGCCCTGCTCCACCTTCATAATATCTGTAATCATAGCGCATGCCGCCTCCAAGCGCAGAGGACAGCCGTCCCATGGCATCATAGCTGTAATCCGCCATATGTTCCCTGCAGCCGGCCGAGGATATCATAGGTAAACTTCTCGATGCTTCCGTTCTTCTCTCGGTAATGTTTCGCAACATTTTTTCTTGTTGCTAAGAGTGCGTTTATATCAGCATATTGGAACTAAATATTCTATTTTGATTTTGTAATGTTCGTTCGTATACCCAACTCGGCAAAATTTCGCTAGCGTCTATTAATTAACATCATGGATTCTTAATTGCTTCTGGGCAGCCATGATGGTTAATTATTAGACGTGCAGGAGTTATAGGTTGTTGGGAGTCCGAAAGAATAAACATATAAATAACCAAGCATCCTCTTTCAACACTACTTTTTTAAATTAGAAAGCATTTTCTCTGCTTTATCCATTTCGCCTAATAAAGGATTCATATAATCACTAAACGCATCTAAATAAGCTCTACACCCACCACTAATCATAATTTTACTAATATCTTCATTACTTGATATAATTTCTTCAGCTTTCATATATCTATCATATAATGTTTTTAGAATAGGTCTGTTAGGCTCAAGTATTATACGTTGTTCCAACAATTCAATTATTTTTCTAACCTGTTTTTTTATTTCAATTACATTTTCATCCATAGCTGGTCTGGTATGCTAAACACATAGGAATCAAAGCAGTCTTTTTCTATCTATTGCTTTTCTTTTATTCCTATTTCACAATTATCCTGTAATAGATAGAGGTGTGCGTCACCACTCTTGAAGCACTTGTGACTTCGTTCATTGAGACTGCTCCCTCTGCTTTGCAGGATTTTGCGTATTAGCTGGATGTTGGCAGCATATGTGCTGTACTTCGTATATCTAACCAGATTGTAACCCGCATTGAAGTGAGGATTCTATCTACTTACAATTCACATTAGAAAGGATTTCAATTATGTACATCGTAGGCATTGATATTGGCAAAAATCATCATGAAGCATCCATTGTTTCACCTGAAGGCAAACAAATCGGCCGTTCTCTTCGCTTTGCAACTACACACAAAGGTGCAGATTCTCTTATGAGCTTTATCTTCAAAAACATCGGTAATTCCCCTTGTGTATTTGGCATGGAAGCTACAGGTCATTACTGGTATCCCATTTATTCATTTCTAAAAGCAAAAGGATATACCATCTATGTAATCAATCCTATCCAGTCTGATTCTTTAAGAAAAATGTATATACGACAAACCAAAAACGATTCAATTGACTCTTTTTTAATTGCAGAAGTGATACGTTTCGGTCAGTTTGGGACTACTTCCATGGCTGATGAAAACATCCTTGCCATGCGTCAGTTATGTCGTTATCGTGATTCTGTCATTTCTTCCAGAACTGAAATTAAGCTCCGAATCGGCACAATTATGGAACAAATCTTCCCAGAGTACGAAAAACAGTTTTCTTCTCTTTGGGTGAGCACATCCATGGGCATTCTGGAAAAGTATCTCACCCCTGAGAATATTGAGAATGCACCAATAGATGAGCTCTTTGAAATCATAAAAGATAAGAGCCACAACCGACTTACCAGAGCTAAAGCCATTTCCATCAAAGAAGCTGCAGCTGATACCTTTGGTATTAAGATAGCACAGGATGCTTTCTCTTTCCAGTTAAAACAGCTCATTGACAGAATGAATTTTCTTGATAAGCAGATTGAAGCTCTTGACTGCCAGATTCTTGAGTACTACGAGAAGTTTGATTGTTATCTTCATACCATTCCCGGAATAGGCATGATTGCTGCTGCAACCATTCTTGCTGAAATCGGTGATATAAACAGATTTAAGAGTTCATCTGCCTTAGTTGCCTTTGCAGGTATTGATCCAACTGTACGACAATCCGGTGAATTTAGCAGCACTCATAATCACATGTCCAAACGGGGTTCACCTTACTTACGGCATGCCATTTTTCTCGCTGCAACTACCTGTTCTTTCCATAACAGTCCGTTGAATGCATATTACAAAAAGAAACGTGACCAAGGTAAACATCACTTAACTGCCACAGGAGCTGTAGCAAGAAAGCTTACCTCCGTAATCTATGCAGTATTACGGGATAGTAAGCCTTATGAGCCTAAAAGTTTTTGTTAATGTCTGGTAGTAAGACTATGATTTAAGCCTGCCTGTGGGGAGGCTTAGTTGTGATACTCATTTTTGTTTCCATATTATATTCACGTTTTCCTGCTAAACACTCTAAGAAATACATCCACTCATCTTTGCTAACCTCTTCTTCGCCACTGGCATAATGTTTTAATGTAAAAAAAGCATCTGTTATCAGTTCCTCATCTGAGTCATATATTTTTTCACAATCAAAATCGTCAATTAAATATTCCATTAATATATTTTTATCTATATCACCTTTTACTACTTTTTCTATTATTTTTTCCATTTCATTATGATACATATTAACCTCCTAACTAATGTCCCTTGTTTATCAATTGTCCCGATGAAATTCTTACAGCATCAAAGTCTCTGTGAATAATATATCCCCTGGCATCTGTAACTTCATGAATCAAATATTTTGTTCCTAATTCATCACTATATTTATATACAACAGAAGTTCCTCCTTCAGTAGATGCACGGGAACTCATTATCCTTTTATTCAACGGTGAAAAATCTTCTCCTCTAGCTTCAACCTGTCCAATTTTATCTATTGTGGCTTTATCTGTATAAAATTTTCCATTTCGATTTTCAATATTAGTCAGAAAATCTGCTGTAGTATCATATTTTCCACTTGACTTCCCATAGCTGGTCTTACTATTTTCTTTTATCAAAAGTCAGTAGACATTTTACATCTACTGACTTTTACATAACATAAATAATCTACACCTAATCCGAGTCACAAATTACCAAATATCAATTCTAGATACTTCAAACTGAATACACATCCCATTTGACATATCTTTTGGGATTTTATCTTCATCAATATGTAAATTAAAACCCTTTACCTCAACAATCCCATTCTGCATATCTTTTAATTCACCTCTTAACTTATACTTAAATTCGCCTTCCATTTTTTCAATAATATTGTCCTTTGTTTCACACAATATAATATTATCTGTATCGAGACATTCTAACGGTTCTCCTAATACATCTCCAACATCACATGAACATGGGCATGAAAAACAAACTAAACAATCTGTATCACTTACAACTTTTAAAACTGCTTCTTCTCCCCCTATATCTAACCAGTTAATTTCTTTAATGCGCATATTTTATACCTACCTTTCAAACCCTAAACTTGGTGCTTTCTTAATTAATTCAGAGATGTTTTTTATATGGAATGTGGTTATATCTCCTGTAGTACGGTCAAGCCCTACAAAACCATATTTTTTACCACTCATAAAACTCACATAACCATTTAACTCTGGTGCATATGTTCCATTGTTTATTATGTAATTTGCATCATCTAAGTATTTATCAATAGAATAGTTGGAATCACCTAAAACATCTGCAATTTCTTGACCATGTTTGCCATAATGTTCATCTAACAAGGATTGATTTTTAAACAATTTATTGGTCTTATCCAGTCCCTTGTCTGCAAGTAGTGCTGTCACAACTTCCGTTACTATATATCAGGACGAGTACGCAACTCCCTTTTCATCTGCTGTGTCACATATTGACTGCCCGATTCCTCCAATGGTATTTACCGGATCTTTGAGTCGCGGCTCGTACTTTTGTTTTATCTTTTCCACTTCCTGATCCAGCACCTCCGGAACCTGTATCGGCACTACAGATTTCCACCTGACATCCACATATAGAGTTCCCAAATCTACTACAAGTGTCAAAAGTCCCATAACAGTTCCTGCAAGGCTGTCCCACACGCCTGTCATGAAATCCTTGATTGCATTTCCTGCATCTTCTTCCTGTTGCTGGGCAGATTTTTTTGCTTCATTTTCTTCGTCGCTGCTAAATGGATTGGGAATAAACAGCCGCTTGTAGGTTGCCAGTGTGCTTCCTGTATCCTGCACAATCCAGTCAAAACTGGTAGCCTCTCCCTCTATCTGCTTATGTTAGTTCAGTAGGATTAATTTTTTTACTTTCGAGTCCTAAAGTATAACCCTAATAAATATTACTTTTAATCATATTCAACATATATATTTTTTTCATTTCTAACAGCCATATTGATAAAAGAGACTAATTGCTCAACAACTTCCTTAGATTTTTTGATAATTTCTTCATTTCTCGTATCTAATAACTTTTCATTAAATCTTTTTAATTCTTCCAATACAATATGTGGATATTTCATCTCCCATTTTTCATCATAGAATCCATCTTGATTAAAATAGCACTCAATAATTCCATTTTTCTGGAATTCTGAACTAAAACACCCCTCTAAAATTGTATTAAAAAAGCCAATCCAAATAACTATACCATCCTCATTGCCGTTTTCTTCACTCCATACTTTTACTTCTCCTTCGCCTTCATATCCTTCATAATACCTTGTATCCAACATATGCTTACTCCTTCCAATGTCCTTTATCCAACAATTCAATCTGCTCTTGCGTAGCTGTTCCATTTTTCCGAGCGCTTATTGCATCATACCATTTCCATCCTTCAACCCATTCATTTTCACCAATTAAAAATTGTGTCGATGGTTTTTTGCCTCCATTTCCAGGAATTGTTCTTTGAATTACCCAAGTATTGCCTTGTCCTTCTGGTGCCCCCGAAGTACGGGTATGCCATCTCACTTCGTACTTATATGTTCCATCATTCCATTTGTAAGAAATCTGTTCATATCCATCCGCCATAGATTTTGCTTTATACTTTGCAGTATCAGGAATTTCTATTGGTGCCTTTTTCCTATACCTTTCTACTATTTTAACTATTTCACTTTCTGTCATATCAGAAAATTTAAAAATTTTACCACCACTCTCAACAATTTTCCCAACATCTTCCGCTAAATTTCCAGCTTCCTCGGTTACTCCATCAATCCCTTTTGGGGCTTTCGCCAGCTTGTTCGCCTCTGCTTCAATTCCATTCAGCCCCTTTGCAGTTA